>ENA-OQBT01000289-OQBT01000289.1-human-gut-metagenome-genome-assembly--contig:-NODE-289-length-34417-cov-8.312715_pt1 | contig 34417 bp, 35 predicted proteins | sample MGYA00242749_ERZ504557 | MGnify/ENA primary metagenome ERZ504557 (study PRJEB26092, sample SAMD00036243) | human gut metagenome | host: Homo sapiens | study: EMG produced TPA metagenomics assembly of... | reverse complement strand
TACACTCACTATAAGTATCGCGTGGGATCTTAGCTCAGCTGGGAGAGCATCTGCCTTACAAGCAGAGGGTCACAGGTTCGAGCCCTGTAGGTCCCATTTTCATAAAGCCAGTAATGCCGGCGTGGCGGAACTGGCAGACGCACAGGACTTAAAATCCTGCGGGACTTATACTCCCGTACCGGTTCGATTCCGGTCGCCGGCATTACTGACTTTATGAGAGAAGATGATATCGTAGAATTGTTGTAATAAACAGTTTTGCGATATTTTTGTTTATAAGAAATGATCTTTTATATAGTAAGGATAACTTATTTTGCAACAATAAATTCCCGTCAAGGTTTTTGAGTTATGAAGATCCAGTATCTTGACAGGGATGCTCTTATCAATGTGTGTTGTTCATCTTATTTAATCGCATCTGTTTCAATGACGAATTTTACATTTCCTTCCATATCTTTTGCCTTTCCACTGAAGGTGTCATAGATGCACTGATCAGAGGTCAGGGATTCTAATCGGTCGAGAATATTGCCTAATTCCTTTTCAACAGTATCTTTCAGTTTACGGGTACCTTGCTCATTAAATTCCTGCATTCCGTCTTTTAATGTGCGGGCGCATCCTGGAGTTGTGTGATTCCGTCTTTACCTGCTTACTTCCATTTTGCAATATGGTTCCGCCTTTGGAAAGCTCTGTTGTTCCGGAAAGGAGTGTGGAAGCACCGTCTCGAAGTGCAGCACTGTTTGCTGCGAGTGTTCCGATCCGCTGCATAATTGGGAGCCGAGTGTGTTGAGTCCGGAAGCAAGTTCGTCTGTACCGCCCGCCAGAGTATTGATACCGGCAACGAGAGAAGGACTGTTTGCTTTCAATTTGGATGCTCCGTCGAGTAATGTCTGATTGTAGCCGTTCAGTTGTTTAAAGCCGCCGAGTAAGGTGTTAATGCCGTCTGCTGCAGTTGAGAGAGAATCTGTGGATTTGTCCAGAAGTCCCATGTTTTTGGATACGGTGGTCAGTCCTTGATCCAGAACTTTCATACCAGCATTGATTTTGTCCACATTGTCTTTTAACTGAGACATTGCGTTTTCCGGAAGTTTGATGTTAGAGAGTTGATCCAGTTGTTTTTGAATTTCCGGAAGCTTTGTTGATAGTTTTGCAAAAGAGGATTCAATGCTTTCATAAGCAGTGGAAATCTGTGTTATTGTCTGCGTCAGTGCATTGGTATCCAGTGTTGGAAGTTGGACACTGCCTTCGTTTGTAACAGAGGCAAGAGGCTGCAGAGAGCTGCTCAAATTTCCTGCCTGAGCTTGCGCTGCTACCAGTGCTGTGATGGAAGCCTGAAGCTGAGAGGCAAGTTCTGTGTTACCGGAAGCATTTGCCTGGAATTCTGTGCCTGGCAATCCATTTGCCAGTTTTGACCAATGATATCATCCCCTATCTTTTTTCTATACTTCACATTGCAGTGCAAAATGACTAATAGTCAATAATCTGCGAACAAAAAATGAAAAAAGGTCATTTTTATTGACTTTCTAAAAAATTTGCCTGATAATTAAGGATACAGTTGCAGGGATACTGCAAAAGTCAAGAAATACCAGGGGGAATGAAAATGGGAAAGGCAGAAACCAATAAGAAACGAAAGAAGAATGCACTGTTTCAGACGGCGTATGAATTGTTTACGGATAAAGGTTTTGCAAAGACAACCATATCCGATATTGTAAATAAGGCAGGTCTTGCAAAAGGAACATTCTATTTATATTTCAAGGACAAGTACGATCTGCGGGACAGGCTGATTGCATATCAGGCAGGAAAGCTGTTTGAAGATGCACATAAAGAACTGGACAAGAAGGAAATCAACAGCTTTGAGGAAGAGGTTCTGTTTTTGACAGATTACATTATTGGAAGATTTGAAAAACAGCATTCGCTGATGCAATTTATTGCAAAGAACCTGTCCTGGGGCATTTTTAAAAACGCGTTTTCCAGCACAGAGTTTCCGGAGGCACAGGGATTTTACGAACATTATCTGGAGGCATTAAACAAATTTAATGTGAAATGTGAAGAGCCGGAGTTGTTGTTGTTTACGATTATAGAGCTGCTTGGTTCTACAAGTTATAACTGTATTCTTTATAAGCAGCCGGTTACGATGCAGGAATATCTGCCCCATCTGCACCGGATTTTACATCAGCTTTTAATTGCATTTACAGAAGAAGCATAACAGAACAACAGATATAAAGAAAGATCCTGCAGTCAGTTCAGGATCTTTTTCATATCATCGGGAAGAGGAGCAGTGAAATCCATTTTCTGCCCGGTGATAGGATGGAGAAATGTCAGACGATAGGAGTGCAGAGCCTGCCGGGTGATGTGTTCCATATCAGGGTTGTACAGATAGTCTCCGATCAGAGGAAAACCGATGTATTTCATATGAATCCGGATCTGATGGGTTCGTCCGGTTCCCAGCCGGAGTGAGACAAGGCTGTGGCCGTTTTTTTCTTCCAGAAACTGATAGTAGGTGACTGCTTTTTCTCCGTGGTCAAAATCTACGGTACGCTCAATGATGGAACTGTCTTTTCTGCCAAGCGGAGCGGTAATGACACCGGATTCCGGAGTGAGATGTCCGCGCACGATGGCACGGTACTCCCGGTGAATTTCCCGTCTTGCATTCATGGAGGACAGGATCGCGGCGCTGACTACATGTTTGGCAATGATGGTCAGTCCTGAAGTATCACGGTCCAGCCGGTTCACACAGCGGAAGATAAAGGGTTTCTTCTGCTGCTCAAAATACCAGGCGAGTGCATTTGCCAGAGAATTGTAGTAGTTGTTCAAAGAGGGGTGGATCGGCATCCCGGCCTGCTTGTCGATGACGAGAATATCTTCATCCTCATAGACAATATGGATGGGATGTTCTACCGGAGGAACTCGTTTGGAGGATTGCTCTTCTACAATCCGGATCACCAGCTCATCTCCGGATGTCAGGCGGTGTGTCATGTGAACCCATATACCATTTAACAGGACACTTTCTGGTGTCTTTTTTAAATGGGTAATGTTTTTGGCGGAATATCCGCGGTGTCTTAAGTTTTGCTCAATGGTAAATCCGGCATCTTTGTCGGAAATCAAATATGTGATCGTTCGGTTCATAAAGATTCTCACATTCTTTTGTTTTTTCTTTTATGATAGCAGAGAACAGAAGAAGCGTAAATATTTTTTATGGTTTCCAAATACAGACCTGTGTTATAATAGCACCAGTTATTCTATTTTTCATGAGGGCAAGGGAAAAAATAATAACAGAAGTGAGGAAAATAATATGGATATCAATCAGAAATTGACAGAAGAACTGGAAGTAAAGCGCTGGCAGGTGGATGCAGCGGTAAAATTGATCGATGAAGGGAACACGATTCCGTTTATTTCAAGATATCGAAAAGAAGTGACAGGCTCATTAAACGATGAGCAGCTTCGAAAGCTGCATGAGCGTCTGGTCTATCTGAGAAATCTGGAGGAGAAAAAAGAGCAGGTTCTTTCCAGTATTGAAGAGCAGGGCAAGCTGACAGAGGAGCTTCGAAGTCAGATTCTGGCAGCAGAGACGCTCGTAGTAGTAGAGGATCTGTACCGCCCGTATCGTCCAAAGCGAAGAACAAGAGCTACGATCGCCAAAGAAAAAGGTCTGGAGCCTCTGGCAGCGGTTATCACACTGCAGCAGCTGAAGCGACCGCTAGAGAAGAGGCAGAGCAGTATCTGTCAGAAGAAAAGGGTGTGACATCCGTGGAGGATGCGATCTCAGGAGCGAAAGATATCATTGCAGAAGCTATTTCTGATGAGGCAGATTACAGAAGCTGGATCCGTAAGATTACGATGAAAAAGGGAAAATTGATTTCCACTGCAAAGGATCCGGAGGCAGAATCTGTCTATGAAATGTATTATGAGTTTGAGGAGCCATTATCAAAACTTGCAGGACACCGTATTCTTGCATTGAACCGTGGGGAGAAAGAGAAGATCCTGACGGTCAAGATTGAAGCACCCGAGGATGAGATTCTCGGATATCTGGAAAAGCAGACCATTCATGGAAAAAACGGTGCTACGGAGCAGGCGCTGAAAGAAGCGGTGGAAGACAGCTATAAGCGTCTGATCGGTCCGGCGATCGAGCGGGAGATCCGCAGTGATCTGACAGAAAAGGCAGAGGACGGAGCCATTGAAGTCTTCGGTAAAAATCTGCACCAGCTTCTGATGCAGCTCCAATCACCGGTCAGGTCGTGCTGGGATGGGACCCGGCATTCCGTACAGGATGTAAGCTTGCTGTGGTAGATCCGACCGGAAAAGTATTGGGAACGACTGTCATTTATCCGACTGCTCCGACGACTCCTGCAAAGATCAAAGCATCGAAGGATTTATTGAAAAAGATTATTCCGAAATATCACATTACATTGATTTCGCTTGGAAACGGAACAGCATCCAGAGAGTCCGAGCAGTTTATTGTAGAGCTGTTAAAAGAGATTCCGGAGAAAGTGCAGTATGTGATCGTCAATGAGGCGGGAGCATCCGTGTATTCAGCCAGCAAACTGGCAAGTGAAGAATTTCCGAAATTTGACGTAGGACAGAGAAGCGCGGCATCCATTGCAAGACGTCTCCAGGATCCCCTTGCGGAACTGGTCAAGATCGAACCGCAGTCCATCGGCGTTGGGCAGTACCAGCATGATATGAATCAGAAAAAGCTGGGTGAATCACTGAGCGGAGTTGTGGAAGACTGTGTAAATAAGGTAGGTGTTGATCTGAATACCGCATCAGCGCCTCTGCTTTCCTATATTTCCGGGATTTCCGGTGCAATCGCCAAAAACATTGTGGCATATCGGGAGGAAAACGGAAAGTTCCAGGATCGTAAAGATCTGTTGAAGGTCGCAAAGCTGGGGCCGAAAGCATTTGAACAATGTGCCGGATTCATGCGCATTCAGGGCGGGAAAAATCCGCTGGATGCCACAGGGTTCATCCGGAGTCTTATGGAGCGACAGAAAAACTACTGGAGAGACAGGGATTTACGCTGGAGGATGTGGCAGGAGGGAATCTGTCCGGTCTGTCCAAAACAGTTAAAGATTACAAAAAGCTGTCTCAAGAGCTGGAAATCGGAGAAATCACACTCCGTGATATTGTAAAAGAGCTGGAAAAACCTGCAAGAGATCCGAGAGATGAGATGCCAAAACCGATCCTTCGTACGGATGTGCTGGATATGAAAGATCTGAAAGAAGGGATGATCCTAAAAGGAACTGTTCGAAATGTCATTGATTTTGGAGTCTTTGTGGACATCGGGGTACATCAGGATGGACTGGTACACATTTCCCAGATTACAGACAAGTATATCAAGCATCCGCTGGAGGCTGTCAGTGTGGGAGATATCGTTGATGTGAAAGTGATGAGTGTGGATCTGAAGAAGAAACGAATTCAGCTGACCATGCGTGGAATTTCTTAAAAAGGCGGGAGTTGACGTTTAAGAATTGCAATTTGCAGAATAATCCCATATAATGGAACAGAAACTGAGTATACCCGAATCTCGGGATGCTACAAAACAGGAAAAGGGGGATTTTTATGCTGAAAGGCAAAACAGTAGTACTTGCGGTGTCCGGAAGTATTGCTGCGTACAAGATCGCATCGCTTGCCAGTGCACTGAAAAAGCTGCATGCCAATGTGCAGGTACTGATGACCAAAAACGCGGTTAATTTTATCAATCCGATCACATTTGAGTCTTTGACAGGGAACAAATGTCTGGTGGATACGTTTGACCGGAATTTTCAGTACAGTGTAGAGCACGTGGCACTTGCCAAGCAGGCGGATGTGGTTTTAGTGGCACCGGCCAGTGCCAATGTGATCGGAAAGATCGCGCACGGGATCGCAGATGATATGCTGACGACGACAGTTATGGCATGTAAGTGTAAAAAGATCATTGCACCGGCAATGAACACAAACATGTTCGATAATCCGATCCTGCAGGACAATCTTAAAATTCTGGAACACTATGGATATGAGGTGATCAGTCCGGCAGTGGGATACCTCGCATGCGGGGATACCGGAGCGGGAAGATGCCCGAGCCGGAGCTGCTGTTACAGTACATTTTAAGAGAAATCGCATATGAAAAAGATATGCAGGGTAAACGGGTGCTGGTGACGGCAGGTCCGACACAGGAATCGATCGATCCGGTCAGATTTATTACCAATCATTCCACCGGAAAGATGGGATATGCGATTGCAAAAATGTGTATGCTGCGCGGAGCAGAGGTGACGCTGGTAAGTGGTCCGACATCCATTGCAAAACCGGAATTTGTTCACGTGGTGGACGTGGTAACAGCAAAAGAGATGTACGAAGAGGTCACAAAGAGGGCCAAAGATCAGGACATTATCATCAAAGCAGCTGCAGTGGCAGATTACCGGCCAAAATCAGTGAGCAGTGAAAAGATGAAAAAGAAGGACGATGATCTGGCGATTCCAATGGAGCGTACAGATGATATCCTGAAGTTTCTGGGAGAGCATAAAAAAGAGCATCAGTTTTTATGCGGTTTTTCCATGGAGACGGAGAATATGCTGGAGAATTCCAGAAAAAAACTGGAAAAGAAGCATCTTGACATGATCGTGGCAAACAATCTGAAGGTAGAAGGGGCAGGATTTGCCGGAGATACCAATGTGGTGACGATCATTACCGGGCAGGAGGAAGTTTCACTCGGAAAAATGACGAAAGAGGAGACAGCTTAAGGATCCTGGACGAAATTTTAAAAGCAACAAATTAATATGGAGACAGAATAAAAATTCTGTGCCAATCAGTATTGTATCTCGAAAGAGAATGATAACAAGGAGGCAATTTATGAATCAGACAACAAACAAAACACAGACAACAGGCAGCAGTGTGCGCACACGGCATATGGTACAGACGGCAATTTTTGGAGTTATTATTGTAATCATGGCGTTCACCCCTTTTCTCGGATATATCCCGCTGGGATTTACAAGAGCAACGATTATCCATATTCCGGTGATTCTGGCATCCCTTTTGATGGGACCAAAGACGGGAGCTCTGCTGGGACTGCTGTTTGGACTGACCAGCTTTATTAATAATACAGTGAATCCGACCGTGACTTCTTTTGTATTTACCCCATTTTACAGTATGGGAGAATTCAGCGGAGGGATCGGCAGCGTGATCATCTGTTTTGTTCCGCGTATTCTGACAGGAGTCGTTCCGCATTATATTTACAAATTGGTGAAAAAATGCAGCAAATCAACAGGTGTTTCCAAAATCGGACTGATTTTGGCGGGAGTAGGCGGTTCACTGACAAATACATTGTTGGTTATGAATTTGATTTATCTGTTTTTTAAGGATACGTATGCGGCGGCAAATGGAGTTGCGGTGAAAGCGGTTTATGGATTTATTCTGTCGATCATCGGAATCAACGGAGTTCCGGAGGCGATTGTTGCAGGAGTGCTCACGGCATTGATCGGAAGAACGCTGATGAAGAAAAATATGAAAGAAAGACTGGGATTTACACATGGTTTTAGCGATTGATATCGGAAATACAAATATAGTGATCGGATGTATTCAGAACAAGGAGTGTCTGTTTGTAGAAAGGCTCTCAACCGTTCATCAGAAAACAGAAATCGAGTATGCGATCGACATTAAGACAGTTCTGGATATTTATCATATTGATGTGGAGCAGATCGAGGGGGGAATTATTTCCTCGGTTGTACCACAGGTGACCAATGCAGCGAAACTGGCGCTGGAAAAAATTTTGAAAAAAAATGTAATGGTCGTGGGAGCCGGAGTAAAGACCGGACTGAATATCCGGATGGACAACCCTTCTTCAGTGGGAAGCGATCTGATTGTGGGAGCTGTTGCAGGTGTGGCACAGTATCCGGTACCGTTGATTATTTTTGATCTGGGTACGGCCAATACAGTTTGTGTGATCGATAAAAACAAAGACTATATCGGCGGGATGATCTATCCGGGAATTCAGGTGTCCGTGGATTCTCTGACTGCAAATGCATCTCAGTTGAGCGGGATCAGTCTGGAAGCACCGAAACAGATCATCGGGAAAAATACGGTAGACTGTATGAAGAGCGGCGTGATCTACAGTAGTGCATCGGCAATGGATGGCATTATTGATCGTATGGAAGAAGCTCTCGGAGAAAAAGCAACTGTAGTGGCAACCGGTGGACTTGCGAAAAAAATAGTACCTCATTGTAAACGGGAAATTACATTGGATGATGACCTTCTGTTAAAAGGGCTGGCGATCATATACGATAAAAACGTGAGTACGAACAGAAAATAATCAAATTTACAGAAATTACTTGAATTGCATGCCAGAAAGCACTATAATGGGGTGCAGATAAGAAATAAATCTTCGGGGTCGGGTGTAAGTCCCAACTGGCGGTAAAGTCCGCGACCTGTTTTCTGCTAAGAGTGGAGGATGGCTGAACCGGTGATCTGCAGATCAGAAATTCCGGTACCAACAGTAAAGTCTGGATGAAAGAAGATGTATGTGCAAAAAGGCAAGAGAGAGACCCTGGATTTTTTGATCCGGGGTCTGTTTTTGTCTTGGCACACAATCCGGAAGGTTTTCTTTCTTTATCAAAATTTTGATGTATTTTGAAGGAGAGAAAAAACATGAGTACACAAACAAACACAGCAGAGAAGAGTACACAGAAAATAGGTGCAAGAACACTGGCGCTTGTCGGAATGCTTTCCGCAGTTGCAGTGGTGTTGATGACATTCGACATTCCGCTTCCGTTTGCACCCACATTTTACAAGATTGATTTCAGTGAAGTACCGGTTCTGATTGGATGTTTTACAATGGGACCGCTTGCGGGTGTGGGAATTGAGCTGATCAAAAATCTGCTGCATATTGTTATCAGCGGAACTCAGACAGCGGGAGTTGGAGAGGTAGCCAACTTTCTGATCGGATGTGCATTTATTGTGCCGGCAGGATTGATCTACCATAAAAAGCATACAAGAACAGGTGCGTTGATCGGTATGGCATCAGGCACGGTATTGATGACGGTGATCGGAGGACTGATGAATGCATATGTATTGCTTCCGGTGTATGCCAAAGCATTTGGAATGCCGCTGAATGCTCTGGTAGAGATGGGAACAGCGATCAATGCAAAGATTACAAGTGTCTCAACACTGATCCTGTTTGCAGTGACACCGTTTAATCTTCTGAAAGGTGTGCTGGTGTCATTGATCGTATTTTTAATCTATAAGAAGATCAGTCCGATTTTTCGGATGAAGTAGAAAAATCAGGAAAACTTTTTCTGTTTATACAGATAATACCCAATAAAAAACAGTGCTGTCAAAAGCCAGGTGACCGGATAGCTGAAGATGATCGCAGAAATTGTCGGAGAAATCTTCAGCACGCCGATCAGCCAGGCGATTCGCATCACGCAGATACCAAGCAGCGTGATGATCACCGGCACGATGACATCACCGACTCCGCGCAGTGCACCGGCAAGTACTTCGATGAATACATATACAATGTACCAGGGAGTGATCAGGACAAGCATCTCACATCCGATCTGGATGACGGTCTCATCATTTGTAAACAGGCTGAACAAAATTTTTCTGGCTGCGATCAGGAAAATAACCAATACAGCGGATATCAGTGCGTCCATGATCAGGCAGACACGGGTACTCTTGCGGATCCGATCCAGTTTTCCGGCGCCGTAGTTCTGACCCACAAAAGTAGTGATGGAGATTCCAAAGGCAGTGCTTACCATCCGGAAGATCGCATCCAGTTTTCCGTAGGCAGACCAGGCGGCAGAAGTATCTGTTCCAAAGGTGTTGACTGCGGATTGAATGGCGATATTGGTAATGGCAAACAGGATTGCTTCGAATCCGGTAGGAAGTCCAAGCTTCAACTGATTTTTCAGGACCGATCCGTGGAACCGGATGCGGGAGAAGGAAAGCTTTAACATTCCCTCCGAACGAAGAAGCTTGCGTGTCACGAGCAGGGCGCTGAATGCCTGGGAGATCAAGGTTGCAACGGCGACTCCCAGCACGCCCATGTGGAAAGCGACTACAAACAATACATCAAGTATGATGTTCAGCAGGCAGCAGGCAATCAGATAATAAAGCGGACGTTTGGAATCTCCCACGGCGCGCAGAATACTGGAACCCATATTATATAGGAAAACAAAAATAATACCTGCAAAATAAATCCGGAGATAGATCACGGAGTCCTGCATGATCTCATCGGGGGTGTTCATCAGTCGGAGCATAGATGGTGTAGCGAAAAATCCGATGATTCCGAGCAGGATTCCTCCCACGATGGAGATTGCATAGGCATTGTGAAGTCCGTCACTGGCAGCATGTTCATTTCTCGCACCGAAGTACTGGGCGATCAAAACAGAAGCACCCGAAGACAGACCGGTAAAAAAGCCCACGATCAGAGCCACGATCTGTGCAGAGGAACCGCCCACACTGGCAAGTGCTGCTTTTCCGACAAATTGTCCGACAATGACAGTATCAATGGTGTTGTACAGTTGTTGAAAAAAGGTTCCGAGCAAAATCGGAAAGAAGAACAATAGAAGTTGTTTCCAGATCACACCCTCGGTGATCTGATTTATCGGTTGTTTTTGTGTCATAATAATCCCCTTACTCTTAAAATAATCAAGTTGATAAACTCTCTCTTATGTAAAGAATATCAGATTTTACAAACGTTTAACAGAGAAAAATAGAAGTTCTGGGATAAAATAGAAGAAGGCAAAATAAAAAGAGGCAGAAAGAAAGGGCCTTTGATTTTGTAGTATTTTTACAAGGGGTGAAAACATGGAACAGTCCGTGGAATTTTTGATCAAAAGTCATTACGCGCAGCTTCGTACTTCAGAAAAGAAAGATGCAGAACGGGTGCTTTACGGGTATCAGCTCAAACCGCAGGATACCATGGAGAGTGTTCCGGGCAAGGTGGTATCCGGAACAATCGCCATGATGGAAGAAATGCTCAAGAGTATTGCCGTAGCGATCTAAAAGAGACAGTAAGGCTGATCTCAAATGCCAGAAGAGTGCATATTTTCTGTGTGGAAAATTCGGCGGCGACCGCAGTGGATCTGATGACAAAGCTGTTATATCTGGGGATAGACTGCCAGTATTATACGGATTATTACCTGCAGAGAATCTCTGCCTCGAGTCTGCATCAGGATGACACAGTGATCGCCATTTCTTATTCTGGGCAGTCCAAAGATGTGGTGGATACAGTGAAAATTGCGAAAAAAGCAGGGGCGAAGGTTGTAGTTATCACAAATTTTGGGCAGACCCTTCTGGAAAAATGGGGCGATGTGGTCTTAAAAAGCTCCCAAAAACAGTTGTTATATGGGGATGCAATCTTTTCAAGGACCACGCAGATGGCATTGATCGATATGCTTTATATGGGCATTATTTTAAGTGACTATGAGAAATACACACACCAGTTGGATAAAAGCAGCAAGGTTGTACGGGATAAGGCATATAGCTAGAACTACCGCGAAAGTTTTGTAGGGAATCTACAGGAATTTCGCGGTATTTTTTTGTGCATTTTACATTTCTCTAACATGATTTTGAAATGGATTTGATTGAGTCTGAAAAATCGCATTGCTATAATTTCCAGTGTCAGCGGGGCAAACGCCAACTAGGAAAGAAAGGAAGAATTCAGATGCTGAAATTAGAACAGATAAAAAAATCCTATGACGGAGTTGAAATTTTAAAAGAAATGAACCTGGAGATTGAGGATGGTGAGATTGTTTCGATATTGGGACCATCCGGATGCGGAAAGACAACACTGCTGAATCTGATTTTAGGGATTACGGAAGCAGACAGCGGAAAGATCTGGTTTAACGGAGAAGATATTACGAATCTTGCAATGGAAAAAAGAGGATTCAATATCGTGTTTCAGGACTACGCATTATTTCCGAATCTGAATGTATATAAGAATATTGTTTACGGACTGAAAAACAGACCGGGGATCTCCACGGAGAAAGAAGTGGAAGAACTGATTGAGCTGCTGGGACTGAAAGAACATTTGAATAAGAAGATCGACCAGCTCTCAGGCGGGCAGAAGCAAAGAGTGGCACTTGCCAGAACATTGGTCATGAAGCCGAAAATCCTGCTCCTGGATGAGCCTCTTAGTGCGCTGGACGGCGTGATCAAAGAATCCATAAAAGAGAAGATCAAGACGATCGCAAAAGAATTTCATCTGACAACGATCATTGTGACACATGATCCGGAAGAAGCGCTGACATTATCTGATCACGTACTGATCATTCAGGAAGGAAAAATCGCACAGTACGATACACCGGAAGAAATTATTAAAAATCCGGGAAATGGATTTGTCAGAGAGTTTATTTTAAAACAGCTGGAGATCAAGAAAAATAATATCTACTCTCTGTTTACAGTGCCAAAAAATATTCCGGGCGTCGCAGCCGGAAAGGTACAGGAGATACTGACAGGGCGGGAAGAACTGGTACAGGTGTCATAGGAAAAAGAGATGAAAACGAAAAATCGGGAATTAAAGATTATTTTTATGGTGACAGGAGCACTGTTTGCGCTGTTCCTTGTGTATCCGACAGTAAGACTTTTGTTAAAATCCATTCTTTCAGAGAATGGAATGACAATGGAATTTTATCATTCGGTGCTGACGCAGAAAGGGTTTTTAAAGGCGCTGGGAAACAGTTTTCTGATCGCGGGAGTCAGCGCGCTTCTGACAACAGGACTGGCATTTTTTCTGGCCTACACCATTCATTATACAAATATCAATGCAAAATTCAAAAAAGGAATTGAGAAAGCGGCTGTGCTTCCGATGTTCCTTCCCACATTGACATATGGATTTGCGATTATTTATTCCTTTGGAAAGCAGGGGTTTCTGACAAAGCTATTTGGCAGACAGTTGTTTGATATCTATGGATTTAACGGACTGCTGATCGGCTATATCATCTATACGCTGCCAGTGTCTTTTCTGCTGATCCATAACACAATGGGATATATTGATAAAAAATTCATGATCGTTTCCAGGATCATGGGAGACAATCGAGTTTCTACTTTTATGATGACAATTTTCCGCCCTTTGGCAGGAACGCTGATGGCCTCGTTCATCCAGTCGTTTTTTCTTTGCTTCACAGATTTTGGTATTCCTGCATCTGTGGGCGGAAAATTCGAGGTCATTGCGAGTGTTTTATATAGTCAGATGCTGGGGAGTGTCCCGGACTTTCATAAAGGAAGCGTGGTTGCAGTGATGATGCTGCTTCCGTCCATCGTCAGTATCGCACTGCTTCGTTATCTGGAAAAATACAATGTGCGCTATCAGAAAATATCCGTGATGGAGCTTCCGAAAAATCGTGGAAGAGACTGGCTGTGCGGGATTGGAAGCGGCTGATCATCCTCGGTGTGTTATCCATATTCGCAGTCATCTTTATTGTGCCGTTTGTGCAGGACTGGCCGTATCAGACTGGATTTTCCATGGAGCATTTCCGGGCTGTATTTCAGGATGCAGGTTTGATGGGAGTATACAAAAACTCGCTGTATGTGGCACTTTTGACAGCTGTTTTCGGAACACTGGCCGCATATGGAAGTGCACTGATCACCGCGCAGGAAGGTACGCTGATTGTGAATACCGAACAGATGGAGGCAGAAAATCTTGATATGCCAAAGTCCATCAAAGATCTGGCAAATCCGGAATATAAGGGCAAGATTGCTGTTACAGATATTACGTCCTCTTCCACTGCATGGCTTTTGATCCAGGGATTGATTTCAGAATATGGAGAAGAGGAAGCAAAAGAAATTCTCACAGATATTTATGCAAATGCAGGAGATCATCTGGAAGAGTCTGGTTCAGGACCTTTAAAACTGGTGCGTGCAGGTGAGGTTGCCATTGGATTTGGACTTCGTCAGCAGGCAGTGCAGATAAAGAAAAAGGCCTTCCGGTGGACTATATTGATCCGGAAGAAGGAAATTTCACACTGACAGAATCTGTAGCGGTTGTCAATAAAAGTGAAGAAAAGAATGCAAAAGCAATGGAAATGGCAGAGTGTATCATCAAAAACGGAAGGGAAGAACTGCTGAAAAGTTATCCGATTCCGTTGTATGAGGGAGAGTCTGTGCCGGAAACAGAAAAATCCGGTAATCCAAAGACATTCCCGGAAAAACTGACCGTTGATCTTTTGAAAAAACACCAGGAATTATCAGAAAGCTGTAAAAAATAGAAAGAAGAAATGAGGAAAAGAAAAATGAAAAATTTAGGAACTGCAGGATATAAATTACTGACACCGGGCCCATTGACTACAACAGAGACAGTAAAAGAGGTGATGTTGTTTGATCACTGTACATGGGACGATGATTACAAAGAAATCACGCAGAAGATCCGCAGAGATCTTCTGAAGCTGGCGCAGGTGGAGGAGACTGAATATACGACAGTCCTCATGCAGGGATCGGGTTCATTCGGTGTGGAGAGCGTGCTTGGAAGTGTAGTTCCAAAAGACGGATGTGTCCTGCTTTTGAGCAATGGAGCATATGGAGAACGTGCTGCAAAAATGTGCAGCTATTATGAAATCCCGTGTATCCATGTGAAACAGGATTACAATAAGACACCGGATGCAAACGGGGCGGAAGAACTGTTGAAAACACATCCGGAGATCACCCACATTATGATGATCCACAGTGAGACAACAAGCGGAATTTTAAATGATATCGAGAGTATTGGAAAGCTGGCAGAGGCATATGGGAAAGTATTCATCGTGGATGCCATGTCCAGCTTTGCGGGAGTGGAGATTCCGGTAAAAGACTGGTACATTGATTTCCTGATCAGTTCCGCAAACAAATGTATTCAGGGTGTTCCGGGATTTTCTTTCATCATTGCAAACAGAGTACTTTTAATGGAATCCAAAGGACGTGCGAGAAGTCTTTGTCTGGATCTGTACGATCAGTGGGCGGGAATGGAGAAAGACGGAAAATGGAGATATACTTCTCCGACTCATGTGGTGCTGGCATTTGAGCAGGCAATGAAAGAGCTGGAGCAGGAAGGCGGAATCAAAGCCAGGCATGCAAGATATCAGAAAAACATGGACACACTGGTGGAAAACTTTGAAAATCTGGGATTCAGGCTGTATGTAGACAAAGCGTGGCAGGGACCGATCATTGCGACATTCCTCTATCCGGAAGGAAAGCATTTTGATTTCCAGGAGATGTATGCTTATATTAAAGAGAGAGGGTATGCGATCTATCCGGGAAAACTGACGGATGCAGACACCTTCCGGATCGGAGTGATCGGTGAGATCTACGAGGAAGATGTTTTGAGACTGACAGAGATTATGAAGTCTTATATGGAACAAGCATAGAACGGGAAAGGAAAGAAACAACATGAGAAACGTAGAAGCAGTAATTTTTGACTGGGCGGGAACAACAGTAGATTATGGATGCTTTGCACCGGTGCAGGCATTTGTGGAGGTATTTAAGCATTTCGGAATCGAGCCGACGATGCAGGAGGTAAGAGAACCGATGGGGATGCTGAAAATCGATCATATCCGTACTATGCTGCACATGCCGAGAATTCAGAAACTCTGGGAAGAAAAGTACGGACAGGCTTCCACAGAAGAAGATGTGGAAAAATTGTATGGTTTGTTTGAAGAAAAGCTGATGAGCATTCTGGACAGGTTTGCACAGCCAAAGCCATATGTTCTGGAAGTGGTAAAGGAGCTGCGTGCCCGTGGAATCAAGATTGGTTCTACAACCGGATATACGGATGACATGATGGCAGTTGTTGCTCCGAAAGCAAAAGAAGCTGGATATGAGCCAGATACCTGGTTTAGTCCGGACAGTGTGGGACATGTGGGACGACCGTATCCGTATATGATCTTCAAAATATGGAAGCGCTTCACGTATCATCCGTAGAACATGTAGTGAAAGTTGGAGATACTGTGTCAGATATTTTGGAAGGAAAACATGCCGGAGTTTTTACGGTTGGTGTTGTGGAAGGAAGTTCCGAGATGGGGCTGACAGAAGAAGAATATGACGCTCTGACACAGGAGAAAAAGGAAGAAAAGATTGAAGAAGTACGTCAGAGATTTCAGAAGGCAGGTGCAGATGCGGTTATTTTGCATATGGGAGAGCTGCTGAAGCTTTTATAGGTATAAAAATAGAGAGCAGGCTCACAGCTGCTCTCTTGTGTTATGTGTGAAATATTATTTGATCTGCTGTATACATTTCTCCAAAACATAGCGGATCGGTTTGAACAATACGAGACATACAATGAAATTGCTGATACAGTGTATGATATCGAATAGAAGTCCTGACGTCCAATATGCAAATGCACCGGAAATCCCGCCGATTGCAAAGTAGGGATGGTACAGAGTGCTCCGAATGTAATACCATAGATCCCGGAGAGGATACTCCAGAACCATACGGAATCATTTTTCCGGAAAAGGAGAGTGATGAGTGCTGTATGCTCCAGACATACAGGTAGTTTATCCACCAGAGTCCAAATCCATAGATCAGACCTTCCAGAAAAACAAAGATGTAAATGATAAAGAATACTTTCTTTCGAAACACAAGTGTATACACAAGGATCAAAAGGGTGACGATCTCAATATTGGGCAGGAAACCAAGGGAAACCTGAGCAGCCAGAAGGACTGCGCTCAGGATACCGTATATTACAATTTCCCGTGTTTTCATCAATATCCTTCTTTCAATGTAAGCTCAAATGCATCTCCGTCAGAAACTGGTGTCTGATCTGCGGAAGTGTTGACCTGTTCTCCGCCTTTTGTGATACACCACCATTGTTGTTTGGAATCATCCGCTGTTTCTTCATCCACAGTTGTAATAAACAGACCATATTCTCCAGACTCACCGTCCACGAGATTCTCGCTTTCTAAAACTTCTCCAAGATATTTTGCATCTGTGTCAAATTCGAAGACATTCTCTGTCTGGTCTCCGTGGATGACGGTCACCGTAATATGTTTTTCTCCTTCACTGGCTGCAGGCTTCATGTTCTGATATAAAACCCCGGCTCCAATGCACAGCAGGATTAAGATGACAATTCCTGCAATCAGTCCGCTTTTTTTCTTCATGTTTTTATCCTTTCTGCATTCTTATTTTTCATTTGAAATCATAAAGGTACATCCTGATTTTGTCAAGGAATATACATCTTACAGAAACAAACCGGTTTTAATCCATAGAGAAAAATATGAGAATTTTACGGGAAAAATTTCCGGTTGACAGTTTTTCTGTTTTATATTAGAATACCAAACGTAACATTTTTGTAATATTTGTAATATTTACGAAATTTAGTTCATATAATTTACAAGAACTACGTAATAATATTGCAATAATCAGGAGGTTATTTATTTATGAAACAGAGAAAACGATGGATGGCAGTACTTACTGTATGGACAATAGCGTTGTTATTTGCAGCAGGTTTCACGAGTCAGGCATCCGTTTCCAGTTCCAAGATGATTCAGGAAAAAAATAGCAAATATACAACAGGGGCAGGGGCGATTGCTGCTGCGATGGAGAGTATTCCGGCAGAGGCAGTAGAACTTACCAAAGCCGAGGCGCAGAAAGCGCAGGAAGCCAGAGAGCAGGCAGAAGCAGAAGCAAAACGAAAAGCGGAGGAAGAAGCTGCGAGAAAAGCGGCAGAAGAAGCTGCACGGGCACAGATCGCTGCAGAAGATCAGAAACTTCTGGCATCGATCATCTTCTGTGAGGCAGGAAATCAGCCTTATGAAGGACAGGTTGCGGTCGGAGCAGTGATCATGAACCGTGTCAGAAGTGGTGTGTATCCGAACAGTATTTCCGAAGTAATCTATCAGTCAGGGCAGTTTGGCCCGGCGATGACAGGATGGCTGGATACTGTCCGCAGCTCGGAAGGATATACGCAGACTGCTATGCAGGCAGCGGCAGATGCGATGGCGGGAGTCAATCCGATCGGAGACTGTCTGTATTTTGGAAATGGAAATTATGGAATTCAGATTGGAGATCATTTCTTCCATTAAAAATTGAATAAAGATAGAAAAGAATAAGTCGCTTTACGGAATAGACGCCCCCACGAGTTGCAACCTCGTGGGGGCGTCTGTCCAGTTGGATATCAACTTCATTTGCCAAAGCAGACCCTATAACTGTATCTTCGAAAATGCTTCCGCAAAGGCAGTGTTGATCGGCTCTTTTGCTTCTTTTGCCTGTTTCCGTAAATAATGATTCACGTCTTTTTTGCTTGCGCCTTTTCCTTCTTTTTTCTTTCGTTCCTCAAAAGAACTCAGTTTTTCTTTGTGTCCGCAGACGCAGACAAATCGTTGTCCGTCGCCTTTTCCTACAAGGTCCATTTTCTTATGGCATACCGGGCAGCGGGCATTGGTATGGCGGGAGATGGTTTCTTTGTGTCCGCATTCCCGATCCTGACAGACGAGCAATTTTCCGTGTTTTCCGTTGACTTCCAGCATGAATTTGCCACATTCCGGACATTTGGTGCGTGTCATATTGTCGTGGCGGAAGGTACCGTCTGCAGATTTGATCTCCTGAATGAGAGCCTTTGTGTAATTGTCGATCTCTTTCATAAAGGTTTTGTCGGATTCTTTTCCTTTTGCGATCGCCTGCAGGCGCATTTCCCAGGAGGCAGTCAGTTCCGGACTCTTTAAGTCAGAAGGAACCAGGGAGAGCAGTTGTTTTCCTTTGGATGTGATGTGAATCTCATTTCCCTTTTTCTCCATCAGAAAACTGTTGAATAATTTTTCGATGATATCTGCTCTGGTGGCGACTGTACCGAGTCCTCCGGTCTCTCCCAGCGTTTTTACGACATCCTTATCCTTATGTTTGAGATACTTGACCGGATTCTCCATGGCGGCGATCAGAGTACCTTCGGTGAAGCAGGCTGGCGGTTTGGTCTTGCCTTCTGTGATCGTCAGTGCGGTGACAGGAAGTGTCTCGCCTTTTTGCACATCCGGCAGGGAAATCTGGGAGAATGTGGTCTGTTCTTCGTCCTCGTCTTCGCCGTCAGTATAGCCCGACTCATAAACTTCTCTCCAGCCGGCAGATTTGATAAAATTGCCTTTCGCGCTAAAGCGTTCTTCGCCGATGGTGCCGCTGATGGAAGTCTCTTCATACTCGCAGGCAGGAGAGAGAACCGCCAGAAACCGGCGCACGACCAAATCGTAAATTTTGCGCTCTTCATTGCTCATGTGGTCAAGCTGCACAAACTGTTCGGTCGGGATGATTGCATGGTGATCAGACACTTTGCTGTCATTGACAAAGGATTTATTTGCCTGAAGTTTTTGCATGGAAAGCCGTCCGGCAATCTTGCTGTAAGGACCTACTGCGCAGGCTTTTAAGCGTTCCTTTAAAGTCGGCACGATATCGGTAGTGAGGTAACGGGAATCGGTACGAGGGTAGGTGAGTACTTTGTGATTCTCGTAAAGTCTTTGCATGATATTGAGGGTCTGTTTTGCGGAAAATCCGAATTTCTGGTTGGCTTCCCGTTGAAGTGCAGTCAGGTCATACAGTGCAGGTGCGAATGTTTTTTTCAGCTTTTTGCGTACATCCGTTACAAGCAGTGACGGAGCGGAGGCCTGTTTGATCGCCTGGATGCGGTCTTTATCAAAGGAGCGGGAAGAGCCGGATCTGGCATCTGTCCATGTAAATGTGATTCCGCCAACCGCAGCTTTGAGTCCGTAATAAGGAACCGGCTTGAAGGTGCGGATCTCTTCTTCTCTGGCAGCGATCATAGCGAGTGTCGGGGTCTGGACACGTCCGCAGGAGAGCTGTGCATTGTATTTGCAGGTCAGCGCTCTGGTGGCATTGATCCCGACCACCCAGTCGGACTGTGCACGGGCAACAGCAGCGCGGTACAGTGCTCGTAGGATTTGCCGGGGCGCAGATTCTGAAAACCTTCCCGGATGGCTTTGTCTGTAACGGAGGAGATCCAGAGTCGCTTCAGCGGCTTCTGATTTCCGGCTTTGTCAAGGATCCAGCGTGCCACAAGTTCCCCTTCTCTGCCGGCATCGGTTGCAATGATGATATCAGAGACATCTTTCCGGAAAATCAGCTCTTTGACAGCGTGGAACTGGCGGCCGGTCTGTTTGATGACTACCAGCTTCCAGTGCTCTGGGAGCATGGGAAGCGTATCCATGTTCCAGGTCTTGTACTGTTCGTCGTATTGCTCCGGATCAGCCAGTGTGACAAGGTGACCCAGCGCCCATGTGACGATATAGTCTGTTCCTTCTATATAAGTATTTGTTTTTTTATTGCAGTGTAAAACCCGGGCGATGTCCCTGCCCACGGAAGGTTTTTCTGCAATGACGAGATGCTTCATAGTGTTTCTCCTTCTTCTGTTTAAAATATTCAGACGTTATGGAAGCCTTTTCCGATGATCTCACTTGTATTGGAGATGAGAATAAATGCGGAAGGTTCTTCGTCTTTGATAAAATTACGGAGCCGGACAGCCTGCGGGCGGTTCAGTGCCGTGAAGATGACGTATTTGTCTTTTCCGGAAACGCGCCCTGTGCATGGCAGACAGTAGCGCTTCGGTTTAATTCCTGTACAATAAAGTCGCAGATCGGCTTTGGATTGTCACATACTACGTTAAAGTATTTGGAAAGATTGAAACTTTCAATAAAAGTATCGATCATAAACGAGCGGATTGCAAGTCCAAGGAATGAATACAGCCCTGTTGCAATGTCGAACATGAAACAACCAGCAACGGTGATCAGCACATCTGTGATCAAAAGAGCATGTCCGATATCTACGCTGGAATATTTTTTCAGGATCATGGCAATGATATCCGTACCGCCGCTGGAAGAGCCGATGTTAAACAGGATCGCGGAACCAAGAGACGGAAGCGCGATGGCAAAACAAAGCTCCAGCATCGGCTGATTTGTCAGTGGTGCACTCATCGGATAGATCCGCTCCAGTGCGGAGAGCGCAACTGACAACAGAATGCTGCAGTAGGCAGTCTTTGCGGCAAATTTTTTGCGAGAATAAAAAATCCGATGATCAGCAGAATCATGTTAGTGATAAAGTTGAAATCTCCTGCGGACATCACGCCGGTTTTGGCAACGAGAACCGCAAGACCGGTGATTCCTCCAAATGTAAAATGATTTGGAAATTTGAAAAAATAAGTGCCTGCCGCCATCACCAGTGTACTGAAGGTCAGCAGGAAAAAATGTCGTAGTTTACTTTTCATGTCGAATACCCCCGAATAAGATAAGAAAATTGTAGCTTGTGCTTTCTCAAAAGTCAATGAATTATCGTCGGATTATTGGAAATACTAACTTTCAACAAGGAGGGTGAAAAAAGATGTATCAGGATTTACCGATTCAGGATATTTACGCAAGAGAAATTTTAGACTCCCGGGGCAATCCGACGGTAGAAGTGGAGATACTTGCCGGGGAGAAAATCGTGGGAAGAGCAGCGGTTCCATCCGGCGCATCAACGGGAAAATTTGAAGCAGTAGAGCTTCGTGACCGGGAGAAGCGGTATGGAGGAAAAGGGGTAGAGCAGGCGGTGCGTCACGTCAATGAAGAAATCGCCGAGGCTCTGATTGGAAAAAATGTGTTGGCACAAACGGAGATCGATCATATTTTAAAGGAACTCGACGGCAGCATTGACAAGCATAATCTGGGGGCAAATGCAATCTTAGGTGTCTCGCTGGCTGCGGCAAAGACCGCTGCGGCTGCACTTAGGATTCCGCTGTATGACTATCTTGGAAATGTAGGAGAAAAGGTAATGCCTATTCCTATGATGAATGTGTTAAACGGCGGTGCTCATGCGGACAATAATCTGGATATTCAGGAGTTTATGCTGGTTCCTTATGGACCGGACAGCTTTAAAGAAAGATTGCGCATGGGGACAGAAATTTATCACGTACTGCGAACACTTTTGAAGCAAAAAGGATTGACTACAGCTGTCGGGGACGAGGGCGGATTTGCACCGGAATTGAGAGATTCCAGAGAGGCGATTGAATTTCTGATCGAGGCAGCACATCAGGCGGGATATCAGCCGGGAAAAGATGTAGGGATTGCTTTAGATGTGGCGGCTTCAGAAATTTACCGGGCAAAAGAACAGCGGTATTATTTTGTGGGGGAAAGCAAAAAGAGCGGGAAAAAGATCGCGAGAACATCGGATGAGATGATGGAATACTATGAAAGATTGATTCTGGATTATCCAATCTATTCCATTGAGGATCCGTTGGATGAGGAGGATTGGGATGGCTGGAGCAGACTGACAGCAAAAATTGGGGAGAAAGTACAGCTTGTGGGAGACGATCTGTTTGTGACCAATCCGGAGAGAGTCGCATTGGGGATAGCAAAAAAAGCAGCTAATTCGGTGCTGATCAAGGTGAATCAGATCGGGACACTGACAGAGGCGGCAAGAGCGGTGGAACTGGCGCATCAGGCAGGGTATCGGACGATTATGTCTCACCGATCTGGTGAAACGGAAGATACCACGATCGCAGATCTGGCGGTGGCATTTCATACCGGACAGATCAAAACCGGTGCACCGTGCCGCTCGGAACGTGTGGCAAAATATAATCAGTTGCTTCGAATTGAAGAAACATTGTGGAAATCCATGTGATGAGAGGACCATTCCGGAGAGAGTGAGAGATCTTTTTCCGGAGTGGTCATTTTATTTTACAAACTGTACATATTTGATATTGACAGTAATTACAATTTGAGATATACTGTACTTACAAGGTAAGTACAGATATGACAGAAGGAGTGATGAAGTGGAAATTATTTTAAGTAATGCCAGTCCGAAACCAATCTATGAGCAGATCACTTCCCAGATAAAAGCCATGATCATGAACGGAGAGCTGAAGGCAGGAGACCCGATGCCGTCCATGCGAAAGCTTGCAAAGGAGCTTCACGTCAGTGTGATCACGACACAGAGAGCTTATGATGATTTGCAAAAGGACGGATTTATCGTGACAGTTCCGGCAAAAGGAACCTTTGTATCTGCACAGAACCAGGACTTTATCCGGGAGGAGAACAGAAGACGGGTAGAACTGCTTTTAACAGATGCGGTAGAGCTGGCAAAGGAAAATGGAATTGAACTTGAGGAATTGAGAACGACATTAGACGTATTGTATCAAGAGGAGGATGTGTGATGGAATTTGCACTGGAAGTCAAAGGACTACGTAAAACATACAAAGAATTTGGATTAAAAAATATTTCGATGAAATTGCCCAAGGGTTGTGTGCTCGGCTGATCGGAGAGAATGGCGCCGGAAAATCTACCCTGATTAATGCGATTCTCGGGCTGATTGAATGCGACTATGAGTCTTTAAGGATTTTTGGACAAGAGTATGCAGGAAATGAAAAGCAGATCAAAGAAGAGATTGCGGTGATCTTTGACAAGACCTGTTATGATCTGAATTTTACACCGCTGTTTATCGGAAAGATATTGAGTAATGTGTATTCCAACTGGGATATGGAAAAATATCATATGTATCTGGATCGGTTTGAACTGCCGAAGAAAAAGAAATTAAAAGAATTTTCCAAGGGAATGAAGATGAAAATGGAATTTGCCGCAGCCCTAAGCCACGATCCGAAGCTTCTCATTCTGGATGAGGCGACAAGCGGTCTGGATCCGGTATTCCGGGACGAGATTCTGGATATTCTCAGAGAGTACACAGAGGATGAAGAACATACGATTCTGATGTCCTCTCATATTACCAGTGATCTGGATAAGATTTCGGATTATATCGCATTTATTCATGATGGGGAGTTGTTGTTTACAAAGACCTATGATGAGCTTCAGGAAAATTACGGCGTCTTAAACTGTGGACAGCGGATCTTTGACGCACTGAACCGGGAGGATATTGAGGCATACAGAAAGGATACCTATGGATATCGGGTTCTGGTCAACAATAAGCAGGGAATCCGGAAGGTATTTTCAGATCTGGAGATTGAACAGGCAACGATCGAAGACGTGATGCTGTACTGCGTGAGAGGAGAGAAAGTGGCATGAGAGGGATTATTTTAAAAGATTTATATGAGGGATTCTGTATTAAGAAGAATCTGATCAACTGGCTGGCTTCTATGATATTTACGTCTGCGCTGACAGCGATCAGTGAATTTATGAGAGGTGCCTATGGATTTTTGCTGATTGTAGTACTCCTATTTCCTGTGATGGGAAGTACACTGCTTCAGATGACGGTGGAACAGGATGAAAAGGCAGAATTTGACCGGATTCAGCTCACCTATCCGCTGAGCAAAAGCGAGATTGTTCTGTCCAAATATCTGGGCGGTCTGATCGTACAGGGAGGTATGACACTTTATTCATTTGTGTTTGTATTGATCTATGTGTATGGATATCGGACGATCACCCTGGAAGACGCACTTCCGACATGGGGAATCGGTGTAGTCGGAGGTGTGATTTACTTTGCAGTGAGCTATGTAGCATATTTCTGGCTTGGTAATTTGAAAGGTGTGATTTTTACATTTCTTGCGATGGTAGGACTTGTAATTGCGTTTTTGCTCAGCGTGTTTAATATCGGGCTGGAGGAAATCATGCAGGTGGAAAAAAGTATTTGGATCATTGGTTGTCTGGTGATGGCAGCAGTGTTGATGGTGATCAGCTACTTTCTATCTCTGAAAATATACACAAAAAAACATTCTTGAAATAGTTATTTTGCACAAAATATTTATGCAGAAGAAATGTTGACATGTAAACAATATAAATAATAGAATAAATAAGAACAAAACCTATTTGCAGCAGAGACAGGACTGGTTTTTCGTGCAGATAGGTTTTTATTATGTATTAAGAAGGGGAAAAGATGCGGATAGACAGGATATTGAACAACAATGTCGTGATCATAAAAGATGAGAATGGAGAAGAGCAGGTTGTCTGCGGAAAAGGAATCGCCTACAAGAAAAAGGCGGGAGACCTTTTATCAGAAAAGCTGATCAACAAAGTGTTTGTTTTGAAGGACACTGCTCAGAAACAGCATTTTCAGGAGATTATCTCTGAGATTCCTATGGAATATATTCAGATCACGACAGAGATTGTGGAGATGCTCACACAAACACTGGAAAGAAAACTAAATGAAGCAATCTATATTTCATTAAGCGACCATATTTATATGGCAATCACCAGATATCTGGACGGTGTTGTGGTGAAGAATTCCATGCTGTGGGATATCAAGCGTTTTTATGAGAAAGAATATCAGGCGGCGAAGAAGGTCTGGAAGATGATCAATCAGACGTTCAAGGTAGAATTACCGGAAGATGAGATTGGTTTTATTACCCTGCACATTGTCAATGCAGAGATGGACAATGAGAACTTAAAGCAGACGATGGAAGTCACAAAGCTGATGCAGGAGATTTCCAATATTGTCCGTTATTATTTTTCCGTAGAGTTTAATACAGAATCGGTTTATTATTATCGTTTTATTACCCATTTGAAGTTCTTTGCACAGCGTCTTCTGACAGATAAAGAGTATGAAGACGATCAGGACAACGAACTTTTCAATACAATTCGGCAAAAGTACCGCACTTCTTATAAGTGTGTGGAAAAAATCGCAGAGTTTATATCGCGTAAATATGAAAAGGAACTTTCAGATGAAGAAAAATTATATCTGACCATTCATATTGAACGCGTTATATATAAGAGCAGAGATTAGCGAATCATCGGAAGCGCGCACAGATGAGGAGTGTTTCTGCTTTGTCAGGATGGTAACATTAAGTTGGCTACACCTTTATACAATGAAAACTGTATATAAGGAGGATGACATGGGTAAATACTCAAGTTTAGCCGCAGACATTATTAAAAATGTCGGTGGAAAAGAAAATGTTGAAAGTTTAAGACACTGCGTTACAAGATTAAGATTCCGTCTGATTGATGAATCCATCGCAAATGATGAGGTCATCAAAAATATGGACGGTGTGGTGACCGTGATGAAAGCCATGGGAGAATACATGGTAGTCATCGGGGAGCACGTGGCGGATGTATACGATGAAGTATGCAGCCAGCTTGGCTTAGACGCCATGCAGGCAGAGAACAAAGAACAGAAAAATGCGAAAAAGAAGAGTCCCCTCGAGAAAGTTCTGGGAACAATCATGGGTGGTATGGGACCGACTCTTCATCTGCTCTGTGCCTGCGGTATTATCAAAGGGCTGTTAGTCCTTCTGACATTTGTCGGAATCAAACCGACAGATGGAATTTATATGCTGATGAATACAGCAGGAGACTGTTTCTTCTATTTCCTGCCGCTGATTCTTGGATTTAACTTTGCAAAAAAATTCCAGATCGATCCATTCTTCGGACTGATCCTGGCAGCTGCAATGTGTTATCCGGCAATTCAGAATGTAGACATCAATTTATGGGGATATGTCGTAAATACGACCTATACTTCTACATTCCTGCCGATTTTATTTGGTCTTCTGGCAGCAGTTCCGCTGTATAAGTGGTTTGACAAAGTGCTTCCGAAGATGATCAAAGGTTTTATGACACCGATGCTTACATTGATCATTATTTTCCCGCTGACCTTTATTGTGATCGGACCTCTGGCAAATATGATCGGTGCGGGACTTAATGTTGTTCTCACAAGTATCTGTGAATTCTCACCGCTGCTTGCAGGACTGATTCTGGGCGGATGCTGGCAGATTTTTGTATTGTTCGGTATCCATGGTGTTCTTACAATTTTTGCGTTTATGGATCTGCTCGCAGGAAATCCAAGCCAGCTGCTGGCATTTTCCTACGGTGCATCCTTTGCTACATGCGGAGTTCTGCTCTCAATCATCTTAAAGACAAAAGATGCAAAACTCAAAGAAGTGGCACTGCCGTCCTTTATTTCTGCAATCTTCGGAGTGACAGAGCCGGGAACTTACGGTGTGACACTTCCTCGTAAGAAGATGTTTGCCATCTGCTGTATCGGTGGTGCTGCAAGTGGTGTTGTAGTTGCACTCAGCAACCTGGCGATGTACAGCTATGCGGGAATGGGAATCATCGGTCTTCTTGGATTTGTCAATCCGGACGGACCGAACTTTATCGGAATCGCATTATCTGCGATCGTTCCGTTTGTGGTATCTTTTGTTCTTGGTATGCTGGTTTACAAAGATTCCGATTATGAATATTTGAATGATGTAGTAGAAACAGACATCAAGTCAGTGTCAAAAGAAGAGAAGACGGAAGAGAAAAAAGAAGCTGCTCCGGCGCTTTTAAAAGAAAAAGAGATGCTCGCAATGCCGGCAGACGGTATGATCAAGCCACTTTCCGAAGCGGCAGATGAGGCATTTGCGAATGAAGCGCTTGGAAAGGGTTGTCTTGTAATCCCGGAAAATGGAAATGTATATGCACCGTTTGACGGTACTGTACGTGTGCTGTTCCCGACAAAACATGCGATCGGGCTTGCCAGTGAGGGTGGATGTGAAGCGCTCATCCACATCGGAATCAATACGGTGAATCTGGATGGAAAATATTTCGAAACTCATGTACAGCAGGGAGACTGCGTGAAAAAAGGGCAGCTTCTTGTATCCTTTGAGAAAGAAAAAATCGAACAGGAAGGTTACAGCTGTGAGATTCCTGTGATCATAACAAACACGGATGAGTATTTGGATATTGTAGAAAAAGATCATGACCGCCATGTACATGGTGAGGACATGCTGCATGTGATTCGATGAAAGGAGTAAAAGAGCAATGAGTTTTCCAAAGAATTTTTACTGGGGCGGCGCTACAGCCGCGAACCAGTGTGAAGGCGGCTGGAACGAAGGTGGAAGAGGACCGGCCAAAACAGATGTGACAACAGGTGGTTCCGCAAAGAAATCAAGAGGGATCACGTACCGCATGCCGGACGGAACAGAAGGCATGGTGGGCGGATTTTCCCGGATACCGGAAGGTGCATCCTATGCAGTGCTGGACGGATATTATTATCCGAACCACAAGGCGATTGATTTTTATCATCATTATAAAGAAGACATTGCATTATTTGCAGAAATGGGATTTAAGATGTTCCGTATGTCGATTTCCTGGTCCCGGATTTTCCCGAAGGGAATTGAAGAGGAGCCAACCGTGAGGGAATCGAATTTTACCGGAATGTATTTACAGAACTGAGAAAATACGACATCGAGCCGCTTGTGACGATGTGCCATTATGATACACCACTGTATCTGGAGGAAGTGTTAGGCGGATGGACGAACCGTCAGTTGGTGGATGCGTTTGAAAAATATGCAAAAGTGATCTTTGAAGAATATAAAGGACTGGTCAGATACTGGCTTACATTCAATGAGATCAACAGTCAGCTGATGATGAAGAATTTCGTTCCGAATGCTCCGAAACAGATGCTGGAAAATGCGTATGCAGGACTTCACAATCAGTTTGTGGCAAGCGCCAGAGCGGTAAAGCTTGCTCATGAGCAGTATCCGGAATATGTGGTAGGATGCATGATCGCAGGTATGACGACATATCCGCTGACTTGTGATCCGCAGGATGTTCTGCGTGCACAGCATAAGATGCAGGAAGATTTCTATTACAGCGGGGACGTGATGATCCGCGGACATTATCCGGTATTTGCGAAGAGAATGTGGAGAGAAGACGGCGTGTCATTTGAAGTCCCGGAAGAGGATTTGGAGATTTTAAAAGAAGGAAGAGCCGATTTCTTCAGTTTTTCCTACTACAGCACAAGCTGTGAGACGACACATACAGATGCACCAAAAGACGGGGCAGGCATCTGGTACTCGGATATAAAAACCCATACATCCAGTATTCTGACTGGGGATGGGGTATGGATGCGGACGGACTGCGATACATTCTGAATGAGATCTATGGACGTTATCAGGTGCCGATTATGATTGTAGAAAACGGACTCGGTGCGATTGATACTGTAGAAGCGGATGGAAGCATCCATGATGACTATCGTATCGCATATTTGAAGGATCATGTCAGAGCAATGTCAGAGGCAATCGATGACGGAGTAGAACTGATCGCATTTACACCGTGGGGATGTATTGACCTTGTCAGCGCATCTACCGGAGAGATGAGAAAACGATATGGCTTTATCTATGTAGATATGGATGATGACGGAAACGGATCTATGGAAAGAAGCAGAAAAGATTCTTTCTACTGGTATAAGAAGGTCATTGCATCCAACGGAGAAGAATTAGAATAAGAGACAGGGGACTATTCGAAAGAGTAGTCCCTTTTGTGTAAAAGGTTAAAAATCTGCCACATTTTTCTGAAACAGTAAAATAATGACATAAAGTAGTAGTTTTGTGAATTTACTTTCCGAATTGATTATGTTATAACCATTACAAATCTTCAGTTTAAGGTGAAGAAGGAGGTTAAGAGAGGTATAGTCAGTAAGATTTTATTTTAAATTTTGAGAGGAAAAAGGGTATACATGAAAACAAGGAGAAAGAAACAGACAAAACGTGTTCTGGCCAGTGCACTGGCAGCAGTGGTTGCAGCATCTGCAGTTCCGGTTTCCAATTCAGTCGTTCATGCAGAAGAATCTCAGGACAGGAGCGAATTAAAGCTGAGATATACAAGCGCAGCACCGGATAGTTATGATGGATGGGAAAAATGGTCTCTTCCAATCGGAAACAGTGGAATCGGGGCAAGTGTATTTGGTGGTGTGCAGACAGAGCGTATTCAGTTGAATGAGAAGTCACTCTGGTCCGGCGGACCAAGCGAAAGCCGTCCGGATTATAACGGAGGAAACCTGGAAGAAAAAGGAAGAAACGGACAGACAGTAAAAGAGATTCAGCAACTGTTTGCTAATGGGGACAATGATGCAGCAAGCAGTAAGTGTGGAGACTGGTAGGTTTAAGTGATGATGCAGGAGTAAACGGATACGGATATTATCTGAGTTACGGAAATATGTATCTGGATTTTAAAGGTATCTCGGACAAAGACGTTGAAAATTACGAGAGAACACTGGATCTGAATACGGCAATTGCCGGAGTTGAGTATGATAACGGGGATACACATTATACTCGTGAGAACTTTGTAAGTTATCCGGACAATGTACTTGTGACACGACTGACTGCGGAAGGTGGCGATAAGCTGAATCTGGATGTCAGAGTGGAGCCGGATAATGAAGCAGGCGGTGGAAGCAACAAAAATACAATACAGGCGCAGTCTTACCAGAGAGAGTGGGAAACAACAGTTAAGGATGCGCTGATTTCCATCGACGGACAGCTGAAAGACAATCAGATGAGATTCAGCTCTCAGACAAAGGTTCTGACAGAAGGCGGAACAACAGAAGACGGAGACGAAAAGGTCACAGTCAAGGATGCAAAGGCTGTTACGATTATTACATCGATTGGAACAGATTACAAGAATGATTATCCGGTATATCGCACAGGGGAAAGCCAGGAGCAGGTCGCTTCCAGAGTGCGTGCTTATGTAGATAAAGCAGCAGATACTGTAGTAAATGATTCTTATGATACTTTGAAACAGGCACATGTGGATGATTACTCTTCTATCTTTGGCCGTGTCAATCTGGATCTTGGACAGGTTCCTTCTGAGAAGACAACAGATAAACTGTTGAAAGCTTATAATGATGGTTCAGCAAGCGAGCAGGAGAGACGCTACCTGGAAGTGATGCTGTTCCAGTACGGCCGTTATCTGACAATTGAGTCTTCCAGAGAGACACCGGAAGATGATCCGTCCAGAGCGACACTTCCGTCTAACCTTCAGGGAATCTGGGTTGGAGCGAACAGCTCAGCATGGCATTCTGACTATCATATGAATGTTAATCTGCAGATGAACTACTGGCCGACCTATTCTACGAATATGGCAGAGTGTGCGCAGCCGTTGATTTCGTACGTAGATTCTTTAAGAGAACCAGGACGTGTTACTGCAAAAATTTATGCAGGTGTGGATCAGGGATTTATGGCACATACCCAGAACAATCCGTTTGGATGGACTTGTCCGGGATGGTCATTTGACTGGGGATGGTCACCGGCAGCGGTACCGTGGATTCTTCAGAATTGCTGGGAATACTATGAATTTACAGGTGATGTATCCTATATGCAAAATTACATCTATCCAATGATGAAGGAAGAGGCAATTTTCTACGATAATATTTTGATAGATGATGGAACCGGACATCTGGTATCTTCACCAAGTTATTCACCGGAGCATGGACCAAGAACGGCAGGTAATACTTATGAGCAGACACTGATCTGGCAGTTATATGAGGATACTATCAAAGCAGCAGAAACTCTTGGTGTTGATGCGGATCTGGTGGCAACATGGAAAGATCATCAGTCCAGGTTAAAAGGACCGATCGAGATTGGCGATAGCGGACAGATCAAAGAGTGGTATGAAGAAACGACTGTAAACAGTATGGGACAGGGATACGGGCACAGACATATTTCCCATATGCTGGGACTTTTCCCGGGAGATCTGATCTCATCTGATACACCGGAGTACTTTGAGGCAGCAAGAGTGTCCATGAACAACCGTACAGATGAAAGTACCGGCTGGGGAATGGGACAGCGAATCAATACATGGGCAAGACTGGCAGATGGAAACCGTGCATATAAGCTGATCACAGATCTGTTTAAAAACGGAATTATGACCAATCTCTGGGATACGCATCCGCCATTCCAGATCGACGGAAACTTTGGGATGACATCAGGTGTTGCAGAGATGCTTCTGCAGAGCAACATGGGATATATCAATATGCTTCCTGCACTGCCGGATGCATGGGCATCAGGAAGTGTCAGCGGACTGGTTGCACGCGGAAACTTTGAAGTATCCATGAACTGGAAGAACAAACATCTGACAAGCGCAGAGATTCTTTCAAATAACGGAGGAACAGCAACTGTTCAGGTTCCAAATGCTTCCTTTGCAACAATTACAGATGCAAATGGAAATGTTGTAGATGTAAAAGTAGAATCTCAGGACAGAGTTTCCTTTGAGACACAGGCCGGACAGACGTATTATGTCAAAGATGTTCCTGTGAAAGGGGAGGCACCGACAGGATTATCTGCAAAACGTACAGATGATAATACAGGAAAACTGACATGGGATGAAGTCAAGACGAAAAAAGACAAAGACATTACTTACAATGTATATCGTCAGATTGAGTCCGGAGACGTACAGAAAATTGCAGGCGGTGTAGAAAAAACAGAATACATTGATAAAAATGCAGATAAGGCATTGGGTACGATCCGATATCAGGTATCAGCAGTAGTCGATGGCAAAGAGACAAAGCTCAGTGAAAAAGTAGAGCTGACAGAGCCGCTTGGAGCAGGAAAGATTGATAATAAGGATCCGCATATTGTGTATACAGGTGCATGGGGTGACTGGGACACAGCAAACGAAGGCAACTACAAGGATACGATCAAGTATCTGAACAAACCGACAGGAAAAGAGACTGTAGAACTGGAGTTTGTGGGAACAGGCATCGAAGTGATTACTTGTACAAATACAGACCGTGGAAAATACGAAGTATTTATTGACGGAGAGTCTTGCGGAAAGGTAGATACATACAGTTCTACTACAAAACGTCAGCAGGTTGTATTTAAAAAGGATGATCTGAAGCATGGTACACATACATTAGAGCTGAAAGTGCTCAATGAAAAAGTAGATGCAAGTTCTGGTACAAAAGTAGAACTGGATGCTCTGAATATTCTGGATAATACGATCACACTGCCGGAGAAAGTAGAAGTATCTACAGTTTCCGGAATTACAACGATCGGAAAAGAAGGCACTGTACAGATGCAGGCAAAAGTAACACCGGGAGATACAAAAGACAAGAGTGTTACATGGACTTCTTCTGATACAAGCATCGCATCCGTAGATGAAAACGGACTGGTGACAGTTCACAAGAAAAGCGGAGAAGTGACGATCACAGCAACAGCAAATGCCGATTCTGAAGTGAGCGGAAGCTGTAAACTGACTGTGGCACTCTTTGGAGACCTTGGTTCCGGAGAGACGATCGTAGAAGATGCATCTGAGGATGGAAAGAGAAATGATGCGATTAGCTGGAGCGGCTCTGAATGGTCTACATGGCTGGAGAGCCGGAGAAACATCATGGAAAGACAAAGACAGAAGTTCCTTCAACTGGAAACCAGGCAGGTAAATATTTTGAATATACGTTTACAGGAACTGGAATTGAAGTTTATGCACAGAAACATGCAAACTTTGCAAGTTATGATGTAAGCATTGATGGTGGAAAAGCTGAAAATGTATCATTAGCGGGATCCGGTGGAGGAGATCCACAGCAGAAGATTTTTGAAGCAAAAAATCTTGAGAACAAACAGCATACAATCAGATGCACAATTGTAGCTCGTGACGGAAAAACACAGGCAAACCTTGACTACTTAAAAATCTTCGCACCGGTACAGGCAGCGGAGGTGAATAAAGCGGATCTTCAGACAGCCATCGAAAGCGGGGCCGGACTCATAGAGGGCGCATATGATGCGGACAAATGGGAAGCATTTAAGGAAGCATACAAAGTGGCAGTAGAAGTAATGAATAATGCGGATGCAGATCAGGATGCGGTTGAAAAAGCAGCAGCAGCTCTGAATGCGGCGATGGAAGCACTTGGAGATCCAAATGTTCCGGAAATCGGAGAAGTACAAGGAGAAGCAGTACATGTTGAAAGTTCAGCTGTGATTCTGGAATGGGGTCAGGTAAAGGGTGCAGCATCTTATCTTGTAAAATGGAATGATCAGGAAGTCAAGACCTCAGATACGCGAATCCGGATTGAAGGATTGGAATCGGGTGTGACTTATGACTTTAACATTTTTGCGCTGAATACAAAAGATGTGCCGTCTGAAAATGCGATTGAAATTCACGGAATTACAACAACAGATGTGGTAAAACCGGGAGTCGCTACAGAAATCAAAGCAACACCTGTTGATGAGGATTCAGCAAAGCTGACATGGACAGCACCGGCTGACACAGACGTGGCAAGCTATAATATTTATCAGAATGGTGTGAAGATCGGGGACAGTAAGAACACAGAATTTACAATGGATAAACTGGAAGTCGGAACTGTTTATGAGGTACGTATTACAGCAGTAGATAACGCAGGAAATGAATCAATTCCAGCTCCATTTAAGTTTACATTTACAGAGCCGGAAAAAGAGAACTTCACATTGAAGGCAGCAGCGAATGCAGAAGAAATGGGAATCGTGAGTGTAGAACCACAGCAGGATTCCTATGAAGCAGGAACTGAGGTAACAGTCAAAGCAGAAGCGAAGGAAGGATTCCGCTTTGTAAACTGGACAAAGACCGGAACAGAGGAAGAAGTCAGCACAGAAGCAGCATACAAGTTTGCAATCACAGAAAATACAGATCTGACTGCAAACTTTGTGAAAGAAGAAGTGCCAGAAGAAATCTTCCATGTAACGATCAAAGCCAATGACAATACAATGGGAACTGTAAACATTGATTCAGCAGACGGAAGCTACAAAAAAGGAGAAAAAGCAGAAGTTATCGCAGTGGCAAACGAAGGATTCCGTTTTGTAAACTGGACCGATGCAGAAGGAAACGTGATCAGTGAGTCCAATCCA
>ENA-OQBT01000287-OQBT01000287.1-human-gut-metagenome-genome-assembly--contig:-NODE-287-length-34451-cov-3.048100_pt1 | contig 34451 bp, 40 predicted proteins | sample MGYA00242749_ERZ504557 | MGnify/ENA primary metagenome ERZ504557 (study PRJEB26092, sample SAMD00036243) | human gut metagenome | host: Homo sapiens | study: EMG produced TPA metagenomics assembly of... | reverse complement strand
TAGTATAAATAACCATAAAACTCAATATTTAATTAGCAAATCCACTAAGTATTTCATTCATGAAGCTATAAAGATCCTTTTTACCATCTGCCTTGTAAACTATGCTTATGATGCGCTCATTTTTAGCATTCTGGCTTAGCAGTACGAGGCAATGACCGGCTTCCCCAGTAGTGCCTGTCTTTCCTCCTGTCACTGTGACGTTTTCAGGGGCTGTATATGCTCCGGTCAGATAGCCGCAGGTATTCTTAAAGGTCTTTGAAACAGCCGCGCCCTGGGCATTTGTATATGCCACATCATGGGTCTGTGAACTGATGATTGCAACAAAGCTCTCTAAGGATATGGCATTGGAAAAAATGAGGTACATGTCATATATGGTAGTGTAATGATTTTCATCAGGAAGACCGCTTGGGTTGACAAAACTGCTGTTTGTGGCACCAAAACTTTTTGCAGTGCTGTTCATCAGCTTGGCAAATTCTTCTACAGAACCACTACAGTACTCTGCCAGCGCTATTGCCGCATCATTGCCACTCTCAAGTAAGAGCCCATACAATAAGTCCTGCACTGTAATAACATCGCCCTCCTTTAGGCCGCATACAGATGATGAATGGCCAGGGTTTGCAGCGTCATGGCTTACTGTGACTGTCGCATTTAAATCACAGTTTTTAAGAATTATGTATGCAGTTAAAATCTTTGTAGTGCTTGCAGGATAGAGCTTTTCAAACAGATTCTGGCTATACAGCACCTGATGAGTGTCAATATTAAAGGCTCCGGCTCCCTCTGCGGTTTTTGCAAACTGCATATTGTCCTGACCAAAATTGACATCATTTGTGACGCAAAGGTTGGACGCAAAAAAATTACTTCCGTTGTATCCATTTATATAATCTGTGGAATAAGTATCATATGCATTCTCAATCTTTGTACCACAGCCTGTCATAAAAACCGCTGCTATGCATGTCAGACATAGCAGTCGTTTAAATCTTTGTTTACTTGTACATCTCACGCCAGTCAAGATCTCCTCTGTCCAATGATAAAATGAGCAGCTCTGCTGTAGCCAGATTGGTGGCAAGTGGTATATTATGCTCATCACAAATACGGAAAATACTGTTTACCTCAGGCTCGTGTGGCTTAGGCTTTAATGGATCACGCAGAAAGATGACAAGGTCTATGTCATTGTGCTCAATCTGTGCCCCAAGCTGCTGGATGCCTCCTAAGTGTCCTGCAAGATATTTGTGCACTGAGAGGTTTGCAACCTCCTCTATCAGACGTCCTGTGGTGCCCGTGGCGTACAAATTATTTTTGCTTAAGATACCTCTGTATGCTATGCAGAAGTTCTGCATCAGTTTTTTCTTTGAATCATGTGCAACTAATCCTATGTTCATTGCTAACCTCCCTATGAATATTTCTTCGGCTGTAATCCTACATTCAGAACAATTCCCATTCCCATGTACAGTGAAACAAGTGACGTAAGTCCATAACTGACAAATGGAAGAGTCATACCGGTATTGGGCATAAGACCTGTGGCTACGCACAAATTGATAAAGGCCTGAAAGCCTATAAGTGCTCCCATGCCACAGCATATGAGCTTTCCGCTTGTGTCCTTTGCCTTCCTTGCTATAAGTATACACTCAATTACGATAAGAAGCAAAAGAATTATTATACTGATTGTACCAATAAAGCCAAGCTCCTCTCCGGCAACAGCAAATATAAAATCTGTTTGAGGCTCTATGATGTAGTTGGTGTTCTTCATAGAGGTTACAACAGAGTTGTTAAGTCCCTTGCCAAACAACTGTCCTGAGCCTATAGCCCAGATAGAGTTTCTTTGCTGTGCTGCTGTATCAGCGTAATTTGTCGGGTCAAGCCACGACATTATACGTGTAGCAGGGTAAAAGCCTTTTTTTGATGAGGGCATCGGCATGTGTATATATGTAGCTTATCACTATCAAAACTATCGGTACTGAAACTCCAAGTACCGGCATTATTATTTTATAACTTAATCCGCTAATAAACAAGAGGGTAGCGAAAATTAATGCAGTAAGAATTGTTGTTGAGTTGTCCGGCTGTTTTAAGATAAGAAATAAAGGTATACCGGCAAAAATTGCAGATAATGCAAGAGTTCTTACTGTATTTATACTATCCTCAAACCTGGAAAAGAAATAGGCAAAGAACAAAATCAGTATAATTTTTGCAATCTCTGACGGCTGGAATCTGATACCTGCGATTTTAAACCAGCGCTGTGCACCCTTTGCATCATCACCTGCAAATAGAACAAGTAACAGCAGCACAATCATTACGGCATAGTATATCCACACGAATTTGAGCAGAAATGTGTAATCTATAAGGGAAAGCACTATCATAATAGTCAGTCCCATTACAAAGCCTATTATCTGCTTGCTTTGTACGGAGTGCTTGGCACTGCCTATCAGCAGGATGCCTATAATCGACAAAGCTATTATGTATACTACTAATTGAAAGTGATAATTCTTTAGTCTGTACTGTTTGAGCATTTTGTTACTTCCTATCTGTTATCTTTGTAATCTTAATTCTAATACTAATGACATGATGGTCAAAAGGTATTTTGTTAAAGGTTATTAATTGATTTTTTGTCGCGCATGATAATCCGGACTTCGTAAGCTTCATCGTTTATATTCATATGTCTTTGTATCACGCTTTTTATTTCTTTTTTAATCTGTGTCATATTGTCAGAAGCAGATATTGTGCTTCTATCTTCTGCAAGTGCTATTTTAAGCCTTTTCTTGGCGTATTCTCCTGTTTTGGAAAATTTATGCATCATACAGCGGCACCTCTCATATCGTCAGAGGAATGTATTATCTGACCGGATATATGGGCAAATACAGGAGCAAGCTGCTTTTGGCCTCACGGACAGGTATTCCTCTGTTCTGGCAAATGATAACACTTTTGTCATAGGGAATAGTGCCGATAATCCTGGTAGAAAGAAGTGCTGTAATATCATTATCTGATATCATCTGATGCCTTCTTACCATATGCTTGTCATATGCATTAACAATGACTGATATATCGTCAAGATGTGCGCTGTCGAGCAGGCTTATACATCGCCTTGCATCGTGTATGGCAGATACATGCGGTGTGGTAACTACTATCGCACGGTCTGCAGGTGAGACTGAAAACCAAAAGCCGCTGTCGATACCCGCCGGAGAATCTATCAGACAATAATCAAGCTTGCTTTAAGCTCCTCTATAAGTATCTTGAAGCGTGCCTCATAGCTGCATAGCGTATCCATGGAAGGTGCTGCAGGAATTACATATAGATTGGGATACTTTTTATTGCGTATGATTGCCTGTCTGATACGGCAGGAGCGGTTTAAGATGTCGAGGATATTGTAATTGACCTTGTCTCTATTCCCATTACCAGGTCCAGATTGCGAAGTCCCATGTCTGTATCGAGCATAATGACTTTTTTATCTAACTGTGAAAGTTCAACTCCGATATTGGAAATAACCGTAGTTTTTCCAACACCGCCTTTTCCTGAAGTGAAAACTATTGCTTCACTCACAAAAATAAACCTCCTAGTCTGTTCTGGCACTTGAGCCTGATGCGTTTACACCCTCAGCCTTGACTGCGAGTAAATCGTCAAGTGACTCCAGATTATAATAATATGAAATTATATTTCTGGATGCAGCTGCAGCATTGTGTGAGCTGTATCCATATGATATACGTGTAGCTATTGTAATTTCAGGATTGCTTGATGGAGCGTATCCTACAAACAGTGCATGGTTTGGTCTTGTCTCAACCTGCTGTGCTGTTCCTGTCTTACCGGACACCTCAACGCCTGTAAAGCCGCCAAATACATCGTGCAGGTCTTCGACCACCATACGCATTCCCTGATGGATGGCATCCCACTGGCTTTGAGTGAGTGTGCCTGATATATCGGTTGATTTTGAATCATACTGTTTGACTGTTTTGCCGTCTGCATCCACAATTTTGTTCATCAGCTTATAGTCATAAAGCTTTCCGGAAGCAACTGCTGTCACATATCTTGAAAGAGAAATAGTCGTAAAGTTGTTATTACTCTGTCCGATAGCTGCCATAACAGGATACTGTGTGGCAATGGACGGCGTCTTTTCTACTATCTCAACACCTGATTTCTGGTCCAGTCCGTATATAGATGCATATTTTTGTATGTATTTCATACCGTTTTCATCGTCATATGAACCGGTGTCCTTGCTTGCAAGCCTGAAGCCTGTTGTGTAGAAGAATACGTTACATGAATCCCTTAAAGCTTCAGATACATTGTCCATACCATGCGCTCCAGGATAAATCCAGCATTTTGGCTGATTGCTGATTTCTGTAAATATTCCGGTACAATTGATCTTTGACGAGGTATCAATGACTCCCTCGGCAAGACCTGCGGTGCTTGATACCATCTTGAAGGTAGATCCCGGTGCAGTCTGCTCCTGGGTTGCATAATTCCATAGCGGATTAGACTTGTCCTCTCTGAGAGACTGGTAGTAATCAGCATCTACAGAGTTTGCAAGCTTGTTGTTGTCATAGCCCGGATAGCTGACTAAAGCCTTTAGCTGTCCTGTCTTTACATCAGTTATTACACAGGAGCCTGTACATGGGTCAAGGGCAAGCTGTGCAGGTGTTATCTCTATGTTGTTTATTTTGTCCATAAGAAATGCATATGGACTGATGGAGCCATTGGCAATGTTGCTTACTGTTGCATCGTCATAATCGAGTACACCCTGGTCAAAAAGCAGAAGGCACAGCTGCTGTCCAGTGACCGCCCCGGAATTTACCATATATTTGTATATAATTTTGGCAAAGTCTTTATTGTCAGTCATGGCATCCCTGATATACGAGCAGAGTGCTGTGTAAATCTCGCTTGAATCAGCATACTTCTGGTCCACATCAAGCTTTGTGATGTCTATCCACTGCTTTGAAATGCAGTATTTGAGATAATCACGCGGTGAGAGTGTGCCTGCCTTCCATGAGGCATATGTGGAATCAGAGGTATCTATCTGTTTGCTCAACAGCAGTCCATCATCGTTTAGCACTGACATAACACATGTAAAATAATCAAGTGTCTGCTCCGACATGGAGGCAGTGCCTGAGGTACCACTTTCAAGCTCGCTGTCAATAGTGGATAATGCATTCTGCAGCTGACCGCTGAAGGAATTGTATATAGCCTGCTCAGTTGCTGATGCATCTGATGCATTGAAATGTGTCAGGTCAACTACATTGTTGTTGATCAGTGCAAAGTAAACATCAGTTATAGGTATTTCACCGGATTTTATTTTGGAGTAAACAATTCCGGCTATCTCCTGCTCTAACAGCTTGTATGTGGCTTCCTGCAGCTTGATGTCAATACTTAAGTAGACATCATTTCCGGAAACAGGATTCTCCTGACTTATTACCTCGTTTATCTTACCGACATTGTTTACATAGACCTGTTTTTCACCGTTTTTGCCTCGCAGATAGCTCTCATAGTACTGCTCTAAGCCTGACTTACCTACCATATCATTTTGTGTATATGAGTCATCATCCTTTGACAGCTCATTATACTCGTCGGTAGATATCTTGCCTGTGTATCCTATGAGCGATGAAATATATTCAGGATAGTTGTACTTGCGGATGGTATCCTCTTCAACTGATATGCCGGTAAGAGTATCTGAATGCTCATTGACATATGCTACTATCGAATCATTTACATCCTTTGCTATAGTAGTGGTTTTGTATTTAGTGAATCGGTTCTGTTTTATGGCATATCTCATCACTACAATATCATAAGTGGCCTGTGTATCATACTTGCTGCTTATATCAAAGCATTCATTCTGGTCAGAGCTTAGAAAATCAATAATATTCTGGGCGCTGGCATTTGCCTCGTCAAATCCAAGTGCTTTATTGTATTCGAGCTTATCATATTTCTTTCCGAACACATCTGACAGAAATCTCTTTTTTGAGGTTTCAGATGTCAATGTAAAGCTGTATGTACCATCATCGTTTAAAACAACCGGAAAATCATTATATATGGAGCCGCCATTGTTTTTTATCACATTGATAATTTCATTAAGTTCTTTGTTTAAAAGACGATTGTGCTCCTTCGTAGATGAATAGCTGCCGTTGTCTGAGATGACTACAGAGTATGCAAGCTGATTGTAAGCAAGCAGCTCACCATTTACATCGTATATATTGCCTCTTGATGCCTCTATGGACAGCGGCTTTTTAATCAGCATTATGAAGTTTTTCTGATAATCTGCACCTTTAATAATCTGAAGGGTAAAGACTCTTTCGGCAAGCAGGGCAAACATGAAAATAATTACTGCTGCCAATACAAAAAAGTCTTGAGCTGAAAAATTTCTTCAGAAAATCTTTTATATCATAAATCAAATTTCTTTGCTCTCCTTTTCTCGTGTGCTTCCAGCTTCTGGTTTAACTTAAGAAATACCAGATACAAAAGTATACTGATAACCATTGTGTATACAAATTCAGGTATGATAATTGACTTCAGATAGTACAAAAAGCTAAATCTGCCACGCAGTAAAAACATGAAAAAGTATACTACCAGATTGTAAAACAAATCGCTGCCTCCTATAAGAAGCATAGGAAGCTTTATATCGTCAGGATAGAATCTTTTCTGGAATAATCCATTGATAAAACCGATATACATATATATTAAAGCATACAGTCCTATATAATTTCCGCAAAATATGTCAATAAGCAGGCCGCAAAAGAAGCCTACCCACAGTCCTTCCTTTTTGCCACGCATAAAGCCAAAGGATGATACGGCTATAATCAACAGGTTTGGTGAGATATTGGCAAAGGAAAGAGTCTTAAACAGCGTGGTCTGCAATAAAAAGCATAAAGTTATTATTATAAATAAAACAATTCTACGTCTCATGCTGCTCCTTACTTATTTTCGGTTGAATTTTCAGTCTGGCTGTCGCCGGCTGTTTCTGTACTTTCGGGGTCGTCAGCTGTCTTAGTGTCACCGGTCTGCTTAAGCTGTGTTATGACCATGACATTTTCGATATGCTCAAAATCTACAACCGGTGTGATAGTGCCGGATTTTGTCAGATTGTTGGAATTATTTTCGATTTTTGTCACATAGCCAATCAGTATGCCCTGCTGGTAACGGTCTGACACGTATGAGGTAACAACAGGATCGCCCTCTTTTACCTTGTTATCGTCATCCTTTAACTCCGTAAAGGTAATTACTTTGTCATCGTTCATGGTTTTTATATTGCCACTGACGGTGAGGTTGTCCTCCGTGGTGGAAACCATGCCACTGACCTTGCTGGCATCATCTATGATACAGCGTACCTTGCAAAATTATCGCCAGCATCGGTAACAATACCTACAAGTCCGCTTCCCGCAAGCACATTCATGCCTACGTCCACTCCATCCTTTTTTCCTTTGTCAATAGTAAAGGTAGAAAACCAGTTTCCGCTGTCCTTTGCTATGACACTGGCAGCGACCTTGGGATATGATGGATATTTGGCATCCAAATCAAGAAGCTGTCTGTAATTGTCAAGCTCATACTGTTCAAGTTTGGTGGTTGTGAGCTGTGTTGTAAGCTCTTCTACCTCGGCCTTGAGCTTTTTATTCTCAGCCTTGACATTTTTTAATGTGCGTATTTCTGTAATCTTATCTGAAATGTGGATTCCAAAGCTGTTTATACCCTTCTGCATTGGGATAAATACATATCCGGCAGCAGTCTTTAAAGGACCACCGGAGATATTTAAGGTAAGGCTTAACAGCATGGTCACAAAGCAGACTGCTGTCATAATCAACAGTGTGTATCTTGCAGGCAGCTTTTTATTGTGCTTTCTCTTTCGATTGCGAAAATTCTTACTCATGTTAACCTCGGTTATTATTTTTTGATGCTGAACGGAAGTCTCTTATATTTTAATCAGAAACTATTTGTACGAGCCCGCGTACTGCACTCTCCTCAGGACATTCTGAGCAGATGACCTTTATACCTGTAATCTGTTCAAAGAGCTGGTCAAGTCCTGCAAGCTGTGAGCCGCCTCCTGTGATATAAATGCCTGAATGGATGATATCCTTTGCAAGCTCAGGCGGAGTCTTCTCAAGAATCATTTTTATTGATGTGCATATAGACTCAAGGTTTGACTTCATAGCCTCGTAAACGACCTTTGAACCAATTTCCATCTCAATAGGCAGGCCGCTTACCACATCACGTCCCACTATGACCATATTGTCCTCTCTTCCGGAAGTGCAGAACCTATGGTCTCCTTCAACAGCTTTGCAGTCTTTTGTCCGATTACAAGATTGAACTCCTTTCGCACAAAGGAGATAATTGATTCGTCAAGTCTGTTGCCACCGAAATGAAGCAGGTCACTAAGCACCAGGCCACCGAGTGAAATAACGGATGTCTCTGTTGTGTCAGCGCCCATATCTACTATCATGACACCGGTTGGCTCGTTTACATCTATTCCAAGACCTACAGCATCAGCGATAGGCTTCTCACAGAGCATGACCTTTTTAGGCTTTGATTTGCTCTTATAGAAGAGCTCGTAGAATGCTCTTTTCTCTACATCTGTGATATCTGTCGGCACAGCGATGATGAACTCGGCATTTTTGATACGTGCCTTTGTCTTGTGCTCCAAAAAGTCAAAAATCATAGTCTGAAGCAGATTATAGTCAGCAATAACTCCCTCTACAACAGGAAATATGACGTTGATTGTCTCAGGCGCCTTTTCATACATGGCATATGCGCTGTCTCCATATGCATATATCTGATTTTTGTCTATTACGGCTATTGTGTTTTTCTCAAGCATTGTCTTGCCTGTAGCCTTTGAGTATACCTTGAAATTGTTTGTTCCCAGATCAATTCCGTAAACGTTGTTGCTCATAATAATTCTACCTCGTCTTCTGTTTATATAAGTTTATTTTCATAGAAGCTATAATATTCGTTATCTCCGATTATGATATGGTCACAAAGCTCTATGGAAAAAATCCCTGAGCCCTCAATTAATCTGTCTGTGACAGCAATATCATTTCTGCTGGGAGTACAATCTCCGCTTGGATGATTGTGCAATAAAACAAGCTTTGATGCATTTTTGTCCAGGGCGGTCCTGATGATGGAGCCTATGTCCACTACAGATGAGCTTAGTGAACCCTTGGATATGAATTTGTCTCCTAAGAATCTGCTTTTCACATCAAAATAGGCACAAATGACGACTTCATTTGTAAGATGCCTCATCTGCTCCATATAGTAGTCAGCTATTGTCTGAGGATTATTCATTCTGATGCTTTGAACCTTTTTTGTCTTTGCTATGCGAAGCGACAGCTCTGCTATCGCCTTAAGCTGTATAGCTTTTATCTGCCCTATCCCTGGGATACTAAGAAGCTCCTCATAGGACATCTCATAGAGATTGAGCAGATTGCCATGCCTGCCGGAAAGTATGTCCTGTGCAATATCAATCACAGTCTTGTCTCTTGTGCCGGTCTTTATAATGATGGCAAGTAAATCAGCGTCTGACAGGCTGATGCTCCAAGCGATAAAAATTTCTCATATGGTCGCTCTGAAGCCGGCAGATTTTTAATTGTTTTGTTATTATGCATTAATCCCTTTCGCTTCTCCCAGGCGATTGACAACGGATTTAAGCAAAGTTTTCAGTTAATTGTAGCACACCTAATCCAGCTTAACAAGATTTCTCTCATAAAGTTTTTGTAAAGACATCAAAATTCCAAGCTTTGCATGGTACCATGTGAGTCCTCCCTGGAAATAAACCGCATATGGCGGCTTCACAGGGCCATCGGCAGAAAGCTCAATGGATGAGCCCTGCACAAATGCGCCTGCTGCCATGATGACATCACTGTCATAGCCCGGCATAGCCCATGGCTCAGGGGTCACATAGCTGTCTACAGGTGCTGCTGCCTGAATGCCCTCGCAGAAGGCTATCATGGCATCGCGGTTATTGAACTCTACAGCCTGTATGATATCGTGGCGGCTTTCAGTACCGTCAGGAACCACCTTAAAACCAAGCTTTTCATAGATTTTTGCGGCAAAGATTGCTCCTTTAATGCTCCGCTTACGACAGTCGGTGCAAGGAAAAAGCCCTGATAAAATGACTGGATGACTCCGAGTGAGGCTCCAACCTCCTTGCCAAGTCCCGGAGATGTGAGACGGTATGCGGCATTTTCAACACATTCCTTTTTGCCGACAATATAGCCTCCGATTGGTGCAAGTCCGCCTCCCGGATTTTTGATCAGTGAGCCAACCATCATGTCCGCTCCAACCTGGATAGGCTCTGTATCCTCGACAAACTCACCGTAGCAGTTATCGACCATACAAATCACATCAGGCTTTATGCTCTTTACAAAAGCAATGAGCTCGCCTATTCTTTTGACCGAAAGTGTAGGTCTTGTAGCATAGCCCTTAGAGCGCTGGATTGTGACAAGCTTTGTTTTTTCATTGATGGCTTTCTTTATTCCGTCATAGTCAAACTCACCGTCAGGCAGTAAATCAACCTGCGCATATGTGATGCCATACTCAGCAAGTGAGCCCTTTGAAGGCGTATGCCTATTACCTCTTCAAGTGTATCGTAAGGCTTTCCGACAGGGCTTAAAAGCTCATCGCCCGGGCGCAGGTTTGACATAAGTGCAAGTGCAAGTGCATGTGTGCCACAGGTAATCTGAGGCCTTACAAGTGCATCTTCTGCGCCAAAACAGTCTGCGTACACTCTCTCAAGTGTATCCCTTCCGAGGTCATTGTAGCCGTAGCCGCTTGATGCCTGGAAGCATTCTGCGCTCACCTTGTTTTTCTGCATGGCGGCTATGACCTTAAGCTGATTATACTCAGCATTTGTGTCTATTTTGTCAAAACGCTCCTTAAGTTCCTTTTCTACAGAGGTTCCGAAATCCAAAACCTCCTTTGATATTCCAAGTGTCTCATACTGCCTGTAAATGGCTTCATTGGTATCTAACAAATTATAATCCTCTTTTCTGCTAAAATTTCTTGTATTTTATTTAATATTTTATTATCATCATATGAATATTCATTTTTTTCTATCCATATGGTATCTTTTTCTCTCCTAACCAGGTTAGCTGTCTCTTTGCAAAACGCCTTGACTCAAGCTTTACCTTGTCCACAGCCTCATCAAGTGAATATTCTCCATCAAGATATGCAAGGATTTCCTTATATCCTATACCCTTCATGGATACCATATCGCTTGTACAGCCATTGCCTTTAGCTTTTTCACCTCATCGACAAGTCCGTTTGAAACCATGATATCAACTCTCTTATCTATCCTCTCATAGAGTCTTTGCCTTACATCATCCAGTACAAAATAGGCAAAGTTGTATGGTGACTGCTTGGCTCTTTCAGTTTCATTGTGCTTTGAAATCGGCTCATGGCAGGTGTGATAGTATTCAATTGCCTGATGACGCGCTTTACGTTATTCTCATGGATGCTCTCGTAGGATGCAGGGTCGATATCCTTAAGCTTTTCATGCAGTGCATGGTTTCCGTGCTCGTTGGCAAAGTCGTAAAGGCTCTTTCTGTATTCCTCATCCACATCCTGCTTTGTGAAATCAATGTCATACAAAAGCGCCTGTATATAAAAGCCGGTGCCGCCGACAACTATCGGTATCTTTCCTGCTTCGTATATTTCATTAAGTGCTTTTTTGGCCATATCCTTAAAGATAAATACATTGAACTCGTCAGAGGCTCAAGTTCATCTATCAGATAGTGCTTTATGCCGTCCATCTCATCGACTGTAACCTTCGCAGAGCCTATATCCATGTATTTGTATACCTGCATGGAATCCGCGGATATTATAGCACCATTTATTTTTTTTGCAAGCTCAATCGATAGAGCTGTCTTTCCTACTGCTGTCGGTCCTGTCAGGACAATCATCGGTTTTTGTGTCATATTGCACCTCAGTCCAAATGTGTATGTTGTCATACGATACGTTTGAATTTCTTTTCTATCTCATATTTGCTCATAGAGATAATGGTTGGTCTGCCGTGTGGGCAGTTGTAAGGATTGTCGAGTGACAAAAGATCATCTATCAGCTTATTTATCTCAGGAAGAGTAAGCTTGTCATTGCCCTTGACTGCTGCCTTGCACGACATGGATGCGACCTTTTCCGTGATGATATCAGGAGTCTGTCTGCCTGTCGAATTGGAAAAATCATCGAAGCATCTCTATAAACAGATCCTTCATATCTATGTTAAACAAATTATCCGGAATTGCACTGATCATGTATTCCTTGCCGCCAAAATGCTCCACCTCATAGCCAAACTGCTCTATCTGCGGCCTGTATTTCTCAAGCATCTCGCTTTCCCTTGCATCAAGAGTCATGACAATCGGAGGCTTATGCGCTGTGATGTGAAATCCTTATTGGCAAGTCTTGCCATTGTTTTTTCATACAGTACCTTTTCATGGGCTGCATGCTGGTCTATGATATAAAGCTTGTCTTCAAACTCTATGAGCCAGTATGTCTTAAAGAGCTGGCCTATGATGGAAAACTGCTTCTTGGCGCTTTCTGTAAGAAAAACCTTGTCGTAATCCCCTAGAGTCTGCTGGGTGCCGGTGACAACCTGTGCAGGTTCATACGCGGTGGAAGTCTCAGGCTTTGGTTCAACTGAATTGCCGGTATGTACAACAGGCGTCGATGCAGATGTTTTAGCTTTCTGTTGGTTTAAAGTATTTTCTGTGAGAGGCTCATTAACAGCAGGTCCTTTTACAGTGGAGCTTTTTACAGTAGCTGTCACGCTCTGTCCGTACACGCTCCTTGATTCCGCTGCCCTCACCTCATTGATACGCCTCTTCTCAAACGGCTCCGGTATTGGCTCTTTATACTCATGCACTATCTTTTTAGGCGCCGGCGTACTGTCTACAGGCACTTCGGGAATCATCTCCTTATGAGATAGAATTGCATATATTGTGTCACACAATTCAACATATATCTCGTTGTTGTTGTCGAACCTAAGCTCCATCTTGGTCGGATGTACGTTGACATCCAGCTCACTGAAAAATGTAAAGTAAAGCACTGTAAACGGATACTGATGCTGCATTAGAAAGCTCTTGTAGGCCTCCTCTATTGCACGTGACAATATATTGCTCTTTACATATCTGCCATTTATGAAATAATTCTCATAATTTCTGTTGCCCCTCGTGATGACAGGCTTTCCTATAAAGCCCTCCACCTTAAAGTATTCGCATTCATGCTTCACCTCAAGCAGTGATGACGATATCTCGCGGCCGAATATATGGTATATGATATCCTTTCTGTTGCCGTTTCCTGAGGTGTGAAGCTTTGTCTGGTTATTGTTTATGAACTTAAACGATATATCAGGATGCGAAAGCGCAAGCTTTTCAACCATATCGCTTATGTAGCTGCCCTCTGTCTGTGCTGTCTTTAAAAACTTACGTCTTGCCGGAACATTATAAAACAAATCCTTTACTATGAAGGTAGTACCGTCCGGAGCACCGATTTCCTCGTTGGAAAGCTCCTTCGAGCCCTCAATCACATATCTGGTGCCGGTGAGCTCATCGTATGTCTTTGTAATAAGCTCAACGCGGGCAACTGCGAGATGCTTGACAGCGCCTCGCCTCTGAAGCCGAGTGACTTTACAGTAAGTAAATCCTCTGCCGAGCGGATTTTGCTCGTGCTGTGACGGTAAAATGCAACTGCAACCTGGTCTCTTTCAATTCCGCAGCCATTGTCAGTGATACGGATAAATGAGATTCCGCCTTCCTTTATCTCGACAGTAATGGCTGTGGAGCCTGCATCTATGGCATTTTCCACCAGCTCTTTAACCACGGAGCACGGACGCTCAACAACCTCTCCTGCAGCTATTTTATCTATTGTTTCCTGATTTAATATGGCAATATTTGGCATTTTAATCCTTTCTACCAGCGGTTTTTAACCTTGTTCTGGAGCTGATACAGCTTGTTTAACGCATCAAGTGGTGTCATGTTGCCTATGTCTATGCTTCGAAGCTCGTCAATTATGTCATCATCCTTCACGGTGTCGAAAAGTGAAATCTGTGTCATATCAACCTCGTCAAGATGCTCCTTTTTATGCTTGTGGCCATTGTCAACGGATATGCTTTTTACAGTATCTGTGATATCATTTGCAAGAAGCTGTTCTGCGATTTCCTTGGCACGCTCTATGACTGAATCAGGCAGCCCTGCAAGCTTTGCTACCTGTATGCCGTAGCTTCTGTCAGCTCCGCCCTTTACGATTTTTCTTAGGAATACTATATCATCGCCCTTTTCCTTTACAGCGATGCAATAGTTATTTACACTGTCAAGCTTGCCCTCAAGCTCGGTGAGCTCGTGATAATGGGTTGCAAAAAGCGTCTTTGCTCCGAGGAGTTTTGGATTACTTATATGCTCTACAACTGCCCAGGCGATGCTTAGTCCGTCAAATGTACTCGTGCCTCGTCCAATCTCATCGAGAATGAGCAGGGATTTTGCGGTTGCATTTCTTAGTATATTTGCCACCTCGTTCATCTCAACCATAAATGTACTCTGGCCGCTTGCAAGGTCGTCAGATGCGCCGACTCGCGTGAAGATACGGTCTACAATACCGATATTTGCAGTTTGTGCAGGTACAAAGCTTCCAATCTGTGCCATGAGAACGATAAGTGCTGTCTGTCTCATGTAGGTGGATTTACCGGCCATGTTTGGTCCTGTGATAATTGAGATTCTGTTTTTGTGCTGATCCAGATATGTATCGTTTTCTATAAACATGTCATTTGTAATCATTTTTTCAACTACAGGATGACGTCCGTTTTTTATGTCGATTATTCCGCTTTCATTTATCTTTGGCTTGCAGTAATTATTCTGGCTGGCAACAAGCGCAAGGGAAGCAAAAACATCAATCTGTGCTATAGCTCTGGCTGTTTTCTGAATCCTTGAAACATTGCAGGAAATTTGTTTTCTTACATCACGAAACAGCTCATACTCAAGTGATGTGAGCCTGTCCTCAGCTCCAAGAATGGTATCCTCAAGCTCCTTAAGCTCCGGTGTTATGTAGCGCTCGGCATTGGTGAGTGTCTGTTTTCTCACATAATAATCAGGAACCATATCCTTGAAGGAGTTTGTGACCTCAAGGTAATACCCAAATACCTTGTTATACTTGATTCTCAAGTTTTTGATGCCTGTTTTTTCACGCTCACCGGCTTCAAGCTCAGCAAGCCATGTCTTTCCCTTGGTCTTTGCGTCTCGAAGACGGTCAACCTCCTCGTTGTAGCCAGCTTTTATGATATCTCCGTCACGCTGTGAGATAGGCGGCTCATCCTCAATGGATGAAAGTAAAAGCTCATATATATCCTTAAGCTCGTCGAACTCTTCATTAATCTCATCGGTAAGCTCACAAGGTATGTCTGAAAGCTGCTGCTTTATTGGTGGAAGCATTTTTAAAGAATCCCTAAAGGCAATAAGGTCGCGCGGATTGGCTGACTGGTAGGTGATTCTTGTGATGAGACGCTCAAGGTCATAAATAGGATTAAGGTATTCCCTGATTTCATCTCTTGTGATTTCGTTTGCATTAAGTGCTTCGATAAGCTTCTGGCGCTTTATTATTTCTGCCTTTTCGATGAGAGGCTGCTCAACATAGGTGCGAAGCAGTCTTGCTCCCATAGCCGTGCGTGTCTTGTCTAGTACCCAAAGCAGTGAGCCTCTCTTTTGCTTTTCACGAAGTGTATCTACAAGCTCCAAATTACGTCTTGATGAGCTGTCTATTATCATATATTTGCCTATTGAGTACGGATGAAGCTCAAGTATATTGTCGAGCGAGTTCATCTGCGTCTCATAAAGGTACTTTAACAGGCGCCGGCAGCTATGACTCCACTCTCATAATCCTCAAGCCCAGAGCATTTATTGTCTGTACATGGAAATGTGAAAGCAGTGTCTCATTTGCAAGACCATCAGAAAAATACCATGAGTCGAGTGCTGAAACAGTAATTGACAGCCTGTTTTTCATATCGTCAACATCTATTCCGCTCATGTAGAAGGCTTCATTACATATGATTTCCGATGGATTAAATCTGCTCACCTCATCTAACAGCTTTCTTTCCGTATCCACCTCTGTCGTAAAAAAATCACCTGTTGTGACATCACAGGTCGCTATGCCGTATTTGTCCTCAGTGTATACAATCGACATTATGTAATTGTTTTTTGCTTCATCTAAAGAAGCCATATCAGTGTTTGTGCCAGGTGTCACAACACGGATTACCTCTCGCTTTACGATTCCCTTTGCCTGCTTTGGATCCTCCATCTGTTCACAGATAGCTACCTTGTGACCGTTTGATACGAGTCTGTTGATATATGAGTCTGCCGCGTGAAACGGTACTCCACACATAGGAGCTCTTTCTTCAAGTCCGCAGTTTTTGCCGGTGAGTGTAAGCTCAAGCTCCTTTGAAACCATTATCGCATCGTCAAAAAACATCTCATAGAAGTCTCCTAAGCGATAAAATAAAATACAATCCTTATATTGTTCTTTTGTCTGCAGATAATGCTGCATCATTGGTGATACTTCTGCCACGAATATTTCCTCTCTTTACGTGTATAAATATTATTCATGTGTATAAATATTATTTAAAATCCGGCCTATATTTTTTAATAATTGCTTCTGCGACCTTTATGCCGTCGATTGCCGCAGATGTAATGCCTCCTGCATAGCCCGCGCCCTCTCCGCAAGGGTATACACCCGAGATGTTGCTCTCAAAGGATTCATCTCTTTTTATGCGAAGCGGAGAAGATGTGCGTGTCTCCATACCGGACAGAATTGCATCTTTTCTGTCAAAGCCATGTATCAGATGACCAAAATGTTCCATTCCAAGCTTGAACGACTGCTCCATGTCAGCGTTCATCAGTCCATTCAGCTTTGCAAAGACGGTGTTTCCCTTTGTACAGGAGCCAAAATTACCGTATGCTGTTGTTAATCTGTTATCACAGAAATCACCGAAAAGCTGCTGTGGTATTAAACCATTGCCTCGCTTATAATTTTCTGTCTCAAGCTTTTCCTGATATCTCACTCCGGCGAGGGCATCATCTGCTCCGAAATCCTTCGGCGAAACAGATACTATGATGGCACTGTTCGCATTTTTGCTGTTTCTGTCGTGATAGCTCATGCCGTTAACCACTGTGTGATTTTCGGTTGACGATGAGTTGACCACATATCCTCCCGGACACATGCAGAATGAATAGACTCCTCTGCCATTCGGAAAATTGGAGGTAACCTTATAAGGACTTGGAGGAAGTATGATTTTCTTTTGAATACCATACTGTGATTCATCTATCATGCGCTGCGGATGCTCCACGCGAAAGCCGACTGCAAAGCTCTTGCACTCCATATCAAAGCCTTTGTTGTAAAGCATATCAAATGTATCTCTGGCGCTGTGTCCGAGTGCCAGAACGCATACATCTGTCTTTATCTCACTATTACTGTTACTGTCAGAATCCGTGTAAACACTTAATAGCTTTTTGGAAACTATGTCAAGATTGTTTACACAGGTGTCAAATACAAATGTAACCCCTTTGTCAACCAAAAACTCACGCATGTTGACAATTACTTCTGAAAGCACATCAGTACCAATATGTGGCTTGTTGTCATAAAGTATGGACGTATCTGCCCCAAAGCGCACAAATGTCTCAAGCACAAGACGATTTCTGCCCGAAGGATCCTTTACGGATGTATTCAGCTTGCCGTCTGAAAAGGTTCCGGCACCGCCCTCACCAAACTGTACATTGCTTTTGGGATTAAGTATGCCACTCTCCCAGAATTTTTGTACATCGCAGGTTCTTTTCTCAACCCGGCTGCCACGCTCGATAACTATCGGGCGAAAACCTGCCTCTGCCAGTATATATGCACAAAACAGCCCTGCAGGTCCTGCCCCTGCAATAACAGGGCGCCTGTCAAGTGGTATATGGCCGCATGCAGGTATCATGTACTCTTTTTCTTTATATATGAGCACAGACGAGCTGGCTGCTCTTTTTACAATTGCTTCTTCGCTATTTTTTGTATCCTCTATCTCTACAGCAACTGAATATGTATAGAACAGCTCAGGCTTTTTACGCGCGTCAAGTGATTTCTTTAATATCCGGTATGTAAAGCCTGTCTTGGCATTGAGCTTAAGCATTTTTATTATTTTCTTTTTTAATGCCTCATCACTGTGTGTGACGGGGAGCTTTATCTGGTTAATTTTAATCATTTACTGCATTTCTCCTGCTATATATCCACTTGTCCATGCCCACTGCAGATTGTAGCCACCGCATATGCCGTCCACATCAAGCAGCTCGCCGCAAAAGTAAAGCCCCGGATGGATTTTGGACTCCAATGTACGTACATCTATTTCCTTTGTATATATGCCGCCTGCACACACCTGTGCAAATTCGGCTCCTCTTGGCTTTTTTACCGAAACGGCTGTATGCTTTATTGAGCGGGTGAGACTTTTACAATCATCATCTGTCAACAGCCTTCCCTTTTTGTCAGGAGATACACCTGATTTGTGTATCAGCTCAAGAAGAAGCTTATTGTTTAAAAGTCCGTTAAGCATCTCATTTAACGAGCGGTTGTCTGTCGTTGTAATGCTTCTGTCCTTTATGTACCCATTAAGCTCATCATCACTAAAAGCCGGCAAAAAGTCAATTATCACCTCGACCCTTTGACCTTTATCGAGGGCTCTTGACATAAGACTTGAAATCTGAAAAACCGGGATGCCTGAGATGCCATAGTCGGCTAACTGCAGCTCCCCTGTATTTTGCTCTGTCATTTGGCCGTCTATCACGGAAGCGACGGTGGCATCGCACCTGACACCTGTGATTTTTTTGAAATTTAGGCCATCACAGCTAAAGCCGCAAAGCGCGGGTAATGGCTTTTGGATATGATGTCCGAGAGCTTCTATCTGTCGAAACAGGCTTCCGTCACTTCCAAGCTTTGGAGAAGCCGTAAGGCCACACGCTATGATAAGCCTTTTGGACTTAAAGCTGCCCTTGTCTGTTTGGATGCAGTAACCGGTCCGGTCATCTGTCTTCTTATTAGTTGCCGGATTAGCAGCAGAATTTGTGTCCTCAGCCGTAATCCCTGCAGCCTTGATTTCTGTAATACTTATGCCTGTTTTCACATCCACATGAAGCCTCATAAGCTCCATGCGAAAGGCTGCCACAACAGATGCTGCCTGCCTTGAATTTGGATAAACGTAGCCTGCATTGTCATATGCAGGTATTCCAAGTTCTTTAAAAAAACGTATTGTGTCTGCATAATTAAATTGCGACAACCCGTTTTTAATCAGTGCTTTACTGCCGTGAAACTTATTTACAGACATATCAGTGTTTGTGAAATTACATCTGCCGTTTCCTGTTGCAAGTATTTTCTTTCCTATATCATCCTTGTGCTCTAAAAGTGCACACGTGCTCCCTTTGATGCAGCAACTGCTGCCGCCATCAGCCCGGATGCACCGGCACCTATTATAATTACATCGTACATATTCTTTCCCCTAACTGATTTATTTTAACATTAACTTGAATAGCTTTCAAGAAAATCGTACAAATCAGTTTCGTTAAAAAAGTAGAGTCCGTTTGTAACCTTATTTTTTGCTTCATCTGGCAGTTCTTCAAAATACACGCCTGTGTCAAAGTATTTTTCACTTGCAGTGGCGTTGTATACAGACAGCATTCCGGAGTCGTTTTTGATACAGTATTTTGCATTCTTAGCCTCATTTGATGTCAGAAGGCTTTCTTTTTCATTTTTTTCATTTTTATCATTTTCATTGCTTTGTGCAATTATCGCAGCCTTGTCTGCTGCTCTTTGCGTATTGATTTTTTCTATCATAACAAGTGCAAGAAGAATTACAACAATAGTTAAAAAACAGATACTGATTTTGCTTTTCATATTATCACCTCAAAATCAGTATCTGTAAATTTTTGTTATTTATTCAATTTTATAATAAATGACATTTTTTTGCCACTTTTATGATAAGTGTGCCCTTTGGAAAATGTCTAAGCTCATCCTCAGTCAGTCCCTTGAGTAAAAGCAGCGCCACAGCATATGAGATAACCGCAATGATTGCAGCAAGAATGAAGGCGATAATCTCAATATGACAGGCCTTGTAAAGTATAAAGTATACTATATACGAAATAACTCCCATTATGAGCGAGCTGATGGCCGGTATGATAAAGGTCTTTTTTATTTCCTGCTTAAAGCCGCTGTACTTCTTTAAAGCCATGCTGTTCATAAAGCACATGAGCAATGCAAAAAACGTATTGGCAAGCACAACTGCATGTATATTGAGCCTGAATATGAGCATAAGTAGTATGAGTACTATGACATGCGCTACAATCGATATCGCAGCGTTGATTACCGGAACTTTGAGCCTGTCAATGCCCTGCAGCAGTCCGTTGGACAGAGTGGAAAGAGAGTAAAATACTACCGCAACCGCACCGACATACATCATAAGTGATGCCTCAGCATTTGTTGCACGGGTGCTTGAGAACAGTATATTAAATATTGGCAGTCCAAACACGGCAAGCCCTACTGCACATGGGAATGCGACAACCATGATAAAGCGTGTGGAAAGATTAATCTGTCCTCTCACTGCCTCCATATCGTCCCTGTGATATGCGCCTGTAAGCACCGGCACAAAGGATGCTGCCATAGCTGATGCTATGGATATAGGCACATTGATTAAAAGCTTGTACTTTCCGGTGTATACACCCCACCATACGTCTATATCATTCTGAGTGTATCCCTGAAGCAGTGCAACCTGCTTGAATATACCTGGTCTATGATGCCACTGATATTGTATATAGTAGTACTTAAAAGCACCGGAATAACCGTAATTACAAGAATCTTCATAGTGTAGCCAAATGAGCTCACCCTGACATTTCGTTCTCTTTTCATCTGCCTCTTGAACACCTTCATATAGATGGCAAAGATAAATACTACAAATAAAAGAGCCGCTACAGAGCCAAGCACTGTTCCAAGTGTACCACCGGCTGCACCATATGCTGCGGCATAGTGTTCCTTGTCACCAAGTACTGCGCCAATCCTTGTACCTGTACGGTATAGCACATATGCAGCCCATACACTGACTATGGCATTTACTATCTGCTCTATTATCTGTGAGACGGCACTTGGCATCATAGTACCCAGTCCCTGGAAAAAGCCTCTGATAACGCCGAGCACTGCAACTACCAAAAGCCCCGGAGCCAGTACTCTTAAGGCAAAAATACTGTATGGTGTGTTAAGAAGCGTTGTTGCAAAAAATTGCCACCAAAAAACAGTATGAGTGCACTGTTGTGCACTGATGGTTGCAAAAAGCAGAGCGCACTTAAGTATCTGATAGGTCGCAGTCCGCCTCTTTTTTGCCATCTGGGCTGAAACCATCTTTGATACGGCAAGTGGTAAGCTGTATGATGATATAATAAGCATGACATTATATATTTCAAAGGCTGTGGAATAATAGCCGATTCCGATATCGCCCAATATACGCTGCATCGGAATACGATATATGAGTCCTATTATTCTGCTTATAATAGATGCTACGGCAAGTATGGAGCCCTGTACTAAGGCATTACTTGCCCCATTGTTTTTTTTAGACATTTATAAAATCCTCTGTTTCAATTGATAACCAGCTTAAATATTAGCGTGTTATACCTAAAGCGTCAAGTATTTTTCTCTGGTGCTCTTCCATTACGGCTGCCTCATCAGCCTCCATGTGGTCATATCCGAACAGATGAAGCATGCTGTGTGTAATCAGAAAGGCAAACTCTCTTTTTTCGCTGTGTCCGTATTCTAAGGCCTGCTCCTTTACCTTGTCAACGGATATGATTATGTCACCCAGCATGACCTCTCCTGTATCAGGATTGAAATCATCCTCATTCTCATCTGAAAGGAAAGAAAAATCTCCGGGTGTTTCATATGAAAGCATCGGAAAAGATAATACATCTGTAGGCCTGTCTATCTGTCTGTACTCCTTATTGATGGCATGTATCCCTTTATTGTCTGTCAGCGTCAGATTAACTTCCGCCTCATACGGAAAGCTCTCCTGCTCAAGTGAAGCAGAAACAACAGCTTCTGCGACCTTTTCATAATCAAAATTAAAATTGCATTCTACTTCTTTTTCGATAAAAAAACTCATTTAAGCAGCTCCTCCTTTGTAAGATAGTCTCGTATTTTTAAAAAGTGATTCATGGAAAGCCCTGATTCATCATACATTCCTGAGCTTGACAGCTCATTTAATGTCTGGATAATAAGTATCTCGTGATTCCATTCACTGTCTGCCACATCGTTTTTGATATGATCAAGCCTTACTATTAAAGCATCGACCATATGGATGAGTGCGGATTCAGGGGTCTGTGGATGTCTTAGCTTGCCATAGTACTCATAGAGTATATTGGTCAGCTTTTCAGGAAAATGCATGGCTAATGCCTGTTCCACTCCTTCCATGACGCTTTTATGCTTCTGCCACTGCCCTATGCGGTAATAAAAGCCTCCTGCTGCACATAGCGCTGTATCCAGTCCTGCAGCCTTTGCAGCCTTTATGGCAATCGTCGATACGAAATTGCATGATTGTATTCAGAGAAATTGTGCTTTTTAAGCTGCTTTACAGCAGGAAAATCCTCCTCTATTATTGCTATAAGCCTGTCATTTGTTTCATCAGCGCTAAGTGGCTTAAATACCCTGGCACAAATGATGCCGATAAGCGAAACAATCATGCCGCTTACAGCTCCGGCAATAATAACGGAAACAGAAAACTCCTTTGTTGACATATAATAGAATATGCCCGGTGTCACAATGCTCATACTGATTATGATCAGATATATACATATCTGAAGCTTGTCCTCCTTTAGCATCTTTGCAAGGATAGCACCTGTGATTACAAGAAGCAGCTCGCATACGAGCTCAAAGCAGTCGCCGGATACAGTGATTGAAAGCAATATACAAAAATAAGTACCGCTTATAAATGCCAGAAACTCATTGCCAATCAGACAAAGCAATATAGGAAAAATCATCACCGGCCTGCTGTACAGTGGCATAAAACCGCTTATGATACACACTATAGAACAAATGATAAACACAAACGTAAACCTAAGATAATCGGTTCTTGAGTTGTTCGACAGCTGCAGTGTGTTCCGCTCGTACTCAAGCTCAAATAAAAGCAGCATATAAAATATGATATCTAAAAAACCCATGCATATCCACTCATCCGGATATACATCACCAAGCAGACACAGCACAAATGAAAGAGCTAAGATTGATATAAAAATTGATATTAGTGATACAACCCTTCTCAATTGCTCTTCCTCTGCTTTCTTACAGTCTTTGCAGTCTGCTTATTTTCATAATCATCATATGCCTGAACGATTTTTTGTACAAGCGGATGACGCACGACATCCTTGCTTGTCAGATTGCATATGCCTATATCATCTATTTTTTTAAGCACCCTAAGTGCCACATCAAGCCCTGATTTTGCTCCCGGTGCAAGATCCTTTTGTGTCGCATCACCTGTCACGACAACCTTTGAGCCAAAGCCGATTCGTGTAAGAAACATCTTCATCTGTGCAGGAGTTGTATTCTGTGCCTCATCAAGTATGATAAATGCATTGTCAAGTGTACGGCCTCTCATGTACGCAAGAGGAGCACCTCAATAAGGCCCTTTTCCATGTTGCGCTGGAAGCTCTCAGCTCCCATTATCTGATAAAGAGCATCGTACAACGGTCTCAAATATGGGTCAATCTTGCTCTGCAGATCTCCCGGCAGAAAGCCAAGCTTCTCGCCTGCTTCAATCGCAGGGCGTGTCAGAATAATACGGCCCACCTGCTCATTTTTAAAAGCTGTTATAGCCATTGCCATGGCAAGATAGGTCTTTCCTGTTCCGGCAGGACCCATGCCAAACACAATCATCTTTTTCCTGATTGCATCGACATATTCCTTCTGGCCTATGGTTTTTGGCTTTACAGGCTTGCCATTTATTGTGTGACAAATGATATCCTTGTCAATCTCAACAATCTCACTGCCTCTATGCTCCTCTAAAAGTGCAAGTGCATAGTTTACGTTCTGCTCTGTAATGACGTTGCCCCTCTCAGCCAGCGCAATGAGCTGCTCGAACACCTCTTTTGCCCCATCAATATTCCCCTGCGCTCCGATAATCTTTAAGGAATCATCTCTTAAGACAAGCGTTACATGCAGTGTGCGCTCTATTTTCTTGGCGAATGCATCAAACTGCCCAAAGACGTTTGGTATATATTCGCCCGGTATTTTTATAGATACTTCATTTAAACTCATTAGCTCATGTGCCTTTCAATCAAAATATTTTTCATTATAACATAAAAATAAAATTTGTCATAATTTACCTATAATTAATTCCCTCTGATATATCAATTTTCATGGTATTTTTTTCTATGTATATACTGCACCACGTGATATCGGGATATTTTTCCTCAAGCTTCTTTTCAAGGAGCTGTAATCTGCTCTCTTGTGGCTGCCTATTGTTACATTTTCACTCTCCATAAAGGAGATGACCGACTCATCATACGTGAAACGGTTTCCTTCAGGCACAATGTGCCAGATTCTTGTGCAGATGAGTGCATGTATACAAAAAACTCCGGTAATTGCAGCCGTAATAATACGTATTTTATATAGAAATGCTCTTATCGCAAAGTATCCCTGTCTTTTTACCACGAGAAGCCTTGTATGCGTCTTTTTCAGGTGCGGCTTCATTAGAAAAATATCTTCGGTACTGCAGCAGGCCTCATATTCCTTTGGACTTACATATTTAAGATTCCATATTTTTATATGGTTTGCCGTGCACAGATTTATGAAGCGCCTGATATTGCAGCCTGTTAGCCTTACTGTTGCATAAGCTTTAATACTCATATATAACACCCTTTAAATGACCGGCTATTATTATTAAATCCTTTGTAAATTCCTTTATTTCAAGCGGCTGCCGGATATTTTTATGGTACTGTCTGCTGCCCTTACAGTTACGGCCTTGTCCGAAAATGACAGAATACCCTTGTGGTTTTCTATAGTCAACTCATTATAACCATATGCTGTTACAATTGGAAGCCCTAGCACTATGTCCTTTGGGAGCTCGAACGAATCAGTTACTTTTTGCATCTTCATATATTAACATATGTTATTTAGGCTGAATTATGCCGGTTATTTGTGGTACGGCTCATTATTGCTGATGCGAAACGACCTGTAAATCTGCTCCAGTAAAATTACGCGCATGAGCTGATGGGGGAATGTCATTTTAGAAAATGAAAGCTTATAGTCAGCGCGCTTCAATACATCATCGGACAACCCGAGAGAGCCTCCTATTACAAAAACAAGATGACTTTTGCCTCCTGTCATAAGCTTATCCATCTTCTGTGACAGCTCAACCGAATCAAGCTGTTTTCCATCTATCGCCAGACAAATTACATATGCATCGTCTTTTATATTTTTAAGAAGCCTCTCACCTTCTTTATTTTTTACGATGTCTATCTCTGTCTGTGTGGCCTGTTCGCTTGTCTTTTCATCGGAAACCTCAGTGATTTCAAGCTTACAGTAACGGCTTAGGCGCTTTGAATACTCAGCAATCGCATCTCTGTAAAATTTTTCTTTAACTTTTCCTACACATAATATTGTAATTTTCATCGTTTCATTATAACATATAACTATAATTAAACAATATGGAGGCCGTATGAAAATATACGTTGATGAACAAAAACGATACGAGGATACAAAAGCAACCGGACAGTGCTTCACCGCAGTCGGTGCGATAGGGCTTATTGCTATTGTGCTGCTTGATACAGGAGTTATAAAGCTTGCCGCTTTAGACTCGGTAAACAAGCTTATGGTTTCTATCGTAATGGGGCTTGTTTTCTTGATATTTTTTATCATAGGAATGAAGTCATTTATGGAGCTAAAGGACATTTCAAAAAAAATTGACCGGAATAATTCCCTCGAAGAGGAAATCATGGAATACGTGACCGTCACTCATAGGGACGAGCTTATGACTTAGCACTTTTTTTTTTTGTCATCGGGTGAAAAAGGAGATGCCTGCTCAGGTGATTTATACTACAAAAGAGCTGAGCTTATCACATCAGTCATTACTGAAAAATACAGCCTGCTTGAGGAAAGCTTCCTCGATCATATGGTTGAAGAAATTTATTCTAAAATTTATAGTGATATTGTCGAAGAATAGTGCTATAATAATAACAATTTATTTTTTATGAGGTGAACAAAATGAAAGAACTGCAAGATCGAATTCTCAAGGATGGCCAGGTAATTGGCACAAACATCTTAAAGGTCAACAAATTTATCAACCATCAGGTAGATCCTGTGCTTATGGAGCACATCGGTGAGGATTTCGCAAATCACTTTGCCGATAAGGGAATCACAAAGGTTGTCACAATAGAGAGCTCAGGAATTGCTCCTGCACTTATGGCAGCAGCCAAGATGAATGTACCGCTTGTTATTTTAAAGAAGCAGCCTTCAAAGACATTACATAATGATTTATATCAGACACAGGTTACTTCATTTACAACAGAGAAGAGCTATGAGCTTACGCTCTCACGCGATGTTATCTCAGAGGATGACAATATTCTTTTGATTGATGATTTCATGGCTGACGGAGAGGCTGCTACAGGTGCCATCAGACTTCTTCGCATGGCTCACGCTACAGTTGCCGGTATAGGAATCCTTATTGAGAAGTCATTCCAGCCTGGCAGAAGAAAGATCAACGAGCAGGGCTATGAGGTTTACTCACTTGCACGTATCAAGTACATGGATGAGTATCAGATAGATTTTATTGAAGAAAATTAAAATAAGATTTAATATTTAAAATCAATACATATTATACGCAAAATCCACTACCCTATTTACAGATTTATGAGTCTGTCAATGAGTAGTGGATTTTTATTATTGTTAAAGTATATGTTTTATGTTAAACTGCCGGATTATGCTCCGAAATCGAAAAGTGAAAGCTGGTTTGACTCCGGCAGTGAACCAAGCAGTCCCAAATCTGACATGAGGTCTACGGCTGTTCGCGATACATGAGTTCTCTCCCTGAAATCGTCCTTTGAGAGGAATGGTCCGTCCTTTGCCGCTTCCGAAATATAAATAGCGGCATTGTCGCCCAGTCCGTCAATACTGTTTATGGCCGGCATGAGCTTACCGTCAATTATCTGGAAACGGTTAGGGTGAGCCTGTATATATCAAGAGGCATGAAATCAAAGCCTCTGGCATACATCTCCTGTACGATACGCATGTCCTTAAATACATCCTGCTCCTTGTTTGACAGCGTGTCTTTTCTTTTCTTATAGTCCTTCATGTAGTTTTCGAGTCGGTCCTTTCCCTGACACATAAGCTCATATGAAAAGCCTGTGGCACGGATTGAAAAGTATGCTGCGTAGTATGCAAGCGGATAGAAAACCTTACAGTAGGCGATTCTCCATGCCATCATAACGTATGCCGCAGCATGGGCCTTAGGGAACATGTACTTGATTTTCTCGCATGACCAGATATACCAGTCAGGCACACCGTGTGCCTTCATATCCTCCTTCCACTGTGGCCACTGAGGGCATTTGCCCTTGGCAATAATGCCCTTTCGCACCTTCTCCATGATGTTGAAGGCTTCCTCAGATTCAAGTCCCATGGAAATCAGATATGTCATAATATCATCTCTGGTACAGATACAGGTTGAAATGGTAGCTGTGCCTTCCTCGATAAGAGTCTGTGCATTGCCAAGCCATACGTCGGTACCGTGTGATAATCCGGCGATACGAATGAGGTCAGAAAACTCCTTTGGCTTTGTATCAAGGAGCATGCCCATGGCAAAATCGGTACCAAACTCCGGTATACCTAAAGCTCCAAGCGGACATCCATCGATATCCTCAGGCTCTATGCCCAAAGCGGAGGTGTTCTGAAACAGTGACATGACAGCCTTGTCGTCGAGCGGAATCTTTGTTGGGTCAACACCTGTCAGATCCTGCAGCATACGAATCATGGTAGGATCATCGTGTCCAAGTATATCGAGCTTTAACAGGTTGTGGTCGATTGAATGGTAGTCAAAATGCGTTGTCGTGATGTCAACGGTCATATCATTCGCAGGATGCTGTACAGGAGTAAAGGTATTAATCTCCTCACCCATCGGCAGCACGACTATACCACCCGGATGCTGTCCCGTAGTACGTCGAACACCAACGCAGCCCTGCACTATCCTGTCTATCTCGCAGTTTCGCTTTCTGACACCGCGCTCCTCATAATAGTTTTTAATGTATCCAAATGCGGTCTTGTCAGCAAGTGTACCTATGGTTCCGGCTTTAAAGGTCTGGCCCTCACCGAAAATAACCTCGGTATATTTGTGTGCCTTTGACTGGTACTCACCGGAGAAGTTCAGATCGATATCCGGCTCCTTGTTTCCCTTGAAACCGAGGAAGGTCTCAAATGGAATATCAAAGCCCTCCTTGCTTAACGGTCTGCCGCACTTTGGACAGAGCTTATCCGGCATATCACAGCCACCACGGCCTGAAAATGCCTGTACCTCTGGTGAATCAAAATCACTGTATTTGCAGTGAGTACACAAATAGTGAGCATGCAGCGGATTAACCTCTGTGATACCTGACATGGTTGCGACAAATGAGCTTCCTACGGAGCCTCGTGAGCCAACCAGGTAGCCGTCCTCATTTGATTTCCACACAAGCTTCTGTGCGATGATGTACATTACGGCATAGCCGTTTGAAATAATAGAGTTAAGTTCTCTGTCAAGACGCTCCTTAACTATCGGCGGCAGCGGATCTCCGTACATCCTGTTTGCCTTGTTATAGCAGATTTCACGAAGCATGCCGTCAGAGTTTTCGATAACCGGCGGACATTTATCAGGTCTGACCGGTGAGATACGCTCACACATGTCTGCTATCTTATTGGTATTGGTGATGACTACCTCCTCAGCCTTTTTGCTTCCGAGATATTCAAACTCCTTTAGCATTTCCTCTGTGGTCCTTAAGTAAAGCGGAGCCTGCTCATCTGCATCCTTAAAGCCCTTACCGGCCATGATAATACGACGGTATATCTCGTCATCGGGATTTAAGAAATGTACGTCACAGGTTGCAACAACCAGCTTTCCAAATTCCTCTCCAAGCTTTACGATTCGCTTATTTATATCGATAAGGTCATCGTTTGAAGCAATATCGGAATCCTCGTCACGTATCATAAATGCGTTGTTGCCAAGAGGCTGTATCTCCAGGTAATCATAGAAATTCACAAGTCTTGTGATTTCCTCCTGTGGTCTTCCGTTTAAAATGGCCCTGTAAAGCTCTCCTGCCTCACAGGCTGAGCCTATTAAAAGACCATCACGATACTTGTTAAACTCTGATTTTGGTATTCGCGGTCTCTTATTATAATACTTGATGTGTGACAGCGAGATAAGCCTGTAGAGATTGGTACGCCCCTGGTCACAGGTTGCAAGAATGATGGCATGGTATGTAGGCATCTTCCTTATCATCTCAACAGATGATTTTGCCAGGGCATTTACTTCATCTAAGCTTGATATGCCTCTGTCCTTTAGCTTTTCTATGAATTTGACAAATATCTCTGCGGTACATGCGGCATCATCCACCGCTCTGTGATGATGGTCAAGCGAGATGTTTAGAGCCTTGGCCACAGTATCCAGCTTAAATCTGTTTAGCTGTGGCAGAAGCACTCTCGCAAGAGCCACCGTGTCCACTATAGTAGGATTACACTCCATGCCAAGCAGCGCGCAGTTTCGCTTTATAAAGCTCATATCAAAGTCAGCGTTGTGGGCGACCATGATGCAGTCCTTGCAAAACTCCATAAACTGTGGCAGTATGACATCCACTGTTGGCGATGTGATAACCATGTCATCCCTTATCGAGGTGAGCTCCTCAATCCTGAACGGAATAGGTACTTCAGGGTTTATAAATGTGGAATAGCGGTCTACAATCTCGCCACCGATGACCTTCACCGCACCTATTTCTATAATTTTATTCTTTTCCGGAGAAAAGCCTGTTGTCTCTATATCAAATACCACGTACTTGTCATCCAGCGACTGACCGGCTGCATTCTCCACAATATCCTTTGTATCATCGACCAGATATGCTTCCACACCGTAAATGACCTTGAATTTGTCATCCACAGTATGGTTAGCATCAGGGAATGCCTGCACATCACCGTGTCTGTAATAGCAATGGCCTTGTGTCCCCAGCGCATGGCACACTTCACAATATCCTTTACGTCAGACACGCCATCCATGTCACTCATCTTGGTGTGACAGTGAAGCTCAACACGTTTTTCGGCAGCAGTATCCTCCCTCTTTGATGTAAAATCAGGTATCTTTTTAAGTCCGACTATTGAGCTTATTGACAAATCACTGTCATATTTATCTACAGTCACAACTCCCTTTGCCTTAACAAAGTTGCCCGGGGCAATATATGCAAGAATATCTGCTACGTCATCATTTCTGGCAAAAAGCTTGAGCATAATGGTGTCTGTGAAATCAGTGACCGCAAACATAATGATGGTCTTTTCGTTTCTGATTTCACGGGATTCAACCGTAAGGATCTTGCCCTTTATTGTAACCTCACCGATAGGACCGTCAATCTTTTCAATGGACATCTCCTCATCATCAAAGCTTCTTCCGTACACGATATCAGGGTCATTGTCATATTTACGCCTGAAATCTCCTTTGCGCTCGAACTTCTTCTCGAACTTCTTTTCAAACTTCTTCTCAGGCTTTTTATCAGCACCTGTCTTCGCTTCATTCTTCTTATCTGAGGCTTTAGGAGAATCGGATATGCCACTCTTTTTTGTATCAGATGTATTTTCACTGCCTCCTACAAACATTGCACCGTCATCGACAGCCACTTTAGCATCTTCATCACCGTCATCTTTTGCCATGGCAAATTTAGTGCGGGCGACAATATTTTGCACCTCCTGCTCAATCTGCTTGTCAGCATTCTGACGGTATTTGCTGATTTTTGGTTTTTCGTACTGCAGATTAACGATAAAATCCATCCCGCAGCGCTCGCAGAACACCTTCTCAAGAAATTCCATGACCGAATTGCCTCTGGTCTTTGCGATTATTGTCTCCTCAAGTGTGACTGTGACATGTGTATCGTCGGTAAAGCTCCACTTTGAGGTGCGCAGCAGATTGTACAAAAGCACACTGTGACTGTTTATTTCGTCAAGAATACTGTCAAAATACACATCAAAAAGAGTCTTCGGTGTGTACTGCGAAGACAACTCGTAAGACTCTATAATTTTTACTGTAATATCTTTACTTTTAAATATCTGTTTTTTTATGCTTTCCTCAAGCTTCCAGATATTTTTTTTGAAAATAAGGCGTTTTGCTTTTACATATATTTTGTAAAAATCTCTTGCATGGTTTACGGAAATTCTGGTGACATCAGCATTCTCCAGCAGATTCTCCATATCCTTGTCCAGCTTAAGTGTAGGGAAAACTTCCTTAAATGTCTTTGTCAAAATTATTCACCCCAATGGTCAAGCTCATATTTTAATGCACCCAACAGTTCGCTCTCAGGCACCTTTTTAAATACCTCACCGTGCTTTATGATAAGACCCTCGCCGATTCCTCCGCTACGCCAAGATCTGCTTCCTTTGCTTCACCCGGTCCGTTTACCACACAGCCCATGACAGCAACCTTTATGTCAAGGTCATATCCTGAAACCATTGTCTCCACCTGATTTGCAAGCCCGATAAGATCTATCTGTGTGCGGCCGCAGGTAGGACATGAAACAACCTCTATGCCACCCTTTCTAAGACCAAGAGTTCTTAAAATGAGCTTGGCAGACTTGATTTCCTCGAGAGGACTTCCTGTGAGAGATACACGTATTGTATCACCTATGCCCTGGCTTAGTATCAGTCCGAGTCCGATAGCAGACTTTATATCGCCGCTTATTATTGTGCCTGCCTCTGTGATACCCACATGGAGCGGATGATTGGTTTTATCTGAAATAAGCTCATGTGCTTTAACACACATCATGACATCTGATGATTTGATGCTTATGACAAGATTGTCATACCCCATATCCTCTATGAGCTTTACCTTGTCCAGAGCGCTCTCCACAAGTCCCTCTGCTGTCACACCATGATATTTCTCTACCAGGTCTTTTTCAAGAGAGCCACTGTTTACACCGACGCGGATAGGAATATTTCTCTCCTTTGCTACATCCACGACAGCCTTTACCCTTTCAGCGCTTCCTATGTTGCCGGGATTGATTCGGATTTTGTCGGCTCCGTTTTCAATCGCAGCTATTGCAAGCTTGTAATCAAAGTGTATATCCGCAACAAGCGGTATGCTGATTTGTTTCTTAATCTCCTTAAGTGCCTTGCAGCCTCCATCGTAGGCACAGCACATCGGATTATATCACAGCCTAAGTCTGTCAGCGCGTTTATCTGCGCAACTGTGTCAGCTACATTCTCAGTCTTTGTATTTGTCATTGACTGTATGAGAATCGGGTTTCCTCCACCGATTACTTTATTTCCGATTTTTACTATTTTTGTCTCCATGTGTATATCTCCAATCTGTTATAAAATCAGACTATTAGATTTCTGATATCATTGAACATGACAACAACCATCAGAAGAAGTAAAAGCACTATGCCAACGAGATGCACATAGCCCTCCTTCTCAGGGTCTACTCTCTTTCTTCTTATGGCTTCAACTATCAAAAATACAAGTCTGCCACCATCAAGTGCCGGCAGTGGCAGCAGGTTCATCACACCGAGGTTTGCAGAAATCAGCACGCCCCAGTTTAGCATATTTAATATGCCAAGCCATACTCCGGACATAGAAACTGCCTGCTCATAGGTGTCTCCCATGTTTTTTACAATGCCGACAGGTCCGCTTAAGTTATTTACAGAGGCAGCCCCGGTACAGAGCATTTTAAGCCCCTCTATTGTCGTATAGATGTTGTATTTCACCTCGTAGCAGCTATAAAGCAGCGCCTTTCCAAAGCCTGGCTTTGTACGCTCTCCCGACACGTTAAAGCCGTACAGATACCTCTTTGTTGTCTCGTCATATTTAGGCTTCAATGTGGTGGTGTGCTTTTTGCCATCCCTAAGGTATGTCACATCAACTGTTTCACCTTCGTGAAGCATCGAGTAGAGGCTTATCTCGCGGTAAAAGTGTATATTCGTATTGTTCAGCTTTACAATCTCATCACCGGCCTTGATACCGGCCTCCTCAGCCGCATAACCCTCAATAACACCTGCAAGCTTCGGACTGTCATAGCCTACAGAGCAGATGATAATGAGAGCAAAAATAAATGCCATGATAAAATTAAAAAACGGCCCTGCGAAAACAACGCTTATGCGCGCCCACACTGATTTGTTGTTGAACGCCCTGTCATCACCTGAGCTTTCATCCTCACCCTCCATGATACAGGCTCCGCCAAACGGAAGCAGCTTTATGGAGTATTTGGTCTCTCCACGCTGCACTCCAAAAAGAGTCGGTCCAAGTCCAAGACAAAATTCATTGACCTTTATGCCATTTGCTTTAGCAAGCCAGAAATGTCCGAGCTCGTGAAAAATTACTATGATGCTGAATAATATGATTGCAATAATAATACTAATAATGTTCAAAATTACCACCTTTTACTGATATAGTCATATGCGCACTGCTCTGTATCAAGTATCTCATCCACTGAAGGATTTTCAATAAATGATGCATTCTCCATACATGCCTCGATTATATCGATTATTTCCAGATATTTAATCTTTTTATTCAAAAACAGTGCCACCGCTCTCTCGTTTGCAGCATTGAAGGCCGTAGGAATATTGCCTCCTGCCCTTGCAGCCTTCATGGCGAGAGCAAGCCCTTTAAAGGTATCAAGATCCGGTGCCTCAAAGGTCAGATCCTTAAGCTTAAAGAGATCAAGCCTGTCACCGGAAAGCGCAGGTCTGCTTGGATAATACAGTGCATACTGTATAGGTATACGCATATCAGGAGTACCAAGCTGTGCTATAACTGCTCCATCCGCATACTCAACAGCCGAGTGAATGACACTCTGAGGATGCACTACAACCTGAATCTGCGACAAATCGACATCAAAAAGCCATTTTGCTTCAATCACCTCAAGCCCCTTATTGACCATGGTTGATGAATCAATAGTGATTTTTTGACCCATTGACCAGTTAGGATGCTTTAGTGCGTCCTCCACCCTTATACCTTCAAGCTCAGAGAGCTTTCTGCCTCTGAACGGACCTCCGGATGCTGTCAGAAGAATCTTTTTAATCGGATTCATAGAATTTCCCTGCAGTGACTGGAAGATGGCACTGTGCTCACTGTCCACCGGAAGAATGGACACACCATACTCTTTCGCAAGCGGGATAATGATATGGCCGCTGTAACGAGGGTCTCCTTATTTGCGAGTGCGATGGTCTTTTTTGCCTTGATGGCGGCAATTGTAGGACGGATGCCAAGCATACCGACAATTGCCGTTACAACTATATCGCAAGGCTCAA
>ENA-OQBT01000285-OQBT01000285.1-human-gut-metagenome-genome-assembly--contig:-NODE-285-length-34548-cov-4.549926_pt1 | contig 34548 bp, 45 predicted proteins | sample MGYA00242749_ERZ504557 | MGnify/ENA primary metagenome ERZ504557 (study PRJEB26092, sample SAMD00036243) | human gut metagenome | host: Homo sapiens | study: EMG produced TPA metagenomics assembly of... | reverse complement strand
TTTCAAAGTTTTCAAGAAGCATATCTTGATTAGAAATTTCAAATGAATATTTTGAGTGTTCAAATTCTGGTTGAAGGAAGATTTCACCATATTTAACACCTGGTGCCCATTCAATATCGTAGACAGAATCCACTTCTTGAATGTAAGATGCCAAACGCTCAAGACCGTAAGTAACTTCTGATGTTACAGGACCTGTTTGCAAACCACCAACTTGTTGGAAGTAAGTAAATTGAGTGATTTCCATACCGTCAAGCCAAACTTCCCAACCAAGGCCAGCTGAACCAGTTGATGGGTTCTCCCAGTTATCTTCAACGAAACGAATGTCGTGTTCTAGGGGATTAATTCCTAATTTTTCCAATGATTCAAGGTAAAGTTCTTGAATGTTTGATGGTGATGGCTTCATAACCACTTGGAATTGGTGGTGTTGGTAAAGACGGTTAGGATTTTCACCGTAACGACCGTCAGCTGGACGACGTGATGGTTCCACATAAGCCGCATTCCATGGTTCTGGACCAATGGCACGAAGGAAGGTGTAGGGACTCATTGTACCAGCACCTTTTTCATTGTCATAAGCTTGCATCAACATACAACCTTGGTCATTCCAAAATTGTTGCAAAGTCAAAATAATTTCTTGAAACGTCAATTTTTTAGACATGTATCTACTCCTTATTTTAGTAACTAATTTTGCGACGTATCTTGGAGGCTAACGTTTTTCCATAATAAAAAACCGCCAACACACCCATATGATACCTCATAAGGGGCGTTAAAACGCGGTTCCACCCTATCTTATTACTTCATTTATCTGATTTTAACTTAGCCTTGCTAAGCGAAAGCGCCAGCGACCCACTTCAGTTTCATCCGACTTCCACCACCTCGGACTCGCTAAGAAACACCATGAGACTTTCTCTCTTTAAAGAGTATTTTAGCACAAATGACTTTTAGTGTCTAGGTTCAAACAAAAAACTAATAGCTGAAATCTCATCTTCACTAATTTCAGCATCCAGCATTCAAAGACGAGATAAAAAAACAGTTTTCATCTAGCAAAAACTAAAAGCCCAAGATTTCTCATCTCAGGCTCGCATGTTTAGGCGTTCCAGACTTTTTCGCCACCTAAATAAGTTGCTCGCAAATCAAAGTCCTTATCAAGAACAATAAAATCAGCTTTATGTCCTTCTTTAATTTTTCCGCACTTATCATCAATACCAACAGAAATAGCTGGTATCAAACTAGCCATGCTAATTGCTTGTGCTTTTGAAGCTACACCCCAATTAACAACATTTTTGACAGCATCTTTCAATTGGAGAATTGATCCTGCCAGACTACCGCTAGATTTCAAACGAGCTGTCCCTTTTTCAACAATAACAGGATATTCACCCAGCATATAATCACCATCTTCAAGACCACCTGCACTCATACAATCAGTGATCAAAACAACATGATCATATTGTTTTTGATTCATCAAAATTTCACAAGCTGATGGATGAACATGATGACCATCACAGATTAACTCTGCATAAGTATTTGGAAGTTCATAAACTGCACCAACCATACCAGGTTCACGATGATTAAGTCCACGCATACCATTATAAGCATGAACCCAAATTGAAGCTCCAGCTTCTACGGCATTTGCAGCCTGATCATAAGTAGCGTCAGAATGTCCTAACGCAACAAAAACATTTTTTTTATGTGCGTAATTAATAAATTCAGTCACTTCATCACGTTCAGGTGCTAAAGCAACTTTTTTTTAGCAATCCTTTTGAACTTTCTAACCACTGATCTAACTCAGCGATTGATGGGTTACGCATGTAAGAAGGGTTTTGCGCACCTTTATATTTTTCAGTAAAATATGGACCTTCAAAGAAAAGTCCTTGGATACGTGCTCCACTTTCTTGACCTACAAAACTAGCTGCAGTACGACAAATATTATCTAAAGTTTCAAATGATGCTGTCAATCCAGTTGGTAAAAAACTAGTAACCCCAGCTCCCAAAAAGTGCCTGACTCATTGTTTCCAAAGACTCTTGACTATTATCCATAACATCTGCACCAGCAAAACCATGAATATGAGTATCAACTAAACCAGGAGCAATACTGTAACCAGTATAATCAATGATTTCAGCATCACTTGGTACTTCAGCCTGCCAGCTCCCAAAAGTATCTCCTTCGATAGCTAGGTAACCAGCTTTTTTCACTTGATATGGATAATAAAATTCATCTGCTTTAATATACTTTGTCATTTAAAAACGCCTCCATTCATTTATATTATATGCTAAATGTTCATTTTTGTAAATGGTATATACCGTTTTAATTCTTATCTAAAATTTCTAATTACTTTAGCAGTAGAGCCTATTCTCATTTCAAACAATCATTCTATTATTTGAACAATTAGTTGCTAACACATACATTTAATAAACCGATAAAATCATCCAACATCTAATTATAGTTGACCTCTTAAGCTTAAAAGTCCCCCAAACTTTCTTTTGCATAAGATTGGGGAACTTTATAATCATGTAACAAATTCTGCTTTAGTTAGCTGTTTAATTAAGCTAGGAAACTAATTAGATATTAGCGACCGGAAATCATGTTTCCCCTAGTCTTAGAACCAGGATAGAAACTAACAAATGACTACTCATCATCCTCGCTATCGTCAGATAATAAATCATTCACACGATGAATATTTTCCTTACCATAATGGATGATATCAACTTCAGAACCTAACAAAACACCGTTTAGAAAACCAATAACCATCGGCATATTCATACCTGCATAAAGTTCGAAATGGTATCCCTCCATCAATAAACGTGACACCACGTTACAAGGTGTACCTCCTAATAAATCTGCGAAAACAATGTAATCATCTAAGTTCTCAACAACTGAAAGAAATTTTTCTTTGAAGTCTTCCGCACCTTCTGAAGGTAGTAAAGGTACAGGATAGATATTTGTTTGGGGTCCCATAATCATCTCAGTACTATTTTTCAATTCTTCACAAAAAGTACCATGACTTACTAAAATTAAATTTTTTGCCATATTTTGCCTACTAAACTCCTAGAATTCCAAAGAAAGCCATAGCAAGTGCGAAAACAACAATAACTAAAATAGCTTTCGTAGAAGTCATTCCTTTACGTCCTAATAACCAGAAGATACCTGCTGTGAACAATGCTGGTACTAAACGTGGGAAAATTTGATTAAACAAATCTTGAATGTCAATTACTTTATCACCAATTTTTGGTGCTGCAGTAAATTGGAAGTTAATCATTGTTGCAATAAGAGCACCTACCATGAATACCCCCATAACAGAGGCAGCTTCAACAAGAGAAGAAAGTTTATCTCGCATTGTTGTTACAAGTTTTGTTCCTTCTTTGTAAGCAATCTCTAACTGTTTCCAACGAAAAACATTAATCAAGGTAGTAACACCAATCCATAGGAAAACTCCTAACGGGTTACCATTCATCGCCAGAGATGCTGCAATCGATCCCATAATAGCTGGAACTAAAGAACCAAATACTGAATCTCCAATTGGTGCAAATGGTCCCATAAGACCAGTTTTTACACCATTAACCGCATCCTTAGCTTCTATGCCTTCATTCTCTTCTAAAGCAAGATCAATACCTGTAATAATAGTGTGGAAGAAGTTGGAAGTATTGAAAAACTGAGCATGAGTTTCATCATTTCTTTCAATTCAGGGGTACCGTCGCCATACATTTTACGTAATTGAGGTAGGATGATGAAAAGGTAGCTTGAACCTTGCATACGTTCATAGTTCCAACCTAACTGAAACGTAAACAACTACGTTTATTAATTTGTTTAAAGTCTTCTTTGGTTAATTTATAATTAGATTTCGTCATCTTCTATTTCCCCACTTTCTGAAACCTCTGTGTGCTGTGACTTCTCTGCTGATGAACCAGCATTTTGACCATTCTTATAGTGAATTGTCGCAAGTGCTGCCCCGATAATCGCAATACCAATCATAGGGAGACCTTTAAAAGGCGCAGCATCAAAGTCTTTGACAACAGTTGCAATAGCTGTCCCTGCACTAGTTAAATTAGTGTAAATAGTTGTCAACATAGCTGTAACGGCAAATCCAAGAGCAAGGTAATGAAGATTTCTTTTGACTGGTAAATAACGAAGTAAGATAGCAAACCCAAGAGCCGGAAGCATCTTACCAGCAAGAGTCAAACCATCAGCTAACCATTGTACTTCACCAATTCCTTTTACAATAGCATCAACTGCTCCACCACCTAATGTCAAAGCAAGAAGTACTGGTAAAGCACGTGATAGCCCCCAAGGAATTGCCCCCAAAAGGTAATTACGTTCAATTCCTGCGTAGTCAAATTTTTCAATATTTTTATCAATACAGTGTGCAAAGTAAGTTGTTGAGAAACGACCAAGGACGTCCGTGTAAACCATTAAAGCTGCCACCGGAACTGCAATAGTTGAAATAGCTAACTCAGGTTTTATTCCTTGGGCTACCGAAAAGGCTGTTGCAAGAACCGCTCCTGATGTAGCATCAATACGTGAAGCCCCACCAAAAGTACCAACTCCAAGTACCATTAATTGCAAGCTACCACCTATCCACAGTCCCGTCGTCATATCACCCATAATTAATCCGGAGATAAAACCTGCAAAGACAGGTGACCCTGCAGAAGAATTAATTGTCAGCTCATCACAAATTTGATATGCCGAATACAAAGTCAATAATAAAATTTGCCACCATTCAATCATGATGTTGTCCTCCTAAAATTTTAGCTATATAGCTGATAACTTATCTCACTTTTTCCAGCAAAGATAAGAAGTCTACTGGTGTATCACCTGGTACCATTTGCGCAATTAGTTTTGTCCCTTTCGCATTGATAGCATCAAAATCTTTTATATCATCACTAACAACATTAATTGATCGTGTTACAGAACGCGTTTCAGAACTCTGTGACATATTTCCCACATTAAGTTCAGGAATAACAACCCCCCGCTCAATTAATCCCAAAAAACGATCTGGTTTACGAGCAACAATCATCAAACGTTGTGAATCATATTTTCCTGCTAAAATATTATTCGCCGCTTTCTCTACTGTTAAAATGGATAATTTGACTCCTGCAGGTGTAGCTAACTTAAGTGCCGTTTTTTCAAGGCTACTATCTACAATTTCATCATCCACCACCATAATTCGACTAATATTCAATTTGGTAGTCCACAAATTTGCAACTTGACCATGAATAAGTCTTCCATCAATACGTGCTGCAATAATTGTCATAAATTTTCTCCTTCTATTTTTTTGAAATTAGGCTCCATGCAAAGATTTAGAGTTTCTTGGTAATATCCCTCTGTTTCAAAAATAGTAATCGTATTTTCGCCACAAACCATCATTCCCCTAGGAATATAAAGTGACAATGTTGGTCCAATATTCCAAAATCTACCAAGATTATAGCCGTTAATGAAGGCAACTCCTTTTCCGAATCCAGACATATCCATATAAGTATCTTCTGGATTTAAACAATGAAATTTAAATTCATAAAAACTTGGTACTCCTTCTCGCCAAGGGCTAGAATACTTAAGGTTCTTAATAGAATTCATAGATAAAGGATAAGTTTCCCATTGATTAACAAAATGTAAATCAAGCATCACACCACGACCGATTCCTTTATGTTGACTTGGTGCTGTTAATTTGTGTCCATAATTTACCCGCCCCATATTTTCAACTAAAATATCAAGTTGACTCTCTTCTGAAGTGAAGTTAACTTGAATATCATCTCCGATTTCTTCCTGGTACTGGGTAACAATATGGTTGCCATTTAAGAAAACTTGTGCTCTATCTCTTGTATCAATAAGTCTCACTTTTTCAGTGTTTCCCTGATAACCATTTAACTTAGTTCGATAAAAAATATAACCAGTTGACTGATTTAAAGCTTCCATATTCTGAGGATAAAAACTCGTATGACACTCACCGATATCTTCAAGAACTGAAACTAAATTCGTTTTAGCTGAAAGAGCAATATCCTTTATAGCCATAGTTGGCTTTACTAAAGGTGTAGCATAATGCAACTCTGGGTATTTATTTTTTAAACGATGTTGCAATATGTAGAATTTTTTCGTTGGATTACCTGCTTCATCTAATATAGCATCGTAATCATATGAAGTAACCTGTGGTAAATCTGTCTGTTTCCGAGCGGAACAGCCATTCATAAAACCAAAATTGGTACCACCGTGAAACATGTAAAGATTGATGCTTCCTATTTCAATAGCTTCCATGACAGCATCAGCTAACTCCTCAGGGTCACGTTTAATCACGGGTTCCCCCCAACGATTAAACCAGCCATCCCAAAACTCCATACACATCAGAGGCCACTTTTTACCATATTGCTGGAAAAACATTTCCATAGAAGCAAAATTCTCTTTTGCTTTAGAACCAAAATTTCCTGTTACTAAAACATCATCTTCAATAAGGCTTCCTGCACGTAGAGCCGTATGCCAAGGGCCATCTGAGGTAAAGAAGGGTTCTTCCAAGCCTAGTTCAAGCATCATCTGCTTAAGTTCTCTTAAATAAACCTTATCTTCACCATAAGAACCATATTCATTTTCAACTTGAAACATCAGAATATTTCCTCCTTGATCAAGTTGATGCTTAATCAATCTAGGAATTAATGCTTCATAATAACGTTTCACTACCTGTAAAAAGTCTTTATCTTGTGAACGAACTCTAACTCCTTTCTCCAGTAGCCATGCCGGTAAACCACCAAATTCCCATTCAGCACAAATGTATGGTGAAGGTCTAACAATAGCATATAGTCCTAACTCCTGTGCAATCGTTAAAAATCTTTCTAGGTCTAAAATACCAGTAAAATCAAATTCTCCCTCACGTGGTTCGTGTAAATTCCAAGGCACATATGTTTCAACTGTATTAAATCCCAAAGCCTTTAAATTATAAAGTGACTGATACCAGTCATCTGGATGAATTCGAAAATAGTGAATAGAACCAGATAAGATCTTAAATGGCTTACCGTCAAGAAAGAACGATTCTTTAATTTGAAAACGCTTCATTTTTTCTCCCTTTATAACCGCCTTCTATCTATATAAATAATAACATTATTAAGTGGTTATATTAAGTGTTTTTTTATTATTTTTTATAAATATTTAAATAAATCAGCTATTTTCCATCACTTAGCCTATAATCAAGTTAATTTTACAAATTAGTTATTATCTAGTAAAATGGTTGGTATTAATATTGTGAGGATTTGAATAGAATGGTTAAAAAAGAACCAAAATATAGAATGATTCAAAAAGAATTACAAGAAGAAATTATTTCAGATAACTATATATGTGGTGATAGATTTTATAGTGAAGCAGAGCTTTGTACTCGTTATCAAGTGAGCTCCATCACCGTTATTAGAGCTCTTAAAGAGCTAGAAAAAGCTGGGTATATTACTAGAAAGCAAGGTGTTGGTACTTTTGTATCCCAACCTCGTAAAGAAAAGATCGTTAAATTTTCAAATATTGAAGATTCCTCAACAAAGCAAGATGTTATAAATGTGCTTTCTATCGAAAAAGGAAACGACCCTTATTATCTTAATAAATTGAATCTCCATAAAAGTGAATATTATTATAAGATTACCCGTATTAAATACAACGACAGCACCCCTTATATATATCATCAAGCCTATATTCCACATGATTATATTTTAGATTCACATGTGCCCTTAGAAAAATTCAATTCTATTTATAGACGCTTCCGACATGATTTCAATATCTATCTATCTGAGGCCTTATTCAGAGAAACTACTGAAGTAATCTTCCCTGCACCAGAAACTATTGCTTCACAGTTAGAATTACCAGATAAAGAACCTGTAATTTACCAATTGAAAACGATGAAACATCCTAAAAATGGCCGTATCTTAGAATACTCTGAAACATACAAGCATTGGCACTTCTTTAAAACTGAAATCACTCATCAAAAATTTTTAGATGAACAAAAAATTTTTCCTATCCTGATACCTTATTTTATTCTAAAACCTTAGGATCAATTCCCCTAGTTGTTTAGACATCATATCAACTCTAAATAACGATATAACCTCTTATCATCCTACTAACTTTAAACTGCATGATGCATAAATAGTATAGAAGCGATAATTTTTCACTAATAAGACCGAATACACAAAAATGGGAAATCACTATATTGTAATTTCCCACTTGTATAATATATTTAGTTCATATGCAAGATATCACTAATACTCTAACAAAGTAACTATTATCTTACACTTTCTCAGTCCAAGAGCTAGCTGTTTTGGCAAGGACTTCATTAAGTTCTTCAATGTTTTTACGTCCTTGTGTTCTTAACCAATCACGGGCTGCTGCTTCGCCTTCTTCGATATACACTTGTACAGAGCCAGCCCAAGTAGCACGTCCACAAAGGACACCGTTGAATTTTGCACCTGACTCAGCCGCAAATACCAACGTTTCTTGGAAAAGTTTTGCTGAAACACCCGCGCTAAGATAGATATATGGCAAATGACTTGCTGCTTCTTGATCTTTGAAAGTTTTAGCGGCTTCTTCTTTAGTGTAAACCACTTCACCTTCCGCAAAACCTTCAACATATGTCATGTTGACAGGGACTTCAACCTTGAGCACATCAATACCAAAGCGGGCATCAGAGAAAACTTTCATAGCTTCGTTAACTTTGTGAGGTTTTACTTTGGCAAAGGCTGCGCTTGTATTGTCAGAGATACTTTCATCATAAGTTAAGATTTCAAGGAAGAATGGCACATCTTCAGCTTTACACTCTGCACCAATGCGTTCGATATAAGCTTGTTTTTGAAGATTAACGTATTCGTCACCATCAACGTCATAATAAAGCAAGAATTTCACTGCATCAGCTCCCGCTTCTTTAAGACGTTTAGCTGACCATTCTACCAAACAATCTGGTAAACGACTTGTTGTTGTCGCATCGTAACCTGTTTTTTCATAAGCTAACAAGAGACCTGAATCCGCATCACGAACCTTACTTGCTGGCAAACCATACTCAGGGTCAAGAAGAATAGATGACGCATACGGTGTCAATTCTTCTGAAACCAGGCTTTCAATTGTTCGATTTGTTCAACACTTGGTTCTTCTGTTTGATAGTTTGCCATCATGCGTTTAAGTGCTCCTCGTTGGTCAAATGCCAAAGCAGAAATCACGCCATCACGACTAAGCTTTTCAAGCAAGTTACGTTTTTCTTGTGTTAATACTACCATATCGCTTCTCCTATTTTTCAAAAGGTGTATTGTAACACCCTTAACTACTCGATTAACTGTTCCAGTAGCTGACGGCGTATCTGGTAAATTTTTTACCTTAACAGATGACAATAAAGCTATTATTTGAGCTACAAAAATCATTGGAAATGCAAGGTAAGCATCTGGCAAAAGCTCTGCTTCTACAAAATCAAATTTATCTCCAGAAAAATTTGATTTTCCTTTTGAGCAATTGCAAGAGTCTCCACTGCCACTTGATCTGTGTAAACTTCCTCTAAAATATCTAAGTCATACTGACGAACATAAGGATCATTATTAACAAACGTAATAACAATAGTCTGCTCATCAACAAACGATTTTGGACCATGTCTAAATCCCATTGATGAATCATAAAGAGTTGCAATTTGTCCAGCAGTTAACTCTAAAATTTTTAATTGTGCTTCGTGTGTTAACCCTTTTAAACAACCTGAGCCTAAATAAACAATTCTATTAAAATCTTTTGAAACAATATGTTGGAGTTCTTCTTCCCTCGTAATAACGTCGTTGGCAAGTTCTCTTATTACCTTGATATAACGTTCTTTATCAGATAATGATGCTTTTAAATCAAAAACTAACAAAGATGTCAACATCATACAAGAGAAGCTACCTGTCATAGCAAACCCAGCATCATTTGACCGCTCAGGCATTAAGAGTAGAAGGTTATTTTGTTGTTCCTTAGCTCTTTTAGCGAGAGCACCGTCAGTAGCACAAGTTATTGTTAAATGGTAAACATTATTAATTAATTGTTCTGCTAAATTAACAGTTGCCACACTCTCTGGGCTATTTCCACTTCTTGCAAACGATACTAGTAATACTGTATCATTTTCGTAAAAATAATACTCTGGACATGACACAATATCTGTTGTTCCAATACTTAAAAAGTCAAAATGTTCTGTGTCACCGTGTTTTTGAAGATAGGCATAGATAGTTTCTCCGATATACTCTGAAGTCCCTGCTCCCGTAAAAATTACTTTTACTTTTTTTCCACCAGAAGAAACAACTACTTTTTTTAGAAACTCTTCAATTTCTGACTTTTTACTGATGAAATAATCAAATACTTCTTGCCAGAGTTCTGGTTGTTGTTTTATCTCGCGTGTCGTTATCTCGGCACCCATAGTTTTTAGTTCTTCAAAAGATAAATTAAACATTTACTAATCCTCCATGATTAAAATTAGATAGAAGACGGTTTTAATCAATTAGATGGATAATGTATAACTCGGTAGCGAAACTGATCAGCACGCGCAATACTGAAAGTAAATTCAATAATCATATTTTTATCATTGAATGTCTTACGTACCATATGTAAAACAGGATCACCCTTTTTGATTCCTAATAATTTTGCTTCGTAATCAAGGGCTATACTAGCATAGAACTCTTCATCCGCCTGACGTATAATTTGCTTATAATCCTCTGAAAAAATTTCATAAAGTGGCTTATCTTGCAGTCTTTCTTTTTTCAAATCTGAAAATAAGCTAGCAGGTACATAAGTCCTTTCAAACATCATAGGCTTGCCGTCTGCCTTTCGTAGACGCTCAAATTCTAGCATATCTGTTCCCACTTCCAAATTCAAATGCTTTGAAAGATAAGGAGTTACCTGCATCTTTTCAAACGATAATAAATCGGTTTGCGGCTTTTTGCCTAATTCTTTCATATGTTCAGTGAAACTATAGGCAGACGCTAAATCTGTAGTAGGTCCTTTTATTTCAGAAACGTAAGTCCCTTACCTTGCTTTTTGTAAATCAGTCCTCTACTCTCCAATTCTTTTAAAGCTTGTCTTACTGTAATACGACTAACATCATAAGTCGTACTCAACTCACGTTCAGATAACAACTTATCATTTGGAGACATCGAATTTCTTATTTCCAATTCCAACATATCTACTAATTGTAGATAAAGAGGTTGATTTTTTTTAGTGCGCACGTTCTCCTCCTTTCTGGCTATAACCACTTATAGTTTATTATATTATTTGTTTTTTGTCAACACATTATGTATAGTTAATAATTACAATTTATATTACCAGATCAAAATTCATTCAATTTATAATAAATTTACAGAGACGAGCCCTTTTTCGATCGTTCAAAATACTTTAAAGGACAGTATTTATGTTAATCATATATAAAATTTTTGAGAGAATTTCAAAAAAAATTAATGCGCTGTCATTTCTATGTTATAATATACGAAGATGCTTTGTTACTCGCAGAAGTTTAACATCATTGAACTTATCTAATAACACTATGTTATTGAAGGAATCTTTAAATTTATAAAAAGGAAAAGGAGCTTTCATGAAAAACTCAAGAAGTGAAGTTACTTATCTCACTCTTAGTATTATTTTAATTGCCTTTGGAGCTGGTATCTACCTAATCTTTGGTAACAGCTATGCCAGCAACTCAACTTCACAAGCAACTACTGCTACCTCATCTTCTTCGTCTACTACTAGTGAAGAAGATTTAGAAGCTAAAGCGGCATCCTTACTCGCAGAAGCACAAGCTAATCCGACATCAGAAGCTGTTACTAATGCACAAGCAGCGATTAATAAACTTTCTGATGAAAGTAAAAAAACAGATTTACAATCACAATTGGATGCTGTCTCTGCTGAAGTAACCAATGAAAGCAATGCGGAAACAGCTGTTGCAACGGCAGAATCTGAACAAACAAGCGCAAATGTCACTGCGGCACAAGCAGCAATTGATGTTCTAACAAATGAAACCGTCAAAGACCAACTTCAAGCTCGTTTGGATGCTGTTTCTAACGCTATCGCAGCAGCAACTACACAAAACAATACTACTTCAGGTAATTCAACATACAGCACTTACGGTAATACTTATTCTGATTCGACTATCACTAATAGCGATTCTTACGGATACTAATTATTATGTCAATCGGGCTTATCTTTTCAGCCATTGGCGCAACTTGTTTAGCAATCTCATCTTTTGCCAAAACTAAGAAAAGCATGTTGAGTTGGCAACTATCTGATTATTTCTTTACCATGGTTGCCAATTTTTTGTTGGGTGGCTATACGGGAGCTATTTCTATCAGTGTTTCTATTATTCGAAATACGCTCATGATTAAGAAATGGGATTCAATTTATACAACTGTTCTCCTCGTTATCATTCAAGTAACATTAGGCATGCATGTCAATAATTTAGGATTAATCGGCTGTTTACCTTTGATTTCATCAGTATCTTATACTATCGTTTCTTTTTTGACTGATAAGGTACAATGGCTTCGCTGGGTAACGGTTGAGAATATGCTACTTTGGTCTTTATACGACTTCACCATTAAAGCCTATCCTGCTTTAGTTATGGACGTGGTCATCACAATTACAACACTTATTGCTATTAAAAAATACAGTGGCTTAAATCGTCATACACAAAACACCCAAGACTGATATTCATCTTGGGTGTTTTAACGTTTATTTTGTTTCGTATCCTAATAAGATACCACCATCTTCACCATAGAAGCTACAAAGTCCTGAAGCTTTGATAAATGTGATATCGGCTTGAGGGTATTTCTCTTTGATTTTATCACTTAGCTGTTGGCAAGCTTTTTCATTGTTGGCGTGAGTAATCATGACTTTACCACCTTGATAACCTTCTTTGAACATTTCATCGATTGTTGCTTGAACAGCTTTTTTCTGACCTCTTGCCTTGTGAAGAAGCTCTAAAGTCCCTTCGTCACTAGCTTTTCCGACCATACGAATGTTAAGAAGTCCGATAACTTTACCAATCAATTTGCTCAAGCGACCATTTTTCACCAAGTTATCCACACGAGCAAGAATAAAGAGTAATTTGGTCTTAGCTTGGTAAGCAGTAATCGCTTCGACCACCTCATCAAAGCTGAGACCTTTAGCAATTAGACGGTTTAACTCTAAAACAATCAAGTCAATTTCACCGCCTGCAGATAGTGAGTCAATCACATGAATATTAACATTTGGGTGTTCTTCAAGAAGCATATTTTTAGCCACTTGAGCGCTGTTTTGACTTCCTGATAAATTTCCTGTAATCGTAATAGCAATGACATTTTCAGCGCCTTGGTAGGCTTGTAAGAAGGCATCTGGCTTGGGCAACTTGATTTTGATGATGTAGGACTTGCATACACACTTGCCATCATATTATCGACATCTAACCCTTCATCATCCACAAAAATTTCTGAGCCAATCTGTATTGTTAGAGGGACATTTTGAAATTCTGTGTGGTCTGCGATAGCTTCGATATGTTTAATATCACAGCCAGAATCTGTCACAATTTTCCAAGTCAAATCTCTTTTCCTCCATTTCTTTTGATTTTGATATTATTTGACAAACAAAGTATTTTCTCCTAAAATTATATCATTAGAGCCTTTATCTTAGCTATCAAAAACAATCAGACGTCACAAGTGAGAGGATTTTGTCATGACGGAAAAAACAATTTCACAAAAATCCTTGCAAAATTTGCAGGTGTCCAACAAGGAGTCACGAAAATTAACGCGTGAATCACTTGAAACTGCGCTTTTACTTCTTCTTGAAAAGAAACCACTAAATCAAATTACGATTTCTGAACTCGTCGCTAAAGCTGGCGTTTCACGTAATGCTTTCTATCGAAATTACAAATCTAAGGAAGCCATTCTTGAATCTATTTTAACGCAAATTGTTCGCCGTATTTTTCGAGGCATCAAAAATTTCGATTTAAAGACACAGCTCTCCCAAGCGTGGCTTTTCATATTGACGGAGGCGAAAAAGGAAGCCAACGTTTTACGAATGATTTTTGAACAACACCTTGAAAAGCTATTAACAAGTATCGTTTCTAAACGCTTAAAAGCTTATCAACGTTTCAAGAAAAAGCATGATTCTCGCTACACTAATTCTTTCTGGAGTAATGCCATTATCTCGGTACTCTCAAACTGGGTAGCCGACGATATGCGAATTCCTGCCGAAGAAGTAGCCGCTATTGGTTTACCCCTTTTCTTATGAAAAGACCCCCTCTAACCACGATTTGGTTGGAGGGATTTTATTTTGGGTGAATTACCTAATCTTGATTACATTTTTTCTTTGGCAAAAGTAAACATTTGTTCTAAAATCAAATCACAAACTATACATTTGTTGATTTTAAAGGGGTAGATTATGGCAATAGAAGAAAAATTAAATTGTAGAACCTTAAAAACTCGATTAACAATCAGAGAAGCCTTGTTGGCACTATTAAAGCATAAGGAATTAAGAGAGATTACCATAAAAGAATGTCTTGACTCCCTTTACACGATTACGCAAACTCTGGACGGCGTTTACATGGCAGATACAGGTAGCCAATGGAAAAAGAACATTAAATTATTGGTTAAAGATTTGAAAGAAGCCACACCGAGTAGTAAAGAAAGCTGGAAACAGGTAGCCAAAACATTTGGTCAGGCAGGACTTAGCCACCACAGAACCATTTTTATCAAATAAAAACCTGATTGAGTCATATCAATCAGGTTCACTTGTTATTTCAACACATAATCGTAAATGGCTTGGGCTACGCCTGCTTGGTCGTTGGTTGTTGTTTCGTAGCGGCAAAGCGCTTTGACTTCGTCAGTCGCATTTCCCATGGCAACACTGTTATCAGCAAATTCTAGCATTTCAATGTCGTTAGCAGCATCACCGATTGCCATTACTTCTGCTGGAGTAAAGCCAAGTTTTTCTGACAAAGCTTTAAGAGCAGTGGCTTTTGTATAACCTTTCGGCATAATTTCAAAGATGTATTCTTGACTGCGCACCACGCTAAATTCAGGTGCCAAGGCACTTTCTTTAGCTTCTTGGAATAGGTCTAAATAAGGCGCTCTTGCCATATACATGGCTTGGAAGATAATTTCTGAACTAGCTTTCAATTCATCAATGCTAACAGCTTTAGCTATATCGAAAACAAGCCCTGCATCATATTGAACCAATTCTGGCACTTCGCTTCCAACGGCATAATAATGTTTTTCGCCTGTCAATGTCAAGCAAACCTCTGGATAGCCCTCAACCGCTTGGTCTAGTTTGTCCAATTCGTCATTATTCACTTGGGCATAACTGACAAGCTCCCAATTCTTAGTATTGTAAATACTGCAGCCATTATTCATAATAATATATTCTTCATCAGTCAAGCCAAGTCGTTCAAAATAAGGCAGAATCCCTGATTTTGGTCGTCCTGTACAAAGAACAATTTTCACACCTGCTTTAGCAGCTTTTTGAATAGCTTTGACATTTTCATCAGGAATTTTTTTATCTGAATTGAGTAAAGTTCCGTCTAAATCAATTGCAATTAATTTAATCATTTCTAAGTGACCTTCCGTTTAATTTTTGGCAAATGCCATTGACGCCAGTAACCTATCATACGTAAGATGGTCAGAATCAAAACAAGCAAATAATAACCTGAATCGTTATGGACGATTTTAAAGTAAATCGCTAGCGCTGCTAAAATTGACCAACCTGCATAAACTTCGCTTCGTAACACCCCAGGTTTTCTCCCGGCTAAAACATCACGAACAATACCACCACCTGCACCGGTCAAAACTGCCGCAACAATGACTGCACTCAAGGGTTGATGCAATTTCACCGCATACATAGCCCCTTGCACACTAAACGCCGCTAACCCGATAGCATCCGTCAATACTTCTGCCTTTCTCCAACCTTTATGAGTAATGATGTTTGGAAATACCATGATAAATAGCATAGCAATCAAGGCAAAATAAAATGCTTGACCTTGCGACCAAAGCGCACTAATGGGTAATCCTATTAAAAGATTACGAATGGCACCACCACCAAAAGCTGTTACAAATCCTAAGATAAATAATCCTAGAATGTCAAAATCTTCTTCCATGGCAACAATAGCTCCTGAAAGTGCAAAAGCAATCGTTCCGATAATACTTAAAATATCCCAAACATCTATTGTCATTTTCGTTCCAAATTCATTTTTTTCTTACTAGACTAGTTTATCATTTTTAACGCAAAAAAACAGCACTGAGTCTGTTTTTTTATGATTTTTGAAATTCTTTTAAATTTCTTTTCCAAGGGTGAATTTTGTTCCCTTGAGTGCTCGTTTTAGGGAGAGTTTGAAAGGATTACCTGTGACAGTTGCTTGTTTTTTATCCAAATCAACAACCACTTTTTCAACGCCACGAACAGCTGACAATTTTTCTGTCACTGTTTTGACACAACCTTGGCATTTCATACCAGTAATTTCATACGTTTTTTCCATGTGAAACTCCTTTGTTTATCATTAATTCAGTTTAATATATTTTAGGCGAAGGGCATTGAGGACGACTGAAACTGAACTAAATCCCATGGCAAGTCCTGCAATCATTGGATTTAACAGAGGTCCACCAAATAGATATAATACACCCATAGCGACAGGAATCGCTAAGATATTGTAGATAAATGCCCAGAAAAGATTTTCCTTGATAATTTTAATCGTTAAACGACTAATGCTCAAGGCTTTCAGAACATCTGAGATTTCTGGTTTCATGAGAATAATATCTGCTGATTCAATAGCAATGTCTGTCCCAGAACCGACAGCGATACCAATATCTGCTACCGCTAAGGCAGGTGCGTCATTTATCCCATCACCAACCATGGCAACCATTTTTCCTTGACTTTGCAAATCCTGAATGGCTTGCGATTTCTGGCTGGTAGAACTTCGCTAATAACTTTTTTGATACCAGCTTGTTTGGCAATAGCTTGCGCTGTCTTGCTATTGTCACCTGTCAGCATGACAACATCAATGCCTTTTTCTTGCAATTTAGCGACGGTTTCTTTACTGTCTACTTTTAGCAAATCAGCTACGGTGATAAGTCCTAGTAGTTGTTCATTTGCCGAGATGTAAATCGGTGTTTGTCCTTTTTGAGTCGCAGCCAGCACCGCTTCTTGACTAGCGGTCAAGTCAACCTGATATTTTTCCATTAACTTGCGGTTTCCGACGTAAACTGTTTGTCCGTCAATATCGGCCTGCAAGCCAAATCCTGTTAAGGACTTAAATTGTGTGACCTCTGTCAAAGCTAACTTATCTGCGGATGCTTTTTCCACAATGGCTTGACTAAGAGGGTGTTCTGACAATTTCTCGATTGAGGCAACTTGTGCAAGAAGCTTATCTTTATCGCCTTGGTAAGCAAAAATATCAACAACTTGTGGTTTGCCTTGGGTGATAGTTCCTGTTTTATCAAAGACAATGGTATCGAGGTGGTGAGCATTTTCAAGGGTATCACCGCGTTTATAGAGGATACCATTTTCAGCACTGCGACCAGTTCCGACCATAATCGCTGTCGGTGTTGCAAGACCAAGCGCACAAGGACAAGCAATGACAAGAACCGCAATGGCAACTTGGAGAGCAAAGACAAAAGTTTGTCCCATAATCAAGTACCAGAAAATGAAGGTGACAAGCGCAATCACGATAACAGTTGGAACAAAAACACCTGCTACCTTATCCGCAATTTTCGCAATCGGTGCTTTGGTCTGCTGCGCATCCTCAACCAATTTAATAATTTGGGCGAGCAAGGTTTCATCACCAACTTTTTCAGCACGAATGGTTAGCGCCCCTTGTCCATTGATTGAAGCACCATAAACCTTATCCTCTGTGACTTTCTTAACTGGGATACTTTCCCCTGTCAACATTGACTCATCAACCGCTGAGTGCCCTGAAACCACACTACCGTCAACAGGGATTTTTTCCCCAGGTTTTACTAAAATGAGGTCCCCAACGCGCACGTCCTCAATCGCAACAGCTTGTTCCACACCGTCACGGATAACCGTTGCTTCTTTGGCTGATAATTTCACCAATTTTTGAATGGCATCTGACGTGCGACCTTTTGACAGCGTTTCAAAGTATTTCCCGAGAGTGATTAAGGTCAAAATCACCGCAACTGATTCAAAATACAGCATATGCGCGTGGTGGCTATGCCCCAGTATAATATGATAAACACCGTAAAGGCTGTAAACGAAGGCAGCCGTTGTTGCCAAGGCAACCAACGAGTCCATATTAGGATGCCCTTTAAACAATGAGCGGAAGCCATTGACATAAAAACGACGTCCAAAATACATGACAGGAAACGTCAAAATCAGCTGAATCAAAGCAAAGTTCAATGGGTGAGCTGACATGCTAATGATTTCTGGCACCCAAAGCCCCACCATACTTCCCATAGAAATATAGAGGAGCGGTATCGCAAACAAAGCTGACAAAAGAAACTTACGCCACATATTCTGTGTGGCTTCACTTTGGCGCTCTGATTGACTCTTTGCCGTTGTCGAGTCAAAAACGCTGGCGCTATAACCTGCATCTGCTACCGCTTTTTCAATTTCTTTTTCACTGACTAAGTCAGGATTATAATCCACCGTCATTTTTTCTGTTGTTAGATTGACAACAGCGGAGTCAACATGGTCTAGCTTTTTAACAGCATTTTCAACCGTTAAGGCACAAGCTGCACAGGTCATGCCGTCAATGACGAAAACTTCTTCTTTTGCCATTTATTTTCCTTTCCAATCTAACCCTAAGCACTCAAATGCTCTTTACAGCGACATTGCCCAGGGATGCAATTGCACGGCACTTTTTCAAGTGCCTCTTCTTTTTTGGACAATAGCAGAGCTTGCAAATCGTTAATGTCTGCCATTGTCATCGGCGTTGTTTCCAAGAGATGTTTGATAATCGCGGTATGCTTGCGCTGACAAAATTTATCAAAAAGCTCATCGGCTTGTCGATTAATAGCTTCTTCTTCAGAAACAAGTGTTGAATAAAGAAATGATTTACCCGATTTCTGTGTTGCTAAATAGCCTTTATCCACTAATCGTTTCAACAATGTCTTAACAGTTGAGGCTGTCCAGTCTGTCTTTTGCTCGAGAATTTCCAAAATCTGGCTGCTAGTTGTTTCCTCTTTCGTCCAAACAACACGCATAATTTCCCATTCTGCATTTGAAATTGACATTGTTACCTCCTTTAAAATAGTTTTGGTTTACTTTTGTAGATTCATTATACGATTATCGTTTACATTTGTCAACGATAAAAGATTAAAAAATAAAACACATTGCAAAAATTAAAGCAATCTGTTTCACCTAGCGTATTATTCTTATTTATCAAGCAGTTGTAAGTTTGGCCATTTTTCCTGCCAATCTTTCTTAGCAAGGCGTTCACGATAGACCTGCATCCGTTTCTTATCTTCTAAAAAATGCGGTGTCGGTTGCACGACAAAATTAACAATATCGTCATCACCATAAGGCAAAAACAGTTCCAACTCATCATTGTTCAATCTTGCTGCAATGGCTGTGCAACGCTCTGGATATTTGCTAACAGCATCTCTCGCATTTTGGTAAGGGAGCGTATTTGGACTATGGCTGTGCATATAAACCTGATTCTTGATTTCCCATTGATAGGCTGGGTAGCGCTGTTGAAGGTCTTGCTGAAGCACCAGCGTTTCAGCATAAGACACATTGACATCATAAAAAACGACATCTAAATCACTTGCTTGTATCAAGCCAGCTTTTCCTGACAAGACATTCCAAACATAATTGCGTAATGTCCCAGCTGCTAGCCAAGAATCCTGCAAATCCAGCTCTGCTATTATCCTAAGAATCATCATTAACTCTTCATCTTGCGCAAATAACGCTTGTAAATCCATAAATCCCATCCCTCATTTCTGATAACCACTGATAACCTCTTCTAACGCTTGCAGACTATCGACAAAGATAACCTTTTTGCGGTCAAATGTCGTTAAAAATCCTGCACACACCATCTGATTAAATTGTTCTTTGAGGCTATCATAGTAACCATTCATATTAAAAAGCAAGCAGGGTTTGTCGAGTTGCCCAACACGCGCCCATGAAATAGCCTGAATAATTTCTTCAAGTGTCCCTGGACCGCCTGGAAATGCGACTAAAATGTCGCCCTCTTCCATTAAGAGACGCTTACGCTCATCCATGTTATCAACAATTTGCAAGTGTGTTAAGCCTTGGTGTGCCTTTTCACGTTTTTGCATAAAATCAGGCATGATACCATAGACTTTAGCCCCCTGTGCCAATGCCGTGTCCGCCAAAACTCCCATAAGCCCAGTTTTGCTTCCACCATAAACCAAACAATGGTCATGTTGAGCTAACCAATTCGCAAATGCGACAACTTGTTCATGATAATCTGGTGTATTTCCCATACTTGAAGCCAAATAAACTGTAATATTCATCTTTTTTATTTCCCCATTTCAAAAAAACACTTTTATTATAACACAAAAGAACCCGCCAATTAGCGAGTTCTTAATTGTTTTTCTATTTTTAACTGAAATGGAAAGCTATGTTATTTTTTAGTTTCCAAATCACGAAGCATTTGGTCAATTTTATTGCCGTATTCGATTGATTCATCTTTGATGAATGTCAAATCTGGAATTTTGTACATAGTTAAGTTGCGACCAAGTTCACGTTTGATAGTTCCTTTTGCTTTTTCAAGACCAGTTTGGGCTTTTTGATTATCTGACGCAAGTTCAGAGTGAATAGTGTAATACACTTTAGCCATTGAAAGATCTCCAAGCATTTGAACATCAGTAATTGTCACATCTTGAACACGTGGGTCACGAACTTTTTTCTGCAAAATTTCGTTTACTTCACGTTTAATTTCCATACCAACACGGTCAACACGATGATTAGCCATAAAATATCCTTTCTAGTTATTTTGATATTTCTTATTTTTCTAAAGAAGTCTTTTTAATACTTTCCTTAAGTGGTGCGGACGGCAGGTTCAATAGTCCAGTGGACTATTGAAGGAATCCAAGGAATTCCATGCCTAAGTTTGAGCCTAAAGTCTCAAAACTTCCGAGTGGCTGAATAGTAGTAAATTCAGCCACTTTCACCACAGCGGTAAGTAGCGTCTTGTTGCTCGCTTCGCTCGCAAATAATCAATCAATAGACAAGACTTACAAATTTTAGAAATTATTTCATAAAAACTAAATTTGTTGATACTCTCTCTAAAGATAGCTACCACCGTGGTAAAACAAGACTGCAGTATGTAGCTCTGTTTTTACTAGAGAATTCTTGAAAGCTAGCCATCAACTGAAAGTCTGCTAGAGCTTATCATACGCCATTAGAGACTTTAGTCCCAATGGGAATTAACGTTTAATTTCTTCCATGATGTAGCCTTCGATGATGTCATCAACTTTAATGTCGTTGTAGTTTTCAATCATCAAACCACCTTCTTGGGCGTTTCCGATTTCTTTAACGTCATCTTTGAAGTGTTTAAGGCTAGCAAGTTTTCCGTCGAAGATAACGACACCATCACGGATGACACGGGCATTAGCATCACGAGTGATTTTACCACTTGTAACCATGAATCCACCGATTGTACCAACTTTAGAAACTTTGAAAGTTTCGCGGATGATAGCTTCACCGATAATTTTTTCTTTGTATTCAGGGTCAAGCATACCTTTCATGGCATCTTCAACTTCTTCGATAACTTTGTAGATAATTGAATGAAGACGAATTTCTACTTCATCAGTTTCTGCTTGTTGACGTGCTTGTGGTGTAGGACGTACGTTAAATCCAATGATGAAGGCATTTGAGGCTTCAGCAAGGGTAACGTCTGATTCGTTAATAGCACCAACAGCTGAATGGACAACTGAGACTTTCACGCCTTCAACATCAATTTTAAGAAGTGAGGCAGCAAGAGCTTCAACTGAACCTTGTACATCGGCTTTAATGATAACATTAACAGTCTTAACTTCACCTGCTTTAAGCGTATCAAATAGGTTTTCAAGGCTAACACGTTGTGTTACTTGACGTTGTTTCATCAATGCACGTTTAGCACGTTCTTCACCAGCGGCACGCGCAGCTTTTTCATCTTCATAGACGGCGAAGTGGTCACCTGCCATAGGTACTTCATTCAAACCAGTGATTGATACTGGTGTTGATGGTTCAGCTACTTTTACACGACGTCCAAGGTCATTAACCATAGCACGAACACGGCCAAACGTGTTACCAACAACGATTGGGTCTTGAACGTGAAGAGTACCTTGTTGAACAAGAAGTGTTGCGATAGCACCTTTACCTTTATCAAGACGAGCTTCAATAACTGTACCAATAGCACGAACTGTAGGGTCAGCTTCAATTCTTCCATTTCAGCAACAAGGAGAACTGTTTCTAGCAATTCATCAATGTTTTGACCAAATTTGGCTGAAATTTCAACAAATTCACAGTCTCCACCCCAAGCAGTTGAAATAATACCGTGTTCTGCCAGTTCACCAATAACACGTTCTGGGTTGGCTCCTGGTCTATCAATCTTGTTAATTGCAACGATGATTGGGACACCAGCAGCTTTAGAGTGGTTAATGGCTTCGACTGTTTGGGGCATAACACCATCATCAGCAGCAACAATCAAGATTGTAATATCTGTAATTGATGCACCACGCGCACGCATTGATGTAAATGCCGCATGTCCTGGCGTATCAAGAAAAGTAATTTTCTTACCATTTTCAATAATCTGATAAGCACCAATATGTTGCGTGATACCACCAGCTTCGCCTGTAGCGACACGTGAATTACGAAGGGTATCAAGAAGGGTTGTTTTACCGTGGTCAACGTGGCCCATGATTGTAACAACAGGCGCACGTTCAACCATGTTTTCAAGGTTGAGGTAATCTTCATCTACGAAGAAGCGTTCGATATCAGCTTCGTCAACCTCAACTTTTTTATGAGCTTCAATACCATAATCAACCATCAGCAGTTCGATTGTATCGCTGTCGAGGGATTGGTTTTGTGTTGCCATAACACCCATCATGAACAATTTTTTAACAATTTCAGCTGGTTCGCGTTTAATACGTTTTGCGATTTCAGCGACTGTCATACCTTCAGTATATTCAAATTCTTTAGGCAATTCATGGAACTTACGCTCTGTTACAGGTTTTGGAGCATTATTACGATTATTTTTACCTTTTTTGTTTTTCTTATTATTATTCCAGTTACTATTTCTTTGATTTCTCACTTGGTTTTGATTATTCCAGTTTTTTCTATTTTTATTCTTGCGCGATTCGTCTTCATGACTGTAATCATGTGATTTTTCAGGACGAACTTGTTTCTTACGACGTTTATCAGCAGTTGGGGTAGGAGGTTCTGCCACCACAGTTTGTGGAGCAGGCGCAACCTTTTTAACTACCGCTTTCTTCTCTTCACTCTTAGCTTTTGCCTCAACACGAGCTTTTTGTTCTTGCTCTTTTGCAGCAGTTGCTTTACGTTTGGCCTTTTCCTGCTCATAAATTCGTTTTTCGCTTTGACGTGAATACTCAGCATTTTGTTCAGCTTTTATAGCAGTGGCACGTGCTTTAAAGTCAACACGTGGTTTTGCTGCTTGCTGACGGTTATCACGTTGATCTCTTCGACTATGATTTTGAGGATTGTGATCGCGTTTATTCTGTTTGCGATTATTTTGAGTATTCCCTTGTCGGTCATTAGGATTTGAACGATCATCGCGACGCTGGTCGTTACGACGTTTTTTATCGCCACCATTAGCACGTCTTTCAGCTTCGGCTTTGGCACGTGCTTCACGCTCAGCCTTAAAATTACGGCTTTGTGGTTTTGATGGTGTTGCAGGAGTAGCTTTTGGAGCTCGTGCAACTGTTTTTTCAGATGCTTTTTCTACTTTAGGTTTAGCTGGAGTAGATCGAGGCTTATCTGAAAATTTTGCCACAATACGTTTGACATCAGATTCTTCCACGCTAGAAGAATGGCTCTTAACAGCAAGTCCTAATTCTTGAGCATATTCAACAATTTCTTTGCTTGATTTACCTAATTCTTTAGCGATTTCATATAATCTTTTCTTTGACAATTGATGTCCTCCTATTCTTTTAGTTCATAAGAGTCCTCATTTTCTTTGAAAATCCAGCATCTGCTATGGCTACCACTTTACGTGGTTTTCCAAGAGCAGCACTTAATTCCAGTGTGTTAAACACTGTAGAGACTTCTATTTTGTAATATTGACATTTATCAGCTGTTTTCTTTGTCAAATTAGCGCCAGCATCATTAGCTAGAAAAATAAGCTGTGCTTTTCCAGATTGAATCGCTTTGATAACTAACTCTTCACCAGAGATAACTTTTCCTGCTCGCTGTGCTAGACCAATTAAATTTGACAATTTTTCACGGTTATTCAAGACCCAACTCTCTTCTTTTTACTTTGTGATCAACGTAAGCAATTAATTCATCGTAAAATTCGTCAGGAACTTCCATTGAAAAACTACGATTAAACACTTTTTTGTTTTTAGCTTGGATTGCCTCTTCATTGTCAAGTTTGATGTAGGCACCGCGACCGTTTTTCTTACCAGTCGGGTCGATAAAAATCTCGCCTTCTTTATTCTTAACAATGCGAAGCAAATCGCGCTTATCAATTACTTCGCCTGAAACAACTGATTTTCTTAAAGGTATTTTACGTGTTTTAGCCATCAAACACCTCTATCTTTCTTTACTCTGCGTCGTTTGCTACAACTTCAGTTTCAACAGATTCAGCTGCTTCTTCAACAGGTGCAACTTCTTCTTGTGTTACAGCTGCGTTTGCTTCATGTTCAGCTTCAAGTGCTTCGTATTCTGATGCAGATTTGATGTCGATACGGTAGCCAGTTAAATGAGCTGCCAAACGAACGTTTTGTCCACGACGACCAATAGCAAGTGACAATTTATTGTCAGGAACGACAACAGTCGCACGTTTACTGTCCTCTTCGTCAAAAAGAACCATATCAACTTCTGCTGGCGCAATGGCATTGTAGATGAATTCCGCTGGATCTTCAACCCATTGGATAACATCAATATTTTCTTCGATTGGCACTTCAATACCAGCCTTAGCATCATAACGTTTTGGATGGAATTTGCTAATCACTTTCTTAATGTTGCTTCCACCACGACCGACAATAGTACCGATAGCATCAACGTTTGGATTGTGGCTACGAACAGCAACTTTTGTACGGTCGCCTGCCTCACGTGAAACGCTCATGATTTCAACTGTTCCGTCAAATACTTCAGGAATTTCTTGTTCCATAATGCGTTTGATGAATTGTGGGTGGCTACGGCTTACAAAAACGTTGACACCTTTTGGATTGTTTTCAACTTTGTAAACATAAACTTCAATACGGTCATGTGATTTGAAGGTTTCACCAGGAATTTGATCTTGGTGTGATAATTGCGCTTCAAGCGAACCAAGGTTAACATAGATGAAACGTTGGTCAAAACGTTCAACAGTACCAGTCATGATTTCGCCTTCGTGTTGTTTGTACTCATTGTAAGTTACTTCACGAATTTGACGGCGCATTTTTTCCATGATTGTTTGTTTAGCTGATTGAGCAGCAACTCGACCAAATTCAGCAACAGATTCTTCAAAACGAATTTTATCACCGAGTTCATAAGCTGAACTGATTTTCAACGCATCTGACAAACTGATTTCTAAACGGCTATCAAAAACTTCTTCAACAACTTCACGAACAGTGTAAACTTTAAAATCACCTTTTTTGTCATCGAATTCAATAACACATGATTCAGATTGACCATAACGACGTTTGTAAGCTGATTTCAAAGACTCTTTCACAGCATCAATGATGTCTTCTTTGTTAATGTGTTTTTCTTCTTCCAAAATACGGAAGGCTTCTAGCATTTCTTTGCTCATTGTTTTCATTGCTCTACATGGTCAGTAGAGCGTATCCTTTCGTCTATATCTAAATAAAATCAGATTGTAGTTTGTAAAACTTGACTACAATTTCACTGCCAAACGCGCTTTTGCAACTGTCGAATACGGAATTTCAACTGTTTTTTTCCGCGTTTTATCCAAATAATCAATGGTCAATGTGTCACCGTCAAAAGCAACAAGGTCCCCTTGGAATACCTTAACTTTATCAATCGCTTTGTAGAGACTAACATTGACATAAGAACCTACAGCTTTTTCAAGAGCTTCTTTCGTTTTTAACGGACGCTCTAAACCAGGGCTAGACACTTCCAACATATACTGCTCTGGAAATGGGTCTGGTTTAATGGCATCAAGCAAAGGGCTGATAATTTCAGTCAACTCTGCTGTATCATCTACGTAATGCCTTCTGGCTTGTCAATTAAGATGCTAAGCACATAATCGCTCCCCATCTTCTCATACTCGACATCAACTAATTCAAACGGCTCTTTAATAGCTGGTGCAACCACTTCTGTAACGACATCAATGATTGTATTTGCGTTTGCGATAAGAATCCCCTCCTTTATCTTTTAAAATCAAAAATAGAAAGTTCACTACGATCACTTACTTCTACGAAGTGGACTTGTAGCGTCTCATCGTAGAACTTCGCTCTTAATCTCTTGTAATCACTAGCCTTTTTAGCTAAAATGAGATTTAAGCACCACAAGAGGCGAAGTCACAAACTTCGCCTCCTTCCTCTTATTTTCTATTATAATAGCACATTTTATCTGAAATATCAAGACTTATGCTTGATGAAGCTAGAAAACTTACCCTTTCCCAGCAAGAATGTCTGATACTTTATACAATCCTGGGGAATATGTCCGACCAAATAATTTTTTCGTCAAGGCATTAAACGTATAATGGTCATCTAAAATCAAGACTTCGTCATATGTTTTTTAGAGTGCAATAAAGTCATCGTCTGTTAAATCGAAATTATCCCTAGTATCAATATTTTCATTCCAGAGGTAATACCTTGTTGCGCTGTCGCTGTACAATGCCATTAAATCTAAAAATTCTTGGTCAGCCGACACAAAATTATCTCTGGTATATCAACATTGGCATCCCACGGATAATAACAACTAGCATATTGGATAAAATAACTATCTACATGTTCTTTATCCGCCGTTACAACCAAAATTCTATCCGTTGACGAATCGCTCTGATTTCCAGTAAGCTGATGAATTTCTTTTGCGACCTCATTTGTTTCCTGATTGTTATTGTAAACAATGCTATTATTTTCTGCCAAGACCTAGATTATGTTTACTGATAATTTTTCATAAGGACTAGTATTCCTACCAAGATTGCTAAAACGATGAGATTGTCATGGCCAATCAAAACACCGTTATACACTGAGCGTATCAATAACATTAACACAGCAAAATACTTAATGATGCTTGATTAAAAAAATCCCTTACTTTTCCTAATACCATTACAGCCTCACCATTCTAAGTAGTTTTACTACCAGCAGCTTGCTCCCAAATATTCAAACTATAGTTATTATTTTTTAAATATTTATTAACATCGGTGAGAGTCTTTCCCATTCATAAATCTCAATAACATTACGATAATTGAGTACAAAAAATGCCCTGATTTTTTACATCATTATCTATAAAATAAAGGGCATCTTTTACTATTCAATTTTGTAAGGAGAGGAGGGATTCGAACCCCCGAGCCCAATTGGACTACACGCTTTCCAAGCGTGCGCACTCGACCACTATGCGACCTCTCCGAAAGAAGCTTAGATAACCACTTCTTTAACCAGTCCACTAATTACTGAAATTGTGCTTCAACACGGTAAATGACTTGTCCTTTTTGAGAAAATTTTTCCTCATATTCAGTCATGACATTTCCCTCAAAATCACTAGCATGCAGATCTAACCAAACTTGTTTTAAAATCATGCCATATTGTGAGAAACTTGCCAAACTGTATTCAAACAAACCACGGTTATCCGTTTTGAAATGAATTTCACCTTGTTCTGGTAAAATTTGACGGTAAGTATCCAAGAATGTCTTATAAGTTAAACGGCGTTTTTCATGACGTTTTTTCGGCCATGGATCTGAAAAATTCAAATACATTAAATCAATCTCACCATCTGCAAAATAATTTGTCAAATCAGAGCCATCAACTAACAACAAACGAACATTCGGTGCTTGACTATCTAACACTTTATCTAAAGCATAGCTAAGCACAGATACTTGAATGTCAATTCCGATATAGTTAATATCTGGATTTTGCAAAGCCATTCCAGTAATGAAGGCTCCTTTTCCTGAACCTACTTCAATGTGGATTGGATTATCATTACCAAATACTTCGCGCCAACGTCCTTTGGCTTCTTCTGGATTTAAAATAACATAGTGTGGGTTATTTTCTAAGTGCTCCTCAGCACCCTTACGTTTTCTAACTCGCATTATTTCTTTTTACTAACTAACTCCCTAAATTTTCGTAAACCATAAATTTCTTGATTCACGTGCTCCATGTCACGCTTATCAAAACAGTTTAAAATTTGTGAAAGATATGAGAATTGTCCGTACCAAACAATTTTTTGGCGTACTTTCTCATTATCCTTGTAACCATAATAATTTAACCACTCATGCCAACGTGAATATGGAATGTAATGACTCAAAAGAAAGGCTACATCATACATTCTATCTGTCAATCGTACAGAATCCCAATCAACAAGGTAAATCATACCACTAGTCGTAATGACCCAGTTGCTATGCTTAATATCACCATGCACAATCGTTGCAACTTCTGAACGAAACTCTGGTAAACTGCGTTTTAATTCTTTGACGATACTTTGCAGATAAGTATTCTCTTGGATTTGAAGTGGGGCATTTTTTTCCCAATCCACCAACAAATCATAAGGATTTTCAATCTTATAGTTCAACTGTAACAGCTGATTAACTAGAGGGCGTGATTTGTGCAAACGCAAAAGAATATGGACAATTTGTTTACTCCCCATATCCTCTTTTGTCAAAATTCTACCATCAAGCCACTCTTGAGCACTCATTGTATCACCATTGCCAGTTCGACGTACCCACAATAATTGTGGTGCAATCTGTTCTTTAGCAAGTGCAGGCAAAATCGGTGTCGTATTCAATTTAATAAAGATTTTTTCACCGTTTGGATATTGACCAATAAAGGCTTTACCACTCTTACCTTGCAAGGGAGTCATTGTCAATTCTTGATCCGATACTGTCACCTGTCCGCCCTCCTTTTCTTTCGTGAATCGTTTGTTTACTCCTATTTTACTTGTTTTACAGCGCCTAGTCAATCATCTTATTGATTTTGTAAGGAAGATACCATTCTGTAATAATAACCGTTACCAAAATCAATAAGCCTGCTGCTTGCCAAGAAAACGTTAATAACAACTCCAAAAAGCCCAATAAATACGATAATTTTTTCAAAAATGTCTTTAAATTAGCCGCCTTTTGCTTTTCAGAAATTGGATAAAGATTGGTCAAATATTGATAATCAAAATGTTGGGATAGGGTTAATAATTGAAAAAGTAATAAATAATTAAAGACCAAAGCCAAGCCAACTGCTACCAAGCGATTGGAAATAAAGATAAGCGCAAGCAAGCTCAATGCGAGTAATCGCAAGGTTAAAGCAAAATAATCTGAACTCCGTAAAAACGCACGTAGGTATAAATTTGACCATGTTTTGGCATGTGTTTTTTTGACCAAACCAAGCAAACTATCCAAGTACGAACGACGTTTCACACTAGCTGAAATTCCCTTAACCGTTGTGAAAAGTGAAAAGAATTTAAGCACTCCTTGACGACGTTTTGCTTCATAAGAAATGGCAGCATCCCATGAAAATTTTCCTTGAGAAAAGAATACCTTGCTTTTTTCTTTCATTACAAGCCATTTCACAACCGCTAAAGCAAGCAATAAAATGCCAAAGGTAACCGTTGAAAAACCTAGTTTAAAGAAGATGGGAGCTAATAAAACAAGAATTGCCGTTTGCACGATTGTCCAAATCACAAAAGCACGACGTCTTGCCTGTGATAGCCATTGCAAAATCTCAATTTCTTTTGGCAAATAGAACAATTTATCAGGTGCTTCCAAATAAGTCGCAATCTTCCCAAGGCTAAGCAAAACAAGGATAACCAAGACCAAAATCACGTCAATAACGACTGTCTGACTTGGAAACTGACGTAACAGCTGGCTGTATTGAACCATCAGAAAACCTGTTAAGAAAACCAAGACTAGCACAAAATGGTCATTAAAGACATAACGAAGATACTTTAAGCATTGCCCTAAAAAAGCACTACGGCGCTTTTGAAAAACTTCTTTCATATCACACCTCTTTAGTCAATGACATATAAATATCATTAAGCGTTGCTGTCTCATCACCAAATGCTTCACGTAGCTCTGCTAATGTACCAGTTGCACGAATTTTCCCTTGATGCAAAATCACAAAACGGTCACACATCTTTTCAGCAGCATCCAAAACGTGTGTTGACATCAAAATCGCTTTTCCTTTTGCCTTTTCTTGCGCCAATAATTCTGTCAAATCAGAAATTGCTAATGGGTCCAAGCCCAAAAAGGGCTCATCAACGATAAACAAACTTGGATTAACCATAAAGGCACAAATAATCATGACCTTCTGCTTCATCCCTTTAGAGAAATTAATCGGAAACCACTCTAATTTATCAGATAAACGGAAAAGTTCCAACAATTCTGTCGCACGCGCCATCGCCTCATCATAATTAAGGTCATAAGCCATTGCAACTGTTTCTAAATGTTCACGTAAAGTCAATTCTTCATATAAACTTGGCGTTTCTGGGATAAATCCAATTTTCTTACGATATTCTGCCTGATTCTGCGCCAAAGTCAAACCATCAATCGAAATTTGCCCTTGATATGGCGTTAAGAGCCCAATAATTTCATTGATTGTCGTTGACTTACCAGCCCATTCAAACCAATTAAGCCAATAAGCTCACCATCACCAACTTCAAAAGAAATATTTTTTAAGACAGGGATGTTAATATATCCCCCTGTTATATTTTCAATTTTTAACATAAGATACCCACAAATTTTTGATATAATAATTATAACAAAATCAAAGGATTATAGGTGATTCAAATGGAAAATTGTATCTTTTGTAACATTATCGCTGGTGACATTCCGTCATCAAAAGTCTATGAAGATGACCAAGTACTTGCTTTTTTAGACATTTCACAAACAACTAAAGGACATACTCTATTAATTCCAAAAGAGCACGTCCGTAATGTTCTTGCCATGTCTCAAGAAACATCAGAAACACTCTTTTCTCGTTTACCGAAAGTCGCACGTGCCGTCCAAAAAGCTACTGGTGCTGTCGGAATGAACATTCTTAATAACAACGAAGAAGTCGCTGGACAAACTGTTTTCCATGCACACGTCCACCTCATCCCACGTTATGATGCTAACGATGAAGTCACATTTGCTTTCACAGAACATGAACCTAACTTTGAAGCTCTTGGCAAATTAGCAGAGCAAATCTCTCAAGAGGTAAAAGCATGAAATTAAGACATCTTATCGCACTCGGCGTGGCTGGCTGCGCAGGATATGCAGCCTATCATGTCTATAAAAACCGCGACCAATTTAAAGCAGAAATCGCAGAAGCTGATGACATTAGCGAAAGAATTTCAACTGACATCGTAAAAATTCGTCGCAGTATTGACGACATTAACAACCAGCTTCCAACACTTCAAACAATCAGCCAAGATTTGGATTACAAACGTCGCCTTTTTGAACAAGAAACCAATAGCCGCTTAGAGCAAATCAAAGCAACGCTAGCAAAATATCAAGAAGAAAACTAAGCAACAACCACCAAGCTAAAAGGCTTGGTGGTTTTATAATAGCCACTGATAAGGGAACTAATCAGACCAAATTTTTTCAAATTAAAGAAGCTGAGATAAAATCTCAGCCTCTATTATTTTAATATGAATAAGCACTGTAATCAGAATAAGTATCTGTGCTATAGTCGCTATAACCACCACTATTGTAATCACTATAACCACTGTCATAGCCGCTAAAACTACTATAATCACCATAGCCACTATCATAAGAGCTTGATATTCCACTACCATAAAGATTTTCATAGAGAACAGCTGTCGTTTGCAAGGTTGTACTTTCATCTAAGCCAAGTTGTTTCTTGATATTATTTTGAATTTCAAGCAGATGGTCTGATGTGACAATCTGATATGATGTACCATTAATCGTCGCATCCTCACCTTGTAGTTGGTAGGTTTTAATATCACCCAAAGCATCTGTATAGCCAAGTAAGCTTGGAATCGTGCTAGATGAAATTTCAATATTTGTTTGCATATTGCTACTTACAGCAGAAAGGATTTTTTTATATGAACTTACACTATCAAGTGCTAAAATTTTCTGCAAAACTTTTTGAATGACTTCACGTTGGCGTTTTTGACGTCCATAGTCACCTTCTGGGTCATCATAACGCATACGTGCGTAAACCAAAGCTTGTTCACCATTAATCTTGTGAGTACCAGGTTCAACAGTTGCTGTATATTCAGGTTCATTTTCTGCAATCGAAATGGCAAAATCGAAATTATTGGTTACGGTAATACCACCAACGGCATCAACAAATCTACCAAACCTTGCATGTTGATTTGGACATAGTAATCAATAGTAATGTCCAACAAACTTTGTACCGTCATGATAGCCATTTGCGCACCACCAGAAGCATATGCGGCATTCAATTTAGCTTCAACGCCATTCATATCATTATCTTCTGGTCCAGTAAGTGTCACCAAAACGTCACGCTCCAAACTAGTCATCGTTGTTTTTTTCGTTTCAGGATTAACAGTCACTAGAATCATAGAATCGCTGTTACCTTCCCACGTTGATGTACGTTCTGAATCGCCTGTGTCAACCCCCATTAAAAGAATTGAGATAGGTTTTGTTTGCTCAATAGCATTACTACTAGAATCAGACGTCTTGTAGTCTTTAAACGTTTTTGAAAGCTCACTTGTTGAGAAATTGTAAGCTGTTGTAATATAAACACCTAAGGCAACAATTGTTGTTACAAAGATTGCTGCTATCATTAGCAGAATTTTTTTTCCGAGTTTCATTTGTTTACTTTTAGTCTATCAACCTACTCATCAAGTAGACGTCAAGAAATTCTCCATCTTTAGTTTTTGCGCCACGTTCTTTCGCAGCTTCAATCTTAAAACCGAACTTTTCATAAAGGTGAACAGCTCTGCTATTTCTAGCTTGAACTGTTAACTCCAAACGGCGAATCATTGGCGTTTGCTCTGCCCAATCAAGAGCAACTTCCATTAACAGTGAACCAAGCCCGTATCCCCAATATTTTTCTTGCAATGCAATGAAAACATCTCCGATATGATTAGTTTGTGGTGAGTTCGTGCTAACAATATTAAGCACTCCCGCAAGCTCAGAACCAACTCTAACAACCAAACAAATTTCATTTAAGACTTCTGCACGTATTTGCAAAAAAGTCTGCATATCATCAATAGATAAATCTTTCTCTAAAATGATAAAATCTGTTTCTGCATTGACTTGATTGAGTAAATCAATCAAAACTTTGGCATCTGAAGGCTGCGCTTCCTCAATGATAACTTCCTGCTCAGCCACGTTCAATCGCCTCCAAAAGCGCTTGACTACGTGAACCATTAGCATGTAGTGTTATTTCACGCCCATCTCCTGACGGCGTAATAACAACTTCTAGATAATCACCAAGCAAGTCAGTCTCAAGAAGCTCCCCCCATTCAATCACAGTTACGCCATCACCATACAAAAAATCATCTAAATCGATAGAATCCGGATCATTTCCGATACGATAAACATCTAAATGATAAAGTGGTAAACTTCCTTCGTATTCTCGAACAATCGTGTATGTTGGACTCTTAATCATCTGGTGAATATCAAGTCCTTTAGCGATTCCCTTGGTTAAGGTTGTCTTACCAGCACCAAGATTTCCTGTTAAAACAAGAACATCTCCTGCCTGTAATTCTTGACCAAGCCGATTTCCATAAGCAATCAACTCATCTTCATTGTGACTATAAAACATGGAACTATTATATCAAAAAACTGGAGCTCTTCCAAGTCTCGTCCGATTTTTATCCTATTTTTTATTTAAACAAAGTATAAATTTCTAATTATCTTTTTATATTTTCTTAAATGCTCGTAAAGCCTTATTCTATGTGCTTTCGAGTATTTTTACTGTAGGAAGATACTTCACGTTTCTTTGCATATTTCCTCATGTCTTAGCTGTCAGAAGTGGTAAATAAGTAGTAAATTCATTTGTACTACTAAGCAACAAGACGCTCCTGTTGCTTCTCTTTATTCAAGCGTTTCATTTCTGCCATTGCAGAATCGAATGTTGCATGTGCGTAATAGTTCAGCGTCATGGCTATATTAGCATGTCCCATAATGTACTGTAATGCCTTTGGATTCATTCCTGCATTTGCATAGTTGGTACAGAATGTATGTCGCAAACTATGTGGAGTGATGTGTGGCAATTTATCCTCGTTATACTTATTGTATTTCTGGTTCTGTTGCAAAGTTTTAAATCTACTATCAAATAAGGTAGAATAATAGAAAAAGATAGCAGGAGGAATGACGATGAATCATTTTAAAGGAAAGCAATTTCAGCAGGATGTGATTATTGTAGCCG
>ENA-OQBT01000284-OQBT01000284.1-human-gut-metagenome-genome-assembly--contig:-NODE-284-length-34557-cov-6.789893_pt1 | contig 34557 bp, 43 predicted proteins | sample MGYA00242749_ERZ504557 | MGnify/ENA primary metagenome ERZ504557 (study PRJEB26092, sample SAMD00036243) | human gut metagenome | host: Homo sapiens | study: EMG produced TPA metagenomics assembly of... | reverse complement strand
CTGTGGAGATCTGGAATATGTGCAGGCAAGAATACCGGAATAATTTAGTCGAGAGAGTAACAGAAGAGAATAAAGTACGCCCGCAGCGCAAGGTACTTTTGATGGACGGAACGGCTGTCGAAAGTGCTTTTGCGTTACTTTTGACAAAAGTAACAAAACCGCCGTATCCGGCGAAGATTTCTTTTTATACTATAGCTGGTAAAGATACAAATTTATGTGCCATGTCTGGCACTGGTTTTAGAAAGTGGGGTGACGAACATGACGCTGAAACGAACAATTAGTGGTATGACAGAAAAACAGGGTGTAACTGAAGAATTAAAGGCACAGGATCAGATGGAGAGGGTCAGGCTGATGAATAATATAAAAGCTAGTGCAGAAGAAATTGTATTGAAAAACATGATATATGTGTGATTGCGAGGGGGATAAGATCGCTTTTTTACATTTTTGTATATTAGAATAGAACTTTAGAAAGCACTATGGTAAAATAAAGTGAAGGTAAATTGAAAGTTATCAAAACAAAGATAAAAACGCAACGTGCATCTTTGATGTGCCAGAGCCGGTAGGTAGCCCGGCCGTCCTATATAAATAGGGTAAGTAACCTGCCCCTCCGGGTTGTCCATTCTTTGTTCAATAAATTTTAGGAGGGATTTTTATGGACAAAGTAAATGGAAGATTGACGGTATATTTTGAAGAACCATTTTGGGTAGGCATATTTGAGCATATTGAAGATGGTAAATTATCTGTGGCAAAGGTAACATTTGGCGTAGAACCAAAAGAATATGAAGTGCAGGAATATATTCAAAAATACTATTTCGGTTTGAAATTCAGTCCGGCTGTTGAAGCTATTGTAAAGGATATAAAAAGAAATCCGAAACGGATGCAGCGTTCAGCAAAAAAGCAGATGCTGGAAACTGGCATTGGCACAAAATCGCAACAGGCGTTGAAATTACAACAGGAACAGAACAAACAGGAGCGTAAAGAAAAAAAACGAAAGAAAAAAGAGGCGGAAGAACAGCGAATGTTTGAACTAAAACAGCGAAAGAAAAGAGAAAAGCATAAGGGACATTAAAAGTCCTTTGAGCTTTTTCTCAAATTCGGGATTTGGAGGTATAAACAATGAGGAAATGTGAAAAGTGTGGAGCAAGTATGAAATTAGATTTAAGACTTAAAGTTAATGGCGGTGGCTATGGGATGGTTGTTCGTGTAGATGAAAAACAAAAGGCGACAACTATAGATGATGTTAGAGTTGCAGTCTGCCCAGAATGTGGTTATACAGAAATGTATTTAGAGGATTTAACGAAATTGAAATCTTAAAAGACAACTTTCAGATTTTTAGAATTAAGAAAAACGAAATTTAGGGAGGGTCTATAATTGAAATTAGCAGATTTAGCAACAGGTTCTGATTGGATAGTGTGGATTGTCTTTGTAATATTTGCTGTACTTTCTATAGTTTTACTTTCTGGACACGGAAGCTGGTTTATTTCTGGATATAATACAGCTTCAAAAGAAGAAAAGGAAAAATATGATGAAAAGAAGTTATGCAGGACAATGGGAGTTGGAATGTCTATTATAGCAATTCTTGCATTAATTATGGGCTTGCTTGAAAATATTTTGCCTGCATTTTTTGTATATATTGCATTGGGAATCATTGTAGTTGATGTCGTGGTTATTATCATTTTAGAAAACACACTATGCAAAAAGTAATAACTTCTGGTTTGAGGAATTGACTGAAAGGAAGGCATTATATGTTCTATATTTATATTATTTTTGACTTTGCAATGGCAGTGATTATGCTTTTATTTGGAATATGGTTTTATAGGTCAAAAGGACAAGCATCCAAATTCTTGTCTGGTTATAATATGAAAGCAGCAGAAGAACGAAAAAAATATGATGAAAATGCTATGTGTAAGGCATATGGGAAGAGAATGATGTTTATGTCAATTCCTTTTATTGCTGGAATGATTATAGATATTTAGCATATAGGAATCGGTTGTTTAATTGCATGGGCGATATGGTTTGTTATGTTTATTCTGCTACTTATGGATAGACATAAAAGAGAAGGTTAATTTATAGAGGAATAGAATGCTTTTGGGGTGAAAATACCGTTTATTTGTTTTAGACATACGATGTCCGGTTGAAAATTAGCGGATTCTCGTTTTATGTCGTGGTAATTTTGATACATATTGGTAAGCTGTAAGTGGAAGAGAGGTAGAGACATGGACACAAAAAAGATTGGAGCTTTTTTAAAGCAATGTCGTAAAGAAAAGAATCTTACGCAAGAGCAGCTTGCCGAGAAGTTTGAGGTATCTGCAAGAACAGTTTCCAGATGGGAAACAGGAATAAATATGCCAGATCTCAGTATACTTGTTCAACTTGCTGAATATTACGATGTTGAGATGAGAGAGCTCCTGGATGGAGAAAGGAGCCAGACTATGAATAAAGAGATGAAAGAAACACTGGACAAAGTTGTGGTGTATGAAGGATGGGTGAAACAAAAAGCATTAAAGGCTGGAAATCTTGCATTTGCATCAATGTTTGTGATTAGCGTGTTAGCGATTATTATTCAGATGTTATTAACTGTGGATATTCGCTTGGTTTTAGGAGAGACAGCAACTGCTTTGGTAGGAGGAATCCTGTACGCCTCTATTATGGTGTACAATGGAATATGGGATAAATGTTTGCCAAAAAGTGCTACTATATGGCGAGATTTTTTCACCAGTGTGATATTTGCAGGAATTTTTACCGTCATCTATGGTGTATGCTTATTTAGAATGGGAGCTACAGAAACACAGATAACACGATTAGCATTGGGATTTCTGATTGGTATTATTATTGTGGCATTTATTATTCTTAGGCTCTTGGCATTTATTAATCGAAAAAGAAACCAGAATTCGTTAAATGTTCAGGAGAAAAAGGAAACTTCCCTATCTAAGGTAGAATGGATAAAAATTTATAATGCACAGAATATAGTAGAGACAGAACAACTTGTAGAAATGTTAAAGCAAAATGGAATAGCAGCTTTTTCACAGGAAGCAGGTGCGAATGTTGCAATGCATGGGGCACCTGGATTTGGAATATATGGTGTGGATATATTCGTGAAAACCGATGATGCAGAGAAGGCAGTACAGCTGATTAAGGAGATTAATAACCAAGAGAATGAAGAAAATTTTTGACATTTTCACACATGCGTGCTAATATGATTATAGAAAAAGAGTGCTACCGATAGACGGTTAGTCCGATATATGTTTTGACAAAAATTGCCGCTTAGTTTACCAGACCAGGGCGGCTATTTTTGTGGTTTATTATTATCCTTGCCAAAGGTATATCCAAGACCAAAGCAGGTTAAGCCGAAGCTCACTACTGCTATAAAATCAACAATACTCATGGCTTAGCCTCCTTTCCAGTGGATTCTCTTTCGAGTTTCTATGTAATCAGAGGGTCACAGTCCCTCTGCTGAAGGACTAACCGCCTACCGTTATGATAGCACCCATGTTTCGATTATAACAGTCAAGGTGGGAATCTGCAACCGGAAAGTTGACAGCTCATGAAAATCTGGCTGTGATACCGTTTTGATACTAAAAAATGAAGAGAACAGAAATATAGCGTAGAAATCCTATAACACAGGACAATAAAGACACGAAAATCACAGAAAATAATGAGATTTTAAGAACCTCACAAACGTGAAGGTGGACGTACTGTAGGATCAGGACGTGTTGCTACAATCATCGAGTAATCGTTAATTAGTATAACATCCTAATTTTATATATATTGAGTACCGCAAGGTACATTGTGTCCAAACGTAAGATACCCCGGAACCGTAAGGTTTCCGGGGTTTTTCTGTACTCTAAGAAAAGAATTGTTCGTAAATTTATCAGATTAGAAACAGTGAAATATTTATCAGCAAGATGAAATACGGATAAATTTAAAATTGAAAAATAAGGCTTGCGGTGCCAAAACGGTGCCAAAAAGAAACTCCTGCGAATGTTTGCTATTCACAGGAGTAATTTTTTTACCAGCCTTTGATCTGTTTGATCTGTTCAGCACGTTCTGGATCACGATGATATTGCAGTTTCAGACGGATTGTTACCACAATATCCAGCTTTTAAAAGATGACAAGGAGCAGGCAGTTAAAGATAAAGAGAAAGCTGAGAAGCGTGCGGAAAAAGCCGAGAAAGATCTGCATAGCCTGGAAGAATGCAGAGAACGGTTACAGCCGGTAATGGATAATGTCAGCAAAGAAATAAAGGAATATGGAACAGTGAAAACTCTACTTCCAGAAGCTGGTGCATTGGAACGTGCAACAACTTACCGGGATAAGAAAATAAAACCACTGTTTACTCAGGTGAAAAATAAAATTGCTGCGATGGCTGCACAGGTTAAAGAACTTGCCGAAGAAGTAGAAAAATGGAAACACAAATATCAGAAAACAAAGCAAGCATATAACCAAATACAAAGAGAGTTAGATGCAGTGCGTGAAGAAAAAGAGCAGTTATTTGATGAAAAACAACAATTGCAGGATGTTTCTGATAGATATGACCGGGTAGTGCGTGTTCTTGGAGAAAATGCTGTAGATGATGCGGTACAACAGGATATACAGGAGCAGAAGGCATTAGAAGAAAAGCGACAAATGGAGCAAATGCCAACAGGAAGTATTCACGAAAGACTTACCTGGGGAGCTGACGGCACATCTGAACCGAGTCGATCAGGAGACCAGAGAGCAGGTGGAAACCTTGGTAAAGCAGATTGAGGAAAAACAAGGTGTAACGGAACAACTGAAAATGCAGGATCTGATGAAATGAGTTGGATTGATAAATAATATAAAGGCATGTGCGGAGGAAATTGTGTTGAAAGAGAGCGTGTATATGTGAGCAGAAAGGGCAGTCGGAAGGCTGCTCTTTGGCAATCTAAAAATAGAGTTTTGGGATAGAATATGATAAAATGTAAGAGATAAATCGGAAGTTGTAGTAAAGGAGGTTTACAATGGGGTTTTGGATTTTTATGTTGATTATGGATTTGCTTCTTCCATTTACGATGATTGGTTTTGGAAGATATTTTATGAAAAAGGCTCCAAAGGAAATAAATTCAGTATTTGGATATCGGACTTCGATGTCTATGAAGAACAAAGACACATGGGAATTTGCTCATAAATATTGTGGTAAAGTCTGGTATGTCTGTGGAATGGTTATGTTGCCGATAACAGTAATATTCATGCTTTTAGTGATTCTTTGACTGATCTCTTAGGTTAACATCCAATAATACAATGTCCCATTCGTCTACGGAAAGAATATTCCAAAACTCTGTTTCATTACTTACATAGTGACAGATTGAGATTGCGTCCCAATCTTCCAGAAGTTTGCTTAAACTCTCTCCAAATATCCTGTGGTCATCAAATAGTAATATCTTCATTTTTTCTCCCCAAAACTGCCGTTGCAGTTAAAATACCATCTTTTTCTAAATACTGAATGTTACCGCCATTCCCATTTATCAACACCGTTAAGAACAGCATACCACCTTTAGAAGAAAGAATGTTTTCAATGTCATTCGATTTCGCGCCGTCATTTTGACAGGTAATTACGAGTTTACTTTCTTCATTTAACGCGATTTCCAAATGGATAAAAGAAGCGGCAGCGTGTTTATAAACATTGTTGACAAGCTCTTTGATTATCTGCATAGTCTGTTCCAAACTGTTATCTTTTTTCAAAGCAATCCTGCTTCGCTGTCAATGGTAAAATCTATAAATATATTTTTCTTTGGGTACAGCTTCTTAATGGCGTCAAGCATATATTCAATATGTTCCCATGAAGCATACCCCGAAAAGATATTAGACGAATAGAAATTCATCATATTTCTTATTCGCAGTTCCAAATCAGATAATATCCTTTTTGTTTCATCAATAGCTGGTGAGCGAAGCGACAGAAGATTTTTGGCACCTCCAATATCTTGAAGCACATCGTTGTGAAGTAGCATTGAAAAATCTTCCCTCTCACTTGCAATATAGTTCGTTAATTCATAATACTTTGTCAGCTCGTTGTAACGAGCTTCCATGTCGCCAAGATGAATGACAGCAAAGGCCTCAAATAAAAGCATTATAAGCTGAAAAAACACATTGACTTGCAGGGTGGACAAATCAAAGCAATAAAGTACGATTGTAAGCAAAGGAATCATGAAAACAAGGACATATCTTGCTTTCCTCTGGGCAATCGGAAGAATATTAACCTGTTTCAAATTTATATATTTATAATCAAGGAAAATTCCCACGAACATTCCAATTAACATAGTTATCGCAGGTAGAATTCGGAAATTGAAAAACGACAGTATGATAGACGCAATTCCAAACAGCAAGCGAACCATTTTTCCCCGGCTTGCGTCAGTTCTTACCAGCATTATTCCGATAATCAATGCAAAAACCAGAAATGCACCCGTGTATAAGGTGGAAAATCCATCATACATCAGCGCCGCAATAAAGGAAACAGAAAGCAGGTTCCAGCCACATTCGGATATTGTTGCTTCTCGCCGTGATGTCATTACATGAAGATAGAGCAGATTGAAATAACAAAGCAAGACGGCAATCGACAATAAGTTGATGACTCCATCATTCGCAATCCCTTTATGTATTCTATCCAATATAACCCATAAAGTCACAATACCCGCATGAAGAAACAGATACGGATAGAAGCGTTTATCCTGCATAGACCCCCCTCCTTTCAGCTAAAATTCATTATGTTAGTAATATGATGATACGATCCGTTCTTTAGTCATCAGACATAAACCACACGCAGTCAAAACTATTATACTCACTGGAGAAAATAGTAGCAACACCCACACATTATTCGTTTTCATAAATATCCCACATTTTAAGACAACCAGCAAAATATGAAGCAGTGTTGCAAAGATAGGAATACTCTTAAACCAGTTCATATTTCTAATCCAGAGAATCAAAACATTTATAAATGCCGAATACAATATGCTAAGGATCAGAAAATAGGTGCCTAATAACAAGATAAGGTTTGGCAGGCGAATGGAAATTATCAAAAGTAGAGGAAACAAAAGGATCAGCGTTCCAATCCATAGTGATAGCAGATTCTCCTTAACAATACTTCTGATCACAAGAAGTGTAATGGCGAAGACATTGGTAATTGCTGTCGGAGTAGTATGGCTTTTTCATGTAATGTATAAAAATATATATTTCAAAGAAGAGAAAAAGACAAAAGAAGATCTGTTTTTATTATTAAGCTGTGCTTTTCTGATTTTGTCTCTTCCGGCAACCTTATTCCAGCAGAGTTATGGATGGCCGGCAGCATTTGTAAATTTTTTTCCACCGGTATTTTTGTTTCTTATTTATTATAACTGGACAGAGTGGATTTATTGTGGATATCAGAAAACTCCTCTGTGGAAAACCTTTCTAGTGATTCCGGCAGGTATTTCTGTTCAGCTGTTCAGTGAACATGTTACGATATTTGTGCTTTTGTATGCAGTGTGGGTGGCAGTTTATACACTGGTCAGGTATCGAAAACTTCCGGTTATACAGGTGAATTTCCTCTGGTCATCAATACTTGGAGCATATTTTATGTTTTCAAATGGAGGTTACACAAAAGCAGCAACAGGTACCGGATATAAAAAGATATCATTTAACGGAATGACAGAACAGTTTATCAGTAAGATCTGGTATCATTTATTGATCAATAACTGGGTTTTGAATGTGATTCTTGCAGGAATTCTTTTATTTTTGATCATAAAAAGAGGAAAAAAGAATTTCCTGACTGCAGAGATGTCCGTAGTATTTTGCGGATTTAGTGTATACAGTGTTTTTCATAAAGTATATCCGCAGTGGGTGTTTGACAGTAATGAAATGCTGAATAATGGGATCAATACGATACTTGCGATTCTGTTTTTTGCAAATGTGCTTCTGTGTATCTGGAATGTAGTGGATAAAAACGAGCGGATTTCCATGTGTATTCTTTATCTGTCATCAGGAGCTGTGGCTGCACCGCTTCTTGCGGCGAATCCGATCGGTGCAAGATGTTTTTATATATCCTATATTTTTCAGGCACTGGTTGTATTAAAACTTCTCAGGTATCTGGTGATCCGATATAAAACAGATTTGTTTTATCCGTACTGGCGACGGGTGTGATCGTTTGTATATTAGCTGTTATATATATAAGAATATTTTTGGCGATTGGTCAGGTGAACGATTACAGATCGCAGCTGATCCAGGCCGGAATAGAGCAGAACCAGAAAGAAATCGTGCTTCCGATCCTTCCTTATTCGGAATATTGCTGGCAAACTGTACCACCTACAGAAGAATGGGAAAAAGATTTCAAAGATTTTTATCATATCCCGCAGGATGTGACTTTAAGATTCGAATAATAAAATGCCCCGGGCCATGGGTTCCGGGGTATTTTTACGAAAAATATTCATAAAATTTCTGTTTTATGGATTCAAGAAATACCAGAATTCATGCCCCTGGCATACGATATATCTTTCCAGCCATTCATTAAAAGGGATATTAAAACGATCAGTATCTGGAGCTGGATAGCATAGGTAATCGTCTCTGCCTTCTGATACAGCCTGAAGATCCATGGTTATATCGCCGATGTCCTGTAAGCAAAGAACAGGAAGATGATATGTAAACTCCGGATCAGATAAAATAGGCGTACTATTCCAAGATTCCTTTTCTTTGAGCGCTCTTTTTAAAGAATAAATGGTACAGCTGACTAAAGAACTGCCTTCCTCTCCGCAAAAAAGTTCCATGCCATTTGAGCAGGATAAAAAAGCTTTGTATGAGGCAGGAAGTTTCATATTGGGAAAATATTTTTCAAACAGCTGAAATTCTTCAGGTGTTACAGGAGGGTTAAATTTGTGAGTTACTTTTATAGGTTCATCGCCTAAATGCCACTGATAGACCCATCCATTATTTTCCATTTCATATTTTAGATTGTTGAAAATTCTGTAGATTGCACGGATGTCTTCCATTACATATATGCTCCTTGATCGATGTGATATTGTAAAGATTCATATGTCTGCTTTATTTGATAACGGAGAGTAATTATAGCATGCTTAAAAGTTTTTTCAATGCTTTTTTGTGCAGAATTTACCAAAACCCTCTCGACTTTATACCACGTTAATGCTATACTTATACAGTTGTTTAACGTTTTAAAGCAAAAAAATAAAAGTGAAAATACAGGAAAGAAGATAGAAAATGAAGATCGTTGTATGTATGAAGCAGGTACCGGCAACTTCCAAGGTTGATATCGATCCGGAAACCGGTGCCATGAAACGAATGTCCGGTGAGACAAGGACTAATCCATATGATCTGTTTGCACTGGAAACAGCCCTTGCGATCCGGGAAAAAACAGGCGGAACTGTAACCGTTCTTACTATGGGACCGCCTCAGGCGGAAGAGATGATCCGGGATGCTTATACCATGGGTGCTGATGAGGGCGTGATTCTTTCAGACCGAAAATTTGCGGGAGCGGATGTTCTGGCAACCTCTTATGCGTTAGCACAGGGAATCCAGGTGATCGGCGGTGCAGATCTGATCATCTGCGGAAGACAGACTACAGATGGTGACACAGCTCAGGTTGGACCGGCCATTGCAGAGCATCTGACCATCCCACATGCTGCATGGGTAGCTGAGATCATGGACGTCAATGAAAAAAGCATTCAGGTCCGTCAGGATCTTGTCAGTGTTTCTCAGGTTTCCGAGATTCCGTATCCATGTCTGCTGACTATTGATAAGGATACCTGCGTGCCACGTCTGCCATCCTATTTGTTAAAGAAGGCAACTGCAGACCGTCCGGTACGGATCTTAAGCTTTGAAGATATGCCGGATCAGGATCTGAGCCGTTACGGACTGATCGGTTCCCCCACCTCTGTGGAAAAAATGTTTGCGCCGGAGGAAAGTGAAAAACAGGTTTATCTGGAAGGAACTGCAAAGGAAAAGGCAGACAAGCTTGTTGCTCTCCTGACCGGAAAGAAGATCATATAGGGGGAAGCGGAACATGGAATTTTTAAAATTTGATATAAACAAATGCGTACTCTGCGGAGTATGCGTGGAGAAATGTCCTTTTGGGGCCCTCACCATAGAGGGAAATGGAATTGTTGTAGGTGATGCCTGTCGTATGTGCGGGCTTTGCGTTCGTAACTGCCCGGAGAAAGCCATCCGGTTTGAGCAGAAGGCAAAATCCTTTGACAAGGATAAATGGAAAAACTTTCTTATCTATGTGGAGCAGGAGAGAGGAGAGATTCATCCGGTTACCTTTGAGCTGATCGGAGAAGCAAGAAAGATGGCTGTCAAAGTCGGTTATCAGGTTAACTGTGTGATCGTCGGAGGAAAAGGAACAAAGGAAAATGCGGAAAAGCTTCTGCCGTATGGCGTAGACAATGTATACGTATATGAGCATGAAGGCTTCGAAGGCTTCCGCGCAGACTGTTATACAGACGCAGTTGCAGACTGTATCGCAGCAAACAAACCAAGCTCTGTGCTGATCGGAGCTACTGCGCTGGGGCGTTCCCTTGCACCGAGGCTTTCCACCAGATTCCATACGGGACTGACTGCAGACTGCACAACTCTGGATATCCGTTCCAACACCGATATGATCCAGATCAGACCGGCTTTCGGCGGGAATATCATGGCTCAGATCGGCATCACCAAATCACGGCCACAGTTTGCCACGGTCCGTTATAAGGTTATGGACAAGGCAGAAAAAGTAAAAAATCCGCATGGTCAGGTGGTCGTATGTCTGGTAAACGAAAAAATGGCAGATTCCAGGATCAAGATTCTGTCATCCAGGGTCATTGATAAGGTGAAGAGCCTTGAGGAAGAGGATGTTCTGGTAGTAGCAGGCCGTGGTGTCCGGAATGAAAAAGATGTGGAAATGTGCCGGGAACTGGCAGATGCCCTTGGTGGACAGCTTGCCTTCACCCGTCCTATGGTAGAAAACGGATTCGGAGATGTTGCACATCAGATCGGACTTTCCGGAAGAACTGTCCGTCCGAAGCTGATCATCACCTGCGGCGTATCCGGTGCTATCCAGTTTACCTCCTGCATGACAGGATCTGACTGTATCGTAGCGATCAACAATGATCCGGAGGCACAGATCTTTAATGTTGCAGATTATTGCATCGTGGATGATCTGTATCAGGTTGTACCGGAGCTGACAGAGCTGATAAAGAATCGGAAGGAGGATTAAGTCATGGCATATCCCTATAAAAAAATGACTTCAGAAGATTTTGACTACATCCGTTCTGTGACTGCTTCAGATCGTGTATGGGTCGGCGATGAGATCGCAAAAGAATATTATCGTGATGAGATGCCGGAGTACGGAGTTTTTCCTCCGGAGCTTTATGTGGAGGTTTTAAATAAAGAAGAGATCTCAGCCATCATGGCTTACGCATATAAAGAAAATATCCCGGTGGTATGCCGTGGCGCAGGAACCGGACTTGCAGGTGGAGCAACCTGTAAATATGGTGGGATCATGCTGTCCGTGATGCGCATGAACAAGATCTTTCCGATCGACAGAAAGAACCAGACCATCACAGCGGAGCCGGGAGCACTTCTCATCGATATCCAGGCGGCAGCAGCGGCAGGCGGACTTTTTTATCCGCCGGATCCGGGCGAAAAAACAGCTTCCATCGGCGGTAATGTTATCACAAATGCCGGTGGTATGAAGGCGGTACGATATGGACTGACCAGGGATTTCGTCCGCTGTATCGAGCAGTTATGCCGGATGGTTCCATCATGAATTTTTCATCCAACGTTGTGAAGAACACAACGGGATATGATGTAAAAGATCTGGTGATCGGCTCAGAGGGAACCTTATGTATCCTGACTCAGGTAACGCTGAAGCTTCTTCCCGCACCGACCTGCACCTGTACTCTTGTAATGCCGTTCAGGAGTCTTGAGGAATGTGCAGACATGGTCCCGAAGGTTCTGGAGCTGCCGTTTGTGCCAACAGCCATCGAGTTTCTGGAAAGAGAACTGATCGATATCGTAGAACGTAATCTGAACAAAATGTTCCCAGTAAAACAAGGAGAAGCAGTGCTGATCGTTATGTATGATGCTTCCAGTAAGCAGGAACTTGACAACGCAGTAGAGGCAGCAGCGGAAGCAGCTCTGGCAAACGGAGCCCTGGACTGCTGTATCGCAGGAACGCCGGAGCGTGCCGGAGCCGTATGGAGTGTCCGGGGCGGGATCCTGGAAGGAATGAAAGCAGATTCTGTCGCACAGGAGGAGTGTGACGTGGTTGTTCCGCGTGCAAGGATCGCAGAGTATGTAAAAGCAGCCAAAAAGATTGCAAGTGCACATGGTATCCGTGTAGAGCCTGCGGACATTGCGGAGACGGAAACATCCATACAGAGATGCTCCGTGGACCGGAAATGAGTGACCAGGAGTGGAAGGAAGCCACTCACGCAAGTCTGGTAGAGCTGTATGCACTGTCCAAGGAACTGGGCGGACAGCTTTCCGGTGAGCATGGCATCGGAAACGGACGTCTGGAATTTCTGGAAGAATTTGCGGGACCGAGAATGATCGCTCTTTATAAAGCCATCAAACTGGCTTTCGATGATAAACTGATCCTGAATCCGGGAAAAGTCATCGAATATAATAAATAAAAAATGGGGGAAAGAGAGATGAGTCAGAATAAATCATTACAAAGTAAAATGCCTCTGGCTATGGGACTTGCGTTCGTCGCATTTACCACACAGTTCGGAGGCGGATTCGCATCAGGAGCGCAGATCTATCAGTACTTTATCAACTACGGTATCTGGTGTCTGATCCTGCCGGCAGTGACACAGGGATTGTATGCATTGTTTTTCTGGTATGGAATGCGCTATGCTTATAAACACAAAACCTACGATTACAGAAGCTTTTCCGACAGTCTTTACGGAAAAACGAAACCGGTTATGTCCAATCTCTATGAGATCTGTTACCTGATCATGATCGGAACTGCATCTGCAGCAGCCTTTGCAACCGGCGGTTCCACACTGCAGACACTGTTCGGGATCCCATACTGGCTCTGTACACTGATCATTGCAGCATTTATCTTTGTGATCGCGCTTTTCGGAACCAATGTTGTAAGAAAATGTGCTTCTACCTTAAGTGTGCTGATCATCATCGATCTTGTACTGGTACTTGTTCCGAATATCATTGCACAGTGGGGAGATATCACAGCTTCCATCCATACTATGTCTTCCGGAGAAATGACTGTACTTTCCTCCGAGAGCGGAGCCTTTGGACCGGCGCTCTATTCAGCAGTCCTTTATTTCTTCTTCCAGCTGGCATCTGTTTCTGTTATGTACCAGCACATGGAGGATGTAACGGACGAAAAACAGATCAACAAAGCAGCGATCTGGATGTTTGTATGCAATTTCTGTGCAATGGAGCTTTCCATCCTCGGACTTCTTGCCATTGCATATGTAAGTGAACTGGCATCTGCATCGGTACCGATGCTGGTACTGGTCCAGAACGGTGTAGGCGCCGGAATTCTGACACCGATCATTTCTCTGCTGATCATCCTTGGAGCTATTTCCACAGCAGTAAATATGATCTCCGGTATTGTGACCCGCTGCGTAAATGCAGTGGAGCGCCGTATGGACAGCCCGTCGAAAAAAGCGCAGGGACATCTTGGAAGAAATGCTATTTTCACAGCGATCTTCACATTTCTGGCATTTGCATCGCACAGTTCGGTCTGATGACAGTTGTTAAAAAGGGATATGCATACCTTGGATATGCGGCGTTTATTACATTGTTTGTACCGTTTGTTGTACATGCCGTTGCGACAAAGGGAAAAGAGATCTGAAGAATAAAAAGCTGAACAGAAAATCCCCCGTTGATCCGTATGGCAGGATCATCAGGGGATTTTGTCAAAGTTCACAAAAATATTATAAATATTTTATTAAATATTCCAGATAGACAATATATATTTTTTCTGATACTATTACGTACAGTTATTAAATAGTTACGAATCAGAAGGATTGTTACTGAAATATTTATTTATCGTCAGGCAAGACCTTATAGTAGTATAGGAATAGGTTTTCTATATACTGTAATGGTCTTTTTTTATTTGTTTGGCAGCGGGGGAACAGGACTATGGTTATCCATAAGATTTTGAATAATAATCTGATACTGTCCAGGGATGGACAGGGACATGAAGTTATTGTAAAGGGCTGCGGAATTGCCTTTCAGAAAAAGAAAGGACAGCAAGTGGAGGAGTCCAGGATCGAGAAGATCTTTACTGCGGAAAATGCCCAGATCAGCAAGGAGATACAGGGTTATCTGACTGCTATTCCGGAAAAATATCTGGATTTTGTGGAAGCTTTTGTAAATGAAGTGAAGGAAAAAGAGGGGATGAAATTAAATGACAGTATTTATTTTTCCCTTAGCGACCATATCATGGGTGCGATCTCCAGACTTGAAAACGGGATCCGCCTTCAGAATATGCTGCTTCTGGATATCAAGCAGCTTTATCATAAGGAATATGAGATCGGCTTGGAATTACTGAAAAAGGTAAATGAGATGTTCGAGGTAGATCTTTCTGCAGACGAAGCAGGATTTTTTGCATTGCATTTTGTGAATGCGGAAGATGGCGGCAAGACGGACAGCTATCAGATTTCCATTATCGTACATCAGATCCTGGACATCGTGGAGAAGTATTATGACAATATGGAATTTCAAGAGGATAATCTGTATTATCAGCGGTTTCTCACGCATCTGAAATATTTTGCCCAGAGATTCCTTCATAAAGAGCTTCACTATGATGAGAATCAGGAGCTTTTCAAGATCATCAAGGAGCAGTACAGAGAAGCTTACGGCTGTGTAAAAATGATCTATCTTATGATGGAAGAGGAATATAAATACGCTATGACTGAGGACGAAATGCTGTATCTGACGATTCATATCCAGAAGATCACAGAAGACCATAAACGTCTGAAAAATCTGTGAAAAGAGATTGTTTTATAAATTAGGTGTTAATGGATTGTTACTGAAATACGTGCCATGTGCGTATCTTTTCAGGCAAGACCTTTAATATAAATTTCAATATTTATTATTAAAGGAGGTCCCCAAATGAAAAAGGACTATGCAAAAACTGCAGACACACTGATTGCAGCGCTGGGCGGAAAAGATAATATCACCCGTCTGTTCCACTGCATGACAAGGCTTCGTTTCTATGTGAAAGACAGATCGAAGATCAACGAGAAAGAGATCTTAAAGCTTTCTGAGATCTCCGGCGTTAACTGGCATGAAGACCAGTTCCAGGTTATCGCAGGAAACGAAGTAAACGCTGTTTACAAGGCATTGGAAGACAAAGGCGTTCCTACCGATGATGCACCGGCAGCGAACTCTGACAGCTCAAAGAGTGTTGTTTCAAAAGTTATCGATGCCATCACCGGATGTATGACCCCGATGATCCCTGCCCTGACTGCAGCCGGTATGATCAAAGTTGTACTTACCCTACTGACAACTTTTCATCTGGTATCAGAAACAAGCAGTACCTACCAGGTGATCAGTTTTATCGGAGATGTTACTTTCTACTTCATGCCGTTCCTGATCGCAGCAAATGCTGCCAAGGTTTTCCGCGTGAACCAGTCACTGGCGCTGTTTATTGCCGGTGTTTACTTAAGCCCTACCTTTGTAACTATGGTAGCTGGTGATGCGGCCATCACACTGTTTGGTCTGCCGATCACAAAAGCAACTTATTCTTATTCCGTTATTCCGGTTATCCTGATGGTATGGATCACACATTATATTGAGATTCTGGTTGATAAGATCACACCGAAAATGGTAAAACTGATCCTGAACCCGACACTGGTAATTCTGATCAGTGCACCGATCGCCCTGATCGTAGTTGGACGATCGGAACAATTATTGGTAACGGACTTGCAGTAGCCATCAACTTCCTGTCCGTAAAACTTGGTTTCATTATTGTAGGTATCCTTGCAGCAACCTTCCCGTTCATCGTTATGACCGGTATGCACCATGCGCTGACACCGATCGGACTGAATGCCATTGCAACCGGTGGTACCGATACACTGATCTTTGTATCTCAGGTATGCTCTAACCTTGCACAGTCCGGAGCTTCTCTTGCAGTAGCTGTAAGATCCAAGGACAGCAACATGAAACAGCTGGCAAGTGCAGCAGGTGTTTCCGCTCTTATGGGTATCACAGAGCCTGCTCTGTATGGTGTTACACTGAAACTGAAAAGACCGGTTGTAGCAGCTTCTATCGCAGCCGGAATCGGTGGTATCGTAGGAGGACTTCTTCAGGTTTCTCTTTACATTGCACAGAATTGTATCATGGCGATCCCGGCGTTTATCGGCGAGAAGGGATTAATCAATCTGATTTATGGAATCATTATGATCGTGGTATCTTTTGTAGCTGCTTTTGTTCTTACGCTTATCTTCGGATTTGAGGATGTAAAGGCTGAGACAGAGGATGAAGTACAGAACACAGATACAGAAAAACAGCCGGCACAGCAGAACGCTCCGCTTGTAGATAAGATCGAGCTTTGTGCACCGGTAGCAGGAACTGTAAAAGCACTTTCCGATGTTCCGGATAAAACTTTTGCGGATAAGGTTTTAGGTGACGGAGCAGCAATCGTTCCATCAGAAGGAAAGGTTTATGCACCGGCAGATGGTACGGTGGCAAATATCATGGACAGCAAACATGGAATCATGTTTGTGACAGAAAGTGGAGCAGAAATTCTGATCCACATCGGACTTGATACTGTAAATTTAAATGGTAAATATTTTAAATCCCATGTTTCTGATGGAGATAAGGTAAAAAAAGGAAAGCTTCTTGTGGAATTCGATATGGATGCCATTAAGAAAGAAGGATATGATCTGATCACACCGGTTGTTGTGACCAATATTTCTGATTATATCAAAGCAGTATGCATGGAAAAAGAAGATGCAGCTGTAAATGCAGGAGATAAATTCCTGACTATTGTATAAGAATAACAACGAAACATCAGGCGGAGATAACAGATCCGCCTGATGTTTGTAAAAAGGAGAAAATTAAAATATGAAAAATTATAACCGTATGCCGGAAAACTTTCTCTGGGGCGGAGCAACCGCTGCAAACCAGTATGAAGGCGGTTGGGATGAGGATGGCAGAGGCCCGTCCATTGCAGATATCCTGACAGGAGGAAGTGTGGATAAGGAACGTCGTCTTACACCGCCGGCACCGTTACCGGAAGAATTTTATCCCAATCACCAGGCGACTGATTTTTATCATCACTGGAAAGAGGATATTGCTCTTTTTGCAGAGATGGGATTTAAGGTATATCGTTTTTCTATTTCTTGGTCCAGAGTGTTCCCAAATGGGGATGAGGAAACTCCAAATGAGGAAGGCCTTAAGTTCTACGACAATGTGATCGACGAACTGAGAAAATATAACATTGAGCCGCTGATAACGATCTCTCATTATGAGAATCCCCTTCATCTTTCTCTGGAGTATGGCGGATGGAAAAATCGTAAGATGATCGATTTCTATCTTCGATTTGCAAAGGTTTTATTTGAGAGATATAAAGGTAAGGTAAAATACTGGCTGACTTTTAATGAGATCAATATGCTGACGCAGGACTTTGGTGCGGTATTCTGTGCAGGAATGCTGGACCCGAAGGATGTATGTGAGCAGAGCCGTTATCAGGCAATGCATCACCAGCTGGTAGCAAGTGCACTTGCAGTTTCCATGGCTCATGAGATCAATCCGGAGTTTATGCTTGGCTGTATGCTTGCTTATCACAATGGTTATCCATATACTTGCCATCCGGATGATATCTTATATGCACAGCAGTTTGGCAGATCCACAATTCCATTGCCGGTGATGTTCATGTAAGAGGATATTATCCGGGATTTGCAGCGAGATACTTTGAGGAGCACGGAATCCAGCTGGAGGTTCTTCAGGAGGATAAAGAGATCCTCAAGAAGGGTACGGTGGACTTTTTCACCATCAGCTATTATTCCAGTAGCTGTGTCAGCGTGACAAAGGACGGAGAGAAAACGGCCGGAAATGGAAGTGACAATCTGAAAAATCCATATCTGAAAGCTTCCGACTGGGGCTGGCAGATCGATGCAACTGGTCTTCGCTATGTTCTGAACCAGATCTATGACCGCTATCAGATTCCGATCATGATCGTGGAAAATGGTCTTGGGGCGGTGGATCAGCTGACAGAGGATGGAAAGATTCACGATGATTACCGTATTGAATATATGCGCCGCCATATAGAGCAGATGAAGGAAGCAATCCATGACGGAGTAGATCTGATCGGCTACACCTGCTGGGGCTGTACAGATCTTGTCAGTGCCTCCACTGGAGAATTCAAGAAGCGTTATGGCCTTATCTATGTAAATAAAAATGATGACGGGACCGGAGACTTTTCTAGAATCCGCAAAGATTCTTTTTACTGGTACAAAAAAGTGATTGAATCCTGCGGGGAAGAGCTTTAACTGAATCAACTGCGAAGCAGTTATCTGGTGTAGAATTATGTAGCGAATGCGGTTGCTTTTATCCGGTTGACGACAAAATCCTGGAGTATGACAATGTACTCCGGGATTTTTTGGAAGGTTGACTTTTGCACGGTAAAGTGTAATACTTATTGTAAGTGACGAATGTGAGGAGTGTTTTTTATGCCGGATGAAAAAGTACTGCAGGTAGCGATACTTATATGGGGATGTGTATTTTGTGCCATAGCTGCATTATGTATGAGAGCGTTTCAAGTTTTGTGTAAACAGAAAAAACTGATATAAAATATGTCATTAGTTATCGATGACAGAACCTGTTTTCAGGGTTTTAAACTGAAAGGTGCAGGCGAGCTTATTCCTGATATTATGGGAGTATGAAACTTTTTTTTCGATGATATCATCCTGCATATCTAACTTCCATAAATTGTCTTTCGCTATCAGAAATCGGTGGATTTTCCAGCGCTTTAATCCAATAGATTTCTCCATCGCATTCTAACTGAATATACATCTTTCAATTTATGAGTGCGCATTTAATGATTTTTGTTAATGATCCGGTTTTCAGTGTTGTGTTCACCGCAGTAGCGCCTAGTCTGGCATATGCCGGAAGATTACTGTTTACTGTGAAATATCGGCTGCTTCCGTCTGCGGAATATATTTCTTTATAGGATCCATATTTGCTTGTCGGAACAAATTTTCCATTGACATATTCGTAGGTGAAATTAATTGCATTGATACCAAGAGAATAAGAAACGATGCTCTCTGTAATTACAATCTTATTTCCATTTAAGTTGGTAACTTCACCTATGCGATGGTTTCCGTATCCTGCCATAATTTCAGTGAAATCAAGGATTTTTCTGAACTTTCCGTTTGTGTATTTTAATAATGCACATACAGGTCCGTCACCATTCTCGGCTGGTGCATAGAGATATAAAACGGCTGTCCGTTTTTCAATGTATAAATATTTGCTATAACATTATAAAAACGTGTATTTTTTAATCTGTAAGCTGTTTTTCCATTAACCGATACAGTAAGTGACGAATATGCTTCATCGTCGGTTTGATTGGCTGCTCTGATTCTGATTTTATCTTTCGTTCCATCACCTGTAACATCATATGCTGTGTATGTCCGATTTGCTTTTAATTGGACCCCATTTGCCGTTGCTTTTACGGGTCTGGAGAAAATAATTGCAAAACCAATTGCCAGAAACATAGTAAACACAGAAATAAAATTGTTTCTTTTTCTCATAAAACATGACCCCTTTCGTGTAGGAATTGCTATAATTTTTACATTTTTATTGTATCATTGTATATGTGCAAACTGTATTTTTTAAATTACAAAATCCTGAGATAATTTTATGAGAACCAATTCTCTTCTCGGTGCATCTAATTAGTGTAAAATTAAAAAAGCAAACACGTGTAGTAATTCGGCTGGACAAAAGGAGAAGACAAAGTTATGACAAAAGATATATTTATTAAGGAGGTTCGGGATGCAGAAGCCATGCTGTATCATATATCAAAGTCCATTCTGAAGAATGACTCTGATTGTGGGGATGCTGTGCAGGAAACAATTCTTAAGGCATATGAGAAACTTCCCACCTTAAAGAAAGAAAAGTATTTTCGAACATGGATCACAAAGATATTGATCAATGAATGCAATGGGATTCTTCGGAAAAGAAAAAATGTTATTCCATATGAAGAATATATGGACAATATGAGGCTGACTGAGGAGGACAGATACAGTCATCTGTATATGGCGATTATGGAACTTCCGGAGGATCTGAGGATTTTGGTAACATTGTATTATTTAGAAGGATTCTCACAGAAAGAGATCAGTGAGGCTCTGGATATTCCGGAAGGAACGATTAAAAGCAGACTTTCCCGTGCAAGAGAGTTTTTGAAAGCACAGTTATCCGATGAAGAAGAGAAAAGACCGATGCCTGGGAAAAACAGCAAACTATCAAAGAGAATAACAGGAAAGGGGAAAATGTCATGTTAGAGAACAAATGGAATAATATAGCACCGGAAGTACCACAGGATTTTCATGATAAATTTGAAGAGACACTGAGACATATTGAGCAGGCAGATGCAGTTGATAAAAAATACAAAAGAAAAAGATTCAGTGGCCGATTACTGATTGCAGCAGCAGTGATCTGTACAGGCATGGGAGTAACAGTGGCGGCAAAAGAGTTCTTTAAATGGAATGACCATTTGTTAAAAAGACTGGAACCCTCTGAGGAACAGCAGGAAACGATGCAGGAATCAAACTATATTCAGAATATAGACCAGTCTGTAACACAAAATGGTGTGACGGTTACCCTGACAGATTCTATTCAGGATCAGGGATTCCTGTATGCTTTTTTTGAAGTGAAAACAGAGGACAGTATTTCTATGACTGATCATACTTCTTTTGAGGAGATGACACATTTTAAGATCGATGGAAAAGAAGTATATGCAGAAGATGATGACAGATTTGGAAGCCTGAGTACAGGTGTGAGCCAGGATAATCTGCTGAACTATGATCAGGATTCGGCACATTCTAAATATTTCACAGCAGGGATTTCTTATGACAGTGATTATAATCTGAGTAATAAAACTGTAGAAATCACATTGAAGAATCTTACGGAGGAAGGGGATTATGATAAGACTGTTATTACAGATGGAACATGGGATTTTAAATGGACTCTGGGTGCAGTAAAGCCTCCGACAACTCTGGAAGTGAACCGGAAATGTGATTTTGGAGGTTATGAAATCACAGTGAAAAAAATGGAAGTAACGCCCCTTTTATGGTCATTATATCTTGATTATGATGAAGCTATGAAGGTGTATGAAGATGAGAAAAACAAGTTTGAGTACACAGGTACAGATTATGGCATGGATCTTTATGGCAGAGCTAATATTGACCAGGTGCGTTATAAAGATGGAACGGTTTTAACACTCGATCTGACCATGGGAGGCATCGCTGGCGGTGGAGAAAAACAGGATAAGGAAAATGGTGTCATGATCATCAGAAACAGCTTCCCGCAACTGGTTGATGTAGATAACCTGCAGGCGGTACATTTTGGGAATATTGACCAGTGGCTTGAAGTGCGGGAATAATAGTTTTTTCGGTGATATAGAAAAATCCTCCCATAATTAGATAATGAGAAAATACAAAAAGAACCGATACAAGGTCTTTGCAAGACTGATATCGGTCTTTTTTGGCTAAGTCTGCCAACTGTAAAATTTTGTTTATATATTAACGCATCCTGTTCATGTACAGGAAACGGATTCTAGCGTATACTGAAATTATTGATTACAAGGTCTACATGAACTGCAAATACAGATTCCGGGTTATATCCGGAAGCCATATTTTGCACTTACCGGTAAAATCTGTAATAGTTGGCATAAAAATTCATTACATATTCGATATAAGCTTTAAATCTTTTCATTGTCTGTTCCTCCTTTCTTTATCTTATGGCTGTATTATAAAGCAGGTTAACCGGGAATTCATGCCAAATAGAAAGAAAAAACAGACAAATCTTGCCAAAAAAGGAGCGGATAAATAAATGGTATAACAAAGTTGGATATGGTTCAGGAGACATGGCTGGAAATGTGGTATATTCATTTCTGTCATCCTTTATCATGATCTATCTGACCAATATAGTTGGTCTGAATGCAGGTATCGTCGGAACACTTATTGCAGTATCCAAACTGTTTGACGGTGTAACGGATATCTTTTTTGGAGCTATGATCGATAAAACAAAGAGCCGTCTTGGAAAAGCAAGACCCTGGATGCTTTACGCATACATTGGCTGTGCGGTAACTCTGATAGCAAACTTTGCTATTCCGACTAACATGGGAAAATTTGCACAGTATGCATGGTTCTTTATTGCATACACCCTTTTAAATGCCGTATTCTTTACTGCAAACAATATTGCTTATGCGGCACTTGTAGCATTAGTAACCAAGAACAGTAAGGAACGAGTTGAGATGGGATCCTGGAGATTCATCTTTGCCTTTTCAACTGTCCTTATTATTCAGTCAGTGACAGTTAAGTTTGTACAGATCCTTGGAGGCGGGGCATACGCCTGGAAAGTAGTTGCAATCGTGTTTGCGATTGTAGGTGTCATTGTAAATACCATCTCTGTTTTCTCTGTAAAAGAGCTTCCGGAAGAGGAACTGAATGGTGATGGGGTTGTTGATGACGAGATAGAGAAATATGGTCTTGTAGAGGCAGCAAAACTTCTGTTTTCTAACAAATATTACATTATGATTTCCGTAACATATATTGTACAGCAGACATACTCTGCCATGCTGAACATGGGTATCTACTATATGACATATGTCCTTCTTAATGAAGATCTTTATGCTGTATTTTCCTGGGCGATCAATATTCCACTGATCATTGCACTGATCATAACACCTACCCTGGTAGCAAAATGGAAAGGACTTTACAAACTGAATATTGTAGGTTATGCAATTGCAACTGTCGGAAGAGCACTTGTTGTTGTTGCAGCTTATATGCACAGTGTACCTCTTATGATTCTCTTTACTGCTGTATCCTCATTCGGACAGGGACCATGGCAGGGAGATATGGGAGCAGTTGTGGCAAACTGTTCTGAATATACTTACCTTACAAAAGGCAAAAGAATTGATGGAACCATGTATTCCTGTACATCTTTCGGAACCAAGCTTGGTGGTGGATTGGTACTGCACTGACAGGATGGCTTTTAGCTGCAAGTGGATTCAATGGTGAAGTTGTTACCCAGTCTGCATCCTGCCTGAATATATTACATTTCATGTATCTGTGGTTCCCTGTAATCCTTGCTTTAATTATCACGTTCATCATGACAAAAATGAATGTAGAAAAAGCAAATGAAGAACTGAAAAGCAGAAGATTAAAAGGTTAAAATGGAATTACCGTTTTTCTGAAGAGAGGAAACGATAAAAATAAAAAGGGGAATTCGATATGAACTATAATGGTTTGAAAGAAGATAAAAGATTAGTTAAAGCGGTACCATCAGCAAGACAGATCGCATATGAAAACATGGAATTTTTCTGTTTCATTCATTTCACTGTAAATACTTTTACCGGAAGCGAATGGGGAGATGGAACAGAACCGGAATCCATTTTTAATCCGACAGAGCTGGACGCACGCCAGTGGGCAAAAACAGCAGCAGAGGGCGGGATGAAGGGCCTGATCCTCACATGCAAACATCATGACAGATTTTGCCTGTGGCCATCCAAATACACCGAGCATAGTATCAAAAACTCCCCGTACAAAAACGGAAAGGGATATTGTCAGAGAAACAGCCGAAGCGTGCCGGGAGTTTGGACTTAAATTTGGTGTTTATCTTTCACCCTGGGACAGAAACAACAGCAGCTATGGAAAGGGAAAAGAGTATGACGATTACTATCTGAACCAGCTGACAGAGCTGCTGACAGAATATGGTGATATCTTTGTAATCTGGCTGGACGGTGCATGTGGTGAGGGACCAAATGGAAAGGTTCAGAAATACGACTGGCAGAGATATTATAAAGTGATGCGTGAACTGCAGCCGAATGCGGTGATCTCTATTTCAGGCCCGGACATCAGATGGTGTGGAAACGAGGCCGGGGAAGTAAGACCGAGTGAATGGAGCGTTGTTGCAAAGGATATGACTGATCCGGCGATCACAGCAGCGTTAAGCCAGCAGGAAGATAATGAAGAATTCCGGAACCGGCCGTTGGACGAGACCCAGACAGACCTTGGAAGCAGGGAACGCCTTGCAAATGAAAAAGAGCTTGCATGGTACCCTGCAGAGACGGATGTTTCTATCCGTCCAGGCTGGTTCTATCATGAGGAAGAAGATGACCAGGTCCGCTCCTTTGAGAAACTGAAAGACATTTACTTAAAATCCGTAGGGGGAAATACCACATTATTATTAAATCTTCCTCCGATGAAAAATGGCCGTATCCATGAAACAGATGCTGCAAATCTGAAACAGTTGGGCGAGTTTATTGAGAATACCTTTAAATATAATCTGGTTGATGAAGCAGGTATCACATCTATCCCGCCATTGGATTGCTGGGAGAAAGAACCTACAGTATTAAGAAATGATGATTATGAGACTTATTTTATGAACGAAGCGGGAACAAATAAGCTCATGATCAAGATTAACTGGATCGAGAAAAAGAAACTTAATTATCTGGTACTGAAGGAGGCCATTCCATTCAGCCAGAGAGTAGAAAAGTTCAAAGTCTGCTATGAAGAAAATGGATCTATGAAAGAATGCTATAATGGAACTACCATTGGATATAAAAAGATTATTGATCTTAAAGGAATCCAGACAGATTTTCTGGCAATCGTGATCGAAGACTCCAGAGTAGCACCGGTAATGTCTTTCGTGGGAGTATATTGATCAGGAACTGATATTTCAGCTGAAAACTATGGATGGAAGATTGATCAGGACAAGGAAGTAGCACAGCTCATGCAGGAAATTCAGTCAGGAACCAGACAACCAGGGAACCGGTATATTCTATGAGGCAAATGCACACGGGATCAATGATCTCGGAAATACATATATAGAGGTAGATCTTACAGAGCAGTATATGTGGTATTATCAGAATGGAAATATTATTTTCCAATCAGAAATCGTATCCGGACTGCCAAGCGATCCGGATAGAAAAACACCCCCTGGAATATTCACACTGAATTCAAAGAGCAGTCCGTCCGTGCTGCGAGGTGAAATGACAGCAAATGGAACCTATTCTTATGAACAGCCGGTAACGTACTGGATGCCATTCAATGGAGGAATTGGCTTTCATGATGCAGACTGGCAGCCGTACTTTGGCGGTGACAGATATCTTACAGGTGGTTCTCATGGATGTATCAATCTTCCACCAGAAAATGCCGGACAGCTTTATAGTCTTATTCAGTATGATGTCCCGATAATTTGTTTTTACTAATTCTATATTCAAGATGAACAGGACAGGAGCTAAGTAGTAATGCAGTTGGCTCCTGTCCTTCATTGTCAACAATATCAGATTGGCACATGATCACCATTTCGGTAATCCAGAACAAAGCAGGCATGATGTGGAAGTGGCAGAGCGATTGGTAAAAGCTAGCAATCTCTTCCTTTCACAAAGAGTGAAGAAGAGAAGGCACATTAATGGGATTGACGTATCAATACTGGAACCATATAATGGGTACAAAGAAAAATTTATTTATGGAAATAAACACATTGACAGAGCATGCAAAAGTGCTGTGATTAAAGTTTAAAAAGAATCCTTATGAATATCATAAGTAATGCTGTCAAATACAATAAAGAAAAAGGAGTAATACTGCTTAGCTATTATGAAACACAGGTGGATGACAGGCATATACTGTTTGAGTTTCACTGCAAGGATACCGGAGTTGGAATGAGTAAAGAATTTCAGAACCATATTTTTGAACCATTTACTCAGGAAACAGGCGGTGCAAGATCTGTTTATGGAGGAACAGGTCTTGGTATGCCAATTACAAAAAAACTAATAGAGAAAATGGGCGGTACGATTAAATTTGAAAGCGAGAAAAATGTAGGAACCACATTCATGGTACAGCTCCCATTCCTTATTTCTGCTGATATGAAGCAGGCAGAAAGCCAGGAAGACGATGTATCAATTGAAGGCATGAGAATCCTTTTGGCCGAAGACAATGAATTGAACATGGAAATTGCAGAATTCCTTCTGACAAATGCAGGAGCAGAAATTATAAAGGCTTCAAACGGCAAGGAAGCTGTTGAAGCATTTGCAAAATCAGGTGTTGGTGAGATCAATGTAATTCTGATGGATATTATGATGCCAGTTATGGATGGCCTGGAAGCTACCAGAGAAATACGTACAATGAACAGAAGTGATGCATCTGCTGTTGTGATTATAGCTATGACCGCCAATGCTTTTACAGAAGATAAGACTAAAGCACTGAAGTCTGGAATGGACGATTATCTTACAAAACCACTGGAGTCAGAAAAACTGATTCGTGCCTTAAGTAGATACAAACACAATTAACAGTAACGTTCTTATTTCAGCCATAGAAACAGGGTGTGGTACGAAATATTATGCGTAAATTTATAAAATGGAACAGTAATCCAGACAAAGAGGGGGCATATCAATTGGACAATGATATGCCCCTCTGCCGATGTTTGTTAACTGATGCATTTTGTTTATATATTCCCTTATTTTGTACATGGACTCTTTTATATGAAAGGTGTATAGTGAATGAAAACTATATGATAAAGATTATGGAGGCATAAGATCATGGCTAATTTGATAAATTTTGTTACGCTGTTGAATGGAAAATTTGATAATAAGGATCAATTTGAGAAAATAAGTAAGACAAATCCACAGTATCCATATGCAAAGCACATCAATACAATATGTAATTCAAAAATCGCAAATCTCCCAAATGGTTTCGAAGGCGTATTTATGATTGAAGAGAGTTATTATTCTGTACAGGGGACTACCCGCTCTTCTTCACATTTGTTTCTTTTTATGGAAGAAAACAATTCAATAAAACTTATTTCTTATGAGATACCGGAAGGATATGATAAAAAGAATTTTACTTACAAAATCTTCAAAGGTGCCGACTATGATCAGCTAAAGTGTTCTGCAAAATTTACTCCTGCATTTTTCAGAAAATCAGGTGATACATGGGAAGGCGGAAGTGTAAGTATGTTTTCTCCCGTATTGAAATTTTCTCTGCATGAAAAGTTCACTGAAAATCAATTGGAAGTATCAGAGTCCATGGAAGTAAATGGGAAAAGAACTTTTGGTTATGATGAGCCGATTATTTACAAACGAATAAAATAGAACATTGACAGGGGATGCTTTGCTAAAAAAGATTGATTTGTTAAGAAGAGCAGAATTCCTAAAGAAAGAGGAATACTTATGAACATTGTTTTTTCATCTGATAAGAAAGAATATAATACTATTAAAAAAGGTACTGAAATACTGCTGGCTGAAAATGACGGTTTCAACCAAAACATAGAATTGTTTGTTAAATTTCAGGACAGACCAGAAATATTGATCAATAAAAGAAAAAACCAGATTCATATCATCTGTCGGGAAATATCTCATTATTACCGCGCACTTAATTATGCCATACATCATATGGAAGAAGATGAATTTCAATATCAAGAGCATGTCTGTTTTGAAAGAAACGGTCTTATGCTGGATTGTTCCAGAAATGCTGTATTTACAGTTGAAAAGGTGAAATTCCTGATCAAGACACTGGCAAAACTTGGAATGAATGTACTCATGCTTTATACAGAAGATACCTATGAAGTAGAGGGGCAGCCTTATTTTGGGGCTTATCGCGGAAAATACACCAAGGACGAAATAAAAGAACTGGATGCTTACGCTTCCATGTTTGGGGTAGAGCTTGTTCCGTGTATTCAGACCCTGGCTCATCTGCACAATGCGCTGAAGTGGCCGGGAATGGATAAGATTCGTGATTCTGCGGACATTCTCCAGCCTGAAAAAGAGGAAACTTATCAGTTTATTGAAAAACTGCTCAGCTCAGTAAAAGAGAATTTTTCTACCAACAGGTACATCTTGGAATGGATGAGGCTGTCATGCTGGGACTTGGAAATTATCTAAAAGAAAATGGATATAAAAAAGGGTCACTAATAATCAGGGAACATTGTAACAGGGTCGTAGATATTTGCAGAAAATTAGAATTAAAGCCTATGATATGGAGTGACATGTACATTACAGCAAATTCTGCAGGCGGATACTATGATCTGCCCGAAAACACGGACTGCTCCAAATGGGAAAAACCGAAAAAAGATTTAGGATTAGTATATTGGGACTATTATCATGCTGATACCAGAACCTATGAAAAAATGCTGGATATCCATGCGCAGCTTTCGGATAACGTTATTTTTGCAGGAGGATCTTGGATTTGGAACGGAATTTCCCCCAATTATTCTAAGACCTATGCGTGTACCAAAGCAGCTCTTTCTACTTGTAAAAAATACAATATAAAAGAGGTGCTCTGTACAGCATGGATGGATAATGGTGCAGAAACCCCGGTGGATGCTTTGCTTCCGGGACTTGTACTTTTTGCACACCTTGATTTTCACAGAGACTATGACGAAACAATCCTTAAGCAGGAGTTCAGGAACTGCACAGGCGGGGAATTTGATGATTTTATGGCACTTGACAATTTTGATTCCTTATTCTTAAATACGAAAGAGAATAAAGAGGCTCAAAATCCTTCAAAATATCTGTTATACCAGGATCCAATGTTAGGCATTTTTGATTATCATGTGAAAGAATCAGGTGTCAATACAAAATCTTACTACCAAAACATACAGAAATGTATGAATGAATGTGCAAAAAAAACAGGAAAATATCAGCTTTTATTTTCGTTTTATGAAAAACTGGCGGCGGTATTAGCTGATAAAGCCGATTTGGGCATGTGTATAAAATCAGCATATGACAGATCGGACAGAGCAGCGTTGAAAGATATCAGTCAGAATGTTATTCCTGGAATCATCTGCAATCTGACAGATATGAAATCATCAAGAGAAAAAATCTGGATGAACGATGCAAAGCCATTTGGTTATGAGATTCTGGATATAAAAATTGGTGGCGTAATTACAAGACTTAAAAGTACAGGATACCGGATTGACAATTATCTGAATGGAAATGTGCTTCGTCTGGAAGAGCTGGAAGAGGAAAGACTTCCCTATTTTACCAAAGGAATGGACAAGCGGGAGAACTTATGGAATCGCATCATCAGTGGATGTGATTTGAATGATACGATCTGATAAAGGTAAATGAAAGGAATCCGGCTACGTATGGAAACCAAAACTATTCTCACAGAATGGTTTTGGTTTCCTTTTTTGCTGTTACAAATCAGTTACAACTGCGATATAGAATTTAATGTATAATTAACCTGTGAAAAGATATTTATAAAAACATGTGAGGTAATAATCATGAAGGCAAGAATTCTTGTGATAGAAGACGAAATGTCAATCAATGACCTGCTATGTATGAATTTGGAGATTGCAGGGTATGAAACAGTAGGATATCTGGATGGAAATGAGGCATATGAAGCAATTATTCAAGATCATGCGTTTCAGTGTGCACTTGTAGATATCATGCTTCCCGGAAGAGACGGATATAGCCTGTTACCGAAACTGAAGCAGTATGAAATCCCCGTAATATTTCTTACCGCAAAGGGAGATATCGCGAGCAAGATAAAGGGATTAAAAGACGGTGCGGAAGATTATATTGTAAAACCATTTGAAATGCTGGAAGTGATGGTCCGTCTTGAAAAAAGTACTGGAACGTAATGGCACTGTACAAGAACAGATTCAAATTGGTGATGTCATCATTGATACTGCTAGTCGTACTGTTACAAAAATGGGTATGGAAATCTATTTAAAGCCAATGGAATATAACTGCCTCATGGTGTTCGCCAAAAACCCGAATAAAGCACTGACCAGGAATCAGATCCTGCAGGAACTGTGGAATGAAGAGTTTTGCGGAGAAACAAGAACTGTGGATGCACATGTGGGTCGTATCAGGAAAAAACTTGGCTGGCAGGATAAGATTAAAACAATTCCCAGAATCGGTTACAGACTTGAGGTGGATTTATGAAACTCTTAATAAAGATCTTTTTTCAGACTACATGTATTATTCTGTTGGTATCGTCAGGGATCTTTCTCTATACCACTTATTGTTGGAAAAATCAGAGTATACACAATATCAACAGTTATGAAAGCAGTATATTCAGAACAAATATCTTACAGTTTGAAAATAAAACAAGCCTTTCCGACAATCAGAAACAGAATGCCGACAACGAAATGCGCCCCCAAATAGTTACTTATGCTTTTCGGCAGGTTTTCATGACAGTGCGGTTTTATATCTTGATGGAAAAATGACCTATAATGGAACTGTTTATGAATTCGACGTAAAAAAGTTAAGAGAATTATGTAAAAGTAAGGCAAACATGGTGGATCATGGCAGCAACAGTGACGGTCATGGCCCTATGATCAGTCAGATAAATGGAAGGACACTTTTGTTACTTTACTATGGCAATGTAAATATGGGATATCAGATTGTTACTTATAAAGATATAACAGATGTAATAGAAAAAAGTCATCTGCTGTTTTTTCAGACGGGTGGATTTACTTTATCTTTGATCGTGGTGATGGGAATTGTCCTTTATTTGAGCCTTCGAAAAATCACAGCACCGCTTATAAGCCTAAGAGAAGCTACGCTTCTTGTTTCTGAAGGTATTTATGATTTTAAAGTACCGTCAGAGGGAAATACAGAACTTGCGCAGGTAGGTGCAACTTTTAATTTTATGACAGGTAAAATAAAAGAACAAATTGAAAGTCTTTCTAACATAAACCGGACACAAAAACAGCTTATTGGAAGTCTGGCTCATGAGCTGAAGACCCCAATGACTGCAATCATAGGCTATGCAGATACATTGCTTACTGTGCGCCTAACCCCGGAAAGGCAGGAGAAGGCTCTGATTTATATTGAAAATGAATGTCGCAGGCTTTCAAGACTTTCTATGAAAATGCTGGAATTAACCGGACTCTATGAAGCTTCGGAAGACTCATTCAATCCAGCTGAAATACAGGTGGATAATTTCCTGAAAGAAGTAAAAGAACTCATTGATTGCAGGCTTCAAGAAAAAAACATCTCTCTTGATGTATTTTGTGAACCAAAAGAATTGGTAAAGAAGTTTGATCAGGACTTAATGATAAGTGTAGTGACAAATCTAATTGATAATGCAGTCAAAGCTTCCAGGAAAAAATCTAAAATTGTGCTTGAGGCAACCCCAGACCATCTGATGGTTCAGGATTTTGGAAAGGGAATACCAAAAGAGGATCTGGAAATGGTGACGGAACCATTTTATATGGTAGACAAATCTCGTTCCAGGGCAAAAGGAAGTGTAGGGCTCGGTCTTTCATTATGTCAGAAAATTATAGAACTGCACGATTTCCATCTGAAGATTGAAAGCAATCCGGGAAAAGGAACTACCGTCTCTGTTTTCTGGTAATCACACTAACGTTTACATATCAGTTACAAATCGCGAAAGATTTGGTGTAATGCTCGATGATATACTTATAACAACCTTAGAAAGGAGATTTTACCAGAAATGAGAAAAAATATTAAAAAGTTTGCAGGAATAGTGCTTTGTATTGGAATGTTTACAGGATGCGCACAGACCCCGGATTCTTCTTTGGTAAAGCCAAAGGGGAGCAAGGCTGTAGATGCTTATACGGAAGCGGATGATGTTAGCGGTTCTAAAGGAGAAGCATCTGAAAGCAAGAACGATGACGGTTCAGAGTCAAAGACAACCATCAGGAATCTCATCGATGCTCCTCAAAATTATAAAAGCCATGTGGAAGATGACAGTGCCAAGCTCGTGGTAAATACAGATGCAAGCGTAGAAATTCCGGAAGTGGAAAAGATATCTGCTATTTCTGTCACTGCGGCAGAAGTTACCCAGGAGCTTCTAGACCGTATTACAAACGCATTCTTCTCAGAGGCAAAACTTTATACCATGCCCTGTAAAGCCGCTGTAGTAATAGAAGGCAACGAAATCTACATACCCATTTCCCAGGCACAGGATCTCTGTAGAAAAATAGGAGAGCCTTCTGAAATCAGTAAAGTATATCTAAAAATAAATGGAAAAAATAACCTGGAGAACGCAAAGAAAATACTTTCAGGAATTTAACATAATATATAGCAAGAAGTCTCTTTCCTTTACAGATGTGCAATGAATTGTAAAAGCACTGTACGAACGCTGTAAAAGCAAAAAAGAACACTTGGTTGGTGATGCAGTTCATGGTATAATAGTATCAGTTGATAACATAAATGATAAAAAAGCTAATTTTGTTAAAAAAGGATCACAATGTACATTTAGAATATCAGATTTACCGCCTTTTGATCATGTGGTTGTAATGTTCCGTGCATAGCCCAGAATGGAACTAAGTAAATTTATCAATGTCTGTCCCTTTTTCAAAATCTGAGATTTAATTGGCAGAAGTATATCACATGATAATGTTTATGGTATGAAAAAAAGCTTTCGTTGTAGCCTATGGTTCTGCATGGAAAGTTATTGGATAAAAGATACTGATTAATACTTGGTAAAATGAGGGAGCTCACAAATGAAAAAAATTACAATTGCCTTAATTATGGTTATATCATTAATAGCACCAATTCAGACAATGGCGGAGAGTGTTACCCAGAACGGTACAATAATAGAGCCTTTGGAACAGAATATTGAACAGATCATCGATGAAATCACTTCTGAACCGCGTCCAATAAATTCTGATGCAATACAGAATGTAAAAGAATATATTAGTGAATATTTTGGCAATCTGGGATATGACAATATAGAATACCAGAAATTCGAATATAACGATGAAAACAATGAGAATGCAATAAGGCATTCCTCGCAGGCAGATGTGTTTCTGGCATCAACAGCCGAGAATGCAATTGTTGACGGCATTGGTGAAAATATCATTGTGACAAAAAACTCATCTATTGATACTACAAAAAATCTGATCATAAGTGCCCATTATGACAGTGCAGAAGATTCGGTGGGCGCCAATGATAACGGTTCCGGAGTGGCAGCAGTGCTTGAACTGGCAAGGATTTTAAAAGATACAGAGATGCCGTATAATATAAAATTCATCCTGTTCTCGGGCGAAGAGAAATATATGCTGGGTTCAAGATGGTATGTTGGTAAGCTGACGGAGGACGAGCGGAAACAGATCATCGGAGTAATAAATATTGATACTATTGCAGAAAAAAGTGATCTGGGTTATATGGCGATGATCGAAGGAAACAAAAGACCAGACAATGCGGAATATGATGATGAGGGATTGAAAAAACTGGCAGAATTAAATAAAAACAGTATGTCAGAACTATTTACACCCAGTGACAGATTTTTCCTGACAATGGCAACCAACAGTGACCATTATCCGTTTGCATTAGTGAATATCCCGGCAGTATCTATTGTCCAGGACTGGCAAGATGGTTTGAACGTGAATGATAGTTCTGATGTAAAAGAAAATATGGATATACAGAGAATTGTGGAAGTGATTGATCAGGTTATGGAAGTACTTCAACGATCAATTAAATTTATATTAAAAATCTCCCACTAATGGTAGTGCCAGATAAAAAACATTGTAGAAGTCAGTAATATTAATGTTTTTCATGGTGCTAGCACGGTACGAAGTCGAAATAATCAAATACTGACAGAGACTAGGAGGTGGAATAATGAAAAAATGGATCGTGATGCTGGCGGTACTTGTTATGTTCTGTCTGGCGGGATGTGGGGAAAAGCCGATGACAGCAGTGTATTTTCATACAGATGATAACAGCTGGTATTTTGCGGATCTGGACACGGACACGATTTTTTCCGGAACGATACCGGATAAGCTTACGGATGAGAATGGAAAGAAGCTGACAGAGGAAGATATGACAGACGGAGATGTTTACCTGATCTATGGAGATGGTATCATGCTGCAAAGCTTCCCGGGACAGTATCCGGGAATCACAAAGATGGTACGGAAAGAACAGGGCAATCAGGAAAAGGCCGATCATTACCGGAAGGAGCTGCTTTCCATGATGCGTCCGGTGACTGAAGAGTGATAAAATAAAGCTTTTTTAGAAAAATATTAAAAGAAAATATATATCCATTTCTTCTATATTTTGATAAACTATATATTAAGGCCACTGAGAAGAATAAATTTTAACAAATGTAGCAAGAATTCTCCCACCTCTTCAGGTGGTGAGATGAATTGCACATCTGAGCATATCTGCTCAAAAAAAATCTCTATAGTATAAAAGAAACACTTGTTCTCTTTTCCCTGATGTAGTATACTGAAAAGAACAATTAGTTCATAAATACATATCCGTCGATATAAGAAAAAGGATGATAAATATAATGGAGTTAGACCATGAAAGATGCATTCTGGGGTCAGATCTTCGGTCTGCTCAGTGCAGGCGGAGCAACGATTGAAACGATACGGCAGTATATAGAAAGCCAGGGTGAGAAGAATGAACCGCGCCGTAAAAATAAGGATCTATCCAAATAAAGAGCAGAGAGTTCAGATAG
>ENA-OQBT01000281-OQBT01000281.1-human-gut-metagenome-genome-assembly--contig:-NODE-281-length-34785-cov-6.210139_pt1 | contig 34785 bp, 35 predicted proteins | sample MGYA00242749_ERZ504557 | MGnify/ENA primary metagenome ERZ504557 (study PRJEB26092, sample SAMD00036243) | human gut metagenome | host: Homo sapiens | study: EMG produced TPA metagenomics assembly of... | reverse complement strand
CCTTTATGTTAAACTTAACTTCCGTTGTATCATTGAGAATTTTTTCTAGCAGATTACGGTGTCTTACATCCGAAAAATACAATAAATTATTATCTAAATCAAATAAGACAAAAAATTGCTTCAAAAAATTCCAACTCTGTTTCTGATTTGGGATTTTTCACGTTTTTGATTCGTATAGTAGTCCGTTACAGTAGTATCTCTTGGCTCTAATTTCCAAGATTCTATTACTAAAAAAATGAAGTGATTATTTTTATCAACCTCTATATGATATAATCCATCTTTATGTTGTAAGTTGCATGGAGTCAACTTATCAAATGTCTTTAAAATAGGTTGTAACCATCTCTCCTCTTTGAATGCTTTCAATAAATGGTTTCCAAATAGAAAAAGTAATCTCTGACATTTATTTTCCCTCAAATTCTTTCAACTTTAAAATTCTAACAGCTATATTCTCTACTCCACCTTCACCTGTCCATTCATCAACATTGGCAAGAGCCAATCGCGAAGTTGGGTGAGTTCTTGGTTTTCAAAAATATTATTCTTAATCTTTTCGTAAATAACATTTGCTTGTGTTTCAAATTTTGACGATACTTCTTTATCAGGAACTATAACAGTTTTCTCTTTTAGAAATTTGAAATGTCTAGCATATCCATAATTTGATAAATCAAAATCTTCAATCATGTGATAAAGTAATACATTTGAAATATTCTCATTATTTGAAATTAAGACTTGAGTGCCATCAGCTCCTCTAGCATAATCAAAATTTATATATTTTACTACTCTAGTGTGATCACCAAATATTACATGCCCATCTTGAGGTTGTAGTATGGCATTTTCATTATTCGTAAAACCTGCAATATATTTTTGACTCTGATCGATAACAGGTATTTCCCCAATAAATTCAATCGAATTATTTTCAATCTTTTCAGCTTTAGTAACTTTATCTAATAAGTTACCAACACTCTCCACTCCCCACCCTCTGGGATTTCGCGTTTGAGTTCTGGGTGATAGACCATCTTTCCGCCTGATGATTTGTAGGGTTTGCCATTCTGGTCTGGGAAATCAAACTGCACAAACCAGTAGTCATAGAGGGTCTTAGCCATGGCTTCCAACTCTTGGTTGATTTGGTTGTTGATTTGGATTTTTTTGTCCAAAGTACCCAAAATATCTGTTATTTGATTTTGTTGTTGGATTGAAGGAACATTCGGTATCTTAGTATCTCTTAAATTATCGTTATATAATCTTTTTATGGTACTTCCATTTGTAGTAATAAAAGGATTTGTCTGTAAAAAATAATAAAGAAACTGATTTGTTACCTTTGATTCATCATTTTCTATCCATACTATATTGGAATCCTGAAAATACGAATCTTCTCCATCAAATATTACTGTTTTCCCAATTGTTCCTGCAGCAGAAATTAAAATATCACCTTTTTTAGGGTATGAATATTTCTCTTTGTATTCACGATAAATCTTTTCATCAATATAGACTGTCGGAGTACCACCAAACGTTGAGATCTTATAAAAAGGGATTCCTGAAAATTCATTTGTCTGAGATTTTAATATCCTCTTACACATTGAGATTTTTCCAATCTCCCCTAACCTTATACTACTCATACTTCAACCCCTTCATTTGCTCTTCAATCTCCTTCTCCAATGCATGCGATTGCTGGAAGAGGTCTGAGAGTTTGTTTTGAAAGGCGGTCATCTTGGCTTCAAACTCTTCTGCTGTGATATCTACATAGTCTATCTTGATATCAAAGTACTGACCTGCGCTGAGAGAGTAGTTTTTCTGTTTGATGTCCTCATAAGAGACAGTGACAGAAAAGTCCTCGACGGCCTCTTTCTTGATAAAGGTCTCGACTATCTTCTGCTCTTCTTCAGGAGATAGCACGGTCTTTTGGTTCTTGCCTTCCTTGACCTTGGTTCCGAGATTTGAGGCATCGATAAGGACGACATCACCCTTGTTTTTTTTATCGATAAAGAGAATGGAGACGTTGGTACCTGTCGTCGCAAAGATATTAGACGGCATAGAAACGACACCTGCCAGCATTTGATTGTCCACTAAGTGTTGGCGGATTTTCTTATCAATTCCCGATTGAGCAGTAATAAAACCTGTAGGCAGAACAACTGCTGCTTGACCTTCTGGTTTTAAAGAATAGATGATATGCTGAACAAATAGTTCATAAATCGCCATCTTATCCTTAGACTTGGCCGGAACCTTTGGAACTCCTGCAAAGAATCGCTCGCTAGCTTCTGGCAAGGTCTCCACTTGGTCACGCCACTCTGAAAAGTCCAGCTTGAAAGGAGGGTTAGACACGATATAGTCCATCTTTTCAGGATGGCGATTAGCGATGATAGTATTTCCCTGTACGATATTGTGAATCGAATGTTGTAGTCCATTCAAGATCAGGTTGAGTCGGAGAAGATTAGATGACTTTTGCGATATATCCTGACTGTAAACAGTAGTCTTATCCACACCGATACGACTAGCCAGGTTCATAAGCAAGGTACCCGAACCAGCAGACGGGTCATAGATCCTCACGTTTGACGGCTGGTCATTTCCCACCAAGATATCTGCGATAATCTTAGCAACAGAGTGTGGTGTGTAGTACTCGGCATACTTGCCACCACCGTCTTTGTTGTAGTCCTTGATCATGTACTCAAAGAGAGTTGAGAAAAAGTCGAAACCTTGTGAAAAAATGGTCTCATCAAACTTGACGCGTGCAAGGAGATTGATGATAGCTTTTGCCACTTCGTTGCGTTTACTGCTATCTGAGATAGTATCCGTAATCAGACGCTCATCAAAGAGACGAATAGCCGTATCTCCGTCCGTATGTACAGAGAAGATATCGTTATTGTCAATGGCGATTTGATTGAGAGTGTTTTCAAACGTCTCATAAAAATCGGATTCATTTTGCTTGCGATGGAGCGTTTCGATGAATTGATTTGGCTTCATCCAGGCTGTTGAAGTTCCGATATCCTCTAGGAGCCAATCATAATCCTCTTCACTCATAGATACTAGACGGTCATAGGTGTTTTCCGAATCAACGTCTTGTGCTTCATAGAGAAACTTGTCATTCAAGAATTTGTACAAGAAAGATTGGGTAAGGAGTTTGTATTCTCCTGCTTCACCCCCTAGACCAGCATGGGTAAAGACTGCTTTCAAATCATCTACAAGTTTTGGACTTGGACCTTATATTGTTCATTCATTAGTTTTGATATTCCTGTTCGTATTCTTCAAATAAAGATTCAACAAGATTGTTGAAGTCTTGTTTTGTCAACCTTTCATTTCCTGCTGACTCTGTATTTTTCATTTCTTTGCGTGCCTGTTCACGAATCATTCGTTTAAAAAATTCATTGTTATCAAGGACACCTTGATTTAAACCAATTTGATAATCTAAATTGCTTTTGAGCCTTTAATCACATGAAAGATAACTGGAAATTCACTTACTACGGTTGAGTTGGTAACATGCTTAAAAGATCGAGCTGCCATTTCATCGCCATTGAAATTCATAGCTAGTCGTCGCATTCGGCTCTTATAATCTTCAAATGCGTCAAACAGATTTTGATACTCAGTCTGAGTTTCTTTGATATTCTCCATTGTGAGGCCTTCCTGCTCATAAATCATATGTTTCTTCAGGATTCTACGGAATTCCTCATAGAGATTTACCCATTCAGGGTCTTTTTCATCTGGACGACCATTAATCCCACCTGCAACTCGTTTGCGAAGCTCGTAGAGATCATTCGCTGCTAGTCGTAACTCCTCTTCTGCGATTTTAACGAAACTAAATGTCGTATCAGACATTGCTAGATTAAGCAAGGTTCGACTTGAAAATTCATCAGGTTTTTCCATAAGTGAGAGGTTAAGTAAACGTCTTGAAATCACGTTCAACAAAGTCGAAACCTGGTTAATGTCAATTTTACTTAGAAGTTCACGATGTCCTAAAAGTCGAGCAACATTATAAAATTGCTTCATCGCTTCTAGCGCTTTTCGTAACTCAATCAGTTGATGTCTATCCCTCACTTCGTCGATGGCTTTAGAGAAGAACTCTAGATTCTCAGTTGGATAATTCATCAAAATTGTCTCTGATTTCTCAAGTTGTTTACTAATTTCGTCAGCTGAAACAAAGAGGGAACCAAAAACATTTTCAACATCTTCTCCTGTGTTTTTTAGATCATACTCCTGATTAAGCTCCTCCAAATACGCACGATTGGTTTTATCAAATTCTTTCGAAATATCTGCAAAGTCAATCACATATCCAAATTGATAATCCTTATATGGACGATTAACACGTGTCAATGTTTGAAGTAAGTTATGAGCCTTGATTTTGCGACCTAAGTACAATCTTTTCAACCTGGGTGCATCAAATCCTGTTAGTAACATCGAATATACAATAACAAGATCAATTTTACCTTCTTTATAGCTCTCTACACGATCTTTCTTGTATTCTTTGTCACCTTCATCATGAAGGATTAAAGCTGATGTGATATTTGTCTCCCCACGACTTCTGCGTTCTTCTAATTGCTTTTCAATCTCACGAGCTTGCTTAGATGAATCACAAACGATCATTCCACCGATGGAATCATCATCGAAGACAACATCACGTGCTCTATTGAAATCTTCCAGAATGAAATCCAACATTGGTGAGACATAACGTGGATGAGCAAAAATATCATCTTTTGAAAGATCTCCACGCAAGATTTCTTCATTGATGGTTTGAAGAGTCTCTTTATAAGAGGTTTCAATATCTTCACGCATCAGACGAAGTGTAAAACCATCATCAATCGATTGATTGTAGTAGTATTTATGGATATAATCACCAAAAATATCACGAGTCGTTGCATGACTTTCCTTGGTTTTACCATCTTTTTTATATGTTATTAGGGGCGTTCCAGTCAATGCAATCTTAATAGCATTTTTATCTGCATTGTATAGATTTGGGAGATAGGAGCCTTTCTCATTATATGAACGGTGAGCTTCATCAATAAAATAGATATTTTGACGATTTAAATCATAGCCTGAATGATCTGTTAAATCTGAATTATCCTTAAATTTTTGAATATTAACGACAGCAACTTGATAATCATCATGTTTTTCATTCAATTCTTGTGGACGGTTAATCCTTTTTACTTTCAAGCCACGTTTCGTAAACTCTCGCGTAGCTTGATCTGCAAGATCCAAGCGATCAACTACAAAATAAAACTGAGGAACGATTCCTTGTTTTGAGAAATAATTTGTAAGGTACCTGATATTAAAATAAGACAAGGCAGTTTTTCCAGATCCTTGTGTATGCCAGATGACACCTTTCTTCACTCCTTTTCCAATTGCATCCTCAATTGCTTTTGTTGCAAAAAACTGTGGATAACGCATCACATGTTTTTGCAGTTGAATAGTGCCATCTTTCGAGTGTTCTTCTACATAAGCTAATCCATATCGAAGCAAAAACAATAGTCTTTCCTTTTGATAGAGTGATGAGATAAATGTATTACAAGGTGTACTTGGATCTTGATTTGTCTTAAATTCTGGCTGAGATTTCAAGGCAAATCGATTAACATCTTTTAATACTGCGTCAATCTCCTCTTCACCTAATGAACGTATAGAATAAATTAGTTCCTCTTCTCTTTCTTCCTTAAATGCATTGAATTTAGTTTTTGAAAATGCATTGGAACAGTAAAAGGATCCTTGCTTTTGTTGACCTTGACCACTGATATAAGGTAAATTATCTGAGAACGAAATTAATTGGGTAATATTATTGAAACGACGGAATCTCCTATTCTCAAATCTAACGGCTGTTCGTGATTGCTCAGATTGAATAGCAGTCTTACCATCACGAATGGCATTAGGTTGTTTCACTTCAATATATGAAAGTGGCAAGCCATTTATAAAAATGACGATATCAGGTCTAAACTCGTCTCCTTCATTTTGACAGGTTACCTCTAAAGCAAGGTGAAATGTATTATTTTCAGGGTTTTCCCAGTCAACATAAGTTGGACCACTATCACTTACTATACGATTATAAAAGGCACGTCCTAAATCATTTTGATCTAATTCAATCTTGATATTATTAAGTTCTCTTTCAACATCCAAATCAGTTGCATAATTATTGAACTTTAAAAATTGCTCTCTAAAGATTGAAATTAAAATATTTGTCTCGGGGTCTCTCCCCATAATCTCCTTACCATTATGAGGAAGATATGTATACCCCAAACGCATTAAGTGTAAGGCTGCTGGAATCTGAACCCTAGTTAATTCTGAAAACTCTCTTCTAGAAACCATTGTTTCACCTCTCCGTCCTGTCGTAATCCCTTACATTATAGCATTTTCACGGTTTCTTTCATAGTTTTGGGAAAATTCAAACAAAAAACACAGCTTGGTTCCATGTTTTTATCTTCTATTTACTCTTTTTTTCTGAATGAGTTTTTCCACTCTTTGGTAACTGGCTTCAATTTCTTCCTTGCTAAAGAGTTTTGATTGTAAGTCTTCCCAGCTACTGCCGATGGCTGGATTAGTTTGATTCTTCATAAGTTTCTCTTTTTACTCTCCCCTATGAATGGTAAACCCTGTGGCTTGTTGGTTAGCCATGATGATCATGTCTGAAATCTGAACACGTCGTGGTTGCTTGGTGACATATAGGACCGCCTCCGCAATATCTTGGGCTTGGAGGGCTTTCAAACCTTGATAGACATTGGCTGCTTTGTCCTCCTTGTCACCGTGAAATCGAACTTGAGAAAAGTCCGTCTCAACAATACCTGGCTAAATGGTTGTTACCTTGATATCTGTGGCAATGGTATCAATACGCAATCCGTCACTATAGGTCAGCTGAAAATCCTCCTTCCAGCCAATGACACTATATCTGTCCCACGAAAGACAAGCTGATGGTAGTCTAATTCAGGTAAACTGAAAATTATGGCTGCAAATTGCTTTTCAACTTCCTTGTCCAAGACACTACGGTAGCTACTTAGATCAAGTCCCGCAAAACGCCTCGACCTAACCATAGATTCAGCTAGTTCAACCCGTTTCTTAGTCACCATGAAGCTGTAGTCTAGATTCAGGTCTTTCTCCTCGCATAATCATGTAAATTGAGGGGCTTCTGTAAATCACTTGCTGTGAACCATTTGTCATAGATCAGGTAACCAATTTCGTTGATACAAACCTTATCCAAGATATTGAGAGGTTCTTGATCAAAGGTAAGCTCCTTCACCTGTTCAAGATAATCGATTAAATTGGGCATGGTAAACTCCTTGAAAGTCTTTCTTACTTTGATTTTACTAGAATTTTCAATAAATTGTTAGTGAAAAATGTGATATGATAAGAGAGATTATTTATTAGGAAAAGGAAGCTTATGACTATTTCACGATTTTACCGTATCTTACTAGCTCTTTGTGGACTGGTAGGAGTCTCTATTCAAATCCATGATGATGGTTGGGGCATGTTGCTCTACTACACCGTTTTGTCCAATATCCTCGTCTTTTCTAGTTTGATTTTCTTTATCATCTATGACTTCAAAAAAGGGGATGCGACGACTAACACAAAACTCTTGCGTTACAAGGGTGGCGTAACCATGGCCATCCTCATCACTGGAGTCATCTATCACATCCTCTTGGCTCCTATTACAGAACCTGAGAAATTCTGGACCCTCCGCAATTTCTTAGTTCACTATATTGTCCCTTGGGGATTGGTGCTTGATACCCTCATTTTCGATGCTAAGAAAGCCTTTCGTCTGCGCGAACCACTTTACTGGTCCCTATTCCCACTGTCTTACTTCGCCTTTGCCCTTCTAAACGGACTGGTTCTAAAACTGTCAATTCCAGGTGCCAAAGATAGTCCTTTCGCCTACTTCTTTATCAATGTCAATAAATTTGGTTGGAATAAGGTCATGATAAACGTCCTGGTCATCAGTGCTGGCTACATTGCTGTTGGCTATCTCTTATTCCTCTTGAAAAAATTTATCGGTCATAAACCGGCATAAAATACAAACTGAGCTCCAAAAGGAACTCAGTTTTTCTATTTCAATAATCCTAATCTATCAAAAGCCTTATAGAGGCCATCAACATCAAAAAAATAAGTTTTGACATGATATTACCTCAAATATTTTGTCCTTATTATAGCCTTATATTGATTTCAGGGCTACTATTATCCTTAGACAAACTGATACTATCCTACGATTGTATACTTCTCAATCCAATGTATTGCTATTTCGCATGAAAGAAGTTATCATGAAAATATGAACGATTTAAAAACATTACTGAACCATTTGCCCTATAAACTAGCAGCCTATGATGCTACAGGAACCCTTCTCTATGACAATGGTGGGGCTGACGGTAGCTTCTTTCCCCGTGAGTCTGAAAATTTGCCCGATTGGATTCTATCTGAGATTTTGGCTTCTCCTAACAAAGAAATGAGTTATCAAATTCCCACAGACAGTTTTGATCAAATCCTAATCCAGACCTATCAGGCTGCTCTCGATAAAGAAGGAAATGTCCTTGGATTTTGGGAAACCATTTATGATTTAAAACAACCTCTCAAGACCTATCTGGATAGTTCTGCTCAAGCTCTAGTAGCTTGGTCTGATGCCACTAGTGGTGCTAGTTTTAAGGAAAAATCTGATAAATAAGGCTAAAAATTCTTCTTAAATAAATGAAATATTCACTTAATTCACAACTAATCCCCTAATAATACCCTCATTAAATCAGTTTGAGCTAGTATTACTAAACTTTAAAAAAATAAGTCACTGTAATATATCTCACATAATTTATATGCCGAGTGTTTTGCATTTTTACGCTATTTAATGTAGAATGGGAAGGGATGAGAAGAAGAATTAAACCGATCGTTGTTTACGTGGTTCTAGCTCTTTTAGGATTAGCATTAGTTATTGCAAACATTCACAATACGTCTAAACAGCAGGCGCATCTCGAGAAAGTGAAATCAGCTATTCCTTCTGCTACTACACCAAAAACAACAACCAGTAGTACATCTGACAGTTCCGATGAGGAGCTGATACTCAATCCCATTATCGACCTTTCGGGTTGGCAACTTCCTCAGGATATCGACTACGATGTCTTGTCAAATTATATTTCTGGTGCTATCATCCGCGTCTTCGGTGGTTCACAGATTAGTAAGGATAGTAATGCCGCCAGCTCAAATGGAGTTGACAAATCTTTTAAAACACATATCAAAGAACTCAAAAAACGTGACGTTCCAGTTGCCGTCTATTCCTACGCCCAAGGTACTTCTGTCAAAGAGATGAAGGAAGAAGCTCGTATTTTCTACAATAATGCTTCTCCATACAAACCTACCTATTACTGGATTGACGTTGAAGAGGAAACCATGTCTAACATGGAGGAAGGTGTCCAAGCCTTTCGTGCTGAACTCAAACGTCTAGGAGCTGAGAAGATTGGCCTCTATATTGGTGCCTATTTCATGCTTGAGCAAGAAGTTTCAACCAAAAACTTCGATGCCGTTTGGATTCCAGCCTATGGTACCGACTCGGGCTACTATGAGGCTTTGCCAAATACTGAAATCGACTATGACCTTCACCAGTATACGTCACAAGGAAGCCTTCCTGGTTTCGACAATACCCTAGATCTTAATCAAATCAACCCTGAGAAAAAACAAGCGTAAAACCTTTGAAAAACTCTTTGGAAAGATTAAGAAGAAATCAACTAAAAATAAGAAAACTACTTCGACAAGTTCAACTAGCTCAGCAACTGTAACCAGCTCATCTCGTTCCTCAAAGTCGTCTACTAGTGAGTAAAAACCAGTGTTTCAGACACTGGTTTTCTTCTTGCCCAAATTGACTTAAGCGTGTTTGGACAAATGTGTTATAATGGAAAGTAGAAATGTACAACTTTGAAAAGGAGATAACGTAATGGCTAAAAAAAGCAAAGTCAAGAAAACTTTGGTCGACCAAATTCTTGATAAGGCTAAAATAGACCATGATAGCTTATCCTTCAACGGTTTAGAAGGAGAGCTTCCAGAGGATGTGGCGCGTGAGAGCATCTATAAAACCCTGGCCCTTAAAGGGGATAAGACAGGACCAGTCATTGGTATTATCCCTATCACTGAGCATCTATCCGAAAAGAAATTAGCTAAAATTTCAGGCAACAAGAAAGTTCAAATGATTCCACAAAAGGATCTCCAAAAAACAACTGGCTATGTACACGGGGCTAACAATCCTGTGGGAATTCGTCAAAAACACAATTTTCCCATTTATATCGATCAGTCTGCCCAGGAAGCAGGTTTTCTTATTGTCTCAGCTGGAGAGATTGGGCGTTCTATCCGCATCAACAGTCAAGAGCTTGCTGATTTCGTTAATGCCGAGTTTGCTGATATTAAGGAGTAATCATGAGACTATATTTTGTACGCCACGGTAAAACTCAATGGAATTTGGAAGGACGCCTCCAAGGTTCCAAGGGAGACTCCCCCCTTCTTAAAGAATCTATTGAGCAAGTCAGTGAGCTTGGCCATTACCTCAGTGATACTCATTTCGACTTGGTCTTATCAAGTGACTTACCACGCGCTAAAAAAACAACTGAACTCATCATGGAGTCTCAAAAAACTAAAGCTAAAATTACCTATACCAAGGATCTGCGTGAGTGGCAATTGGGGAAACTAGAGGGACAAAAACTTTCTATCATTCAAGCGATTTATCCCAAAGAAATGGATGCCTTTCGTCATAACCTGGCCAACTTCCGTGCCAACAACTTTCAAGCGGAGTCCGTCTATCACACAACCAAACGTGTAGTTGACTTAGTCCGAACACTGAAAGATAGTAGTATGAAGAACGTCCTCCTCGTCGGACATGGAGCTAATCTAACAGCTTCTATTCGTAGTCTACTTGGCTTTGAACCTGGTCTTCTTCGTAAAGCCGGTGGTCTTGACAATGCATCTGTCACAATTCTCGAGACAGATGATTGTGAGCACTTCATTCTCAAATCTTGGAATGACACATCCTATAGGACTCAAGTCAACAAAATTAGCTAAGTCATCATCTTATATCGTGAAATAAGCGGTCCTTAACAGGATCGCTTTTTTTGCATGAAAAAACCCATAAAACTATTACTTTTTAGGGCTACTTGGTAATTGTTTCCGACTCGGTTCATCTTTGACAATTCTATGAACATGTTCCCAATAGTTATCAGAAAACCCTCTTTGCTTTTCTTCAGCATTAAGATGGTCCGCCAAGGCATAATAGGAATCTCAGGCAACACACTTCATCTGCTCCGCATCTCTAACACCCACAAAGAGATCACCACATTTATCGTTGAGTTCTTCTACTTATTTTCTAAAAGCATCACGCTCAGTACTTAGTGCTTCAATATCATATTTTAAGTTATCTGTTCCCACCATTTCACTTCCCCCTTTATCACATTCTAGACAATAAAAACGGCCTCGTTAGGCCGTTTTTTTATTTTCCATACTTCATACGAAGAATTTTTTCCTGGTTAGCATCCAAACGAAGGAGAATAACCACCTTATCAATACTCATATTGCTCTCAAGAAGACGTTCAGCTGCCATCATAAGACCATTGTTAATACCCAGTTGAAGAACTGGATTTTCTTTATCGTTAATATCAAAGATAAATTTGTTATTTGGAAGGTCGAAAAGGACTTTCACAGCTCCAAAGAGTTGCTCGAAACTATCTATTTCCAAGTCAAAGACTGGTTTCGTACCTGGTTTAAGACTACGTCCACGGTGGTTAAACCACATAGAATGCCAGCCACTGTTAAAGGCACCCATAACGTCATTGTCGTATGAATCTCCGACGTAGAGAGTCGTCGATGGATTCATATCAAATTGTTCAGCAGCAAGATTGAAGATTTCCTTTTCAGGCTTTTGGAATCCTGTCGCCTGACTGACGATGACACATTTGGGATCCACGTAATCGTATAATCCTAACTTCTTGACTTTCTTAAGCTGATGCTCTGTTGGTCCATTAGTAATAATTCCCATACGAACATTTTTTTCTTTGAGGAAATCAAGGGTCATGCGCATTTCATCAAGCATAGTAATGTTTTCCAACTCATGCTCGTAAACCTCTTGGAAATGGTTCCCCATTTCTTCATCGATTTCATGGTAACCAAACTCCAAAAGTGTCTCTTTACAGCGCCAAAAACGGAAATATTCGGTTGTCCACTCACCGGTCATTACACGTGGAAAACCGATGTCAGAATAGTGGCGGAAACGAATATAAGCCTGATTCATATGGGTCATATCAAAGTCAGGGAAACATTTTTCCATGGCAATACGATAAGGTGCCTGTTGGTCGTAAATAGTATCGTCAACGTCAAAAACAATAGAAGTAATCATTTGTCCGTTCTCTCTTATATCATTCTCTTGTCATAGACTTAGCAAACTAGAATGTCCGATAACTAAACTGATGAAGCAGTCAGCCCCTAAGCCTAAGTCTTGCAAAAGTTGCTTTAAGTCAACTGTCTTAGGGCAATCTTACTCGTCTGTTTTTTATCAGAATGCAATTGCCCAAACAGTCTTATTATACCGTTTTTACCCTTTCTTTTCAATTTTCGACCCCACTTAAGAAAAAATTATTTGTGTTTTGAAGATGGAAAAGTTTGGAACAATTTGTCCCAAACCTAATGCATCCTGTCATATTTAGACGCTTATTTAATTTCTTTAAAGGTCATTTTTTGTTTGACTTCACCCTGACCACCTTTGGCAATCTGGTAATAGAAATCTTTTGATGTGAAATGGTCGCCATAAGCAAAGACCTTATTGTACTGCCATTGTGACAATTGATCATCCTCTTTTTTACCGAGAGTCAAAGTTGTTTTTGTCACATTATATTCCCATTTAGCTGTTTGGTCACTATAGGCTTTGTCAAAATCAGTCTGGCTCTTAGCGGCATTAACCACTGTCGTACGGTCCTGACTCACTAGTGCCTTGTTACCACCCTCTTGGAAGGCTACATACATGACACGATTGTTGACCTCACCATTTAAAGAACTTGAATATTGGTAAACCTTACCAGGTACAACACTATCCAAATGGTGTGACCCCCAGTAATAGAAGACACTGAAACCAGCTCCCGTAACCAAGAGGCAAGCAAGTACAACACTAATAATGATATTTCTCTTTGACATGATTGGCCTCTCTCTATTCGTCACCAGTTAGGTCAGAGGAATTTGCCTCTGAGTCTGTTTCAGTATGACTTGAAGAACTTGATGATGAACTTGAACTCATGCGTGTTTCTGTTTGAGAATCATCACTTGATGAAGCTTTTGATTCAGATGATGTTTCAGTGCTTGATGATGAACTTTCTTTTTTCTTTATAAACATCAACATTGAAGGTCCACTTATCACCCTTGTAAGTTACCTTAATTTGGGCATATTTTGCCTTGATAAGCTCTGACATTTTGCCACCATTGTTAAGGGTGTCGTAAATCTTCTCAGCGAGTGCTTTGGCATTGGCTTCAGTTCTGGCACCATCTTTAGGACCATTAGCAATGTCTTCATCTTTAGCAGTTTCGCCTTGACGGTAAAGCGCTGTTCTTTCAGTGTCCTCCTTAGCATCAGCATTCAGATCATTCTTATCATCTACATGTGAGAAGAATTTCCATGCAGGTCTACCTGAGCGTTTTTGTTGATAAATATTTGAAACTTCTTCTTGAACCTTGTCTTGGAAAGCATCCTCAGTCAATTCTTTCTCTTTAGAAGTATCTGTACTTGCTTTACTTTCACTGCCACTTGCTGCTGAGCTTGATGCAGAAGATGAAGAAGAACTTGTTGAACTTGATGAAGCGTCTTTAGATTCTGATGATGAAGAAGATGACTCCTTACTTTCTTTAGAATCTTTATCCTTATCGTTATTATTGTTGTTGTTATTGGAGAATGAAATGCTGTGATCAGAATTATCTGGAGCGTAAATCATTGTATTCTTAGAGTGGTCATCAGATACAAAAGTACTATTATTGATAATCACTCGGTTATTATCGCCATAATAGTTGTTGATAACAATCTTAGAATGTGCACAACGGTGACCATTACCAGTCACATGATAACCTGCTGGTACATCACCATCACGTTTCAAGATGAGGACGTCACCCGCGAAGATAAGGTCAATATTCTGAATATTGTTATCGTAGGCTAATTTTTCAATAGAGATTCCCGTCGCTTGAGAGATTCCCCACAAGGTATCACCCCATTGAATTACATATTTTTGACCATCTAACTGTTGTGGATTGATGTTCTGAGTTATCAAATTATTTGTAATTTGTTGCGGTGTGCTGGCAATCCAGTTTGTAATATCTGCAGCATGAGCACTTGTTTGATTTTGATAAAAGCCATCTGCTAACACAGATACCGTAGGTAGCCCAATAGGCGCTAGTAAAGCGCCAAGCATCACAGCTTTACCAACATAATTTTTCTTTTTCATTGTATACTCTCCTTAATTTCATACGAATCCTACCCTGTTGTTGTACACTTTTTTATTATATTTGTCAATAAATTATATAACTTCCTAATCAATCATTAATTCAAGTTAACTATTTTTCTTAAAAATAAAGGGCTTTCCCCTTTATTTATCTGACATTTAGTCATTTGTCCTATCTTTAGAGGATGAATTATGATACAATATTAACGACTATTTTATGGAGGACTAACATGCCAAATCAACACATGAAGAATTAAACGATCAACAGATTGTCCGTCGTGAAAAAATGGCGGCCTTGGCTGAACAAGGAATCGATCCTTTTGGTAAGCGATTCGAACGCACAGCTACATCTGGTCAATTAAAAGAAAAATACGCCGATAAAACAAAAGAAGAATTGCACGAAATCAATGAAACTGCTACTATCGCAGGCCGTTTGATGACTAAGCGTGGTAAAGGTAAAGTTGGCTTTGCTCACATCCAAGATCGCGATGGTCAAATCCAAATCTATGTGCGTAAAGATGCTGTCGGTGAAGAAAACTACGAAATCTTCAAGAAAGCTGACCTTGGTGACTTCCTCGGTGTCGAAGGTGAAGTTATGCGTACAGATATGGGAGAACTTTCTATCAAGGCTACTCATATCACGCACTTGTCTAAAGCCCTTCGTCCATTGCCTGAGAAATTCCACGGACTTTCAGACATTGAAACGATTTACCGTAAACGTTACCTCGATTTGATTTCTAACCGTGAAAGCTTTGACCGCTTTGTCACACGTTCAAAAATCATTTCTGAAATCCGTCGCTACCTCGATGCTCAAGGTTTCCTTGAAGTCGAAACACCAGTGCTTCACAATGAAGCTGGGGGTGCGGCTGCCAAACCATTTATTACACACCACAATGCTCAAAATATTGATATGGTGCTTCGTATAGCTCTAGAACTTCATCTCAAACGTCTCATTGTTGGTGGTATGGAACGCGTCTATGAGATTGGCCGTATCTTCCGTAACGAAGGAATGGATGCAACTCATAATCCTGAATTTACTATGATTGAGGTTTACCAAGCCTATGCTGATTTCCATGATATTATGGATTTAACAGAAGGTATTATCCAGCATGCTGCAAAAGCTGTCAAAGGAGATGGGCCTGTCAACTACCAAGGAACAGAAATCAAAATCAACGAACCATTCAAACGCATCCATATGTTGATGCCATCAAGGAAATCACTGGCGTTGACTTCTGGCAAGACATGACCTTTGAAGAAGCTGTAGCACTTGCAAACGAAAAACATGTACCAGTTGAAAAACACTACACAGAAGTGGGACAAATTATCAATGCCTTCTTCGAAGAATTTGTTGAAGAAACCTTGACGCAACCAACTTTTGTTTATGGTCACCCAGTAGCAGTGTCACCTTTGGCTAAGAAAAATCCAGAAGACCCACGCTTCACGGATCGTTTTGAGCTCTTCATTATGACCAAAGAATACGGAAATGCCTATTCTGAGTTGAATGATCCAATCGATCAATTGTCACGTTTCGAAGCACAAGCTGCTGCTAAAGAACTCGGTGACGACGAAGCAACAGGCATCGACTACGACTACGTTGAAGCTCTCGAATACGGTATGCCACCAACAGGTGGACTCGGAATCGGTATCGACCGTCTCTGCATGCTTCTCACTGACACAACAACCATCCGTGATGTCTTGTTGTTCCCAACGATGAAATAATAATGATATCCCATTAGTCAAATAATGGGATATTTTTATATGAGGTATAAACGTGTTCAAAAACTGAAGTACCTTTTTAAGAAAGAATAAACTGTGGTCGAACATCCTAAGACAAAGACAGAAGAAAGTCAATTCGACTTTTCCAGAGATCGCACAGATTATTTTCTCGACCAAGCACTTGCATTTTATTGTGAAGAAAATAACATTCCTTAAGAAAAACTCTGTTCATCTGATATCAGTGAACTACTCCTCCCCTGCATCTCTGATTTTTATGAAGATTATATGAATTTTTGTTACACAGTCTTGGTTATGTTGCTAGAACTAAATTTGACTGGAAAATCTATCACTTGGTTGAAGATGATATTAACGAAATCTTCAGTCAATATAAGACTCACATCGGGTAATATGAAATAACGCTTCTCTCGAAATGAGAGAAGCATTTTCTTATTTCCAAAATTTTGCTTTTGATGTTGCGATCCAATGTTTTAACTACTTCTTTCACCTTGAAAAATACCCAAAAGTACTCACTACGGTCACAGAAATGATGTACTTTTTGAATCTAGTAATATGAAAATATTATCTATACCTATTTTTGATATAATGTTAGTAATTTGTATTCTTAGAGAGGGATTATACATGCCAGAGGGAATTAATTTATTTCAGGACACTTTGATAAAATCACTTAAGTTTGGTTTTGTTGATAACATTAAATATCAAGATGGTGGCTATTCTCCTCAGATTCTTGTGAATAATAGTGATGAAAAACGCTATGTCTTGACAGACTTACAGAAAGAATTAAGTAAGTGTGCTGCTTTCTACTTTTCTGTCGCCTTTGTCACTAAAAATGGAATTGCCATGATTAAGTCGCAATTATCAGACCTAATGGATAAGAAAGTGCCAGGGAAAATCTTGATTTCCCCATATCTAGATTTCAATGACCCTGATGCAATGCGTGAGCTACTAAAGCTTAAAAACGTTGAAGTCCGTTTAACACCCGAAAAAATACAGATGCACGCCAAATTCTATCTTTTCGAACATACTGGTAAACAGGTACTGATCTCAGGCAGTTCAAACCTCACACATACATCTCTAAAAATTAATTATGAGTGGAATATCAAACTGACCTCTACTCATAACGGGGAGTTTGTTCAAAATACCAAATCAGAATTTGACCGTATTTGGGAACAATCAGAGCTACTAACACCCGAAATAATAGAGACCTATGCTAAAAAGAGAAAGAAAATCATTAGTCTCACAAAGATTAATGATGAAGAAAAGCTCCCTTATTCAGCTGAAAAAATTGTTCCTAATAAAATGCAAGAAGCCGCACTTGAAGGGCTCAGAAATATTCGGGAACAGGGAAAAGACAGGGCACTTGTTATCAGTGCCACAGGTACTGGTAAGACATTTTTATCTGCCTTTGACGTTAAACAATATAATCCTGAGCGCATGCTATTCATCGTCCATCGTGAACAGATTCTCAAAAAATCTTTAATAGATTTTCAAAAAGTTCTGGGCTTTAATCCATCTGAAGGACATATTTATCACTCAGGTGATGATTTAAATGGAAAAAAATATATCTTCGCGACTATCCAAACATTATCACGCGAGGATAACTTAAAAGCTTTTTCAAAAGACTTCTTCGACTATATCTCATTGACGAAGTGCATAAGGCTGGAGCTGATTCATACAAAAAAGTTATGGGCCATTTTACACCGAATTTTTATCTAGGTATGACAGCAACTCCTGAACGTACTGATGGCCAAAATATTTACGAAATTTTTGACTATAATATTGCCTATGAGATTCGCTTACAAGATGCATTAGAAAATGACATGCTCTGTCCTTTCATTTATTTTGGTGTTAAAGACATCGAAATTGATGGTCAACTTATTGACGAAAAATCAAATATCTCAAACCTTACATCAGATGAGCGTGTCAAACATATTCTAAATAAAATTGATTTCTATGGTGTTTGTAATAATCAAGTTCGTGGACTTATTTTTTGCTCATCAAAAGCAGAAGCCAGAGAATTATCAAAAAAACTTAATCAACATGGAAAACGTACCATCGCATTGACTGGTGATGACGATATCAACTATCGTGAAAAGGTTGTTAAGCAATTAGAAGATGGGAAGCTTGAATATATCTTGACCGTTGATATTTTTAATGAAGGGATAGACATACCATCCGTAAACCAGGTAGTTATGTTGCGTAACACGCAATCAAGTATCATTTTTGTTCAGCAGCTTGGTCGTGGACTTCGTAAACATAAAAGTAAGGATTACGTTACTATCATTGATTTTATTGGTAATTACAAAAATAACTATCTGATTCCAATTGCATTATTCGGTGATAAATCTATGAATAAAGATAATTACCGTCGTGAACTACGAGAACCAAACATCTTGAGTGGTTTAACAACCGTGACCTTTGAGGAAGTTGCTAAGGAACAAATCTTCAAATCGATTACAAACACGGTTCTATCTAACATGAAAATTCTCACAGATGCCTATACTGATCTTGAAAATAAACTTGGTAGAACGCCTATGCTAATCGATCATTTAACCTTTGATAATATTGATCCAATAGTATTTTTCAACAATAATAGCTTCAAAAACTATGCGGATGTTATTAACAAATTTTCAAACAAGGCAATAGAACTCACTGATACCGAGAGTAACTGGTTGAGTTTTATCACATTTGAACTTCTTCCTGGTAAACGAAAACATGAGCTTCTTCTACTTCAGGAACTTATCAAAAAGGGTGAAATCTCAAAAGATAAGTTTATTAAGATTTTGGAAACAGAACAATTATCTACTAAAGACTCAATTATCTCCTCTGTTAAGAATGTACTAAGTCTTCAATTTCTTAAATCTCAAGAGGTAAAAAAATTCGGCACAGAACCTCTGGTCACTCTAGAAAAAAATGTTTATAAGCTCAATCCTGAGGTCATAGATAGTTTCAAAAACTCCGATTTCACCTTGCTCTTTAAGGATGTTATTGAGGCAGGACTATATAAAACAAATGATTATCCTGAAATATTTACAATCGGTCAAAAATATTCTCGTCGTGATGTCTGTAAACTTCTGAACTGGTTTAAAGATGAACCCCCACTTAACATCGGTGGCTATAAAATAGACAAGAATACTAACACTTGTCCAATCTTCATCACCTACCATAAGGATGATGAAATCAGTGATACTATCAAATACGAAGATGAGTTATTAAACGAGACTACTCTTAAGTGGTTTTCTAAAAACAAGCGTACACTTGAGTCTCCAGATGTAAAAACAATTATCAATTCCCCTGAAAATGGATTAGACCTAAAATTATTTATTATTAAAGATGATGCTGAGGGCGGCGATTTCTACTATTTAGGTGACTTGACCATCGTGCCATCTACTGTTGAAGAATTAGTACGCCCACTGGAAAGTGGTAATGAAAGTATTGTTACTATGAATTTCAAACTAGATAATCCTGTCCCTGACACTCTTTATCGTTACATAACTAATAAATAAGAGCACCACATAAGTGATGCTCTTATTTTGATAACAATTCTACAGCTGGTCTATCTACAGGTGCCCAATTCAAAGTTTTCAAGCGACTTGGCTCTAACCAAACTGAATCCTGATGCTCCAACAAATCTAGATTTCCACAAACCAGTTTAGCATGAAAGGTATTCATAACAACAGTTCCAAAATCATAATCATAGGAGGCCTCATTGACAAACGAAATAATCTCAATCTTGGAATTTAGTTCTTCATAAATCTCTCGAATCAAAGCTTCTTCAGGGGATTCTCCTTCTTCCAACTTACCACCAGGAAACTCCCAGTATCCACCCAAGCTTTTTCCTTCTGGTCGTTGGGCACAAAAGATTTTACCATCTTTTTCGATGGCTGCTGCCACAACATTAATGATTTTTTTAGACATGTAACATTCCTCCAGATAGTATTCTATCAAAAAGCTATCACGACAAACAAACTTAAATTTGTTATTTAAAAATGTTTCCCTCAATCGAGAGAAGCATTTTCTTATTTCCAAAATTTTGCTTTTGAATCTGCTACCCAAACTGATAGACTGGCTAGAGCTGCTTCTGCATAAATCGCGTATTGTTTAGCAGGATAAAGCCATGCTTTATTTTCTTCATGCCAATGAGACTTCCAGAGACCGATGTAATTTTCTGTTATTTCAGGATTTTTAAGGCACTCCATGTAATTTGCAGGTAAATTGTCTGGTTGATTCGTTTGTATGTTAATGATATAAATCACCAAAACATCCGCAATGACAGCTAAGAGTTTCAAAGCAATCTTTTTCTTGGCTGTTAGTTGAAATGCTTTCAATTATTTTTCTTCCCAATATAGTAATATATGTACTCCTATACTTTAGTATAAAAAGTAGGGATACAACATTAATGATTAAAAAGTCAAAACCTTTCGAAAACCTTGCATATCTAGCTCATAGTGTTATAATAGAACTGTCCATCTGTCTAGAAATAATACACTTTTAGGCAGATGCGACTTAGAAAGAGGTATTTATGACATTTTCAAAAAAGGTTTCCCTTTCTGAGGTAAACCAATCCGTAGATACACCTAATAATAATCGTTTTTGGCAAAATCTTAAGGCTTTCTTGGGACCTGGGGCTCTTGTGGCCGTGGGTTACATGGATCCAGGGAACTGGATAACAAGTGTCGTCGGTGGGGCGACCTACAAGTACAGCCTACTCTTTGTCATCTTAATTTCATCATTAATCGCTATGCAGTTGCAACAAATGGCCGGAAAATTAGGGGTTGTGACCCAAATGGACCTAGCTCAAGCGACTGCCTACCACTCACCTAAATGGTTGCGATACACGCTTTGGGTGATTCTTGAGCTGGCCTTAATGGCGACGGACTTGGCTGAGGTACTTGGTTCTGGCATCGCTCTTAACCTACTCTTTGGTATTCCAATCATGGTTGCTATTCTGGTGACAGTCCTTGACGTCTTCCTACTCCTGCTCATCATGAAGCTGGGATTCAGGAAAATCGAGGCTATTGTTTCAACCTTAATTTTGACCATCTTGGTTATCTTTGCCTATCTAGTAGCCTTGTCTGAGCCTAGTGTTGCGGGAATCCTCGAGGGTTATCTTCCTACGCCAGCACTCTTCGAGCCACATGCTGCTGGGGACACCAACCAATTGACTTTGGCACTTGGGATTGTGGGGGCAACCGTTATGCCACATAACCTCTACTTGCACTCATCCTTGTCACAGACTCGTAAGGTTGACTATTCAGATGATAAAGACGTGACCAAGGCTGTCCGTTTCATGACCTGGGACTCCAACATTCAATTGTCTTTGGCCTTTGTGGTTAACTCCCTCCTCTTGATTTTGGGGGCAGCTCTCTTCTTTGGTCACGCTTCTGATATTTCAGCCTTCTCACAAATGTACAATGCCCTTCAGGACTCTAAGATTGCTGGTGCGTTAGCTAGTTCGACACTTTCAACTCTCTTTGCCTTGGCGCTCTTGGCTAGTGGTCAAAACTCTACTATCACTGGTACTTTGAGTGGTCAAATTGTCATGGAAGGTTTCCTCCACATGAGGTTACCAAAGTGGGTAATTCGTTTGTTCACACGTCTCTTCGCCCTGCTACCTGTTATCATTGTAGCTATTCTCTACGGCGATCAAGAAAAGACACTGGATCAACTCTTGGTGTATTCACAAGTATTCCTTTCAATTGCCTTGCCATTCTCTATTTTCCCTTTGATTTACTACACTTCTAAAAAATCACTCATGGGAAAACACGTCAATGCCAAGTGGAATACCTACCTCGGTTATGCCATCGCTATTGTCCTAACCATTCTCAATCTCAAACTTATCTTTGATACGTTTTAAAAAAAAAACAAGGCTAGCACCATGCTGACCTTGTTTTAGTTTTTGAAGGCGTCAACGAGAACTTGAAATTCTTCGTTACTAAGGGTAATTCCCTTGCCCATCTTGGTGTGGTCTGGACTCCAAGTGCGGATATCGTACTTGGCTGGTGCTCCGTTAAAGCTCACACGATTAAGCTCCTTAGTCCATCCCTTATCATTCTCAGACAATACCAAGAGTTTTTCTTCAATTTCAAATGAAAATTCTGCCATTTGCTTACCTCCACTAACTTTATTCGTTTTTTTCCTGTGAAAATTTCAGGATTTAGCAAAAAGTTATCCACAAAATTTTACCTTTCATGCTATAATTATTTTATCAAGAAACGAAGGAAATGACCATGATAAACTTTTTAGAAGCGGTAAAGCATCAGCTTCATCAGTTTGTGGAAACAGGTCACTGCAAACCTGTCCACCTAATGCAAAATTATCTTATTAATGATATCTATCATGCTATTGATAATAAACAAATGGTCATGCTGGCTTCTAATCATAGGACCTATAAGGCTACATCAATCGTTATGACAGCCAACGTCAAGCTATCTTTATCGAGCAGGACAAAGTTATCAGTATGATTGAACTAAAAGACATTAAACGTCTAAAAATCATATCTCAACGAGGTTAAGTATATTAGTTAACCTCTTTTTATTTTTGGGTTGACTAATATAGTAGGTCTTGGTATTATAAGTTAACTATCAAATCGCTCGAGGTTAACTCAAATGACACAAAATCGGACACTATCCCTTATTCTTCCAGCTTTTGGTGCTGCTATTATTGCTGCACTGGCTCAAATCATCATTCCGATTGGGGCAGTTCCCATTACTCTACAGACCTTTGCTGTAGGACTTGTGGCTGCTGTTTTTAAACCGAGGGAAGCTACTCTTTCTGCTATCCTCTATCTTATTCTTGGCGCTATTGGTTTACCCGTTTTCGCAGGAGGTGGCGGTGGGCTTCAATCCTTCTTTGGTCCTTCAGCTGGCTATCTTCTTGCCTATCCTTTTTTTGCTCTTGTCACATCAGCACTAACCCATGCTAAGACCCCTATCTGGAAAAGCTTTTTGGCTTTTGTTTTGGGAGATGCGCTTGTCTTTGTCGGTGGTATCCTTAGCCTGCACTTTCTTGGAAAGATGGGTTGGTCTGCAGCTGTGGCGGTCGGTTTGACACCCTTTATCATTCCCGACCTCATTAAAGGTCTGATTGTTACTTTGGTGACTAAGCCAGTATTAAAAGCTCTAAAAAGTCATAGCTACTTTAACTAAAGAAAAAAAGATTGAAGACTTTGTTCCTGTGAACAGAATCTTCAATCTTTTTATTTTTCAAAATAAATATCATAATGCTTTGAACAAGCTAGGTTGAAAGCACTGTGACAATTAGGACAAACTATTGCCTCTTGATACTCATCAATAACCATCTCATGCTGATAAACACCACAGATAAGGACCTTGTCCTGCTTGAGATGACAAGGATAAGCTCGAAAGCTATGTGTTCCTCCAAGCCTATCATGACACTGATAACAAGCATAATACTTCAGACAATCGAAGCATTTTAGGGCAACGATATCTAGCTCTGTGTGATAATGCTGGCACCTGCTCTCATTATCTACCAAGAGACCATATATTTTTCTCGTCATTAGACACGAACAGTCTTACTTGAACCGTCTTTTTGGTAGAGATTAATCAAACCTTCTTTAGTTGAACGAATCATATCACCAGGTTTAACTTCTTGTGGCACGGTAATAGTAAGAAGTTCCATTGGGTTTGGTGCACGATCAATCTTATTACCATTAGCATCGTGAAGATCTTTGATCTCACACTCGAAATGACGGAAGCCTGGTCCGTAGAATTCAACGTGGTCACCTTCGAGGATAACATTACGTTGACGGATCGTAGCTGTCATAGTTACTGGGTCAAAATCTACTACTTCACCAACAAATTTGTATTGTGGAATCTTACGACGGGCACCAAAGAGTTGCTCGTTTTCTGTTGGAGTCTTGTAATAAAAACCTGTTGCCAATTCACGTTGGGCAACTTTCCAAAGCTCGTTAACCAAATCATCTTTAATAGCATAAAAGGCTTCTGCACTTTCCATGTAAGCATCACAGGCCGCCTTGTAACAGTTGGCAACTGTTGATACGTAATGGACAGATTTCATACGACCTTCGATTTTCAGGCTATCAACACCATTATCGATAAGGTCCGGGATGTTTTCAATCATACACATGTCAACAGCTGACATTGAGTATTCTTCAGGAACTTCACCGTGAATACTCTTTCGCTCTTGGCCGAATGGCATGTCGTAAAGGTCATATTTCCAACGGCATGACTGTGAACAACCACCACGGTTGGCATCACGGTCTGACATGTGGTTAGAAAGGGTACAGCGACCTGAGTATGAGATACACATAGCACCATGGACAAAGGCCTCAATTTCAAGGTCCGTACGTTTACGGATTTCAGCTAATTCTTCCATAGTAACCTCACGTGCTAAAACAACACGAGTCAAGCCATACTGTTTCCAAAAATGAAAAGTTTCAACGTTTGTCGCAGATGCTTGCGTTGACAAGTGGATGTTAAGGCCTGGAGCATAGGTTGAACAGATTTCAATCAAGGCTGGATCAGATGCAATAACGGCATCGAGTCCCATATCACGCAATTCACGGAACCACTCACCTGCACCTTTTTCATTTCCTTCATGGGTAACCATGTTAGAAGCAACGTGCACGTCAACGCCACGAGCGTGAGCGTATTCGATACCTTCACGAAGCTCATCCATGGTAAAGTTTCCAGCACGGCTACGCAAACCATAGGCTTGTCCACCAACGAAAACAGCATCTGCGCCGTAATTTACAGCAACTCTCAATTTTTCCAAAGTCCCAGCAGGTACCAGTACCTCTGGGCGTTTTTTAGTTGTAGTCATAATTTCTCCAATTTGCAAGATTGTCGATTTTAGTTTTTAGGATAGATCCTTCGTTCCCTGAAAATGGAAAACTCTCAACCGAAGGAGGACGTAATTTTATTTTACACGGTCAGGTTCATAATCATAGAAACCTGTGTCCAAACCACGGTTGGCTGGGTGTAATTTATGAATGGCTTCATCGAAGAGGAAGGCTTGATCCTGTGAAAATTCTCCAGCTCGATGAGGTCACGAGCCTTCACAAAATATTCGGTAATTTTTACAAAGTTTTCACCTGGGCAATAAACACCGTCCAACTTCCAGTGGTCAAAACCATGCTCAACGAGTTCTGAAAGCTTAGTCATCATATCCAGGTCATTATTGGCAAAGATATGTGTTCCATGCAAGTCTTCATAGACTGAGTAGTGAGAATCTGGATCTCCAGGTTCAGAAAGAAAGAGGTCACGTTCTTTGGTAACAGCTTCATCCGTTTTGATAAAGTTGTAGTAGTTTTGAAGAAGTGGTCGTTTTGAGTGGTGAATGATACTTGCCCCGTAAACCAAAACCTCTGCTGGAATTTGAAGATTTTCAGCCATGATGAAGAGTTCCGCAGATGGAATCTCACGGGCCAAAACAGCTTCAGATGCTCCTGCCTGTTTGCCCCAGAAATTAATCTGACGGCTAGAGGTTACCATGGTTGAAGCATCATAAATCATTTTGAAGGGACGTTTATCACGGTTACAGATGTAGAAAACTCCTGCATCACCAACCGTGATATAATCTGCTTTAATTTCTTCAAGAAAATCAAGGTAGTCAGGAAGAGCATCCATCATACTTTGGTGCATGAGGGCGTTAACTGCAACAGTTAACTCTTTACCTGACTCATGTACCAGCTCTGCGATTTTTCGCATTTCTGCGAATGAAAGAGGCTTAGGCAAACGAAGGCCAAAAGTTTTTTCGCCGATGTAAATACGATCTACGCCAAGTTCTAGGAGCTCACGTGCCTGCTCGTAGCTCTCAGCTGTCGCTGTAATCACTATTTTTTTCATAACTCATATTATAGCACAAATTGATTGATTTTTTTAGAACTTTTAGGTTTTGTTAAATCGTATTTTGATATTTAAAAATAGTTTTATAATACTAGAATTTCAAAAAAAAACTTTGCAATATAAACTTTTTATGGTATTATTAAAAAGATTGTAACTAGTAAAATACTGACTCAGTCTTTTAGCCTACACAAAATAGTGGTTTAGGTACTTTATATAGAAAGGAGGCAGACATGGCTGACAACTTACACCGTCAATTTGATCACATCGAAGATTTCGAGATTGAACGTCGTCAAACGACCAATTATCAAGACGATCAAGGTCTAAATAGTAATAGTATTAAACTACAAGATATGATTTTCTTTGGACGTGTCTCAAGCTTCTGTGTTTCAACAGTCCTAGTTGCCTTCCTTTTCTTGGTAGCACAGGTAGCTACCTTCTGGGCCTTCTTCTGGGCAATTACCATTAGCGCCATTGGTCAGTTAGGCATTTATGTCTAATCGAATATCTTAAAGCAAAAGAACGTTGACTAAGGAGTCAACGTTCTTTTTAGTTTGATTCTGCTACTTCTTCAGAGATATCTTTGATATCAATGAAGATATCATCAACGATAGCTTTTGTTTCTGCTTTAACATTGGCTTGCTCAGGTGTTACTTGAGCTGTTTTTTCCTTGATGAGTTCAAAGCTCTCTTTTGCAAAGTCAGCAACTTGAGCTGTTTTTTCTTGAACGGCTTTTGTCAAATCAGTTGCAGTGATGTCGCCATTTTCAAATTTTGTTTTATAATCTTGGAAAGTATCGACTGCTAATTCTTTATAGTCGCTAACTTTTTCCACTACTTGATTTTGGTAAGCTTTAGGATCTTCTTTGAATGAAGCGATTTCCTCATCAATACGTGCTTTAACTGCTTTACCTTTTTCAGTTGTAAAGAAATACGCTGCTGCAGCTCCAGATGCTGCACCAATAATTAGGGTGTTTAGAAATTTACTCATGAAAAGACCTCCTTATTTTTTCTTGTCTTTTTTACCAAATAGTTTTGAAGCAACCTTGCCGATAGCAAAGGCTGAGCCTGCTTTACCGACACTTGCTCCTGCTGCACTTGCCTTAGCAGCGAGGTGACGAGCTCGAGTATTCAAGTCAGAAACACTTTCTGAAAGATCAGCTACTGCTACAAAGAGAGGATCAATCGTTTGAACTTTTTCATTAACATCTTCAACCAAGACATTAGCCTTAGCCAAAATTTCATTTGTTTGGTGAAGTGTTACGTTAATATCTGTACGAAGAACCGCAACTGTTTCTTCAACTTCTTTGACAACATGACGTGTGCGAAGTAAAGTTGGGATTAATGCAATTAGAAATGCAGCAAGTGCGATTGCGATAATAAGAAATGCAATTTCTACCATAGTTTTAGACTCCTTTGACCTGTTTAAAAGGTTAACAAAAAAACTGAATGTTTGACTCCTGCCTCGTATGACCTTTGTTATTATAATTTTCACTTCATTATAACAAAGTCTGAACAGTATGACTAGTTTTTCATTTTATAATCTGCTTTTTGACGTTGTTTACGGAAATATAAGAGGACAGCTCCAAGGATAATGATGGAAATGCTGACCCATTGTGAGACACGCAAGCCGACAAACATAAGACTATCCGTACGCATGCCTTCAATGACAAAGCGTCCAAGTCCATACCAGATAAGGTAAAATGAAGTCACATCTCCCTGTCGCAATCCCTTATTAAAATATCGTAGTCCCAGAATAATGCTAAAACCAACTAAATTCCATAGGCTTTCATAAAGGAAGGTAGGTACACGGTAGCTTCCATCAATAAACATCTGCTGACGGATAATTTCTGGAAGATAATTCAGTTGACTAACTGCTTTTCCATAGGCCTCTTGATTGACAAAATTTCCCCAGCGACCGATGCTCTGAGCTATCATGACCCCAGGGGCCGCAATATCTAGAAAATCTAAAACCGCTATAGCATGACGTTTGGCGAACCAATAAAGGACAGCTGCACCAGCAATCAAGCCACCATAGATAGCAATTCCACCATTCCAAATCGCAAAAATTTCCGATGGATTTTGGCTGTAATAAGACCACTGAAAAATCACATAGTAGAGCCTAGCACCAACAATGGCTATAGGAAAGGCTAAGAGAATAAAATCTAAGATATGCTCAGGATTGATTCCCTTTTCAGGAGCCAAACGCTGAGCCAGATAAACTGCAAGCAAAAGACCAGATACAATACAGATAGCATACCAATGAATACTGATTGGACCAAGTCTTAGAGCAATTGGATCAATAGTAGCTAACATTAGTCTTCACCATTCTTACTAATGAGGTCAGTCAAACGGTCCTTAAAAGTTTTGGTTGCATCATATCCCATTTGCTTAGCACGATAGTTCATTGCTGCAGCTTCTATAACGACTGACACGTTACGTCCTGTCTTAACAGGAATGCGGATACGTGGAATCTTAACGCCCTGTAATTCAATCTCTTCATTGCTATTTCCAAGACGGTCAAAGACCTCGTCATTTTCAAAATGCTCAAGACATATGCACAACTGAACTTGAGATGAATCACGGACAGCACTAGCTCCGTAAAGACTCATAACGTCAATGATACCAACCCCACGGATTTCAAGAAGATGGAGAAGAATTTCTGCAGGTTCCCCCCAGAGAGTTCCTTCATCCTTAGCATAGACATCTACACGGTCATCAGCAACTAGACGGTGGCCACGTTTCACCAACTCGAGCGCTGTCTCACTCTTACCGATACCAGAGTCCCCTTGAATAAGAACACCCATCCCGTAGATATCTACCAGAACACCATGGACACTAGTACGTTCAGCTAATTGAGAGTTGAGATACCAAGACATGTCACCTGAAAGTGATGATGTAGAGTTGCGTCCTTGAAGAACCGCTACACCATTTTCCTTAGCAGCTTGAAGCATCTCTTCTGGAATCTCAAGACCACGCGCCACGACAACAGCTGGAGTTTCCTCTCTAAATATATTAGCAAAAACAGAATAACGGTTATTAGCAGTCATGGTTTTAAGGTAGGACCACTCCTTCATCCCAACCAACTGAAGTCGTTCTGGTGAATAATAGTCAAAATAACCCGTCATTTCTAAACCAGGACGAGAGATATCAGCCGTTGTTATCGCTTTTGCCAAAAGCTCCTCATTCCCATAGACAACCTTAAGTTTAAGCTTATCAACCAACATTTTAACAGTTACTGTCATGTTATTTCCTCCGATTATTTACTAGTTTCATTGTATCATAAAAAGGTTTTCAATGCGGTTCGCAAAGCAAAAAAAGACCTATGACTAACACTAAGGTCAATCATAGATCTTTTCTGTTATCATTACTCACCATTTCCACTCGTCTTCTACAGGTTCAGCATTTTTGCGTTTTCTTCCATCCTTAAGTTTTATTTCGGGATAAATATCCTCTTTATAAGGAAGGAGGAGGGCTAAAACTAAGTATAAGAAGATTCCAAACTGCGTGGAAACCATGAGAATAATAGCTAAGACACGAGCCAAAGTGAGGTTCCAGCCAAATTTATCTGCCAAACCTGCAACAACACCGGCGACGAGTCTATTTTTTCGTATCTTATAGAAGTGATTTGGCATGGTTTTCTTCTCCCATCATTTCGTTGATATCATTGTATGATTTTTGAGACAAAAAAAATCAGTCCTAGGACTGATTTAGAAAAATGAGTTTGCCTTGGCACAAACCGCATCCAAATTTCTGTGTATTGACACGGCGTTTGCGACGGTAAGTGTGACCACAAGATTGGCACTGATAAAGGAAGTAATTTTCTGCCTGGTTTCGAATTTTGGGGGCGTACCTAAGGCCATCCACCCTAGCTAGTAGGTCCTTGAAATCTCTATCCCCATGTTTGCAGCCCTTCCCTTGAAAATAAAGGTGGTAGTGACAGAGTTCATGACGGACGATTTTCCGAAAGGTCTCGAGGCCGTGTTCTTCATAAAGTTTCGGATTGAAATCTAAGTGTCCATCCTTGGGGAAGAAACGACCTCCAGTGGTCCTCAGGCGCTTGTTCCACAAGGCTTGATGCTTAAATTTCCAACCGAAATCTTCGATAGAAACTGTCTTAACATAATCAGTTAGATTCACGTGGATTCACCAAGGAAAGATTAAGCTTTTCGTGTTCTAAGTCAATTTTTGACACCCATACGGTAACTAAATCCCCAACAGAAACCACTTGGCTTGGATGGTTAACGAAACTCTTACTCATCTCAGAGATATGGATAAGACCATCCTCATGGACACCGATATCCACAAAAGCACCAAAGTCCACAACGTTACGTACTGTTCCTTCAAGTTTTTGCCCCACCGACAAGTCTTTGAGCTCAAGAACATCCTTGCGAAGTACCGGTGCTTCAAAATCATCACGCAAGTCTCGACCTGGTTTTAAAAGGTCAGCAATGATATCTTTAAGGGTTTCCTGACCAAGCCCTAGCTCTTCTGCTGTGTCATTAAGATTAAGAGCCTTCAATTTTGCCTTAGCAGAGTCGTCCAAATCTGTGATGTCTAACTGCTTGAAGAGAGCCTTCACCGCTGGATAAGACTCTGGGTGGACTCCCGTATTATCCAAGATATTTTTAGCGTTTGGAATACGGAGGAAACCGGCAGCTTGTTCAAAGGCTTTGGCACCAAGACGTGGGACCTTCTTAATTTCATCACGTGATGTAAACTCCCCATTTTCCTCACGGTAGGCAACAATATTTTCTGAGATAGTCTTGTTGAGACCTGAGACATGTGACAAGAGAGTACTACTTGCCGTATTGACATTGACACCAACCTGGTTAACCACGGTATCAACGACGAAATCAAGATTTTCAGAGAGTTTCTTCTGGCTAACATCATGCTGGTATTGGCCTACTCCGATTGATTTGGGGTCAATCTTAACCAATTCCGCCAGAGGGTCTTGAAGACGACGGGCAATGGAAATAGCAGAGCGCTTTTCGACCGTCAAGTCTGGGAACTCATGACGGGCCAACTCTGAAGCAGAGTAGACTGAGGCACCACTTTCATTGACAATGACATAAGAGGTCTCTGGGAAATCTTTGAGGACTTCTGCCACAAAGGCTTCACTTTCACGGCTGGCTGTTCCATTTCCGATAGCAATAATCTCAATAGCATGCTCTTTGATGAGGTCAGCCAAGTCTTTCCTAGCTTGAGCAATCTTAGCTTGACTTGCTGGAGCAACTGGATAGATGACCTGAGTTGTAATCAGTTTCCCTGTTTGGTCAACGACGGCCAATTTAGCTCCTGTACGAAAGGCTGGGTCAAATCCAAGTACCATCTTTCCTTTAAGTGGTGAGACTAGGAGAAGGCTTCGAAGATTTTGAGAGAAAAGATTAATGGCTCCATCTTCTGCTGCTTCAGTCAACTCACTACGGATACGACGCTCCATAGCTGGAATGATTTTCTTCTTGAGCGACTGGTTGATGACTTCCTCAATATAATCATTTTTTTGCTTGAAACGGGCACTGTAAAAACGATGCATTTTCTCAAGATTGTGCTTAAAGTTTACCTTGATAACGCCTAATTTCTCACCACGGTTAAGGGCCAGAGTACGGTAACCTTGGAGTTTAGATACCTTATCCGCAAAATCATAGTAAATCTTGAAGGTTTCCTTTTCATCCAGAGATTGATCCTTTAGGATCGAAGTGATCTCACTATTGTTCCAGATTTCGTTGTAGGTCCAAGAGCGCAAGCTATTGTCCTCAGAAAAGGCCTCAACCAAAATATCCACAGCACCCGCAAGGGCCTTGTCAGCTGTTGGAAAGGCTTCGGATGTCAACTTTTCAGCTTCATCTTTGAGGTTTGAACTATTTTGCAAGATAAGACGAGCCAGTGGAAAAAGGCCTGCTTCACGGGCAATAGTCGCTTTAGTGCGGCGTTTTTCCTTATAGGGAAGGTAGAGTTCTTCCACGTCTGCCAACTTTTCAGCCGCTTCGATGGCTGCCTTTAGTTGGTCAGTCAATTTGCCCTGAGCCTCAATCTTTGCCAGAACCGTTTCCTTGCGGTCTTGGAGGGCTGTCAAAGACTTATCCATATCAATGATAGCCTTGATTTGCGTTTCATCCAGATTTCCGGTTTTTTCCTTACGGTAACGGGCGATGAAGGGAATGGTATTACCTTCTGCGGTCAATTCCAAAACGGTTTCAACTTGTTGTTTTTTTAGGCCCAATTCTTGAGCCAATGTCTCTAAATTTCGATTTTCCATAAACTCTATTATACCACGATAGGAGGTATGCTTGGGCAGAAAACCTTGTAGATGAAGCGAGATTTTTTGAGCAAGAGGTAGTATAATAAGAGAGTAAACCTATTCTTAAGGCTATTTCTTTCGGAAAATAGATGCATCTTCCTTGAAGCAAAGCTTCTTCTACTGATTCCCTAATTTTCTGTCAGAAATGACGCCCTTAGTATCTTAATTAACTCGGAGGCTTTTTATGGCGGTTATTCAGAAAAAAACAAATGAACTTGAAAGTATGATGGCATCTTTTGCGGTTATCCCTGATTTTGAAAAGGCGGGAACTGATCCTAAGAAGGACAAACGTCTTCAAGAAGATAAGAAGAAATAAAAGTTATGGCTATTTTTCATCAACTACCAGATAGCGTTTTTCAGCTTCTGGCAGTTTTTCTATCTATTATTATCGAAGCCCTGCCCTTTGTTTTACTGGGAAGTATCGTGTCTGGCTTTATCGAAGTCTTCTTGACTCCTGAAAAGGTCCAAAACTTCCTGCCGAAAAACAAGGTCCTGGCTATTCTCTTTGGAACCCTAGTCGGCTTTATTTTTCCTTCTTGTGAATGTGGGATTGTTCCCATTATCACGCGCTTTTTAGAGAAAAAAAGTGCCTAGCTATACGGCTATTCCTTTCATGGCAACGGCTCCTATCATCAATCCAGTCGTTCTCTTTGCGACCTATATGGCCTTTGGGAACTCTTGGTACTACGTGATTTTACGTTTTCTCGGAGCTTTCTTGATTGCCATGATTTTGGGAATTCTGCTCGGCTTTGTGGTGGATGACCAGATACTCAAGGACAAGCGTAAGTCTAATCATGTTCATGATTATAGTGGGTTATCAGCTGGTAAGAAAATCTTTCAGTCCTTGGTTCATGCTGTCGATGAATTTTTCGACACTGGGCGTTACCTGATTTTCGGGAGCTTTGTGGCTGCAGGGATGCAGACCTACCTTCCTACCCGAATCCTAACGACCATCGGTCATAATTCGGTGACAGCCATCCTCATCATGATGCTCCTGGCCTTTATCCTCTCACTTTGTTCTGAGGCGGATGCTTTATCGGAGCTTCACTACTCTCTAGTTTTGGAGTGGCACCAACAGTGGCCTTCCTTATCATCGGTCCTATGGTTGATATCAAGAACTTGATCATGATGAAACACCAGTTTAAGACACGCTTTGTCGGGCTCTTTGTGGGAACCACAAGTCTGGTAACAGTCATTTACTGTCTAGTATTGGGGGTGATTTAATGTTACGTTTTCTCATCTTATCTGGGTATTTTGAGCTCGTCATGTACTTGCAAGTTTCTGGCAAGCTCAACCAGTACATTAATATCCACTACTCCTACCTGGCTTACATTTCCATGGCGCTTTCCTTCATCCTCGCTTTGGTTCAACTCATCGTTTGGATGAAGAAAATAAAGGTTCACTCGCATTTGTCAGGTCGAGTGGCCAAGGGAGCCAGCATCGTTCTCTTGGCATTTCCAGTTCTCACTGGGCTCTTAGTGCCAACGGTGACCCTGGATGCCAATACTGTATCAGCTAAAGGTTATCATTTTCCACTGGCGGCAGGGAGCGATCCTAATCAGGCCAATCAAGAGGGAACGACTACCCAGTACTTAAGGCCGGACACCAGCTCCTACTTCACCTCCTCAGCTTATGAGAAGGAAATGACCAAGGAGCTAGCCAAGTACAAGGGACGTGAGACCATCCAGATTACCACGGAAAATTACATGGAAGTCATGGAGCTCATCTATCTCTATCCAAACGATTTCGTGGGCAAGAAGGTCACCTATACCGGCTTTGTTTACAATGATCCACAGACCATGGGATATCAGTTCATCTTCCGTTTCGGTATTATCCACTGTATCGCCGATTCAGGTGTTTACGGACTGGCAACGACAGGAAGCGACCAAACCTTTAAGGATAATACTGGGTAACAGTCACTGGTACCATCACTGTGAATTATTATCAAAACCTTAAACAGAGCCTCCCTATCCTTAATTTGACTGAGATTAAAGAGGTTAGTCAGCCTGACAATCCTTATGTTTATCGTGTATTTTAAAAAGCCAAGTTCAATTGAACTGGCTTTTTATGTTGAATCAAACTGTACAGTTACTTAAATCTTGAGAGTACAAAAACACTCAATGGGCACAAATGATTGCTAATGGTGTTGTACAGTTACTTAAATCTTGAGAGTACAAAAACCTAGTCAAGGGGCAAAGAAGGGGCAAAATTGTTGTACAGTTACTTAAATCTTGAGAGTACAAAAACCAATCAATATACGCTCAAATGCTTCTAGGTGTTGTACAGTTACTTAAATCTTGAGAGTACAAAAACATAAACCAATTGTAGAGGTCATCAACTACTTGTTGTACAGTTACTTAAATCTTGAGAGTACAAAAACCTTGGTCTAGCGCGTGGTTGTAAATCATGGTTGTACAGTTACTTAAATCTTGAGAGTACAAAAACGGGCTTATAGCGGTTCGAATCCGCTATGAGTTGTACAGTTACTTAAATCTTGAGAGTACAAAAACTTGAAACCTACTGTACTAACTACG
>ENA-OQBT01000280-OQBT01000280.1-human-gut-metagenome-genome-assembly--contig:-NODE-280-length-34920-cov-3.371310_pt1 | contig 34920 bp, 44 predicted proteins | sample MGYA00242749_ERZ504557 | MGnify/ENA primary metagenome ERZ504557 (study PRJEB26092, sample SAMD00036243) | human gut metagenome | host: Homo sapiens | study: EMG produced TPA metagenomics assembly of... | reverse complement strand
TTTACAAGGTCGTTCAATTCAAGGATTGAAGCTTCTTTAATTTCAGCAATAATGTTTTCAATGTTCAATGCCATTATAGATTCCTCCAAAATATTAATTGTTTTAATTAGATAATTGTTTGTAGCGTTAAGCTACCATACGCATTAAGCCGCGTCGTCTTCTTTGTTGTCTGCAACTGCTTTGACAGCAAGTGCAACATTGCGAACTGGTGCTTGAAGTACAGAAAGGAGCATAGAAAGAAGTCCTTCGCGGTTTGGCAATGTAGCAAGGGCAAGGATTTCTTCTTTTGAAGAAACAGAACCTTCGATTGCACCACCTTTGATTTCAAGTGCTTCAGCATCTTTCGCAAAATCATTGATAATTTTAGCAGGAGCAACAACATCCTCGTTAGAGAAGGCTACTGCTGATGGTCCAACGAAAAGATCTTTCATATCGCCAAGACCAGCTTTTTCAGCTGCACGAGTCAAAATTGAGTTCTTGATGACTTTGAACTCAACGCCGCTTTCGCGAAGATTACGACGAAGAACTGTATCTTGCTCAACTGTAAGACCACGTGAATCTACAACAACGATAGATGCAGCAGCTTTCATTTTTTCAGCAACAGCTTCAACTTGCTCAGCTTTTTTAGCAATAATTGCTTCACTCATTAGTTTTACCTCCGTAATTATTTTTGGGCTAGGTACAAAAATTCGCACCTAAACCTAGACACGAAAGTACAAATACGTTATTTCATCATTACGTTTTGTGCCTCGGCAGGAATATTATGAGCACGGCTCCCCTGCTGTCTTAGGTCAGTTTCATTACAAAACCTTAATTATTATATCCAATATTTCTCCTTGTGTCAACACTTTTTATGAAATATTTTATTCTTTTCATGTTTTTAAATATCCTTTAAAGATGGGGAAATTCAAAAACAGATTATAGTATCGGTTTAGCTTCGTATAAAACGCTTCCTTTTAAAAAAATCATATTTTTTGCATATAAATATTTGACTTTTTCTGACCAATAGTATATTATAGTATCAGAAGGTGATTGATAGGAACAATTAATAAATCTCTTTAAATGCGACCTCTCTACTACGATTTGTAAAGACTAAAGAGATTTAACCTTCCAGATACTAAATCGTACAATAGTATCACTTTAGAAAATATGATTGAAAAGAGGTAATATTTATGGCAAATAATAATTTTTACGGAAGAAATCCTTTTGGAAATATGGATGATATTTTTAACGAACTTATGAGTAACATGGGCGGGTACAATTCAGAAAACAGACGCTATTTGATTAATGGGCGCGAAGTTACTCCTGAAGAATTTGCACAATATCGCCAAACAGGTAACCTCCCTGGAAACGCGGAATACCAAGAAGGGGCGTCTAGTTCTGCTCCTAAAGAAGATGGTATCTTGGCAAAATTAGGAACAAACTTGACCGAACGCGCACGCGCTAACGAACTCGACCCTGTTATTGGACGTAACAAAGAAATCCAAGAAACTGCTGAAATCTTGTCACGTCGTACTAAAAACAATCCTGTCCTTGTTGGGGATGCAGGTGTTGGTAAAACAGCCGTTGTCGAAGGCTTAGCGCAAGCTATTGTCAATGGTGATGTGCCAGCAGCTATCAAAAATAAAGAAATTATTTCTATTGATATTTCTGGTCTTGAAGCTGGCACACAATATCGTGGTGCTTTTGAAGAAAATATCCAAAACCTTGTCAAAGAAGTTAAAGACGCTGGTAATATCATTCTCTTCTTTGATGAAATCCACCAAATTTTAGGCGCAGGGTCAACTGGTGGCGACTCTGGTTCTAAAGGCTTAGCTGACATTCTCAAACCTGCGCTTTCTCGTGGCGAATTGACCGTTATCGGTGCAACAACTCAAGACGAGTATCGTAATACTATTTTGAAAAATGCTGCGCTCGCTCGCCGTTTCAACGAAGTTAAAGTAAATGCTCCTTCTGCTCAAGATAGCTTTAACATTTTAATGGGAATTCGTGATTTATATGAAAAACACCACAACGTTATTCTCCCGATAATGTGTTAAAAGCCGCTGTTGATTTTTCAATTCAATATATCCCACAACGTAGTTTACCAGATAAAGCTATTGACTTGATTGATATGACTGCTGCTCATTTGGCTGCTCAACACCCTGCAACTGATGTCAAATCTCTTGAAAAGGAAATTGCAGACCAAAAAGAAAAACAAGAAAATGCTGTGGCTAAAGAAGATTACGAAGCAGCTCTCAATGCCAAGGTTCGTATCGAAGAATTGCAAAAACAAATTGACAACCATACGGAAGGGCAAAAAGTTACAGCTACCGTTAATGATGTGGCAGAATCTGTCGAACGATTAACTGGTGTTCCCGTGTCAAATATGGGAGCAAGTGATATTGAACGCTTGAAAGAATTAGCTAGCCGTTTGAAAGGTAAAGTCATAGGACAAGATGAGGCTGTTGAAGCCGTCTCACGTGCATTCGTCGTAACCGTGCTGGCTTTGACGAAGGTAATCGACCAATTGGTAGTTTCCTCTTTGTCGGTCCTACTGGCGTTGGTAAGACAGAGCTTGCTAAACAATTAGCCCTTGATATGTTTGGCTCAAAAGATGCTATTATCCGCCTTGATATGTCTGAATACTCTGATCGCACAGCCGTTTCTAAATTAATCGGTACAACTGCTGGCTATGTTGCTACGACGACAATAGCAACACGCTTACTGAACGTGTTCGTCGTAACCCATACTCAATTATTCTTCTTGATGAAATTGAAAAAGCTGACCCTCAAGTCATCACACTTCTTCTCCAAGTTTTGGATGATGGTCGTTTGACAGACGGTCAAGGTAATACGATTAACTTTAAAAATACCGTCATCATTGCTACCTCTAATGCCGGATTTGGCAATGAAGCTTTGACTGGTCAAGATGATAAAGACAAGAAAATTATGGATCGTATCGCCCCATACTTCCGCCCTGAATTTCTTAACCGTTTCAACGGCATTATTGAATTCTCTCACTTGACTAAAGAAGATTTGAACGACATTGTTGACTTAATGCTTGACGAAGTTAGCAAGACTATTGCCAAGAAAGGCATTGATTTGGTGGTTAGTGATGCTGCTAAACAACACCTTATCGAAGAAGGTTATGATGAAGCCATGGGTGTTCGACCACTCCGCCGTGTCATTGAACAAGAAATCCGCGATAAAATCACTGATTTCTATCTCGATCACACAGATGTTAGACACCTTAAAGCTGACATGGTTGACGGAGAACTAGTCATCAGCGAAAAATAATCCGTATTTTAAACACTCCTATTAAGCTCAACTCACAGAAGTTGGGCTTTTTCTATGGTATTTTGATAAAATAGAATAACTAAAAAGTTTACAAAGGATAATGATATGCAACTCACACTTTATAATCTTTATCAAAAAATGCTAACACATATGGGAGCAACGAATTGGTGGCCTGCTGATTCCAAGCAACAAATCATCATTGAGGCTATTCTCATTCAAAATACGACTGAATTAAACGCTACTAGGCTTCACAACTTATCAGAGCAGCTAGCAACTACGATTTGCAAGTGCTGGTGAATATACCTAAAGAAAACTTAGAAGAACTTGTCCGCCCTGCTGGTTTTATGAAAAATAAAAGTAAGGCTATTCAAGAAGTAGCTAGTTGGTATTTGGCGCATGAGGAAAATCCCGCAAAGATTGTTCAACAATATGGTAGCTCACTGCGAAAAGTCTTATTGTCTTTGCACGGTGTTGGACCAGAAACTGCTGATGTTCTCATGGCTTATATCTTTGACCAGCCGCAATTTATCGCTGATAAATACGCTCGTACATTATTTACACAATTAGGAATTAATGATTTAACTGACTATAAAAGCTTAGCAATATTGCTTGCAGAACTTCCGCAACCATTTACCTTTGCGGATGCACAAGAATTCCACGGATTAATTGATGAGTTTGGCAAACAATATTTTCATCCTGTCGAGGACTTTCAGAAAAGTTTTCTGGCAGGCGACCAGTTGATTTTGAAATAAGTGTCATTTTTTCTGAAAATGAGCTAGTTAGCTGTTTGAGAAAGTGCTACAATAAAAGTATTGAGCTTATTGTAGAAAGAAGGAAATGATGTGAATGAATTAGAATATATGCCTCAAAACAGTCGCTTTGAGGCCATTTTACTTGGCTTTTTGGGAGGCGCTTTAGATGTCTATTGTCAAATACAATTCGACACCTTGGTCGCAACTCAGACTGGTAATATTCTTTTTCTAATCGCCGATATTAGTCACAGTCCATTGCAGCAAACGCTGATTCGCTTATTTTCTGTTCTTTTCTTCTCGATTGGTTTCATGTTTGGTTTGCATATACGTGCCAATGCCAAAACAGCCTTTTGGAGAGTTTATGCTCTGCTACCGTTGTTGATTGTCACAATGATTTTGCCACTATTGCCAGATATTCGTTTACTTTGGGTTGTCTTACTGGCACTAGCAGCTGGGCTATTAACCTTGACATTTTCAGGTAGTCAGATTGAATCACACGCTTATTCTATTCTGATGACGTCTGGGAATTACCGTAAAATGATAACAGCTTGGCATCAGTATTTTAATGCCGATGAAAAAACGTGTGCTATGAAGCGCCAAGCTATCAATTACTCCCTTGTTGTTATTAGTTTTGTCATCGGCGCAATCACGACAGCTATTTTATATCATTTTACACATGAAAAAACTATCTGGATAGTAACACTAAATCTCGCTTGCATTATCTACCATTATTCAAGTGTCGTTGTCCGCTATCGCTTGCAAGCTTGTAATATTTGATATTAAAAAACGCCCCTAGATTAGTACCAATACTAGTCTAGGGGTATTTTAGGATTTTAGGTAAATGATGCTAAAGTAGCATCCAGTCATTATTCAATAGGATAGTACAAAATGGTTTTGAGCTTATCTTTGCTAACACGATTTTCATTATTCAAGTAAATTTCTCTATGATAATTTTTTGAACGCTTTACATTAGTTTCTTTAGCAAATAAATCCATTTTTTGAAAAGAGATAGGTTCATCATCATAAGCACCTATGTGAAGAATTTCTACACAATTTTCAGCAGGGATTGTCTCAAAATAAATTTGCTCATCCTGATTTTATCATCTCATATATTTTTACTTTATCTTCATAACTTAATTTCATATAAAACACTTCAAAAGTTAGATTTTTTCTGTCTAACTTTTGAGGTGCAGTTCAAAACCCAGCCTCTTATCATAATTCATCTAAAATACTATCCCAAGATTCATCTAAACCTGTGCGGTCAACGGATGAAAAGATAATAAATTTATCTGATTTATTAAAGTTTAATTTCTTTTTGATTGCTGATTCATGCTTGTTCCATTTGCCACGAGGAATCTTGTCAGCTTTTGTGGCAACGACAATAACGGGAATCTCATAATATTTTAGGAAGTCGTACATTTGAACGTCATCAGCGCTTGGTTCATGACGCAAATCAACCAAGCTGACAACGGCACGCAAATTATCACGACTTACCAAATATTCTTCAATCATCTTGCCCCATTTGGCGCGTTCTGATTTAGAAACTTTGGCATAGCCGTAACCAGGCACATCGACAAAACGCAATTTATCATCAATATTATAGAAGTTAAGCAATTGGGTTTTTCCTGGCTTACTAGATGTACGAGCTAGGTTCTTACGCCCTAAAAGGGTATTAATAAAGCTCGACTTTCCAACGTTTGAACGCCCAGCAAGCGCAATTTCTGGTAAATCATCTTGCGGATAATGGGATTTATTGGCTGCGCTCAACAGAAGCGAAGCGTTGTGGGTATTTAAATACTCAGTCATCATCAGCTCCTTACGCAATTTCCAAAATTGGTTTATCTTTGCCTTCAACAGCCGCTTTAGTGACACGAACCTTGGTCACTTCTTCTTGGCTAGGAATTTCAAACATGATATCCATCATAGTTTCCTCAATAATTGAGCGTAAACCACGAGCTCCTGTCTTACGTTCAATGGCTTTGTTAGCAATAGCTTGCAAAGCATCTTTATCAAATTCTAGTTCAACACCGTCATATGATAATAGTGTTTGATATTGTTTAACCAAGGCATTACGTGGTTCTGTCAAGATACGAACCAAATCATCAGCCGTCAACTGTTCAAGTGCCGCTACAACTGGCAAACGTCCGATAAACTCTGGAATCAAGCCAAATTTTTGAATATCTTCTGAAATGATTTCTTGCATATAAGAAGCATTTTCATCAATTTTACGGTTATTTTGGCCAAAACCGATAACCTTTTCACCTAAACGTTGTTTGACAATATCCTCGATACCATCAAAAGCACCGCCGACAATGAATAGGATATTTTTAGTATCAATTTGAATCATTTCTTGGTTAGGGTGCTTACGTCCACCTTGAGGTGGTACGCTAGCAACTGTTCCTTCAATGATTTTAAGAAGTGCTTGTTGAACACCTTCACCTGAAACATCACGTGTAATTGAGACATTTTCGCCTTTTTTAGCGATTTTATCAATTTCGTCCACGTAAATGATACCGCGTTCTGCGCGTTCGATATTAAAATCAGCTGCTTGAATTAATTTCAAAAGGATATTTTCAACATCTTCACCAACGTATCCTGCTTCTGTCAATGATGTCGCATCAGCAATCGCAAACGGTACATTCAATGTTTTAGCCAAAGTTTGAGCTAGGAATGTTTTTCCTGAACCTGTAGGACCAATCATCAAAATGTTTGATTTTGCAAATCAACATCTTCTTCGTTGCGACTTTCCGCAAAAGAAACACGTTTGTAATGGTTATAAACAGCTACGGCAAGCGCGCGTTTGGCACGGTCTTGACCAACGACATATTCGTCAAGAGTTGCTAACAACTCTTTAGGTTTTGGAACTTCCGCTAAATCTGCAAGAACTTCTTCAGCAAGTTCTTCTTTGATAATTTCTTGTGACAAAGCCACGCACTCATTACAGATAAAAACATTGTTTCCTGCAATGATTTTTTTCACTTCATCTTGGCTTTTTCCACAGAATGAGCAATAAACTTTTACATCATTTGTTCGATTTCCAACCATCTTTTATTCTCTCTAATTCTATTCTCTCTAAATTAAAATAAGGTACCATACACGGCATGAATGGTATTGACTATATTTGTAAAGGCATTTAAAAACAAAAGAACTGCCAATCCATATCGTTTTTTTCTAAGTGCTGGGAGGGCACATAAAATACAAATAACCGCTAAGAAAGCCGTGAATACACCAAAAATACTTCTTTGCATTCCTATCTCCCTATTTTATTTTTCTAAGACTGTAATGGTAAAGTCGTAGGCATTTTTATCATCTTTTTCGTTGAAGGTTTCAGAGACTTTTCTAAAGCTTGTCAAATCAATGTCTGGGAAATACGTATCACCTTCAAAAACACCATGAACCGTTGTTTTAATAATAGCATCACAATGCGGTAGAAAAGCTTTATAGATACTAGCCCCACCAACGATATAAAGGGTCTTATCCTGCTTTTTAAACCAATCAAAAACCTCGTCCATGTCATGAACGATTCTTACACCATCTGCCTCAAAGGACTTGTCTCTTGTTAAAATCAATGTTTCGCGTCCTGGAAGAATACGGCGATTCATTCCGTCAAAGGTGACACGCCCCATTAAAAGGGCTTGTCCCATGGTTGTTTCTTTAAAGTGTTTTAATTCTTTTGGTAAACGCCATGGCAAGCCATCATTTACTCCGATTAAACGATTTTCATCTTCTGCCAAATGGCAACGATTTTCTTTGTCATACAGTCCTCTCATTTCGTCTATTTCATTTTATCAGATTTCCCTAAAAAATACAGAAATGTGATACGGAAACGACCACAAAAGAGGGATTAAATAGCCAAATCAAATTTTATTTGTGGTTTAACTGGCTCATAATCAACTAATTCAAAATCTTCTGGTTTAATATCAAAGAAATCTGTTCCGTCTGGCACGTTGAGTACCAAACGTGGTTTACAATCCGTAGATTCGCGAGAAAGCAATTCTCGAGCTTGCTCGAATTGATTATCGTAGATATGCAAGTTATTGACAAAGTAGAAGAATTTTCCCACTTTCCAACCAAAATGCTTAGCAATCATCATTTGAAGGGCAACATATTGCATAGCATTGATGTGGTGTGAAACAAGCATATCATTTGAACGTTGAGTCAAAGTTGCATCAAGGTAAATCTCACCGTCAACACGACGCACATCATACATTGTTTGAAAAGCACATGGCAAAAGTCCGTCTGTATTTTCAAAAGCTTCGTAATCCCAAAGTGAGATGACATTACGACGATTCCATGGATTTTCCTCTAATTGTTTCAATATTTTACGGATAATGTCGTGTTTTTTGACAACAGCACCATAACGTTCGCCAATCGTTCCAGAGTTGTCAACTTCCCAGTCATTCCAATATTTGACATTGTATTTATCATTTAAAACTGATAAATCATTCGTTTGGTCTTGATAAATCCAAAAGATTTCACGAATAGCACTTTTAATCGGAATAGGGCGGAGGGTTGTAATCGGAAATTCCCCCTTACTCAAATCATATTCAGCAAACGCTCCCGTAACGTATTTTGAATTAGCTTGTCCACCGTTTTGGTAAACAGGGCGAGCATTTTCTGAAAAGACACCTTCTTCCATAATTTTTTTGATATTTTCTTTAAAAATCACATCAGCTTTTGTCATGCCATTCACTCCTTTGGATTTTTTGATTTTGTAAAAAAAATCATTCTTTCCTATTTTATCTGAAATAAACAAAAAAAGCTAGTATTTTTCTTGTATTCAAGATATTTTGCCATTACTTTGACGAATGAAATAAATAATTTTTTGTAGAGCATTTTCACAACTTTATGGTAGAATTATCTTTGGACATTAGTCACTAATTAATAATAATCACGAACTCAATATGCCATAAGACATTTGAGCTCATTATGAGTTAGCTAGGCAGGTACTCGTAAACATTGTAGTATCAGGTGAGTTCAATCATTCAGAAAGGTTTATTCATGAAAATCGGTATTGATAAAATCGGGTTTGCGACATCACAATATATGCTAAACATGGATGATTTAGCTGAAAGTCGTCAAGTTGACCCTGAAAAGTACAGCAAAGGTTTGCTGTTAAGAACGCTTAGTATTGCACCTGTCAATGATGACATTGTAACTCTTGGTGCTTCTGCTGCTGACAGCATTCTTACTAATGATGACAAAGAAGCCATTGATATGGTTATCGTTGCGACAGAATCATCTGTTGACCAAAGTAAAGCGGCAGCAACTTGTATTCACAACCTTTTGGGAATTCAACCTTTTGCACGTAGTATCGAGATGAAAGAAGCTTGTTACAGTGCGACAGCAGCGCTTGATTACGCTCGCTTACACGTTGAAAAACACCCAGAATCAAAAGTCCTCGTTATTGCTTCTGACATTGCTCGTTACGGAGCCCACACTTCAGGGGAACCAACGCAAGGTGCTGGTAGCATTGCCATGCTTATCTCACAAGACCCACAAATTTTACTCTTAAATGATAATTTCGTTGCTCAAACACGCGACATTATGGACTTCTGGCGTCCTAATTATTCAACAACGCCTTATGTCAATGGTATTTATTCAACCAAACAATACCTTGATATGTTGAAAACGACATGGGCAGAATTTCAAAAACGCTTTAATACATCACTTTCTGATTTTTCAGCTTTCTGTTTCCACTTACCATTTCCAAAATTAGCCCTTAAAGGCTTTAATAAAATTATGGATAAAACATTGCCAGCTGATTTGCAAGAAAAACTTAAAGCTAACTTTGAAAGTTCTATCCTTTATAGTAAACAAGTCGGAAATATATACACTGGTTCACTCTTCCTTGGACTCCTTTCACTTCTTGAAAATAGTGAAAACTTGGTAGGCGGTGACAATATCGCTTTCTTCAGCTATGGAAGTGGCGCAGTTGCTGAAATTTTCACTGGAACATTGGTTGAAGGTTTCAAAGACAAACTTAAAAATAGCCGACTTCAAGAACTCAAACAACGTATTGCTCTTTCTGTTGAAGATTACGAAAGAATCTTCTTTGAAGAACCTGTTTTAGATGCTGACGGTAATGCTTCTTTTGCAAATTACAAAACTGGAACATTTGCCCTCAAAGAAATTCGTGGACACGAAAGAATTTATGGAAAAACAAACGAAATCGACTAAAGTTAACTGGAGTGGATTCTCCAAAAAAGCAATAACTGAACGTCTTGAACATTTGGAAAATAATCGTCTTTTAAGCACTGAAACGCTTAATGACTTAAAAGAAAATACCTTGCTATCGCTTGAAACAGCCAATCAGCTAACAGAGAATGTTTTGGGAACTTTCTCTTTGCCGTTTTCAGTTGCTCCTGATTTTCAGGTTGATGGTGCTACTTTCAACGTTCCAATGGTAACTGAAGAACCTTCAGTGGTGGCGGCGGCTAGTTTTGCAGCTAAAATCATCAAACGTTCAGGTGGTTTTAAGACCAAAGTTCATTCTCGAAAAATGATTGGTCAAGTTGCCCTTTATGATGTGGTAGACAAAGCTATCGCAAAAGAAACTATCTTGAATCATTCTGCGCAGCTATTGACCTTAGCCAATGAAGCTCACCCTTCTATCGTAAAACGTGGTGGCGGCGCTAGAGAATTGACTGTGGAAGAAAAAGATGAGTTTCTGATTGTTTACTTGACGGTTGATACACAAGAAGCTATGGGAGCCAATATGGTCAACACCATGATGGAGGCTTTAGTGCATAGTTTGAAAGAACTTTCTGGCGGAAAAAGTCTAATGGCAATTCTTTCAAACTATGCAACGCAGGCGCTGGTTACCACCGAATGTCAAGTTGACCTTCGCTACCTCAGCCGCAACAAAACAGAAGCCCAAGCATTAGCAAGTAAATTCCAACTGGCAAGCAAACTTGCTCAAGTTGATGTTTATCGTGCTACCACACATAATAAAGGGATTTTTAATGGTATAGATGCCGTTGTCTTGGCAACTGGAAATGACTGGCGAGCTATCGAAGCAGGCGCTAACGCCTATGCTTGCAAAGACGGACAATACCGTGGTTTAGCAACTTGGTCATTTGATAAAGAACAACAAGTGCTTCGCGGTCAATTAACGCTACCAATGCCAATCGCAACACGCGGTGGTTCTATCGGACTTAACCCAACCGTTAAAATCGCTCACGAACTATTAGGGCATCCAGGTGCACAAACACTTGCAAAAATCATTGTTTCTGTTGGGCTAGCACAAAATTTCGCTGCCGTGAAAGCCTTGACTTCTACTGGTATTCAGGCAGGACACATGAAATTGCAAGCCAAATCATTAGCACTTCTTGCTGGTGCCACTGAAAACGAAGTTGGCAAAGTGGTTCAACAACTCTTGCAAGCACCACATATGAATTTAGAAACTGCCAAAACAATTCTAAAAAATCTGAAATAGACAAAGCGTCTGGAACCTCCCGGACGCTTTTTTATAACTGTAAATGAACGAAAAAGATTAAGTTTTCTGATTTTTTTGACATTATTTCTCCAAAATGAAGTTTTTTCTTGACAATATTTTTTAGAGATTATATAATCTAGTTATTGATACTAGATAAAGAGGTAAATAAAACTTTATGACAATATCTTATCCAAAATGGTCTGAATTACCAGATATAGATTTATATTTAGATCAGGTACTGCTGTATGTCAACCAAATCGGCGAAGCCAATCATCAAAACGAAAAAGGATTAACGGCTTCTATGATTAACAATTATGTTAAACATGGGCATCTCGAAAAGCCGATTAAGAAAAAATACAGTCGTAAGCAGGTGGCACGATTAATTGTCATTACAAGTTTAAAAAACGTCTTTTCCATTCAAGAAATTAGCCAAACATTGGCGATTTTAACAGCGGACAACCAATCACAAAAACGTTATGATGATTTTGTTGCTTGCATGAATGGTGAAAAGATAGACGACTTACCTCCTGTTGTCGTTTCAGCTTGTCAAACATTGCAGCTGTATTACCAAACTCACCAATTAGTTCAAGAATTAGAAGGAGAAAAAGATGAATGCTAGCATGACTATGAAATTAAGTAAACGTCTTTCATTCGGCGAAGAAGTCGCAAATAGTGTCACTCACGCTGTTGGAGCTGTGGCAATGCTTGTCCTGCTTCCTATCACTGCCATTTATAGTTATCAACATTATGGTATAGAAGCAGCTGTCGGCATGTCTATCTTTGATATTAGCCTTTTCTTGATGTTTCTATCATCGACAATTTATCATTCTATGCAATATGATTCACCACAGAAATTCATTTTGCGGATTATCGACCACAGTATGATTTACATTGCTATTGCAGGTTCTTACACTCCTGTCGCTCTCTCTTTAGTAGGTGGCTGGCTCGGATATGTTATTATTATCTTGCAATGGGGCGCAACTATTTTTGGTATTTTATATAAAATTTTTGCCAAGAAGATTAATGAAAGATTCTCACTCTTTCTCTACTTGCTTATGGGCTGGCTAGTGATTTTCATTATTCCAAGCATTGTTAGCAAAACTGGTGTTGCTTTCTGGCTACTAATGCTTGCTGGTGGTCTTTCATATACTATCGGAGCAATCTTCTACGCTAGAAAACGTCCTTACGACCACATGATTTGGCATCTCTTCATTTTACTAGCTTCAGTGCTACATTACATTGCCATTGTTTATTACATGTTGTGATAAATTTAGTAATATATAAAAAACGTTGATTCAAAAGAATCAGCGTTTTTGGTTTGCTTCGTTTAATTTTCCGTATAGGAGATAATCTACCTGTCTAAGTTCGGCAATTGTTTTGCAATTCAGAGCACACATGATGAGGCGCAAGTCGTCTTTCCAGCCATTAATGATTGTGATGACTTCTTCAACAGAATATTTTTCGACAAGTTCTAGGATTGCTCGCGATAATCCTACCGCTTTTGCTCCTAAAACCAAGCATTTTACAATATCCAAAGGATGACGAACGCCGCCAGATGCCAAGATTTCAATCTTATCAATCATCGGCTGAGCATTCAACAGCGTTTGAACCGTGCTTTGTCCCCACTCATCGAGATAAGAACGATTATGCCCTCGTTGATTTTCAATATAGGCAAAACTTGTGCCACCACGTCCTGAAATATCAACAGTTTTAATACCTAACTTGTGAGCCATTTCAATTGTTTTTAAATCCATGCCAAAGCCGACTTCTTTAAGAATGACAGGAGCTGGCATTTTTGTGGCATAATCGGCGAGATTTTCTTTCCATTGGCGAAACTCACGTTCACCTTCTGGCATTAAAAGCTCCTGCATCAGATTGACATGAATTTGGAGAAAAATGGGCTGCATTTCGTGAATGGTTTGTAACCCTAATTCATAAGGTTTGTCAATTCCGATATTAGTCGCTAGCAGAAACTCTGGAAATTCTTCTTTGCTAGGATAAGAATCATCATGAGGATTTTTCAGCGCAGCACTGTAGGAGCCTGTAACCATAACAAGCCCCGTTGCTTGTGCAATTTGAGCCAATTTTTGATTAACAGCTCTGCCTTTTTCTGAACCGCCCGTCATGGCATTGATATAAAAAGGAAACTCAAAATCACGCTCCGCAAAATGGGTGTGCAAATCAATCTCACTTAAATCATAATCAGGAAGAGAATGATGAATCAACTCCATATCGTCAAAAGAATTATAAGGAGATTGATATTTTAAAGCGTACTTAATGTGTTCATCTTTGCGATTAATCATTCTTGGTTACCTCAATCCAAATTGGTCTGACTAAACTTAATTTATCTTTCATCACTTAATCTTTCTTGATATAGTATTTCAATACCAGCTTTCTGCCAACGTTGGGCGAGTTCGTGGCTGTCGCTTTCTGAGAATGATATTGCAATACCACAGTCGCCTCCGCCTGAGCCAGATGATTTTGCAATGACATCTAAACCTTTTTCAGCAGATTTCAACGCCTTTAACTTGTCGTTGTAAATAGCTGAGCTTAAACCGAGCAACAAATCACTAACTTTTTGCAGGCTTGCCTTAACAGCCATCTTATCACCTGTTTGAAGGGCTTGCTTACAGATTTGAACATTTCTTTCTGTATCCTCAAGAAATGCTCTTGTAATGGCCGATTTGACTAAATTAATCATATCTTTTGAAATGGACGGTTGTTTTGTCCAGCCTACCAAGAAGTCACATAGTAACGCAGGTTTGATGATTTCGATACGATAGCCCCAGTCTTTAGCAAGTACAGTTTTGATGTCTTCTGTTGCAATCCACGTTGACACTTTTTGACGGTCAAAAGAGGTGAAAGCCACCAAATCATCGTAAGCAATACAAGCTATGTCGCCCATAGAACCATTGTCCCCCAGTTTTAAAAGCGTATAGGAAGCAAGCTTGAAAATGGTATCCGCTGATAACTTTAGCTCATAAAATGCGGACAAGGCTTTGAGCGTTAACACCGTCACTGAACCACTTGACCCAATGCCAAATTTCTTACCGTCACGCTCTAACTTTCCAGTAATATCGAGTTTAAATGCTGGTAAATCATGCAAAGATTTGTCAAGGTAAGTAGCCAGAGTGACAATGGTTTGCTGAATGAGCGCATAATTCTTATCCGCTGTCATATCAGTAGCGTAGTCAAACATATCTGAAAAAAGGGAAATTTTTTCGGCTTCTTTGACTATCGCTGTCATAGGAATGGGAATATTTTTCAAAATAGCAGTTTGCCCAGGGGTTAGTATGGCATATTCGCCTGCAATATAGAGCTTTCCACCTGTCTGCACACTAATCGTTTTCATCTGGTAACACCTTAGTACGTGATGCAATCACACGATAGTTTTCTTCAAAACGTTTTGTTAAGCGCTCTAAATCTTCTTCCAAACAAAGAACTTTAACATTTGGACCTGCATCCATTGTGAAATAGCATTTTTCACCTTGAGCGCGCAACGATTTAACAAAATCCATAGCTGTATAGGTCTCATTTGTCAAATAATTGAATGGTGGATTAGCGTGTGTATTAGTATCGTGCATGGCAAGTGCATTGCGTTCTGTCAATTCTCCAACTTTTTCAAAATCATTGGCTTCCAAATAAGCAAGCATATCCTTATAATCTTGCTCAGATTGTTTAACCCAATCCGCAAAAGTTGTTGACGTTTCAGCACAGCGTTTCATGCCTTCACGACTAGAAATTGGTTTCTTGCTATCGCTTAAAACAAGCATAATCATTGCTAATTTGAGATTGGTTTGCACTGGATAAATATCTCCGCTGTCTTTATCCCACGCAGCAATCGGTCCAAAGAATGAACGTGATGATGAGCCTGAAGCAAATTTGGCTTTTTGTGCCAACTCTGATTGATTTAAGCCAGTTTCGAAAAGTTCATTACAAGCCTTTACAAGCGCTGAAAGTCCACTTGAACTTGATGATAAACCTGCAGCGGTTGGCATGTTATTGCTAGTTTCAACTTTGACAAATTCGGAACGTCCACCACGGTATTGGTCGATAATGGCAGAAATTTTTGCGTGTTCTTTTTCATCTTGCAAGACACCATTGATGTAAAATTCATCATGACCAACCGATTGTGGTAAAAAAGAAACAGTTGTTGTGGTAAACATATTTTCCAGAGTCAAAGAAATACTGCTAGTTGCTGGAATCATCTTGACAGCATCAGCTTTCCCCCAGTATTTGATAATAGCAATGTTGGCATATGATTTTACCGTTACAATTTTTCGATCCACGTTTGAACCGCTCCTCCTTCTTTTAATGCGTTACTTATTTTTTCTGCGTCAGCTTTGGTACTTGCAAGGGCAATAATACAGCCTCCAAGTCCGCCGCCACTCATCTTGGCTCCAAGGGCACCATTCCCAAAGAAAGCTTAACCAGTTGGTCGGAAACGTCAATGCTGACACCAATAGCTTGTAAATGAGCGTGTGCTTTGGTCATCATGTGACCAATTTTTTGAATATCTTTGTCTTGAATAGCTTTTTGAACAATTTCGGTTAAGTCGCCAAGGGCTGCTAGATGTGGTAAATTGGCCTCTTCTGCCTGTGCAACCTTCTCAACAGCTTCACGCGTATTACCATAAATTCCTGTATCTGCAATAACCAAATAAGCATCCAAATCTAAATCAAGGTACTAAAACCGATGTTACGAATAAAAGTAATGACTTTATCACTCAAACAAGTCTTGGCATCAAGCCCACTTGGATTTGAATGTGCAATAATCTCTGCTTTATTCACCAAAATTTCCAGAGTATTCATATCAATGCTTTGCTCAAAATAATCAAAAACAGCACGGATAGCTGCGATAGAAACCGCTGCTGATGACCCCATGCCACGTTTTTGTGGAATTTCAGAACGAATCGCATAGGTAATGGAAACATCTGTGTGATTTAGGTACTCTAACGCCGCATAAACGGCAGTTGATAACGTATCATAAAAATCAAAGTGAATCTTTTCTTCAGCTGGATAAATATGACATTCAACCTTAATTCCTTGAAGCGGAATCGCAATGGCAGGATAACCATAAACAACGGAATGTTCACCCATCCAAATAATCTTACTATGCGCCTTACCGACGCCAATTTTCTTAGTCATGCTCTTCTCTTACAATTTTTAGTTTATACTCCATTTTATCATTGTTCCACAAAAAAAGCGACTTTTACTGGAAAATGTTAGCCCTTATCATAAAAAAATAGAAAAACCAGTCAAGGACTGGTTTAAATCACTGGGTCTATATTGAGTTCTGGGATGATGCGGGTTAAGAATTGTTTGGTGCGTTCTTCTTTTGGTTTGCTGAAGAATTCTTTTGGGTCGCCTTCTTCGATAATGTGTCCGCCTTCCATAAAGATGACATGTGTTGCCACATCACGCGCAAAGCTCATTTCGTGAGTGACGACTACCATAGTGACCCCTTCTTGGGCTAATTCTTTCATGACATCAAGAACATCTCCAATCAATTCTGGGTCAAGGGCAGATGTCGGCTCGTCAAATAAAATGACATCAGGTTTCACAGCGATAGCACGCGCAATTCCAATCCGTTGCTGTTGCCCACCAGACAATTGACTAGGATAGTAGTCTTTTTTCTCTAAAAGCCCAACTTTTTTCAGCGCATTTTCAGCAATTGGGATAGCTTCTTCTTTTGGAATCTTGCGAGCAATGACTAGTCCTTCCAAAATATTTTCAATAGCCGTTTTGTTAGCAAATAAATTATAATTTTGGAAAACAAAGGCTGTTTTTTTGCGAATTTCAAGAACATCCTTGCGACTGATTTTTGCCAAATCGTAGGTCTTGCCATCTAGTATCAACTCCCCAGCATCAGCTTTTTCAAGATAATTAAGAGACCGCAAGAAAGTTGTTTTTCCTGAACCCGAAGGTCCCAAGATGACAACAACATCACCTTGATTGACTGTCAAACTAATCCCGTCTAAAACTTTTTTTATCTCCAAATGATTTTTCGATATTTTTAACTGATAACATAGAAAACTCCTAACTTGACCTCAAACAATTTGAGCACGTTTTTCTAAAAATTTAAAACCGTATTGAATAAGCCCACAAATCACAATATAAATAATGAAAATAACAAAATAGGATTCAAAATAATGGTAACCATAAGCGGCTTCAATCTTAGCAATTGCCGTGATATCTTTCACCGTCATCACAAAAACAAGAGAAGTCCCCTTGACGAGATTAATCACCAAGTTGCAAAGATTTGGTAGCGCCTGACGAATAGCTTGCGGAAAAACTATTCTAATATAAGCTTGACTGGTCGAAAGCCCAATCGCCTGTGCAGCTTCTAACTGTCCTTTATCAACCGTTAAAATGGCAGAGCGGATAATCTCAGATAGGCTTCCAGTAGTCATAAGCCCAAAAATAATGTAAGCGTAATAAATAGGATTAATGTCAAAAATATTAAAACCTGTGGCTTTCAATAGCTGGTTAATCAAACTTGGAAAAAGACTATAAAAAAATAAAATCAGTAAAATAGCTGGTGTCGAACGAATAAAGGCGAGATAAATAACTGAAAATCCCGTAACACCTTTCACCTTATAAATGCGACCTAAAGCTAGAAAAAGAGCTGGAAAGAAACTCAAAAGAATGGAAACAACCATAATTCCCAAGGTTACTGGAATCCCAGAAAGAATTTTGACAAATGTTTCTAAAATGTAAGAAAAATCCATAATCCCTCCTTAACCTCGTGTCGTGTCTAACTCATTTTCAATGAAATGTGTTCCAACAGCTAAAATTAACGCTAAAACCCAGTAAATAATGGCAACCGCTGTATAGGTTTCAAGCGAATAATTGCCCAGATTTCGTGAAATAACCAAATTTCCAGCACCCATTAAATCAACCAGACCAATCGTATAGGCTAAAGCAATGTCTTTTAATAGATTAATAATCGCTGTCGTGATATTGGGGAGTGCAATCCGAAACGCCTGTGGCAAAAGGATTCTGACAAATGTCTGATAATCTGTTAAACCAATACTAAGCCCTGCTTCTAATTGACCTTTAGGAAGTGCTTGATAAGAGGATTTAAAAACTTCTGAGATACTAGCTGCAAACAACAATGTCATCGCTAAAATAACAAACACTGAACGAGACCAACCATTGACATCGATGCCTAACCACCATTCTAAAAAACGAGGTAAACCATAAAAAACCAAAAAGATAAGCACAATAGGGGGCGTACATCTTAAAATAAAGACATATCCTCTTGCAAAAGAGGGTAAGCTTTTTTCACCTGACAACTGTGACCAAGCCAAAAACAGTCCTAACAAGCTTCCAAATAAAATGGTCAATACTAAAACCCATAAAGTCAGAGGTAAAGCTGATAAAATTTCCGGAAGAAATGTTATCACACGAGATGGTTCATAAGAAACCATAGGCACCTCCTAGTCTGTGACGTAACTAAAGACATCTTCTCCAAAGTATTTTTCAGAAAGTTTTGCGATTGTACCGTCCTCTTTCAACCCTTTAATAGCTTTATCATATTCTTCAGCAAAAGCTTCATTAGTAGCATTTTTATGAATCAATGGATAAGTTTCAATGCCTTTATATGGGAACCATGTTAATTGGTCAGCATATTGATGATAAGCACCATCTTCGTCTTGAACAGCTTCTTCAAATGACAACTTGATTGAGAAATAAGCATCGTAACGTCCTTCAAGAACCCAAGCATAGGCATCCGCAACAGAGAAACTTTCTGATTCTATCAATTCAATCGGATTTTTAGCTGTTTTATTGTACTCTTGAATCACATTATATTGAGCATTTTGTGGTGAAATTGGAACGAGTTTACCACCGCTATTAGCAAATGAATCGATATCTGTGTATTTTGATTCATCTTCTTTACGAATGGCAAAGCCAATCACACTAGCACCAATGGCTTCGTCTGGAATCACAAATTTTTCAGCACGTTCAGCAGTGTACCATGCACCTTTGACACCAATATCGTATTTTCCAGATTCAAGACCAATCAGCAAATCTTCGTCACTTGTTCCTGTGTATTCGAATTTATAATTTTTCAATTTTTTATCAACGGCTTTCAAAACAGCAACTTCAAATCCGTCACTTTCACCATTTTCATCGACATAATCGTATGGCACATAGTTTTGTGTATGAGCGACTTGAAGGGTAGTCACCTTGTCTGAATCGCCAGATGAGCTTTGAGCACTTGCGGTCGTCTTACCTGTTAATTGACGTCCAATTACTGTCGCTGCAACAAGCGCTACAACAATTCCACCAGCAACAATCCATTTTTTCTTACTCATATACATCCACTCCTTTTCCTAAAAACTCATAAAGCAACTGCTTCTTTCACCCAATCAATACGTTTTGACGAAATATCACTTGGTACGGTACAATCTGCTCCAATCACAACGCCTTGACGTCCTGCTTCATCAAGCAATTCTTTGACTTTTCCTTGAATAGCTTCTTTACTGCCAAGGTATAATAAACCTTTTTCAGTATTTTCAAAGCCACCAAGAACTGTTTTGCCACCGAACAATTGACGTCCTTCTGATAAGCTGACACCTTCCAATTCAACTGCCCAGTTAATGACATCTGCGGGATAATCTGTGTAATACATAATGTCATTTGTTGCGCCTTCATAACCACAGATGTGAAGAATATTCGTACCACCAGCAGAAATCGCACGATTCAAAATGTGAAGCTCACCTGGTTTAATCACTTGGTTGTATTCTTCTTTGCTTGAACGTGAATCTTGCAAATTTTGAACGCTGAGGTAAATACCGTCAACTCCTGCTTCTTTAATTAAACATTTTGTTAGGATGCCAATGTCGCCAGCAACCACGTCCAAAACTTCTTTAGTCAACTCAGCATCTTCCTTGATAAAGTTTTCAATGATTTCATCACCATTGCCACCTTTTCCTGCCAATTGCCACTTCAAATAAGTCACAGGAGCAAAAATATTATAGAAAGAAGCAATATCTTCTGGGAAATCTTCACGTATTTTTTTGGCTAATTCAACTTGTTGTGTAATCCAAGGATGATTTTCACCGATAGAGACAATTCCTTCTAATTCTTTGATAGAAGTGACACCTTGATGAATTTGTTCATTAGGATAAGTGAAGAAGCCATCACTCATCACCTTGACAAAATCTGGATTGACGTCTGAAACGAATTTTTTATGTCCTGCGATATTTTTATTGAAAATCTCAGGATTAAAACCGTCGCCTCTTTCATCATCCGTTGTGAAATGATACCAAAATCCGACAGGAACTTTGTCGACTTTTTCATTTTTAAATGCTTTTAAAACCCATTCTCTCTTTGTTGTCATAATCTGTTTCTCCTTTGCTTTTGGTATGACAATTATACTATCATGCATTTTTATACTTGAAAAATCTATATTTTTTATGAATAGCCATAAGATTTGCTTATAGCAAAAACCAAAGAAAAAGCCAGTCAAGATATTCTCTCGACTGACTTTTTATCTTCAAGGCAAATGTGTCAAACTTTTTAAGCAATTAAGATACTGTAAATCTTCTTTCGTGATTTCAGATCTCTGGTAATCAGAAATCAATGGGTTAAAAGGAGATATTTTCAAAAAATAAGAAGAGATAAGATAAAAATGATTAGTGTTACTATTGAAATGTTTCTTAACTGCTTTTCGGTTACTATCATAGACACGTCTTCCTTCAAGATTTTTAGTAATCCTATCTTACCACGTCTCTTTTCATTCGTATAATCTAAATTTTTTATTATTATCCATAAAATCTGCTTATAATCTAGAAAACTAATGACAGGTTATACAAAAATCTTATCACGGCTTTATTTTTTTCTATCAGAAATTTACTGATTTTTTAATCTTATTTTTGCTATAATGACAACAACTATTATGAAGAAGGGATGAGGTTTTATGAATTTTCAACAATGTCGTTATGTTGAAGCAGTCGCTCGTGTAGGTTCTTTTAGTCAGGCAGCTAAGGAATTATTTATGACTCAACCAATTTATCAAGTTCTATTAAGGATTTAGAAAATGAATTAGGGGTTCAACTGTTCACACGTTCCAATACAGGCACGCGCTTAACTGAAGATGGCTATGATTTTTTGAAATATGCCAAACGTATTATCGGTGAGCTTGATTTGCTTGAGCAACGTTACCATGACCAATTTAAAAAGAGTTTCACGGTAGCATCGCATCATTATGATTTCTTGTCAATTCCGTTGGTAAAGGTTGCCCAAGAATTCAATCAAGATTATCAAGAATTTCAAACGATTGAAACGACCACTAAGAAAATTTTAGAAAGTGTTGCTCGTTTTGAAGCTGATTTGGGTATTATTTATCTGGATGACGAAAATAAGCATATTTTGGAATCTTCCCTGGAACACCATGATTTGGAATTTACGTCTTTGGGTGATTTTCCAACACGTGTTTTTCTTAGACGCAATCACCCATTGGCACATAAGGATGTCATTTCTGAAAGCGACTTAAAAGGTTACGACCAAATTCGCTTCCGTCAGGAACAATCAGGTTTGAATTTTGACGAGGATGCCTTACAAATTCACAATACACAGCACGTGCTCTATAGCAATGACCGTGGAACAGTCATGAATTTACTTTGTGCAACAGACGCCTACGCCTCTGGTCTTGGAATTGTAAATAGCTTCGTTCGTAACCAAATTGTCCTCATTCCTCTACAAGATAGTCCTAAACATACCCTTGGATATGTGACCAATAAAAAGAAAAAAGTTTCAAAAATTGGAACAGCCTTTATTCAAGAAATCAAGAAAAGCCTCAATGACTTTCCTGAAGCAAACTGATAAAGCAATCTTCATACCATTATTTTGCTTTCTTTTGTGCTAAAATAAAACTAAGGAGGAAACATTATGAATTTTAAAACGTTAAATAATGGTATCCAAATCCCTGTTTTAGGCTTTGGTGTTTGGCAAATTTTCGACCAAGCACAATGCAAGAATCAGTCGAAAACGCCCTTGAGGTGGGCTACCGTTTAATTGATACTGCCGCTATTTATAAAAATGAAGAAGCTGTCGGGCGTGCGATGAAAGCTTCTGGTCTTTCACGTGAAGATGTCTTTCTGACTAGTAAAGTCTGGATTGACCACCTTGGTTATACCGAAACAAAAAAGGCTTTTGAGGAAACGCTACGCAAACTGGATACTGATTACCTTGACCTTTATCTCATTCATCAACCATATGGTGATACTCATGGCGCTTGGCGTGCGATGATTGAGCTTTATAAGGAAGGATATATCCGTGCTATTGGGGTTTCTAACTTCTCTACTGGACGTTTAACAGATTTTGCGCTCAATACCGAAGTTGTGCCAGCACTCAACCAAATTGAGCTTCACCCCTACAAACAACACCCTATCATTCAAGCTGCCAATGCCCAATTTGGCATAGCTACCCAAGCTTGGAGCCCTTTCAACCGTGGAGAAGATAATATTTTTAAGGACGCTACGCTCAATAGCATAGCTGAAAAACATGGCAAGACTGTGGCACAAGTCATTCTACGTTGGCAAGTTCAAAACGACATCCTTACCATTCCAAAATCCGTTCACTTAGAACGCATGAAAGAAAACTTTGATATTTTTGATTTTGAACTCACACCAGATGACATCAAGCAAATTCAGGCACTCGACCGTTTTCCAAACAACTACGGACCAAATGAAAGCCCAGAACACGTCAAACGCTTATTGGGCTTGTAAGTCAGAAAACGAGTTTATATACAATAGTAAAACAAGACGACTTCCAAACGGAAATCGTCTTTTGTTGATGTTAACGAGTTTTGAACAGGAGAAAGTAAGTTATTAGAGTGTTGCTTACTCTACTTGCAAATCAGCTTTAAAGTTTTCGCCCCTACAAACTTACTAGGAATGTAATGGTATCTCCGCTATAAGAAACGCTAATGCTTCCTTTGAAGAGTTTAACCATGGTCTGTGCCATTGACAATCCGATACCATAACCTGATTTTTTGTTATTATGTGATTCATCTTCACGGTAAAAACGTTCAAAGAATTTGCTATAATCAACGTTCTTGCCTTCGACGTAGGTATTGGAAATTTCAACGTGCTTTTGAGAGGCGATTAGCTTTGCTTAATTTAACTGAGACCGTTCCTCCTGCATCACAATATTTGTTGGCATTATCAACCAAAAGGGTCACCAATTCAAAAAGTGATTTTTCTTCTGCTTTGACATGAATATCAGGTTGAATTTCCATAATAAATTGCTTGCCGTCTTTGATGACAGGACCCTTAAAGTCCTCGGCAGCATCTTCAGCAATTGCTGAAAAATTCAAATCAGTCAATACTACTTCAGGTTGTTCCTCTAGACGGGCCATAGCCACCAAACTATTAATTAAGCCAGTCATACGTTCAACTTGGTCGTTGGTACTTTTTGTCCATTCTGATTCACCGTTCATCATCTCAACCAATTCATTATTAGCCGAAATAATCGCCAAAGGTGTCTTTAATTCATGACCAGCATTCGTGATAAAACGACGTTGCCGTTCATAATTTCGGATAAAAGGCTCAATAACCCTACCAGAAAAAATAGAAACCATGAGAACAAAGAAGGCAAAACTAACCCCTGACATCCATAAGGAAAGATGAACTAGTGTCATATTTTCCTCGACTTGATTTGTTGAGTCCAAGACAACAATCAATGTCGAATCATCTGATTCGTCCGTTACAAGATAAGAATAGGTGTGATTACTGTAACGAAAATCACCTCTTGTATCACCTGATTTATTAATCTTAATCAGGTAATTTTCCACTTGCTCGTTGGTCAAATCAGAAATACTGCTCAAATTTAACGAAGTGATATTGCCATCCTTATCAACAACAGCACTAAAATACCGATATTGAAAGAGCGTATCGACAGAAACAGTATCACCCAATTCACTAGTTGCTTTGGAGACGCTTGGAAAGGTTCCGCCATTATCTGAAATCAATGTTAAAATCTTGTTGATTTCATTTACCTTTTGAATGTGACGGGCAGAATTGAGCACCCCAACCACTGAAAACAATACAATCAGAATTGCTAAAGAGGTAATCGCAATAAAACGAAGCCTTAATTTTCGAAACATGGCATCACCTACAATTCTTTCAACTCATAACCACCCATTTCCTCGCCCTCAATCACTACATTTGCACCAATTGATTTCAATTTTTGACGAAGGTAGGAAACGTAGATAAAAACATAGCCATTATCAATCTCTGGGTCATCTTTGTCATTTGCCCAAACATGGTTAAAAATCTGGTCAGTTGATAGTTTCTTACCTGCATTGAGCATGAAGAATTCTAGCATTTTAGATTCTTTCCCTGCTAGGCGAATAGTGTTTTGACTGACAAGTTCCTGCTCACCAACATTCAAAGTAACTGTTCCAACGGTCAAAATATTAGACGTGAAATTGGTATCCACACGACGTGACATCGACCGCAAACGCGCTAATAGTTCTTTTAATGAAAAGGGTTTGGTCAAATAATCATCTGCTCCAGCATCTAAGCCTGTCACACGGTCATCAACTTCAGCCATGGCAGTCAACATAATAATGTGTGACTGGTTGCCTGTCTGACGAATTTCTTGCACAGCTTCGATGCCAGATTTGACAGGCATCATAATGTCCATGACCATAACGTCATAGGCATTTTCATTTGCCATATCAATAGCTGCCTGTCCATCATAAACCGAATCCACATCATAACCTTCATGGGTTAACGCCGTAGTCAACACACGATTCATTTGAATTTCATCTTCTGCAACTAATATTTTCATATGCTATCTCCTATCGTAGCTCATATTCATTAATCTTGGGAGCTTTCTTGGATGAGGTTTCGAATGGTTTGCATGGTCAAATCACAAGACGCTAATTCATCTGCGCAGCGTTTGAGCTCACGGACAATCCGTTTTGGGTCTTTAATATCATGCTTATACTTCATTTGATGTTCCAAACTAGCCCAAGAATCCATAGCAATGGTACGAAGCTGTATTTCAATAAAATATGATCCCTGCCTATTTCCCAAACAATCAGGATAAGGCGTCACAACCTCTACTATCAAATGGTAAGAACGATAACCATTTGGTTTCGCATTTTTGATGTAATCTTTCTCAGCAACAATGGTGCAATCATCAAAAGAACGGATAAGGTCCACTAAAGTATAAATATCATCAACAAAACCACATATTATCCTCAGACCAATACTATCACGCACTTTTTTCAAGGCAGACTCGGTTGTTACTGGAAGATTTTTGCGTTGACACTTCTCTGTCATACTTTCAGGTGTCTTAACGCGAGCGATAAAATGTTCAAACAGCTTATAACCAGTCTCTTTTTTAACCTCATCATTTTTCTTGCGAATACGCTGACTAAAGTCCTCCAAAATCAAAGGCAGGTAATCAGCATATTCTCCATAAATCATATCTGTCATAACTTTTCCTAACTAGATGATAGTTTCATTATAACAAAATTCCTTATAAGAAGCTAAAAGGGGCATTTTTAAGAGCTAAAAAGTTGAGCAAAATGCCCAACTTCTTGGTTTGTGTTCTTATTATTGCAAGACGCATTAACTCACGCTTTCGTTCTTGACTAATTCTTCAACAAGATACAAGATGAGGTTGACTAATAAGCTTAGGGCAACAGTCAAAATGATACCCCAAAGCAATTTAGGCAAACTCATTGTGCGGAGTCCGTCAAACAAAATACTACCTAGACCGCCTGCATTAATCGTTGAGGCAATTGTTGCGATAGCATCATTGAACTTGCTGCCAAACGTAATCCTGCAAAAATAGAGGATTGCGCCAATGGCAACTGAATTTTTGCTAATATTTGCCACCTTGTCATCCCCATACCAGTCGCCGCTTCAACAATACTGTCATCAACTTGTGTCAATCCTGCTAAAAATGTGCGAACTAACGTATATTGTGCATAGATTACCAAAACTATTATGGCTGTTCGCGTCCCCAGACCTGTCACGGGAATCAACAAGGTAAATAGCGCAAAACTCGGAATGGCGTACAATAGCGATAAGACGTAAACAGAAGCCAGCCTTATTTTAGGGTAAAACAGCAAAATTACCGTGATGACACTAGCAAATAACAAAGCAAACAGTGCGGAAAAGCTCGTCAATTCAATATGTTCAATGAGCGCCGTGATTAACTTATCAGAAGATGTCTTAAAATAATCAATCATAGCTAGCCCTCCACAGTTTTTCTTGTTCCTGCGCAGTTGTTATCAATCTTTGAACAAATTCATTTCCTGGATTTTTGATAATATTTTCTGGTGTGTCAAACTGGCAAATGGTACCATTATCCATGATAACCACTCGTGTTCCCAGTTTAAATGCCTCATAAATATCGTGAGTGATAAAAACAAATGTCTTTTGATTTAATTTCTGATGAATCGCTTGTAATTCCTCTTGTAAATCATTACGAGTAATAGCATCAATGGCACCAAATGGTTCATCAAATAACATGACATCAGGGTCAGCAGCTAAAGCACGCGCAACACCTATCCGCTGCTGCTGACCACCAGATAATTCACTCGGATAACGTTCGCCGTAATCCGCTGCAGGCAATTGCACCAAATCTAAAAGTTCTCCCACACGATTTTCAATGCGTTCCTTATCCCAGCCCAATAACTTGGGAACAGTTGCAATATTTTCAGCAACCGTCATATGTGGAAATAAGCCGATTTGTTGGACAACGTAACCAATCTGACGACGAAGGCTAACGGAATCCATCTGCTCAATATCTTGCCCAGCAAAGAAAATCGTCCCTGACGTTGGTTCAATCAGCTTGTTAATCATTTTTAGCATGGTTGTCTTACCAGAACCTGATGTTCCCAAAATTGTGATAAATTCGCCATTTTCAATGGTTAAGTTAATATCATTAACAACCGTTTTATCACCATAAACTTTGCTCACATGCTCAAATTGAATCATTGTCTTTTCTGTCATAAATCTGTCTTTCTAACCTTTTATGCTATCGTAGTATTCTTTCGCGACATCTGTATATTCTTGACCGTCAACATCCACTTTAGCATTAAGTTCCGTAACTGTTTCAGTATCAAGTTTTGCCGAAATATTATTTAAAATGGTTTTAATATCTGGATTGTCATCCAAAATATTATCTCGCACAACGGGCGCTAAATTATAAGGTGGCCAGAACTGTTTATCATCTTCCAATAATGTGAATTTATCCGTACTAACCAACTGACCTTCGGTCGTGTAAGCTGGCGTTACATCTGCCTCATCATTTTCAAGAACACTGTATTTCAAACTATTATCATACACCTTTGAAGATTGCCAGTTAAAGGTACCATAAGTCTTTTCAAGTCCTGGTAAACCATCTTCACGTTCATCAAATTCCCCTTGTGAAGCAAAGCGCAATTCACTAGCATGAGCCTGCAAATCAGAAATCGTCTTGATGTTGAGTGAATTGGCGACTTCCGTACGAATAACCAAACCTTGGCTATCATTTGCTGACGCGTAATCAAGCCAAGTCAGGTTAAATTGTTCCTCATACTCTTTTTTGACAGTCTTATAAACTTTCTCTGAGTCTGTTTCCATATCCTCACCCAAAACTGACAGCAAACCAGTTCCTGTATATTCTGGATATAAGTCAATCTCATCATTGACAATTGAATTATGAATCAAAGAACTTGAAATATTTGACACACGCTCGACGGTATAACCATTGTCCTCAAGCGCAAGCGCATAAATTTCAGCAATGACTAGATTTTCCGTAAAATCTTTCGACCCCACACGAATAGTGGTTGACGATTGCTGCACTTCAGAAGATTGATTATTGCGCCACGCCCAAATCCCACCAACAATTGCCACCAAAATGACTACCAGTAACGCTCCTGAAATCACCTTTTTATTTTTCATAATGTTCTACCCCTTTTATGCTTAAATCAAAAATAATCATACTAAGGAACGACAATATCGCAACCGAACCACCACCAATTAGCAATAAATCATAACGATAAAGTCCTAATCCTGTAAAAATCAAAGTACCAAGTCCACCTGCTCCAATATAGGTCGCCAAGGTTGCGCTAGCAATAATTTCCACCAATGCCAATTTAATGCCATTTAAAATATGTGGCAGAGCTAACGGAAACTGGACTTTTGTTAATAATTGAGACCTTGTCATACCAAGTCCCAAAGCTGTTTCTAGCAAATTTTCTGAAACCGACGCAAACCCAACAATCGTATTTAATAAAATGGGTGGTATTCCCAAAATCACTAAAGCAATCAAGGCAGGTAAGCGCCCCACTCCAATGAATGGAATCAAAATAAATAAGATTCCAAGGCTTGGAATAACGCGTAGCCCTTGCGTCAAAAGCGTTGACAATTGTCGTACAAACGGCTTTTTCATAAGAAAAAAATAGCCAAGTGGTAGAGCATGATTAAGGCAATCACCAAAGCCTCGAAACTTAGGCTAATGTGTTGCCAAACGTATCCTAAATAAGTATTTCCATTATCTGCAAAATATGCAGCTATATCATTTAACATGTTCCTTTACCTGATGACTTTCTAAAAGTTCTGTTAACCTATCAGTGAACATCGCTGTCGCTGACAATAAAACTTCCTGTTCTTCCAAAGTCAAAGCGCTCATTGCTTGCGCTTCAAAATCTGCTAACGGATCCAATAATTCAGCAGCAAACTGCTGACCTGTTTCAGTTAAACGAATCAACTTCTTGCGCCTGTCAATTCGAGAAGGCTCCAAATATAATATTCCTTTTTTCATATAAGTTTTAACAATTGCTTGAATCACTTGTTTCGTTGAAAATGTTCGTTTTGCAATGCTCTCCTGTGTCATCCCATGTGGATTATGATAAATCCACATAAAAACTAATAACGATTTACTATTTAGCCCATGCTTTTTAGCGTAGCTTTCATAGAGGGAAAATTGCTCATCACGCAAACGAGCGTATTTTTTTGCATTACTTATCACTAAAATTTTCCTCCTTATTTAAAACAATGACCTTGCCAAATGCTGCAACACTATCAAGATAATCATGTGCAGCTTGGATACTATCCAAATCAAATACGCGCTCAGGGCGAACATCTACTTGTTCTTTCTCAATATAAGCTAACATTTTCTGAATCTTATCTTGTGAAACATTGCCTGAATAAAATGTTGTCAAATAGACATTATTTTTAAGTTCCATAATTGGATCAAATTCTTCCAGATACCATTTTCGTCCCAATTGACCGCAGGAACAAATAATTCCGTTTTCTTGCAAATGCCCTAGACTGTCTTTGATGGTGGCAGGTCCAACTAATTCTAAGATTTTCGTGAATGTCACATCCGTCTTTAGCACACCATTATCATCAATAACCAAATCATCATATCCAGCGTCCAAAAGTTGCGCTTTTTTAGCAGTATTGCGCACACTTGCATAGACGTTCACGTCAGGAAATTTAGCTTTTACCAATTTCACAAAAGCCGTCCCGATACCACTAGCACCAGCACGCACCAAAACCGTATCACGGGAGGTGATTTTTAAATTTTGATAAGCACCAAAGGCAGTATAATAAGTCTCTGGAATCGTCGCCAACGTTGCCCAATCCAACTGCGTTGAGATAGGATAAATCTGCTCATTTGGCAAAAGGACATATTCAGCATACGATCCATCAAAATCACGTCCCATTTCTCCCATAATCGAAATGATTTTTTGACCAACTGGCAAACGTTGCTCGTCCGTCGTCTCTTCAATGACGCCAACACATTCTATCCCAAGAATCCTTGGAAAGGTGACACTCGGCGACAAACCTTGTCTGGTAAAAATTTCAGAACGATTAATACCAAATCCCATAACCTTCACCAAGGACCAGCCTGATTTTACTTGCGGTTTGTCAACCTGAATCAGCTCTAAAACATTACTATCTCCTGCTTTTCTGACAACAACAGCTTTCACTTTCTTCCCTCCTTTTAGACGTTTTCAATAATTTCCCATTATTATGTCATACCCACCAAAAATAGTCAAACATTTTGACTATTTTTCAATTTCTAAACAAATGCCACTTTTGCTTTACAAATTGATTGCAAGTTATATAAATGCCATTACAAAATAAAAACAAAAGAAAAAGCTAGGTACTTGCCTAACTTTCTAAAATCTTTTAACTAGAATATGCAAACAACAAAAAACGAGGCTGAGCACGTTGTCCCAGACTCGTTTTAATTTTAAGCTACTTCAAATTGTGAGTTGTAGAGGTCAGCATAGAATCCGCCTTGTTGCATCAAATCATCGTGATTGCCTTGTTCGATGATGTTACCATCTTTCATCACAAGGATAAGGTCAGCGTTTCTAATCGTTGACAAACGGTGAGCGATAACAAATGATGTACGACCTTCCATCAATTTATCCATGGCTTTTTGAATCAATTCTTCAGTACGTGTATCAACTGATGACGTTGCTTCATCCAAAATAAGGAGCGGTGAATCTTTCAAAAGAGCACGCGCAATCGTCAAGAGTTGTTTTTGACCAATTGAAAGTGTTACAGAATCATCAAGATAAGTGTCATAACCTTTTGGAAGTGTCATGATAAAGTGATGAACACCAACAGCCTTAGCCGCTGCAATAACTTGTTCGTCTGTAATATTTTCTTGATTGTAAATCAAGTTTTCTTTGATTGTTCCTTCAAACAACCACGTATCTTGAAGCACCATTGAGAATTGGTCATGCACTTCTTCACGTGTCATCAAACGTGTATCCACACCATCAATAGTGATTTGACCTTTATCGATTTCATAGAATTTCATGAGCAGGTTAACAATGGTTGTTTTACCAGCGCCTGTTGGTCCAACAATGGCAACTTTCTGACCAGGTTTCGCCACAGCGGAGAAATCATGGATAATTGTTTTATCCTTAGAATAACCAAAGAAAACATTATCAAAGGTAACTTCACCATTAACATCACTAAGTTGACGTTCCTTATCAGACTCATCTTCCATTTCATCTTCTTCAAGGAATTCAAAGACACGGCTCATGGCAGCTGTTGCTGATTGCATTTGTGTGAAAGCTTGCGCAATTTGTGACAATGGTTGTGAGAAGATACGAACATAAGTCATAAAGGCAACCACATCCCCCATGGTAATATCACCATTGATAACTTTAACGGCACCAACCACACAGACCATAACATAACCAAAGTTCCCAACGAAAATCATAAGCGGCATCATAATACCTGACAAGAACTGTGATTGCCACATTGATTTATAAAGATTGGTGTTTAATTTTTTAAAGGTTTCGCTTGTTTCACCAGCAGCGTTATAACTTGTTACCACATTATGACCAGAGTAAATTTCTTCAACATAACCATTAATCGCAGCCAAGTTATTTTGTTGACGTTTGAACAATGGTTGTGATGAGCCCATGATAACCATAACCAAAACAAAACCAATCAGAACAGACCCAATCGCTGTTAGAGCCATGCTGACATTTGAATGGAACATCATGAAAATTGATCCAATCAATAACATGGTTGATGTCACCAAAGTTCCCAAACTTTGGTTAAGCGATTGACCAAGCAAGTCAACGTCATTTGTCACACGAGAAAGGGTGTCCCCTTGCGAATGACTATCAAAGTAATTCAATGGAACCTTGTCAATTTTGGTCTGAATAGCTTTACGTAAACGTTGTGAAAAACGTTGAACGATAGTCGCTACGGTAAAGCTTTGAATATAACCAACTACTGCTGAAATAACGTATAAAATTGCCAAAGTTAATGCAATTTTACCAACTTTATCCAAGTCGATTCCTGGAATCATACCAGTCGCCGTTGGTGTCAAACCTTTGGTGATTGTATTGGTGATTTCTTTTAATTTATCAGGTCCAATAACCGTAACCGTCGCAGAAACAATTGCTCCAATCACTGCAAGAAGAAATGGAAGCTGGAAACCTCTAATATAGGGCTTCATTCTGCCATAGAAAGATGTTTTTTTCTTATTTTCCATTTTCTAATTCCTCCTTAGATAGTTGTGAGTAAGCAATTTCACGATAAACATCGTTGTTTGCAAGCAATTCTTCGTGCGTACCTTGACCAACAACTTTACCTTCATCCAAGACCAAAATTTGGTCAGCGTCCATAATCGTTGAGATACGTTGTGCCACGATTAATTTCGTCATATCAGCTGTACGTTCTTTCAACTGTGAACGAAGGATTCGGTCAGTCTTGTAGTCAAGTGCTGAGAACGAATCATCAAAGATGATAATCTCAGGTTTACGAGCAAGAGCACGCGCAATTGCCAAACGTTGTTTTTGACCACCTGAGAAGTTTTGACCACTTTGAGCAACAGGTGCTTTTAACTTACCGTCTTTCATTTCAACGAATGTCTTACCTTGAGCTAAATCAAGAGCTTCCCACATCTTGTCATCATCAAGTGGCGAACTATTGCTTTCTCCCATATCCATATTTGAAGCGATATCCCCACTGAAAAGCACTGCTTTTTGCGGAATATAACCAACAATCTTATGAAGCGTATCATGGTCATATTGACGAACATCAATGCCATCGACTTTAATCGTTCCTTCTGTCGCGTCATAAAAACGTGGAATCAAGTTCACCAAAGTTGATTTACCAGAACCAGTTGAACCGATAAAGGCAATCGTGTCTCCAGCTTTCGCTTTAAAGGAAACGTGTTCCAAAACAGCTTCTGAATTTTTGCTGTAACGGAATGAAACATTGTCAAATTCAACAGAACCTTTTTCAGTTGGTTTAGCTTGATTTGTTTCTGGATATTCAATTGAAGATTTTGTTTCAAGAACTTCATTAATACGCCCAGCAGCAACAACAGCACGAGGTAAAATGAAGAATACAACAATCATCATCATGAATCCCATAACAACTTGCATGGCATATGATGAATAAACAACCATATCTGAGAACAAATCAACCTTATCTTGCATAGCGCCAGCAATTTTCGTTGGATCTGTCGGAATGGCAATATTTTCAATCAAATGCGCACCAATCCAGTAGATAGCAAGTGTCATTCCGCTTGAAATTCCTGTCATTACTGGAAATAACAACGCCATTGAACGTCCAATAAAGAGGTTAAGATTGGTAACATTATCATTGGCTTGTGCAAATTTGGCATCTTGATAATCTTCGGCATTGTATGCACGCACCACACGGATACCTGTCAATGATTCTCGCGTAATACTGTTCAATTTATCGGTTAATGTTTGAATCATGCGTTGTTTAGGCATCACCATCATCAACAAGAACATAATCATCAAGAACATAACCGCAACTGCGACAATAAGAACCAATAGCCATTCATGATTTTTATCAGCAATCTTGGTTATTGCCCAAATTGCCATGATAGGTCCTTTAGTAATGACTTGGATTCCCATTGTGAAAACCAATTGAATTTGTGTAATATCATTGGTTGTACGTGTCAAAAGACTAGGAATTGAAAATTTCTTGATTTCAGCATCTGAAAAATTCAAGACACTATGGAAAATGTCATCACGTAGACGTGTACTAAAACTTGCCGCAATACGAGCAGCCAGGAAACCGACAACGACGGATGCCGCAAAGCTTCCCAAAGAAAGCAAGACCATACGCATCCCTGGCGCATCAAAGTTCCAAGCAAAAATATCTTTTACTTTTGTTCCCTCTGTTGATAGCAAGGTTGTGATATCCGACATATAATCTGGAATTTTCAACTCAAGATAAACATTCAAACACACAAATAATACAGCAAAAATAAGCATCGTAACTTCTTTTACTGTTAAGCGTTTCAAAATTTTTAACATGCGTTACTCCTTGTTTTCTAAATTTTTCAAAATGCGGTCAAAGACGCGAAACGAAATTTTGAGATCCTCATGGTCAACACCAGCTAAGATTTGTCTATGCATTTCATCATAGAAATCTTGAATGTTTTGAGCCTTTGATTTTCCAAGTTCAGTCAACACCACTTGCTTATAACGCTTATCTTCTATTGACGAAATAATTTGGATAAAACCATTTTTCTCCATGCGCTTAATCAAATTACTAGTCACTGACTTTGAAATTCTTAGTCTCTTCTCAATATCCTTGATATAAATTTCTTTATCAGGATTATCATGGAGATACAACACTGCAAATCCCTGTGGACCAGCCAGATTTTCAACACCATGACTTTCCGCAAGAGCATGGACACGATTTTCCGCTAAATTGATAAAATCCCTAAACTGTGAAAACGGATCTTTCTTATGCATCTTTTACTCACTTTCTGAAAAATACCAAGATTTATTCTTGTAGGATACATTATAGTTCTTATGAGAACTATTGTCAAGAAAAAGTTCCTATGAGAACTAAAAAGAGTGAGGTAGAAATTTTTAGTTCCTACTCTCACTCCCATAACTATCCTAATCGATGTTTCAAAATCTAATATTAAGCACTTCCTAAACCATGCTAGCTATATAATAA
>ENA-OQBT01000278-OQBT01000278.1-human-gut-metagenome-genome-assembly--contig:-NODE-278-length-35025-cov-3.269672_pt1 | contig 35025 bp, 42 predicted proteins | sample MGYA00242749_ERZ504557 | MGnify/ENA primary metagenome ERZ504557 (study PRJEB26092, sample SAMD00036243) | human gut metagenome | host: Homo sapiens | study: EMG produced TPA metagenomics assembly of... | reverse complement strand
TCCCGAAATTATTTAGGAAATTTTAAATAAAAACGCAAATAAAAATAAACTAAAAACTAAACATCCCAAAACAGCAATAGAAAAACTGCACAAAAATAAAAACTTAAATTGTTGAAAATGTATAAAAAGCTAACTAAAAAATGTGAAACTTTGCCAGCCAAACAATATAAAAACGAAACGTTGACTTTATAAAACGATGTGACTAAAATCAAGTACAACGATAGTTGCTTCTTATTAAATCAAGACCAAACAAACATCAAAGGTCAGACAAAACACATCTTGAGTTATTAAGAAACAATTTTGCGTATCAAATTTCATATAGCAAAAAGAAAGGAGGTAACGCAGATGGATGCTCTGGTAGATGGACTGTTAGAGGAACTCAATTGTGACGTGGTATTCAAGATACCGATATTCGGAGGCATACCCATATACGAGTCGGTAGTAGTCACATGGATAATCATGGCAGCGGTATTTTTACTGTGCTTTTTTCTCGGCAGAAATCTTTCAGTTGAAAATCCCGGACGCAGACAGGTAGCCGTAGAGGCAGGAGTCAAATTCCTTAATGATTTCTTCAGTGAGACACTCGGAGAAAAAGGAAAGGATTACATACCATATCTGGCAACAGTAATCATCTATATAGGAATAGCAAACCTGATAGGCTTACTTGGCTTCAAACCGCCGACAAAGGATATGAACGTCACCGCAGCACTCGCTGTAATGAGCATAGTTCTTATCGAGGTGGCAGGAATCAGGGCAAAGGGCACCAAAAGGTGGCTTAAAAGCTTTGCAGAGCCAATGCCGGTAATACTACCTATCAATATCCTTGAGATCTTTATCAAACCATTATCGCTGTGTATGCGATTATTTGGAAATGTCCTTGGTTCATTCGTAATCATGGAGCTTTTAAAGATGGTCGTACCGGCAATCGTCCCGGCAGTATTCAGTTGTTATTTTGATATCTTTGATGGACTTATACAGGCATATGTATTTGTATTCCTGACAGGACTTTTCATCAAGGAGGCAACCGAGTAAGAAGACCTGATGAGGCATGAAACACCACATCATTTAATTTCACATCGTAAGCATGGAAAATGTAACCTCGCTTACAAAAGAAACAAAATAATTGCTAACCAAAAGAAAGCATATAAGCAAGAAAAGGAGAACACATTATGTCATCAACATTATTAGTAGCAATCGGAGCTGGAATCGCAGTATTAACAGGAATCGGAGCCGGACTTGGAATCGGTAAGGCAACAAGCAGCGCAGTAGATGCAATCGCAAGACAGCCTGAGGCTGAGAGCAAAATCTCTAAATCACTTCTTTTAGGATGTGCCCTTGCAGAGGCAACAGCTATTTACGGTTTCGTTATCGCATTACTTATCATCCTCTTCCTTAAATAATCAGGCAGCGTAACTGACAGTTACAACCAGATGAAACAGAAAGGAAGGTAGAGCAATGTTAAAAATTGATCCATGGAACATAATATGGACAGTAGTCAATCTGCTTTTCCTGTACTGGATATTTAAGAAATTCCTCTTTGACCGCGTGATGGGCGTGATCAATCAGAGAGACGAAATGATTCAGAAGCAGTTCTCGGAAGCAAAGAAGAGTCAGGACGATGCAGAAAGCTTAAAGAGCGACTATAAAAAGAAGCTCGAAAGTGCAAAGACTCAGGCAGACCAGATAATACTCGATGCCAGAGCAAGAGCAGAGGCTGAGCAGGAGAAGGCTCTTGAGAGAACCAGACAGGAAGCAGACAGTATGCTTGAAAAAGCAAAAGCGGACATTGCTAGCGAGCAGGATAAGGCAACAAAGGCCGCTGAGGCTGAAATTGCAAAACTTGCCATCTTAGCAGCGAGAAAGATTGTAAAGACAGGTGAAGCTAATGACACAGGCAGCAGTAAATAATGCAATAGTTTTGTACAGGCTGGCTGTAGAGCGTCGTGATGTGGAGGAAGCACAGAGAGTATACTTTGTGACAGAAAAGCTTGCACAGACGCTCGCAAATCCACTTATACCGTTGACCAAAAAGTATGACATCATAGAAAAGGTATACGGATTTGAGAGTGAGCCAAAGCTTATCACAAGCTTCATAAAGGAAATGGTAAAGCTTGGATATGCCGCTGAAATGAATGAAATCTTTGAGGCATATTACAGATACTGGGATGAGAAAAACCATATCATAAGAGCTGAGCTTATCAGTGCAGAGCCGCAACCGACGAGGAAGCAAATGACGCCAAGGCGCTGCTACAAAGCAAATATCCGGAATATGAAATATCCCTTACACAGAAAGTGGACGAAACACTTTTAGGTGGATATGTGATTAAGACTCTTAATACAGAGTATGACAGAAGCTACGAAGGAAAACTTCGTGAGCTTGAAAGAAAATTGACCAGGAGGTGACCCCTGTGGCGCAATCAGTGCAACAGACATAATCTCCATTATCCAGAGCGAGATAGAGAATTTCGACTTCGATACCGAGAGCCGTGAGACCGGCGAGGTAATCTACGTCGGCGACGGAATCGCCACAATATACGGCATCGACCATGCCATGTACGGTGAGATCGTAGTATTCGATAATGGAGTAAAAGGAATGGTTCAGGATATCCGTCAGAATGAAATCGGTGTAATCCTTTTCGGAAGAGACCACGGAATCCATGAAGGAACCAAAGTAGTAAGAACAAAGAAAAAAGCCGGAATCCCTGTAGGCAAAGGTTTTATCGGCCGAATCATCAATGCCTTAGGTGAGCCTATTGATGGAAAGGGCGATATCAAAGAGGAAGATTACAGACCAATCGAGAATGAGGCACCGGGTATCGTGGACAGAAAGTCAGTAGATACTCCACTTGAGACAGGAATCCTCTCAATCGATTCAATGTTCCCAATCGGACGTGGACAGCGAGAGCTTATCATCGGTGACCGTCAGACAGGAAAGACATCAATTGCCACAGATACCATCATCAACCAAAAGGGCAAGGATGTTATCTGTATATATGTAGCAATTGGCCAGAAAGCATCAACAGTAGCAAAAATTGTGTCAACTCTGACAAAACACGGCGCAATGGATTACTCAATCGTGCTTTCGTCAACAGCCAGCGATCCTGCATCACTGCAGTACATCGCACCATACGCAGGAACAGCCATGGCAGAGCATTTCATGCATCAGGGCAAGGATGTACTTATCGTATATGATGACCTTTCAAAGCATGCAGTAGCATACAGAGCACTTTCACTGCTGCTCGAGAGATCACCGGGACGTGAGGCATATCCTGGAGACGTATTCTATCTCCACTCAAGACTGCTCGAGAGATCAAGCCGTCTGAGCGATGAGCTTGGCGGAGGCTCAATCACAGCACTCCCAATCATCGAGACACAGGCAGGAGACGTATCAGCATACATCCCTACCAACGTAATATCTATCACAGACGGACAGATATTCTTAGAGAGCAACCTCTTCAACGCAGGTATGAGACGGCCGTAAACGTAGGTCTTTCAGTATCCCGAGTTGGTGGAGCTGCCCAGACAAAGGCCATGAAGAAGGCATCAGGAAGCATCCGTATCGACCTGGCACAGTACAGGGAGATGGAGGTCTTCACACAGTTTGCATCAGACCTTGACGATGCCACAAAAGCACAGCTTGCACATGGAAAAGCACTTATGGAGCTTTTGAAGCAGCCGCTTTGTCACCCACTGTCACTGCATGAGCAGGTAATGACACTTATCATGGCAAACAATGGTGTGTTTGATACAATAGAGACAAAAGAGGTCAAGAAATATCAGGGCGATATCCTCTCATACATGGATCTTTCTTATCCGGAAATCGGACAGAAGATCGAAGAGAACAGAGCCATTGATGAAGAGCTCGTAAATAAAATCATGGATGCAGTAAAAGAGTATAAAGGGTAACAGGTAGTATTATGGCAAACACGAAGGAAATACAGGATCGAATAAAAAGTATCAATGATACGCTTAAAATCACAAATGCCATGTATATGATTTCTTCTTCGAAGCTGAAAAAGTCCAAAAAGATGCTGGCAGATACAGAGCCGTATTTCTTCACACTGCAATCAGAGATGAGCCGAATACTCAGGCATCTGCCTGATATGGAGGACATCTATTTCAAGACCAACGAGGATAAGCTGCCTGAGGACAGAAAGGTCGGATATATCGTAATCACAGCCGATAAAGGACTTGCGGGCTCATACAACCACAATATCCTGAAAATGGCTGAGGAGCACTTAAAGAATCATCCGAACCATTCACTTTTCGTACTCGGAGAGCTGGGACGTCATTATTTTGAACAGCGTGGAATTGAGATTGAAAAACAGTTCCACTACACAGTTCAGAATCCGACACTCAACCGTGCCAGAAATATTGCAGAAGAAATTTTGGAGCTATATCTACATAACGAGCTGGACGAAGTTTATATTATCTATACCAGCATGATAAATGCGATTCAGGAGGAAACACAGATGTCACAGCTTCTGCCACTGAAAAAGGCAGACTTCACTGTGCAGATTCCTATAGACATACCGAGGGAGGAGCTGGCACTCAAGCCATCGCCTGAGGCAGTCATGGATCGTATCGTACCAAACTACGTTGTTGGATTTGTCTACGGTGCTCTTGTAGAGTCATTTTCATGTGAGCAGAACGCCAGAATGATGGCGATGCAGTCCGCATCAAACAGTGCGAGGGACATGCTTGCAGAGCTTGACATTCTTTACAACCGTGCCAGACAGGCAGCGATTACACAGGAGATTACAGAGGTAATAGCCGGTGCTAAATCGCAGAAGAAAAAGAGAAAGTAGGCTTTTTGATGAAAACAGGAAAAATTATCCAGGTTATGGGTCCTGTTGTCGATGTAGAGTTCGAGGATGAGAACCTGCCGGCAATCAGAGACGCACTAGAAGTTTTAAATGGTGACAAAAAAAGTGTGATGGAAGTCGCACAGCATATTGGAAATAATACAGTACGCTGTATCATGCTTGCTTCCAGTGAGGGACTTCACAGAGATATGGAAGTAACAGCCACAGGCGCCGGCATCAAGACACCTGTCGGAGAGCAGACTCTCGGCAGACTGTTCAACGTGCTCGGTGAAGCTATCGACGGCGGAGCACAGCCTGATACAGAAGAAAAGTGGGAAATCCACAGAGAACCACCAACATTTGAGGAGCAGAACCCTGCAGAGGAAATCCTCGAGACAGGTATCAAGGTCATCGACCTCCTTGCCCCATATGCAAAGGGTGGAAAAATCGGACTCTTCGGAGGAGCCGGAGTAGGAAAAACAGTCCTCATCCAGGAGCTCATCAGCAATATCGCAACAGAGCACGGCGGCTACTCAATCTTTACAGGAGTCGGAGAGCGTTCCAGAGAGGGAAATGACCTCTGGACAGAAATGAAGGAATCAGGAGTTCTGGAAAAAACAGCCTTAGTGTTCGGACAGATGAACGAGCCACCAGGAGCACGTATGCGTGTAGCTGAGACAGGACTTACAATGGCAGAGTATTTCAGGGATGAGAAGCATCAGAACGTGCTGCTTTTCATCGACAACATATTCCGTTTCACACAGGCAGGTTCAGAGGTTTCAGCACTTTTAGGACGTATGCCTTCAGCCGTAGGTTATCAGCCTACACTGGCTACTGAGATGGGTGAGCTGCAGGAGCGAATCGCATCAACCAAGAACGGTTCAGTAACATCGGTACAGGCCGTATACGTACCTGCCGATGACCTCACAGACCCGGCTCCGGCTACAACCTTCGCACATCTGGATGCCACAACAGTTCTTTCAAGAAAGATTGTTGAGCAGGGTATTTACCCTGCAGTAGACCCGCTTGAGTCTACATCACGTATCCTCGAGCCTGATATCGTAGGCGAGGAGCATTACCAGGTAGCACGAAAGGTACAGGAGATTCTCCAGAAGTACAAGGAACTGCAGGATATCATAGCAATCCTCGGTATGGAGGAGCTGGCAGATGAGGACAAGGTGCTCGTATACAGAGCAAGAAAAATCCAGAAGTTCCTCTCACAGCCATTCCACGTAGCAGAGAACTTCACAGGTATCCAGGGTGTCTATGTGCCTGTAAAGGAGACTATCAAGGGCTTCAAGGCTATCATAGACGGTGAGATGGACGAGTATCCTGAGAACGCATTTTTCAATGTCGGAACAATCGAGGACGTCAAGGAAAAAGCAAAGACTATGCAGCAGTAAAAGCATAAGGAAGGACAAATCGTATGGCAACAAATACATTTTATCTAAAGGTAATAGCTGCTAACAGAGTGTTTTACTCAGGAAGATGTCGTTCCATAATAGTCCCTGAGTTCGATGGCCAGAAGGAAATCCTCGCCCACCACGAGGATATGGTCATAGCCGTCGATGAGGGTGAGATGAGATTCCAGCCGGAGGGCAGTGACAACTGGGAGTACGCGGTAGTGGGAATGGGCTTCGTAGAGATAGTCAACAACCGTGTGACACTGCTTGTCGAGACAGCCGAGCGTCCGGAGGAAATCGATATAGCAAGAGCAAGAGAGGCAAAGGAGAGAGCCGAGGAGCAGCTCCGTCAGAAGCAAAGCATCCAGGAGTACTATCACTCAAGAGCTTCGCTGGCTCGTGCCATGACACGACTGAAAGCAACTTCAGGAAAATAATAAAATTTAACAAATTACAGAAAAGAGGTTGCAACGACCTCTTTTTGTTTACTTTTCGCATCAAATGAGTTACAATGACGATATATAGGTTAGTAATATAGTCATAGAAGACAGGTGATAGTATGAGGATAGTATACGGACTGGCAGTATTGCTGGAAACGATACTGATTGCATATTGCGCAATCAGTTCCTTTAAAAAACATGACAGACTCGATAAAAGTGTGTGTATATATGAGACGCTGACATTTGCCTGCGCTATAGTCTTTTTTGTTTTTACATTTGTGCCGGGGCACACTGTTACAGTACTTGCGAAGGGGCTTACTATGGCTCTGTTTGACTGGATACTCATCGCTCTTATGTTTTATACACAGTATTATACAGGTGCTGTAAAGACCTTCAGGGGAGTGCAGGCTGCTTCCATGATATTTGCGGTGCTGGACACATATATGCTTATAGAGAACACCTGGACTAATAAGATTTTTGATATAGAATCCATAAAAGCTGAGAATATTAAGGTGGTATTCAATAATGACAGCCTATGGTACAAGCTGCATTTTATGTTCACATATGCGTTTGTGATTCTGATTATTTTTACATATCTGTATATGATTGTCAAATCATCACGCATGTATAGAGAGGCATACAGGGCTATAGCGGTAGTTATCTTTATTGGTTTTTTGTTTGACATTGCTACTATAGGTTCGGACTCCATATATGACCTCACCATGATTATATATGGTGCTATGGCTATTATCATATATTACCTGACATACAGATATGTGCCGAATGAGCTTATAGAAAATATGCTATCTCTTGTGGTCAGCGATATGAACAATGGTATCATCTGCTATGACAGAAAGGGCAGGTGCATATATTACAACGATCTGATGGAGGCTATTTACAGGCATGGCGGCAATATGTCTGTTTATGAAAGTAAATATAGTCAGTGGATGGAAAAGCTGGGAGATGACAGAAGGGACAGTATGACCTTCCAGACAGATATTGAAATAAACGGTGAAAAGCACTACTTTGAGATTGCCTACAAGCGCATATATGATGAGAGCAATAGCTTTATATGCGATTATTTTGTATACAATGATCGTACACAGATGTATGAGTCGTGGGAGAAGGAAAAGTACAAGGCCTCGCATGACAGTCTGACCGGACTTTTGAACCGTGACCAGTTCTATGAGGATGTGCACGATATGGTGAACAAGTATCATGACACAACCTTCTACCTGATTTGCAGCAATATAAAGGATTTCAAATTCATCAATGAGATATTTGGAATGGAGAAGGGCAATCAGGTGCTCTTAAAGCAGGCGAAGCTCATGTCATCAAATCCATCAGAGAGAACTATTTGTGCAAGGCTTATGAATGACCGCTTTGCGCTGTGCCTGCCAAGAGAAGAGTTTGCCGAAAATAGAGTAGCCGATTCAGTCAAAGAGCTGCAGCGTGAGTTTACTGGCAATTCTTTCCATCTGCATATGTACATGGGTGTGTATGAGATAAGAGACAGGGATGAGGCTGTCAGCATTATGGTGGACAAGGCTAATATAGCGGCAGACACCATAAAGAATAATTACGACTGCTGTGTGTCATACTATGATGAGCATCTGCTTGAGATATCAATAGAGCAGAGACGTCTGCTCGGTGAATTTGAGCCGGCACTGCAAAAGGATGAGTTTGTCATGTACTTACAGCCACAGGTGAACCGTGATGGTGTTGCGAGGGGCGCAGAAGCGCTGGTACGCTGGGCTCATCCGTCAAGAGGCATCCTGACACCGTATGCTTTTATTGATATTTTAGAGAACGCAGGTCTCATTTACAAGCTAGACCTCTATATATGGGAGAAGGCGGCACAAAAGCTTGCAGAGTGGAAGGAAAAAGGCTATGGAAGCTATCATATATCTGTAAATATATCTACAAAGGACTTTTACATTATAGATATATATGATACCTTTACAGGCTGATTAATAAATATGGCATAGCAGCGTCAAATCTGCATCTGGAGATTACAGAGAAAACGCTGATGACCGATTTTGAGAAGAATATGAATATTATCCACAAGCTTCAGAACGTAGGCTTCAGGGTGGAGATTGATGATTTCGGAAGCGGTTACTCATCACTCAACATGCTAAAGGATATCAGTGCCGATGTGCTGAAAATCGATATGGGCTTTCTTCGCAAATCTGAGAACGAGGTCAAGGGACAGGATATATTAGAGAGTATCATCACGCTTGCAGGCAAGATAGGCATGGACGTCATCACAGAGGGTGTGGAGACGAAAAAGCAGCTTGATATGCTCACAATGATGGGATGTCATGAGTTCCAGGGATATTATTTCTCAAAACCGGTACCGGTATCTGAGTTTGAAGAAAAGTATCTGGTATAGCTATGATGTATATCTATTATGTATATCCAATATATATTTTAGGTATTGTGCAAAATTTAATACACTGTATATTTGGGGCGGGTATTGAAATATCCGCCCTTTTTTTCTATAATAATAAACCGTGTGGATTGCTGTAAATATGTAATTGCTGTGGGTCACACGAGGGTGTGGCAGCTAACAGCGAATATGAGAAAAAGAGGCGAAAAAATGACTGAAAAAGAAAAAAATAAGGATTCAGACATCAGAGACCTTTTTGCTGAGTGCTATTCTGGCACTTTCCGGAGGCTTTCAGGATGCCTACACCTACAATGTGAGAAATGAGGTGTTCTCGAATGCGCAGACAGGAAACGTAGTGCTGATGAGCCAGCATCTGATGATGGGTGAATGGATGAAGGGACTATCGTATCTTTTCCCAATCCTTTCATTTGCACTCGGTGTGCTTGTGGCAGAGAGAATCGGGCATAGATATAAGAAGGCAAAGCGCATCCACTGGCGTCAGATAGTGGTGATGATAGAGATAATCATACTGTTTGTGGTCGGCTTCATACCACACAGGTACGATATGATAGCGACCATGCTTGTATCATTCAGCTGTTCTATGCAGGTGCAGTCCTTCAGAAAGGTAAACGGCTACGGCTATGCCAGCACCATGTGCATCGGCAACTTAAGAAGCGGCACAGAGAGTCTGTCAATATATCTGCGTGACAGAAATATCGGGGCACTGAAAAAGACCGCGCACTACTATGGAATTATTCTGATATTTGCAATAGGAGCAGGTATAGGCGGAGTGTGCTCACTGCACATAGGAATACGCGCTATATGGGCTTCAAGCGTGCTGCTTGCCATTGTATGTACAATGATGGTCAGGGAACACAGATAAACAGTTACAAATAGTCACGAAATATATATAACGGAGATACAATATAAAATGAAATTATTAAAGCAATTTCTCATCATACTTGCGATTTCGTTTGTAGGTGAGATACTCAAATATTTACTGCCATTGCCTGTTCCGGCGAGCATATATGGCATGGTTATACTTTTCATAGGTCTGCTGACAGGCTGATACCGCTTAACTCTGTAAGGAGTGCAGGCAAATTCATGATAGAGATAATGCCTGTCATGTTTATCCCTGCGGGAGTGGGGCTTATGTCATCCTGGGGCAATCTTAAGCCGGTGCTCGTACCAGTGATTGTAATCACGGTTGTGGCACTTCTTACTGTAATGATTGCTACAGGACATGTTTCACAGCTCGTAATCCGTATGCAGAAGCGCAAGAGGGCTGATGCTGGACAAAATAAATAAGATAGAGGATAATCATAATGGATAATTTGTTTCAGACATCGCTTTTTGCCGGTGTCACAGTAAGTCTGGTTGCATATCTGCTAGGTATGCTTTTAAAGAAAAAGTTTAAGCTTGCAATACTCAATCCGCTTCTCATTTCAATAGTACTGACCATCATAGTGCTTGTTGTGGCAGATGTGGATTATGACACATACAATAAGGGGGCATCGTACCTTAGCTGGTTTCTGACACCGGCACGGTATGCCTTGCGATACCGCTCTATGAGCAGTGGACACTGCTCAAGAAAAATATAGCAGCAGTCGCGCTCGGACTCACGGCAGGCGTCATAACAAGCCTTGTGACAGTGCTTGTGCTGTCAGTGCTTATGGGGCTTTCACACGAGGACTATGTCACACTGCTTCCAAAGTCCATCACGACAGCTATCGGTATGGGCGTATCAGAGGAGCTCGGCGGATATGTGACTATCACTGTCGCAGTTATCGTCGTGACAGGTGTGCTTGGAAATATACTCGGAGAGTTTGTTTGCAAAATATTCAGAATCACTGAGCCTATATCGAAGGGACTGGCGCTTGGTGCTTCATCACATGCCATCGGAACAGCGAAGGCTATCGAGATTGGCGAGATAGAGGGCGCCATGAGCTCTCTTGCTATCGCAGTGGCAGGAATACTTACGGTGGTGTTTGCATCGGTGTTTGCAAACTTTTATTGATTTGTCTGAGCGCTTCCTGGCGTTGGCTTTTTTACAGAAAGGAGCTATATTTATATGATAATTACAATTGCTAGAAAGTGCGGTTGCGATGCAGATACTATCGGTAGAGCAGTCGCTGAGAAATATCATTTACATTTCATGGACAGAGAGGCTATTGCGGCCAGTGCCAAAGAGGCAGGCTGCTACGATGAGTATGAGGAGTTTTACAGTGAGAGACCGGTTAATTCCCTGCTTTACTCTATTGTGATGGAGACGGAGGAGGATAATGTGCTGCATGATACTCCGGCGAGGGCTCTTACATTTATAGACAGGCTGCCGCTTGAGGACGGCTGTGAGGGATATGTGATTCAGGGACGATGTGCAAACTTTGCCTTTCAGGGAAGAGATGATGTTGTCTCAGTTTTCCTGACAGCGAATGATGCTTTCTGCGTTGATACTGTGGCTGATACACATGGAGTCTCAGCGAGAAAGGCAAAGACTGTTGTGCGTGAGACAAATGACAACAGAAAGACCTATCACAAATACTATACCGGACAGGAGTGGGGGCAGGCAGAAAACTATGACCTGTGCCTGAATGTGGCAAAGCTCGGTGTAGATGGTGTGATTGCGATGATTGACAGCTTCATACAAAATAGAAAATAGAAGATGTATATACAAAAGCCGAATCCGTGGGAGTGTGGATTCGCTTTTGGGGTTATTTTATGTGTTTTTGAAAATAAAAATTCAATGTTGGAAAAATCATATTTTATCATTGGTTGACTTTCAGAAAAAATTTATCTATTATTAAAATAAGATAAAATTGTTAACTGTTCAGTATAACTTTACAGTGGCGTGGAAAGAGGTAAAACAGGAGTAGGGAAACTGGTATGAGAAGGAAAAACAGAGGGAAACAAACGCTTAAAAAGAAGATGCTGAGTATTCTTCTGCTCAGTGCAATGTCAAGTATTCTTGCAGTAGTAATCGTGTCGTATATGACGATCCGAATGATACAGAATGACGGTATCAAGGAGAGTATGCAGATATATCTGGAGCAGATTACACGAGAGATGGACAGTGATTACTATGACATGATCGGTATTGTCAATCAGATGAGTCCCGATGGACTTATTGGAAGTGCGACAGAAAGATATTTGAGTTCAAATGATAACTATGATCGATATTTGGAGCAGAAATTTCTCAGAGAAGAACTGATAAAGCTTGGATATGTGAATACAAAGCTTCTTGGCATCACTTATTACGATCCGAAAGAGCAAAAAGAATTGATCGGAAATTTTAACGTCAGGGTGCTGGACCCGACATATCAGACAATCTCTAAAGTGGTAGTAGGTGCCGATAATACCATTCAGGCCATGCATGATTCCTATCTGGGAATTAAGGAGACACCGGTAGTATCCGTGATGCGAAGAGTTTCTTTTGGTAACCAAAAGATGCTGGATATTTATGCAGAAATTGAGCCTGATATGAGTGTTTCAGATCAGCTTAATAAAGAAAAATGGCATATACCTATATGGAGATGGATGAAAATGGCATTGTGCAGTACAGCAATAATCCGGTGATTGTCCGGGGCCAAAAGATTTTGTCGGAATTACCGAAAAAAGAAGGATATGCTGTAACAAATCAGGAAGGATATAAAATCATGGTGTATCGCAGTACCATTGGATATGCCAATGCCATTGCACTGCCGGAAAATATCTATCAGAAAGAAATGAATATGTGGAGATTGAAGCTGGTGGTTATCATTCTGTCAGCATTCGGTATTTTTTCCTGTTCTGTTATTTACCTGTACAGGTTGATATGCAAACCACTTAATCAGTTACAAAAACAGATTATCCAGGTAGGAAATGGGGCATTACATGGAGAAAGGCAGGAATATGAGATCAAGGAATTTGATGACTTGATGCACGAAGTGGAGCAGATGAAGGAACAAATCAGAAATCTGATTGATGATGTTGTGGAAAAAGAAAAAAATATTCAGCGGACGGAATATGAGAAGCTTCTGTATCAGATCAATCCTCATTTTCTGCTCAATACACTAAATTCTGTTCAGTGGATGGCCAGAATGAGCAAACAGAATAATATTATGGAATTTGTGCAGCGATTAAAAAGACTGTTGTCCTACAATCTGGGAAAAGAGGGAATGCAGACGACACTTCGAACAGAAATCGATATTGTGAAAGATTATATAGCATTGGAACAGATGCGTTACGATTTTGTGATTGAGATGAATGTGGAAGAGGGGCGTTATCTGGAACAGCCGACGGTAAGGATGCTGCTGCAGCCACTGGTAGAAAATGCCATACGATATGACTTGGAAATGATGAAAAGATCACAATTCAGGTCTTTGAGGATAATATCAGGGGACTGGCGGGCATCACCATATTAGACAGCGGTAATGGTCTGACCCAGGAGGAAATTTATCAGATCAATGAACCATTTGACTACGATGTAAAAAAAATGCAACATGGAAACAGAGGAATCGGTCTGCGATATGTAAAAGCAATGTTGGACTCTTTTTATGAAGGAGAAACGACTCTGTTTGTAAATTGCAAAAAAGGATATGGAACCAAAATTACAATTTTGATTCCGATTCAGGAAGAACTTCGGAACAAAATAAAAATTACAGGAGTTGAGACAGAAAAAGAAGGTAAGGAGAAATGAAAGTATTAGTTGTTGACGATGATAAACTGGCAAGAAAAGGTTTGATCTCCATAATGGATTGGAAGAAATACGGATTTGAAGTTGTGGGGGATGTTCAGAACGGTCGTAAAGCGCTGGAATTTCTGAAGGATAATGAAGTGGATATTGTATTCACGGATATAGACATGCCGGAGATCGATGGAATTGAATTGATGAAAATGTGTAAAAAGGAATATCCGGAGGTGAAATTTGTAGTCTTTTCCATGTATGAAGATTTCCGTTATGCGCAGAGTGCTCTGAGACTGGGAGCTTTGGACTATATATCCAAGATAAGTTTTGAAGGGGATGAGTGTGACCGGATACTGGAACTTGTGGAAAGAAAATATAAGGAAAATCATTCCCAAAAAGAAACCAGGAATGAGGATTCCGAACTCATAAAAAGGTTGGAAAAAGCGTGGATGAACACCAGATGGATCTTCAATGACAGCGAGTTCAACAGACTGTATGAGTTAACCAGGGGAGTGGAGTTACGGACTGCTGAAAGGGTTTTCATAAAAAGCTTCCACAGCCTCCAGAAACTCACAGGAGAAGAACTGGAATTTCCATCCTTATCTTCCGTGGATTCCATGCTGGAATGGGTGAAACAATGGAAAGAAAACCTGTATCAGACATGTCTGCAGACAGATAAAACAAAGGATATCTATATGTTTGCAAGAGTGATCCTGTATACAGATGAACATATAGAAGAAAATCTGAAGTCGGAAGAGGCAGCAGCACAGATCGGAATGAGCAGAAGTTATTTCAGTACGAGATTTAAGGAGATGACCGGTGATACCTTTCATAATTATGTGATCAGCAGAAAAATGTATGCAGCTGCCCAAAAGATGGCAAAAGGAACAGAAAATATAACACAGATTGCCTCGAATCTGGCTATGACAATTTTTATTATTTTACAAAGGTATTTTCGAAGGAATACGGATGCATGCCAACAGAATATGTAGGAAGAATAAAAAAATGTTCGATTTAATTCGGACATTTTTTGAATTAAAAAAAAAGCTGTGAAATCAGGAACAATATCGTCTAGTGAAAAATATGGTTACAGGATAAACTATCTATAAAAGAAGGGAGGTTTACTCATGTACATAAAAAGATTTGTGAAACACTATTACATCATGCTAATCCCCGCATTGCTGTGGCTGTTCTTTTTCAGCATTGTTCCAATGTTTGGAATTGTTATGGCTTTTCAGGATTACAATCCGGGACAGGGCATTCTCCACTCAAAGTTTGTTGGTCTGGCTAATTTTGAGTACATGTTTCAGATGAGTGACATTAAACAGGTTCTACGGAACACAGTTGTTATTGCCGTTGGCAAGATCATTGGAAATATTATTATTCCACTGGTGTTTGCTTTGTTGTTAAATGAACTGGCACTGAAGAAACTGAAGCGTCCAATCCAGACAATCGTATATTTACCGTATTTTCTGTCATGGGTTATTCTTGCGAAGATTGTGCTGAATATTTTCGGTTATACGGGACCGGTGAACCAAATCATAGAATTTTTTGGAGGCGAAGCGGTCAACTTTTTTGGAGAAGCAAAGATATTCCAGCCTCTGGTGATTGGTACGGATATCTGGAAAGGATTCGGCTACAATACAGTCGTTTATCTTGCAGCAATCCTGGGAGTGGATGGATCATTGTATGAAGCTGCAGCAGTAGACGGTTGCGGACGATTCAAAAGAATCTGGCATGTGACTTTACCGGGCATCAAGACAACAGTAGCACTTCTTGCTATCCTGTCGCTTGGAAACATCCTGAATGCAGGATTTGACCAGGTTTACAACCTGTATAACCCATTGGTTTACTCAACAGGTGATATTATTGACACTTGGGTATACAGAGCCGGTTTGCAAAATCTCCAGTATTCTCTGGCAACGGCCGTTGGTTTATTCAAATCTGTAATCAGTCTTGTATTGATTACGGTTGGCTACTGGCTGGCAGATAAATTTACCGGTTATAAACTGTTTTAGGAGGTGACAAACTATGATTGAGAATAAAAGCCTGAGATCAAAGATTTTTGATATTTTAAATATTGTGATTCTCATTGCGATTACTTTAATCTGTATTGTGCCGGTATGGTACGTTCTCTGCGTGTCATTGAGCAGCAGGGAAGCAGTCAATGCGGGAAAAGTTGCACTTTGGCCGGTTGGCTTCAACCTGCTCTCCTATAAAAAAATCATGGGAGAGACCGCATTTTTCGGTTCGTTTTTGGTATCTATTAAGAGAGTTTTGCTGGGAACCGGAATCAGTATGGTATGTATCCTTATGGCAGCATATCCATTATCCAGAACAAAAAAACAGTTCCCGAAAAGAGATATCTTTATGTGGATATTCGTGTTCTGCATGTTATTTAACGGAGGAACGGTTCCGTGGTATATCACCATGAAAAATTATCATCTGATGGATAACATTTTTGGACTGGTACTGGGAACAGGCCTTCAGGTATTTAATGTGATACTTGCAGTGAATTTCTTTAAAAATCTTCCAACAGAACTGGAAGAGGCGTGTTTTGTCGATGGCGGCGGACCTTGGAGAACTCTGATATCTATCTACATACCATTGGCAAAACCTATGGTCGCAACAGTTGCACTGTTCACCATGGTTATGTACTGGAATGAATTCTTCCAGGGAATGGTTTTAAGTACAAGACAGAGCAGTTATCCACTGCAGACCTACATCCAGCAGATGGTAGTAACCCTGGATTATTCTACAATGAATGTGGATCAGATTGCGCAGGCGATGAAATTAAACAATCTTTCATTAGATTCTGCGAAAATATTTATAGCTATGATACCGATACTGATTGTTTACCCATTCCTGCAAAGATTTTTTGTAGAAGGTATTACACTGGGATCAGTAAAAGGATAAAGGAGGAAGAAAATATGAAGAAAAAACAGTGGATTGCATTTGCATGTGCGATGGCATTAGGTGTGACATCACTGGCAGGATGCGGAAAATCAGAAGAGAACACACAGAAAAAGGCAGTAGGGAGGCAGAAGGAACAGCAAAAGAAGATCTCCCGCTGTCAAAATATCCGGAAACCGTAACGGTTCATCTGGGCGGTTCAATGAATTCAAATGCCAAGATTCCTGACGGAATGAGCTATGATGACAATTCCTATACACGACTTTTGAAAGAAGACCTTAATATTGAGGTTGCATACGACTGGGTCGCATCATCTACAGACTATGATGAAAAAATGAATTTGTGTATCGGAAGTAACACAATTCCGGAATTGATGAACGTAAATGCAACACAGTACAGGCACTTCTGAAATATGATATGATCCAGCCGCTTGATCAGTATTTTGATGACTATGCTTCTGATGCACTGAAAGCATATGTGGAATCAGGTGGAGAAGAGCTGAAAAAATGTATCTCAAATGATAAGGGAGAGATAATGGCAATCCCGGCTCCAAGTATGATGGGAGGAGAAGTGAACGAAATGTGGATCCGTCAGGACTGGCTGGATAATCTTGGACTGGAGGTTCCAAGAACCTGGGATGAAATGGCAGCAGTAGCAGAGGCATTCGTAACCCAGGATCCGGATGGTAACGGAGAAGCTGATACCATTGGAATTCTTGGACCGAGCAATTCAGATCACATGAATGCAATTGGAGCAAACCAGTTTGGACTGGATCCATTGTTTAGCAGCTTCCAGTCTTATCCACAGTACTGGCTGCAGGATGAGGATGGAACTGTAGAATATGGTTCTATTCAGCCGGAAACCAGAGAGGCACTTGAAAAAATCTCAAAACTGTATACAAATAAGCTGATCGATCCGGAAATGCTTGTAAGAAGCGACAGCAAGGAACCTCTTTTGTCCGGAAAAGTTGGTATCTTCTTTGGACCATGGTGGTCTGGTTATACGGTGTCAGATACTACACTTGCAGGCGAAGCGGATTGGAGAGCATATTTTACACCACTGTCTGAGGACGGGAATTACTACGCTCATATGCCAAATCCTACAAGTAAATATGTAGTAGCAAGCAAAAGCTGCAAGAACCCGGAGGCTGCATTTAAGATTGTTAACTATCTGATCAAAAATGAGCAGCAGTGGGTAGTAGATGGTATTACCTCCACAGAAATGGGTACTGCGGATTTTTATCCTTTGTATAATGGCTACGATAATGCAGATGAGATTGAAGTATCCACTGAGACTCTGGAAAAATATCTTGCAGGTGAGATTACAATGGATGATGTTGATTTCTCAAAACATAAACTGTTAAAGAATGATATGGAAGCAGTTAAGGAACTGAAAAAAGAACCTTATGATGATTTCAGCCTGGACAAATGGAATCTGGACAGTGACATTGCCAAAACTAATCTTCCAAGACTTGTGTCACTTTTGGTTGGTGGATCTCCGTTAGTAAATGATAAATATGTACCGGTTTACAATGCATATAACGGTCAGACAAAAACCATGGAGCCAAATGGGCAAACCTTAAAAAAATGGAAGAAGAAACATTCTCAAAGATCATTATGGGAAAAGCAGATATCAGCGAATTCGATACTTTCGTTGAAAACTGGAAGAATCAGGGTGGCGACCAGATTCTCAAAGAAATCAACGATGAATTAAGTAAGTAAAAAAGACAGCGGCTGATGGTGTTCTTCAGCCGCTGTTTTTACGATGGAGGTATAAAATGAGAGAAAACAAAGTAGTTTACGGACTAATCGGATATGGCGGTATGGGCAGATGGCATACGAGATTCTTTCAAATGTTCCAGAAGCTGTAATTGGTGGTATCTATGACATCAAGGAAGAAAAAGAGAGAAGAAGCGAAAGCGAAGGGGTTTTCTGTATAATGAAACAGAAGAAGCCATGCTGGCAGATTCGGACATCGATGTGGTTCTGATTGCCACTCCAAATGACTGCCACAAGCCTATCGCTATCCGTGCAATGCATGCAGGAAAAAACGTGATATCGGAAAAACCGGTGACATTATCTTCCGCTGACCTGCTGGAAATGGAAAAGGTAGCCAAAGAGACAGGAAAACTTTTCACCGTGCACCAGAATAGACGTTGGGATGATGATTTCCTGATCATCAAAAAACTGGTAGAGGAGCAGAAACTGGGGCATGTTTTCCGGATCGAGAGCCGTGTCCATGGTTCAAGAGGAATCCCTGGGGACTGGAGAAAAGAAAAGGTACATGGGGGCGGAATGGTCCTGGACTGGGGTGTACACCTGCTGGATCAGATTTTATATATGTACGGAGATAGAAAGATCGAGACGGTATACGCGTCACTTACCAATATCACAAACCAGGAAGTGGACGATGGGTTCACTGCTATTCTGACCTTTGAAGGCGGAACAGAAGTCCTGGTGGAAGTCGGCACCAACAATTATATATCACTGCCAAGATGGTATGTACTGGGTAAAGACGGTACCGCAGTAATCAGGGACTGGCAGTTAACCGGTGAGATTATACGTAAGACCGGTAAGACAGAAGAGACGGTAATACCGGTTAAGACAGCAGCTGGCCTGACAAAGACCATGGCACCGAGACGGGAAGATACTATTGTAAAAGAGGATTTACCAAAGGTGTCCGGAGATATCGCTGATTTCCACAGAAATGTGGTTGCAGTAATCCGAGATGGAGCAGAGCCGGAGATCAAGCTGTTCCAGGTGATGCGTGTCATGAAGTTGATGGAGGCAATCTTCCAGGCGGCAGAGACAAAACAGGTAATCGAATTTCAGGACCAGGTGTAACAGGAAAGGCATTGAGTAGTTATAACATAAAAATAAAAGACAGTTGTACATGTTCTTTGAGAGTGCATGTAACAGAACAGGAGGAAATAAGTATGAAACAGATCAAAATCGGAACCTGCGTACCAGGCCCCGTAGCAGAAGAATGGTTGAAAGGATTTGTTGGAAAAGGTTTCGAAACATTTTCCCTCAATTTCCATATGTCACTGGAAGGAACAGATCTTGATAAACTGGCCCTGAGCACAGAACAGATTCTTGCCGGTACAGATTCAAAGATCACTACACTCGGATACTACTGTAATCCAATCCAGTATCCAGAGCACAGAAAGACATTGGAAAAGGTAATTTGCACTGCTGAAAAATTCGGAGCTACCCATGTAAGCACCTTTGCAGGAGCCTGGGAAGGAAAACCGGTAGAATCCGCATACGAAGAGTTCGGAAAAGTGTTCCGTGAACTGGCAGAACTTGCAGAAGAAAAGGGCGTAAAGCTGGGTATCGAAAACTGTCTTATGGATGGAACCTGGGAACATGCCACCTGCAACATCGGTTTCAACCCGAAAGCCTGGGAAGTCATGTTTGAGGAAGTAAAGAATGATAACTTCGGACTTGAATGGGAGCCGACCCACCAGATGGTACAGTTGATCGATCCTGTGACAGAGCTGAGAAAATGGTGCAAAAAGATAGTCCATGTACATGGAAAAGATGCGACCATTGACTGGGATGCAGTAAGGCACGGCGGTATCTCCGGAGCAGTTCCTTTTGTATGGCATCGTATGCCGGGATTTGGTGACACAAACTGGAGAGATATCATTTCTATCTTAAGAAGCAACGGATATGAGGACGATATCTGTATCGAAGGATATCACGATCCGGTATACCGGGGAGAACTGGAGATGACAGGACAGCTTCACGCACTGAACTATCTGAAATGGTGCAGAGGCGGAGAGTTCACACCAACTCCATGGGAGAAATAACAAAGATATAACAGAGACAGAAGAAACAGGAGGGTATTTCTATGAAACTTGGGTTTATCACATCCATCCTTGACAGCTGGACCTATGAAGAAATGATGGACTTTGCATCCGGACAGGGATTTGAATGTGTGGAAGTGGCATGCTGGCCACAGGAAAAAGCAGAAAGAAGATATGCAGGGGTAAGCCATATTGATGCAGAACGGGTTAACCAGGATGACGCATATGCAGAGCATATTGTAGAATATGCTAAAAAATCAGGAGTGGAGATATCGGCACTGGCCTATTATCCAAACGTGATGGTGGCAGATAAAGAGAAAAGCGCAACCGCTGTGGAACACCTGAAACAGGTGATTCTTGCAAGTAAAAAATTAGGTGTGGGCATGGTCACGACATTTATCGGAAGGAACCAGACCAAAAATATACAGGAAAATCTGGAACTGGTAAAAGAGATATGGCCACCTATCATAAAACTGGCAGAGGAATGTGACGTGAAGATCGCCATCGAGAACTGTCCGATGCTTTTTGGCAAGGAACAGTGGCCGGGAGGACAGAACCTGATGACAACACCGCCAATCTGGAGAGAAGTATTCCGGATCCTGGACAGTGACCATCTGGGCATCAACTATGATCCATCCCACTTTATCTGGCAGATGATCGATTATATCCGCCCGCTTTACGAATTCAAGGATAAGATCTTCCATGTCCATTACAAGGATATAAAGATATATAAAGACAAGCTGGAATCCTGCGGCATCATGGCATATCCTCTGGAATATATGTCACCGAAAATCCCTGGACTTGGAGATGTGGACTGGGGAAAATATGTGTCAGCGCTTACAGACATCGGATATGATGGCTATACCTGTATCGAGATCGAGGATAAGGCTTTTGAGGATTCCAAGGAGAAGGTTGAGAATTCCTTGATCATCAGCAAGAGATATCTGGAACAGTACGTGATTTAGTAAAGGAGATAATACCATGAGAAAATTAAAAGCAGGAATCGTAGGATGCGGAGGAATCGCCAACGGAAAACACCTTCCAGCTATGAAAAAAAGTGGTCTTTATGAGATTGTACTTTCTGTGACATCGTCAGGGAACGTGCAGAGAAAGCAAAGGAAGAATATGGCACAGAAGATGCAAAAGTATTCGAAGACTATAAGGTGCTTATCAAAGAGGACCTGGATGTTGTATATGTAACTACACCGAACCGCTCCCATGCAGAAATCTCTATCGCAGCCATGGAAGCAGGAAAAGATGTTATGTGTGAAAAGCCAATGGCAAAGAATTATGCTGAGGCACAGAAAATGGTGGAGACTGCAGAGAAAACAGGTAGAGTCCTGAACATCGGATATCAGAACCGTTATCGTTCAGATTCCCTGTACCTGAAAGAAATGTGCAAGGCGGATGAACTGGGAGAAATCTATTTTGCGAAAGCTCACGCACTCAGAAGAAGAGCAGTTCCTACCTGGGGTGTATTCTTAAATGAGGAAGAACAGGGAGGCGGTCCACTGATCGATATCGGAACCCATGCATTGGATCTGACATTATGGATGATGGACAATTATGAAGTAGAGTCTGTAACAGGACAAACATTCCGCAAACTGGCTGATCAGACCAACCAGGGAAATGCTTTTGGCAACTGGGATCCTGAGGAGTTTTGCGTAGAAGATTCCGCTTTCGGATTCATCCGTATGAAAAACGGTGCAGTGATTGAACTCGAAGCTGCCTGGGCACTGAACACACTGGAGGTTGATGAGGCCAAGACAAGTCTGTGCGGAACAAAAGCCGGAGCAGATATGAAAGATGGCCTGCGAATCAACTACATCCATCACAATAAACAGGTAGTAGAGAAGCCAGCATTATCCGGTGAAGGAGTAGCATTCTTCTCAGGAGAAGAAAAACCAGCAGGGGATTATGAACAGGAACTGTTCTACCATATCGTTGCTGACGGAGCTGAGCAGATAGTAAAACCTGCACAGGCTGCAGTTGTTACCCGTGTACTGGAAGCAATCTATGAGTCTGCAAAAAGTGGTAAGACAATTTATTTTGATTAAAAGGCGATTTGACCTATACAGTTACAACAGTTCAAACATAAGGAGTAATCATGGAAATAAATAAATTACAGCAATTGCTGTCAGAAATGTCTTTGCAGGAAAAAATAGGACAGATGGTACAGCTTACCGGTGTATATTTTGACAAAGAGGCAGTGCTTACAGGTGTTGTTGACGAACAATTACCGCCGGAATGGATCATTCAGTATTCAGGTTCCGTGCTGGGAGTGATTGGTAAAGAAAAAATATGTGATATTCAGAGTAAATATATGGAACAGCATCCTCATCATATCCCACTACTCTTTATGGCAGATGTGATCCATGGATGTAGGACAATTTTTCCAATTCCACTGGGACAGGCTTGTTCATTTAATCCGGAACTGGTGTCTGAGGCAGCGTCAATAGCTGCCTCAGAGGCTCATCCGAAGGACTTAAGGCAACATTTTCTCCTATGATTGATGTTTCAAGGGATCCCCGGTGGGGCAGGATAATGGAGTCTTTTGGCGAAGACCATATGTGAATGGAGTCATGGGGGAGGCCATGGTAGATGGCTATCAGCAGAAAAACGATGAAGGAATCGCAGCATGTCTGAAACATTTTGCAGGTTACGGGGCGGTCAATGCAGGCAGGGAATACAACGATGTTGAAATATCTCAACGGACATTTCTGGAACAGTATGTAAAACCTTTCCGCATGGCGTTGAAGGCAAAGCCTGCTATGGTTATGACCGCATTTAATGCAATAGACCGAAAACCAATCAGCGGAAATAAAGAACTTCTCAGAGATCTATTGCGGGATAAAGAAGGCTTTGATGGTACAGTGATCTCAGATTGGGGCTCTATTGGGCAGCTGAAGGAACAGGGTGTGGCAGCCAATATGGATGAAGCGGCGTCTCAGGCGATAGAAGCGGGAGTGGACATAGATATGATGAGTCCTGCTTATATGTTTCGTTTAGAAGAACTGGTGAAAAACGGGCAGATTCCGGAGTCTTTTATCGATGAAAGTGCATTCAGGGTTTTGATGATGAAGAATCAGCTGGGGCTTTTTGAAAATCATTTTGCAGGAATTGGAAAGAGTGGAAACCTCACTCAGTATAACCGGACAAAGGCATATCAGATGGCCAGCGAAAGCTACGTCCTTTTGAAAAATGAAAAAATTCTGCCTTTGAGCCAGAAACAGAAAGTTATCTGGGCAGGACCTTATGTGACATCAAAGGAATTCCTGAGCCGTTGGGCAATCTTTGGTGAGCATGAGCCTGTTGAGACAATCGAAGATATTCTTCAAGATAAGAAGATTAATGGGGTATGTATTCCTGGATGCAGAATGCTTTCTGAGGAAGAATGCAGGATCTGGCAAGTGAAACCGGTTGATTCGGATGAAGAAATAGATGAGCAGTGGCTGGAAATGATAAACCGGAAGATACGGTTGTATGTGTACTTGGAGAACATGAATCTCAGTCCGGAGAGGCTGCCAGCAGAGCATTTCTGACTTTACCGGAAGAGCAGCAGAGGCTTTTTGAAAAAATAGTAAAACGCACGGATAATATCGTGACAGTGATAATCTCAGGAAGACCACTGGATCTGCGAAGAATCTCAGAAAAATCCAAAGCCGTCATCATGGCATGGAGACCCGGAACCATGGGGGCAGAGGGAATAGTAGATCTTGTATATGGCATGATCAATCCTTCCGGAAAGCTGGCTGTAAGTATTCCATGGTGCGTTGGACAGGTGCCGATAAGTTACTGGGATATAAAAACCGGACATGTGCTTACAGAGGATAATCTAGAGAACCGTTTCACAAGCAGATATATGGATATTCCTAATTCACCATTATATCCTTTTGGTTTTGGATTGTCCTATACAGAATTTGATATTTCGGATGTTGAAGTCAAGATAGGACAGGACAAAAGAGTGCATGTCCATTGTAATGTAAGTAACACAGGTAAAGTTACAGGGGCAGAGGTTGTTCAGTGCTATTATGAAACATTACAAACATCTGTGGTACGACCGAAGAAGGAACTTGTCCGTTTTCAGAAGGTTTTTCTGGATCCGGGAGAAGCTAAGAGTGTGGATTTCTCTATTGATTCAGAAGAGTTTTCTTACTTTGATAAAAATATGGAAATCGTTAGTAGCGGAATGCAACTTCGAATCAGTGTAGGAAACAGTAGTGACCATGAATGCGGAAGTAGTGAGATATATATTTAGGCATAAGTAGAAATAGATTTCTATTGAAGGATAATTATTACACTAAAGCAAGCGGGCTGCTTCGTCAGTCCGCTTGTGTTATTCTTTATGTTAATCGAGGTTATTAATACTTTCAATTATACATGTATGCTTTTTATTATCAGATGTGTTGCTGTAGTTAATTCCGACAAGTAAGATCTGATTGCTGTATCCTGATAAGGCTCCGTGATATCTGCGGTTTTTAATCTGTGATATGGCAGAATCAGCGGAAGCATTGTACTTAAGTTCAATTACTATTGCAGGTCTGCCACAGGCATTCGCTCTTGGAATAAAAACAAGATCAGCAAAACCTTTGCCGGCTGGAAATTCTCTGACAATATTGTAATATGCATTTGCAGTAAAATATGCCATTGTGAGAACACAGCTTAAAGAATTTTCGTCGTTGTATTTAAGAACAGATGTATATGTTTCATGTGCTATTTCTACCAATTCAGCGACTTTATCAGCATCTTCATTTAGGGTAGCATCTAATAATTCATCACATTTTGAAATGGAGTTGGCTACTTCACTCCATGAACCGGTCTGTAATGCAAGATCATATGCAGCAGCAACCTCATAATTAGGTATATATGCCATTTTTTTGTTGGCATCATAAGCCAGATAACCTAAATGAATTAAAGCTGTAAGTGCATCATCCTTTGAAGCAACTGTAGTAAGGTCATTTTGGAAGGTATTTACATTAACTCTGATTTTATCGCCGGAAAGCATGGCGAGCACATCATCCTTTAAACCGGCATAGTTCATGGTGATAAATGTGTTGATTGATTCAAACGAGGATGTATTTTTCCAGTAAAAATCATAGTCATGATCTAGCATAGCCTGAACAACGGAATTAGGATTATACATATGAAGCCCATCTATCAGATATCCGTTATACCATGCTTTTATTGATTCGAAATCCATATCATATGTGATGCACAGTTTTTTAACTTCATCCTCTGTAAAACCAAAATATCTAGTCAATTGTTTAGATTTCAACATTGTAAACTCACGGAAGTTGTTCAGAGCTGATTCATCTTTAATTTTTTTGATTGGCAGAATACCGGTGATATATGCCAAAGCTAAAAAAAGTTTTTGACTCTTCGCTCTTAAATAACAAATGTAGAAACTGAAGATAGCTGTGAACCAGTGTTTTATTTCCACCATTTCGGATTACACAATCCCATTCATCAATTATTATAACAAATGGAATACCGGAAATGTTGTAGACGGACATGAGTACAGCACTGATCATCTTGGTATAATCTATCTGATCCCCATATACCTGTTTAAGTTCGTCATAAATATATTCCTGAATTTTTTCTATCACATTATCTTTGTAAGCGTCCCAAAATGATGATACATCAATGTGTATGACATTGTATTTATTCAAATGTACAGCATAGCTGTCCTTAGCTGCAATTTCAGAATCTGCAAAAAGCTCTGATGAATCGCAGCCTCTGCTGTAGTATGCATCAATCATTCCGGCAGCATGGGATTTACCGAACCTTCTGGCATGGCTGACACTTATGCAGTTGGCATTTGTACAGATAACTCTATTCAAATATTCAATCAGACCGGTTTTGTCAATATATAGTTGACTGTTTTTGTCTTTTGTAAAGCTGCCATTTCCCGGATTAAAATAAATACCCATTGTCCCATCTCCAATTCATTTATATATAATCAGTATAACAGATTTGGAGGAGTGATGGAAGTAGGCAACGTGAGATTATGTGCACGGTCTACGCACAGTGTTTTTGTAATATTTTTGGATTTTAGAAAATAAAAATTCATTGTTGGAAAAATGTACGGAATAATGTTACAAATACAGCAAAAAACATCAAGAATAATGTTACAACGGGGATATATCTTGAAAAAATAGCTAATTAACGTTATAATATAATTAGCTAAAAAAGAAATGGATAGGAGGAAGGCATATGAATACAGCAACAGCAACTGCAACAGAAATGCAGAACAATTTTGGGAGATATTTGAATCTTGTTATGTCAGGACATGAAATCATTGTTACAAAGAATGGTCATGAAGTGGGAAGATTTATTCCTAAGGATGCCGCAGTATCATATTTGACGGATTCTCTAACAGGAATACTTCAGGATAATGGTAATTTAGATGAGATAAAAACCGAAAGTATGAGGGAAAAATATGGTTTTGTTGATTGATACTAACATTATACTTGATGTTTTACTAAGTCGCTCAGATTTTGTGAAGGAATCATCTATAATTTGGAAACTTTGTGAGACTGAACAGGCAAAGGGTATATATCTACATTAACTTATGCAAATATGATGTATATCATGAGAAAACAAATGACTCCAGAGCAGATAGAAGATGTATTCCGCAAGTTAAAACTTATTTTTGAGTTTGCTGATTTTAGTTCAGTTGTGCTTGAGATGGCTGTAAATATGAAGTGGAAAGATTTTGAAGATGCCATACAAAGTGCAACTGCTGAATATGTTCATGTAGACTATATTATTACGCGCAACATTAAAGACTTTACGCAAAGTAAGGTTATGGCACTTACACCTGCGGAACTTTTGGCAAGAATTTAATTGCAATGAATCTAATAATTAAAAGTGTAATATTATTGGTAAAACAGATAGGAGGCATATATGTTAAACGGTGTGGGAACAAATATTTCAATGGCATATACTTCAAAGTATAATAAGAAGTCAACAGGCGATAAAATGGATATAGAGTTCGAAATAGGAAATAGTGAGCAAAATTCCTTAAATAAATGTGGGGAGAGGCAGAGTGAACTTACTGAAATATACATGAATATGTTGTCGGAAAATAACAGTTCTCTTTACAATAAATTGGTAAATAATAAAAATGCAGTTGAACAGGTGGCACCGGATAAGGAAATTCCAAATGATAAGCTGAAAAATATCGGAATGACAAGTTTTGGACTGTCTGATACAGAAAGTCAGATAGTTTTAGCTTCATATGTGAAAACATCAAAGGAGGATGATCCTGTTGTTCAAGTGGCATATGGATATGGTGATAACAGAAAAGTATATCATGTGCATGTAAATGATGTTGATACGTCGAATGCTTCGGATCTGGAAATGTTTGCGCTTATGTCATATGAGGGGTATAAAGGAAGAAGTGCGCCTGATTCGATAAATAATTACTCTGCCTATAAAATAATGAAAGCAGATGCCGGTTATGGAATGGCTTCTACTGATGAAAATAGCTTTGTAAACAAAAAAGTGAATGCTGATTATTTATTGGAGCAAATATATGATTCATTAAAGAAGCGGGAAACAGAACAAGAAGCAAAGAGCTTTGATGTTTGTGAATATTTGCTCCAGATGATAAAAAATCGTTAAAAGAAACAGCTTTCAGTGCCGAAGCATAATAATCGTATGGAATGTCTTGGTAGGATCATCAAAGTAAAAAGTCATTTCACCATTATACTTCTTAACAATATTTTCTATACTACGCATACCGAATCCATGAAACTGTGGATTCGGTTTTTTAGTTGGTAAAAGGTTGCCATTTTTATCAATAGGATTTACGCGGCAGGAATCAATGAGCGTGATAATGGTCATGTTATTGTTCTCTTTATGAAAAACATTGAGTTCTATAAAAGGATTAACTGTTTTTTCGGCTGATTCTACAGCATTATCCATGAGATTACCGAAAAGTACACTGAGATCATCATATGTCACGAAATCAATACACTTACTTCTTATATCAATATGCAGCGCAATCTTTTTCGTAAGACATATTTTCTGGTAACGGCAGAGCAGTGCGTTTAAAAGGTCATTATCGCATACCCGCACGGAGTGCTTTAACTCAGAAGAACCGAGTACGTGGGTAAGGTATGCTGCGATTTTTTCAGAATCGTGCTGTTCGTTCAGTGAGGCTATGGCATTGAGATGCTTTTTGATGTCATGAATGAGAACTTTTTGTTTCTCATCCTGTGACACGAGGGCTTTGTAGTATTCTACAGAGTCGGCATCACGCTGGTTCTGAAGTGTGAGCTCTGCTATTTCGGAATTTTTTTGCTTAATATGTTCAAACAGACCAAAGATGAGTATGTTTATAAGCAGTATGAAAAAGCTGCTAAGGATGAGCAGATAGTTGAGTGGAGATTTTATTTCATAATTCATAAGAAAATATATCATTGTGTAGATTACAAATACGGAAATAACAGGTATTATGGCCAATGTAGTGATTTCATAGATGGAAAATCGTATATTGGATCTGGTGCTGGATAGCTTATGTGATATAAAATATATGATTACAAAGTAAAGTAATTTGCTTAAAAAACTAACTGAATAAAGCAAAACGGCATCATTCATGTTAGAATAAAAATGATATGAAAACTTTGAGAAAACTCCCATAGAAGCAAGCTCACACAAAGTCATAATTACAATCATAACGGCAGAATGGAAAAAGAGAGTTGCACTATTTTCCATGGTTGAAATTTTTAAAAAAACATAAGTAGCAACAAAAAATAAAGCAGTATTTAATAAACCGATATGAGCGAATGAAATAAAATATATTGGGATAAATAGTATTGTAAGTAATATATATCGTTTTATCGAAGAAATTTTGTATTCAAAAACATTAGATGAATATTGCAACAGTATTAACGCCTCAGCAAAATATACTAAAAAATAACAAACAGCAGCACTCATAAGTATTACCTCTTACTTTCCATAAACATCAAATATGCTCTCTTAAATTCGGTGAATTTTCTTCTTGTTAAATATGCTGTAAACTGACCATCACAAAGATATATAAGCTCGTGATCAAAGCTTGTTACCATAGTCATATTTACGATATAGCTACGGTGTGACTGAAAAAAGGTAGCCTGCGGCAGATGTTCTATCCAAAATTGAAGTGTCTGAGTGGAATCCAAATCAGCCGTGGCAGTATGTACTATAACCTTTCTTCCCTTTGCCTCTACATATACGATATCGCAAGTCAAAACAGATGTAACTCCGGATTTTGTTTCAACAGCGATTTTTTGATTGATAGAATAGTATAATTCAAGTGCATCATCTAAATTATGGAATAACCGTTGTTTATCTATTGGCTTAGATAAGTATCTGAATACATGAAACCTCATGGCGGCATCCAGATATTCGAGGTGAGATGTCACTATAAAAATAATAGCGGATTCATTCTGCTTTTTTAGTTCATTTCCCACATAGATGCCGTCAAAACCGGGCATTTCCACATCTAAAAAGACGATATCTTTTTGGGATTTATCAGAAAGAAGGCTGTCCCCATCATTAAAGGTTACAATATCGAGATTATTTACTTTCTTTTTGTTGAAATATGTTTTGATTATTTGGGATAGTGACTGCGTGATAGATGGATCATCGTCACAAATAAGTATTCTCATTGAAGATCTCCTATAAAATCTAATTAAAATTATTATAGAGAAGTACGCAGAGTAAGGCAAGAAAAAGACGTGAAAAGACAAAAAACGGGTGGTTTTGGATATCATAAATTGACCAAAAGTGCCCGAAAAATGTTGTTCTATTCCAAATCGTGGATTTGCAATATATTAGGATGTATTATTATTACAAGAAAAGTATGGCAGATAAAAGAGGCTGAAAGATAAGGATATTATTATGAAAATGAGACATTGTGGAAGTAGAAATATAATATTAATTTGGAATATTTATTTAACGATACTTATTCCATTTGTAGTTCTTTTATCGGGGATATGGCATATTACTTCTTTTATGATAAGACAAACTCACCGATTGTTTATTATAGTTCGGTGATAGTCAATATTACTGCGTTGCTGTGGAGCGTAATAGTAAAAGAATACAAACCATTAGAGGAGCATATTTTGAAATATCGGCAAGATCAATGGCTGGTTCCATGTTCGGAGAATTATAAAGAAAACAAAGTACTAAGAAGTATATGGTTGGTTTGCTTTATAGGAACAGTAGTATTTTCGTTCGTTTGTCAGTGGGGGTAAAATAACGACAAAATCTGTTGTAATTATTAAAATTGCAATGTTTTTGGCATTTATGAGAAAGCTTTTAATTCCTGTTTATTGACACGATATACTAAAACCGACCAGAAATGACAAAAAAATGTCATCTCATGTAAAGTGTATTGAAGAAGAACGAAAAATAACGATAATTATTGTTATGTAACTTGAAAATTTATTATTTGGGAGGATTGATTAAGGTAAGTAACTTGAAAAAAAGTTTGTCTAAGTATTTTACAACTATGACACATCACAGGTTTATAATTATCATAACAATTAAACATCAGCAAGCAAAGGAGAAGAAAGAGTATGAAGAGGAAAAAAATTACAGCAATAATGCAGTGATTATGATGGCAGCGGGGCTTTCAGCATGTTCACAATCAAATGCCGGGCTAGAGGGAAAATCAGGTATTGTAAAGGATGAGGATTCAAAGACAGAAAGTGACACCGGTGTAGTAGACCAGACTCCGGCTACGTATGTGCAGGATGCGGAGTATGTTAACAAAGACGACATCGTGTCAGTTGATGATACAATTGAGATAAATGGAATTACTTATAAAATTGAAAAGTATGAGCATACCACAGAGTTTGGAAACAGAAATAAGGATACTGTTTTGGATTATTTGAAAGATTTATATGGTGAAGCTATTGATGATAATTATAATCTGAGTAATGGTAATAGTTATATTTTTATAACATTGACAATCGTTTATAAGGATGGAGATGATAAGCAGATTGAAGGTAATAGAAATGTGGGTGTTCTGTATTCCATCAAGGATGATATGGAGAGAATACAGGAAAACTCAGATTGTGTATATATAGACAACTATTGGCTTGGAGGAGATGAAAGTGATGTATATCATTATGTTTTAGGCAAGGGCGAGGTATTACATCAGAGCTGGGATATATTATTCAGGATGAGGGAATGCCTGAAGATACTAAATGTATTTATTACTGTATAGAGGGCAAAGATTCAAAAACCAATGATACGGTGAAGAAATATTTTAAACTGGAGCTGTAGTTATGAACAGAATATTTAAAATCGAAATAAAACGTGCTTTTAGAAATAGATTGTTTGCTGCCACATTGTGTGTTGCGTTTGCAATATGTGTATGGCATTTTATGGAAAATGTGTGGATATGGAGGATGTATGTTTACTCTGACACGTATCCGTTGTCTGCATATGAGAAATGGATAGGTGCGGATAATGCAAGTGTGCAGCCATTGCTGCTTTATCTGATAATGCCCGCTTTGTGTGCCATACCGTATGGCAGAAGCTTTTATTTTGATGTTAAATCAGGGTATGCTGCCCAGATTATATCAAGAGGAAAGAAGAGTGATTATATAAGAGCAAAATATGGGGCTGCATTTGTAAGCGGTGCGCTTATTGGAATGATACCACTGGTGTTTGACTTTCTGCTTACTGCAATGGTATTTCCGATGGTAATACCACAGGTAGGAACAGGCACATTCCCGGTAGCGGCAATGGATATCATGTCAGGGGTATTTTATACACATCCACTTGTATACAATCTGATTTTTGTGCTGATTGATGGCTGCTTCTGGGGACTTTTAAACTGTGCGGTGTTGTGGGCGGTTAATTTTGTAAGAAACCGGTTCTGGATACTGCTGACACCGTTTATCATATACATATTTGTGTTCTGCATGGTTCATTTTGTAAACAGGGTGAGTTTATCACCGGTAATGTTTCTTAGACCAAGTGCACCGTTTAGAAATGATATCCGGGTTGTGATCTGTGCGTTTATTATCCTTATAGTGGTAAATATTATATTTTACATACATGCGGTAAAGAAAGAGCTTGTTGCTTATGAATAGGAGAATTTTTGCAAATCTGATCTTATATGATATCAGAAAAGGATTAAGGGAAAACAAGATAAAATGGATAGTCGGAGTATTCATATTTGTATTTTTTTCATTTATCACCGTCAGTGATTTTAGTGTAAATTCACCGGAGCTTGGATTTTTGGCATACTTTACAAATATACTTCAGGGTATGCCGCCATACATAAAGACAGATGACAGCGTATTCACCATTCCGGTGTCATGGTTTTTGTTTTATGCGTTTTTATTTTTTGTGGTAGGATTTTATCCATCGTCAGATCTGTATGGTGCAGGCAAAAAGACACTGATATTGTCAGGCAGCAGGTTTAAGTGGTTATGGAGTAAGTACATATGGACGGTCATAAATGTGATTATGTATTATGCTGCAATGATACTGGTTCTTGCGGCTGTGACATGTGCAATCGGGAAGTGGAGCACAAAGCCTGATGATATGCTCATGGAAATGGGAATAGATATGCAGCAGTTTGCGACTGGAAATGAAGTGCTTGTATGGCTGATACTGCCAATGCTATGTGCCAGTACAATTGCGGTGGTGCAGCTTACTATCAGTATTTTTGCCGGTGCGATCGCTGGATATATTGTTTCAATAGTTTATCTTGTGGTGTCTGTTTACTGGGTGAGTCCGTTTCTTATGGGAAATTATCTTATGATCATCAGAAACAACAGGCTCTGTGCGGGCGGAATGGATGCGGCTGCCGGAATAATAAGCTGCATTATTGTGATGGTGGTTTCTATTGTATCCGGAAGTGTGTATTTTAACAGAAAGAATATTTTGTGAGGTATTTTATGAAGATAGAGATAGAACATGTTTCTAAAAAGATAAAGGATGCTCTGGTACTAGATGATGTATGCATGACACTGGAAAGTGGTAATATATATGGATTTCAGGGAGTAAACGGCTCAGGCAAGACAATGCTTATGAGAGCGGTAAGCGGACTTATGTATCCTACAAGCGGTACCATCAGTATTGATGGCAAGGTGCTTGGAAAAAATATGGCTTTTCCGGAAAGATAGGTATGCTAATTGAGAATCCTGCCTTTATAGATAGTTATACAGGCTATGACAATCTAAAAATGCTTGCATCAATAAATAAAGGTGAAGTGGATATAAGTGGGGCACTTGAAACGGTTGGACTGAACCCGCATGATAAGAGAAAGTATAGAAAATATTCTCTTGGAATGAAGCAGAGACTGGGGATTGCCTGTGCCATTATGGAGGAACCAAAGCTTCTTTTGCTGGATGAACCTTTTAACGCCCTGGACAAGGAGGGGCAGGAAAAACTGTCAGAAATCATAAGGGATATGCGTGATAAAGGAAGCCTTATACTGCTTAGCTCTCACGATAAGGATGAGCTTGAAAATCTATCCGATGTAATCTATCTGGTGGACAGCGGAAGGTTTAAATTGAAGTAACGAGGAGAATTTATTATGAAGCAAAGGAAATCAAAACAAGTAAGACTTTTTTCGGGAATGCTCATAGGAATTGTGATGATTGCTGTTTTGGCAAGGATTGTTTATCTGAATCATTGCTATCCATCCCCAAAGGTCATCACATATACAGAAAATGACACTATAAAGCTTGGAAATTATGAGATAAAGCAGACCGGATGGGAGTGGGGCGATGGCAGTCTCCTAAAAGAAAAATGTCCTGATTATGTATATGATCAGATGGATGATGGTTCAGAGTATCCTTTCGACAGTGTGCGTGTGGGATTTATAACGTTGTCAGTTACCAAGGTAAAGGACGATACAACATCACTTGACCTTACAAGCCTTGCATTTGAAATGGGAACTAATGGTAATCAGTATGACATGGAACTGTTTTTTGCATTAAATCCTACGTTGGAATCTTTGGAAATAAATCTTAATGCCGGTGAGGATGTATCTTTTGTGATACCGTATACAATGGATGAAAGTCAGGTCTCAAAGACTGACTGGAACAGGATTGATAAGATGAAGCTGTATATGGTGCTGCAGTATTATCCGCAGAAGATAAGGTTGTGCTGTAATTAGTTAATAAAAAGTTTATAATTTTTATTAGCACTCACTATTGACGAGTGCTAATAATGGTGCTATAACATACTTGTAAACAAAAGAAAGCAAATTTCCAAAAGGAAAGTTACAGGTATATAAGGAGGTATGACCTATGTTATTAACAACTACAAACAACAACTTATTTGATACATTTTTCAGTGATCCATGGTTCAATGATCCTTGGTATGATGACAGGGACGTACAGAAGGCACAGAAGAAATTATACGGACACAACGGAAAGAGAATGATGCTCACCGATATCAAGGAAAGCGATAAAGGCTATGAGCTTGAGATGGATCTTCCGGGATTCAAAAAGGATGAGATTAAGGCTTCCTTAGAGAATGGTTATCTGACAATTACAGCAGAGAAAGGCTTAGAGAAAGATCAGAAAGAAGGAAGAGGGCAAGAACGTATATCTGCAGAGAGCGCTTACTCAAGGAAGCTGT
>ENA-OQBT01000277-OQBT01000277.1-human-gut-metagenome-genome-assembly--contig:-NODE-277-length-35086-cov-14.261564_pt1 | contig 35086 bp, 37 predicted proteins | sample MGYA00242749_ERZ504557 | MGnify/ENA primary metagenome ERZ504557 (study PRJEB26092, sample SAMD00036243) | human gut metagenome | host: Homo sapiens | study: EMG produced TPA metagenomics assembly of... | reverse complement strand
AAGACATGATCGACGACATCACGTTCTGCAAGAGGCACAACATCAACGCCATCCGCACCTCGCACTACCCCAACCAGGAATACTGGTACGACCTGTGCGACGAATACGGCATCTACCTGATCGACGAAACCAATCTTGAAACGCACGGCAGCTGGTGCCTGCCGGGAGACGTGGTCACCGAGGATTCCGCCGTTCCGGGCAGCAAGCCCGAATGGGAGGGCGCGTGCGTGGACCGTGTGAACAGCATGATGAAGCGCGACTACAACCATGCTTCCGTAGTCATCTGGTCGCTTGGCAACGAATCGTATGCGGGAGACGTGTTCCGCGCGATGAGCGTCCACGTGCACGAACTCGACCCGAACCGACCAGTGCACTACGAGGGCGTGACCCACAATCGCAAGTATGACGACGTGACCGACATCGAAAGCCGCATGTACGCGCACGCCGACGAAATCGAGGAATATCTCAAGTCCGATCCGAAGAAGCCGTATATTTCCTGCGAATACATGCACGCCATGGGCAATTCCGTCGGAAATATGGACGAATATGTTGCGCTGGAACGCTACCCGCAATATCAGGGCGGATTTATTTGGGATTTCATTGATCAGGCGATTCTTGTGCGCTTGCCCGATGGCGATGAACGTCTCTGCTACGGCGGCGATTTCGGCGATCGTCCGAGCGATTACGAGTTTGCCGGAGACGGTATTGTGTTCGCCGATCGCACGCCGTCGCCAAAGGCGCAAGACGTCAAGCAGCTGTATGCCAACGTGCGCATTGTGCCGGGTGAAACCGGCGTTGAGATCGCGAATGACAATCTGTTCGTTTCCACCGCCGACTATGTGTTCGTTACGCGCGTGCTTGCGGATGGCGAGCCGGTATGGCAGGCCGAACAGCGTTTTGATGTGCCGGCTGGCGAAACCAAGCACTTCGATATTGAATGGCCGTTGGAGGCTACCGAGGCCAAGCCAACGAGCTCACGCTCGAAGTGAGCCAACGCCTTGCCGCCGCGGAAGAGTGGGCGTCGAAGGGCTACGAGCTGTCGTTCGGCCAGACCGTGGTTGCAGGCTCCAAGCCGGTTGCTGCCAGCGAGACGAAGCCTGTTGACGGCATCGTGACCGTTGGCCGTTGGAATGCTGGCGTGCAGGGATCCGGTCGTGAGATTCTGCTGTCGCGTACGCAGGGCGGCATTGTTTCGTACACGCTTGACGGCCGTGAATTCGTGCTGCGCAGGCCCACGCTCACCACGTTCCGCGCGCTGACCGACAACGATCGCGGTGCAGGCCACGGTTACGACCGCGCGCAGTGGGTCGGCGCAGGCCGTTACGCCAAGTGCGTCAACAACACCATCGAACAGGTCAATGACGATACGCTGAAAGCCGTATACGAGTACGAGCTCGCCACTCCGCAGCGCACGCACGTCACCATCACGTATGTGGCAGATACCACCGGCAAGCTGCACTTGAGCGTCGACTATCCGGGCGAAACTCAGGAAGCCCCGACCATTCCGGCTTTCGGTTTGGAATGGACGCTGCCGGTCGAATACTCCAACCTGCGCTTCTACGGCCCCGGACCCGACGAAACCTACGCCGACCGCAAGCATGCCAAGCTGGGCATTTGGAACACCAACGCTTACGACGATCATGCGCCGTACCTCATGCCGCAGGAAACCGGCAACCATGAGGATGTGCGTTGGGCTGAGATCACGGATGATGCCGGTCATGGCATGCGTGTGAGCCGTCACGGCGAATCAGCGTTCGCGCTCAGCCTGCAGCCGTACAGCGCATTCATGTTGGAAGAAGCCCAGCATCAGGACGAACTGCCCGCTCCGAAGCACATGTTCCTGCGCGTGCTCGCCGCGCAAATGGGCGTCGGCGGCGACGATTCCTGGATGAGCCCGGTGCACCCGCAGTACCACATTCCAGCCGATAGGCGCTCCACTTGGATGTGGATATCGAGCTGATCTGACACGTTGGGGCATGCCGGTTGCCCCAACAATTACGGGGGGATCCGCGTATTCTGCGGACCCCCCTGCTTGCGTTATTGCGTTACCGCGTTACCGCCAATTTGCATTGGCGCTCATTGCCTCATACCATGCTCACCGCTCACCGCTGCGGATAGGAATCCTCAAAGAAGCGACGCTCGAGATGCACGATGGTGCGGAACACGTCGGCCTCCGAGCCATCCACCGACGCATACTCGTTGACGAGCGCGATCAGGCGGCCCGTCCAGGCGCGGAAATAATCGCCCTCATGCAAATCAACCAACCTTGTGCGCCGGAATCTGCTGAACGACGCCAGCGTCGATGGTGCGCTTGGCCCAGGCAAGATAAATCCATTCCATGCAGCACAGCGCAGTAATGAGTTCTTCCCAAGTTCCCTGAACCAGCTTAGTCAGATATTCGCAATATTCACGATTTGCCGGAGTCTGCTCGGAATTATTGTATTCTTCGTCAGTAATTCCGTATTCCTTAAGGAATCCGGTAAAATATGTTGCTTCATTGTCAGCAAACCATTGCGATTGTTTCGCCAGCATATCTTTGGTTTCCTGACGCGGCGCAAGTTCAATCGCATGTGCCATGATGCCCTGATTAAAGAACTTGAAATCCTGAATTAAATAAGACTTCAAAATCGATTCTGGAAGTGTATCATCCAGCAATTCATTCACAAAACGCGAATTGATTGCCTGATTCCATTCGTCGGCCGCCGACATATACAGCTGATCGGCCACGGAACCCGGCTCGGCTCCCAACCACGCATAATCGCCGCTTGCGGACTGCGGCGCTTCCGGAACATGATTCATGGTCACAAGACCCCCCTCGGTTAATGCGGCCAATGCAAACGCAACGCACATCTCCTCGCTCCGTTCCGCCGTGGCTCGCTGTGATGGCGCCATAATAGCCGCCGTTCCCAACGTACCGAACGCGCCACCGAAACGCAAGAAGCAGAACGCTTCCATGACCGCCATGACCGCACTCAATCTCGGCGAATCATTGCGCGAATTTGTTGAGGCGGCGATCGTAGGTCATGAGGCCGTTGAGCTCTTCTTCGACGTCGGAAACCTGCGTATACACGTAGCCCGCCAATCCGCGTGATTCCAACGATTCCGCCGAATCAAGCACGGAACGGACGGCAGTGCGCCAATCCTCAATCGAATCGTATTCACCGTAGCCGTACGCGCGCGAAACCGCAGCATGATCGGCAACCAACTGCGCCAATCCTCCGAATTCCGAAATCACGAACGCACGAACGCCATGCTGCGCAACCGGCAACACCGCGTAATGCGCGGCACGACGACGCCGCTTATGCCGCTTTTCATATTCGGCCACATACCCACGCAACGGCCCCTTATCCGGGTAGATTTCCAGCGGACGGAAGTAGTTGTGCACGCTGTGAAAATCGCCGCAACGCTGGTCGTACCAGCACTCGTGGCGTCGATCGGGCGCGTCGGGTCAAGCGCATGAATGCGTTCCGCCGCATCGCACGCGTCGAACTGCCCCCACCCTTCGTTGAACAGCACCCACGTGACGATCGACGGGTGGCCGGCAAGCATGTGCACCATGGCATCGCAAGTGCGCGACCAGTCGCGGCGGTACGTCGAATCGTCGGCACCGAGCGCCGCGAAATGCTTCGCCGTGTCATCGCGGTACTTGTTCCATGTGGCACGCATGAGCGTCGGCTTGCGGTTGGTGGCCCACGCGTTGTATTCGCCGCCACCCGACACCGCGTCCTGCCATACCAGCATGCCGAGGCGGTCGCAATGGTAGTACCAGCGCGCCGACTCGATTTTGATATGCTTGCGCAGCATAGTAAAGCCGGATTCCTTCATGGCGGTTATGTCATGCACCAGCGCTTCATCACTCGGCGCGGTCAGCAGGCCGTCCGGCCAATAGCCCTGGTCGAGCACACCCTTGAGGAACACCGGCTTGCCATTGAGATGGAAGCGCGCGATACCCTTCAAATCAGGCTTAATCTCAACCGTGCGGAACGCGCAATACGAGCGCACAATATCTTGCTTTTCCTGCGATTTCGCGGGTTTCTCTTGAATTTCCTGCGATTCTTGCTGCAGCTTTTCCTGCTTTCCCTGCGATTTCGCCGCACCAAATTCCAGCGTCGCCGTCACGTCATACAAATACGGATCGTTCGGCGACCACAAGTGTTCGGCCCGCGTTGCGATTTCCGTGCGCACCTTGCGCATGCCAGCCGGCAGCAATTCGTCCGCGACGATCGTGCCGTCCGCGGGATCGGCTACGACGATATGCAGTTTGGCATTCGGCTTGTCTCCGCCGATTTCCGCGCGAATAAACAATCTGCCGTCGGCGGCGCCCTTCAGCGTAAGCGTCTGCACGTACGCTTCCGGCACGATCTCCATCCACACGCTCTGCCAAATGCCGCTTTGCGCGGTGTACCAAATCCCCTCGCGCTCGATTTTCTGCTTGCCGCGCATTTGCGTGCCCGAATCGTTCGGATCGTACACGCACAACGCAATCTCGAAAGCATCATCGGGATCGACGAATGCCGAAATATCGACGTCGAACGGCAAATATCCCCCGACATGCATCCCTGCAAACTGCCCGTTGACAAAGCAGGCGCACACGTAATCGACCGCTTCGAAATGCAGAACCAAGCGGTTCACATCGCCGATCTGCCGAACCGCTTCCCCTCCCCCAAGCGTCACGGGATGCACCACCGTGCGATACCAGATCATATTGTCTGGGTAAATCGTCTGATGCACGCCGGAAAGCGCGGATTCCGGGGAGAACGGCACCAAAATCTTGCCGTCGAACGTTTCGGGGATGGCCGCTTCCTTCACTGCCTGCACCGCTTCGTCACGGGTGAGCACAGCCGCGGATTTGCGCCATTTCGAGCCGTTGCCGCTTTCGGGAATGGACACGATCGCGTAATCCCAGAATCCGTTGAGCATGGTGTGATTGCCGCGCACCATGGTTGGGCGCGGATGCTCGTTCAGGATTGGCGTGCGGCCGTTTTCCAGTTTGCGTTCACCGTCTTTTGCAGGGCAGAACGCCTTGTGGCGTCGTTGGAAGACAACCATTCGCCGGCGATCTGTTCGCCCCAGGGCGTCCACAACTGCTGCAGCGGCTCTTGGGAACGCATTTTCGTAGGCGCGGCTTTCAGCACTCGCTTGACGTCCAACATAAGAGCCTCCCTGCAGCATCGCATTTCCCTCAACTTCCCCATTGTAACGAGAGGATGGCAAAGAGAAATAGCGATTGTTACGGATTTTGGAATCGATTCAATCCGGATTGCACTATAGATTTGTAAAATCGTATACAGAAAGTCGAATATTGTGCATTAGATTTACAAGTCGGATTTGCAAAATCAGATATAAAAAGCCGGTGCAAGAACTTCGTAATTCCTTGCACCGGCAATCAGAACAACTCACCTTAGCGGCAAATCAGCCAAATCAAGCCGAATCCCCAGGTGAATCAGCGAATCAGCTTCCAGCTTGGCCTTTTCGGCGGCAAGACGGGCCGCCTCGGCCTCACGACGAGCCTTCAGCTCCGAATCGAAGCGAGCGAGCTCCTCTTCGACGCCTCCGGCGGAATCTTCGCGAAAATCGGATGCGGCTTCGGCACTGCAGTGCCGGCCACGATCGGCTCGGAAGCCCACGGATGCACGGTTTCGCCCAGCTTGTAGTCGCCGGTGATGATCGGATACATGAAGCCCGGCTTGTCGAGATCCTCTACCTCTTCCAAGCGCGGCAACGGCGAGAACGTGCCTGTGCCGCCGAGAGCCTCCCACACCTTCTGCGCGGAATGCGGCAGGAACGGGGCCAGCAGGTGGTTCGTGTCGGACACGGCCTGGGCGGCAACGTGCAGCACGGTGCCGAGGCGAGCCGGATTGTCCTTGATCTTCCACGGTTCGGTGGCGGAAATGTACTTGTTGATGTCGCCGACCACGCGCATGGCTTCACTCAGCGCGTTCTTCTGGCGATGGTTCTCGATCAGCGAACCGACCGTGTCGAACGCGGCCTTGGTTTCGCTCAGCAGAGCGCGATCCTCATCGGTCATTTCGCTCTCATCGAGCGCCGGAATCTCACCGAAGTTCTTGTTCATCAGATTGGCCACACGGTTGACGAGGTTGCCCCAGGAAGCGGCAAGCTCCTCGTTGTTGTGGCGCACGAACTCAGCCATGTGAAGTCGGAATCGGAGCTTTCCGGACCGGCCACGGAAATGTAGTAGCGCACGGCATCCACAGGGTAGCGGGCGAGAATGTCCTTCACATAAATGACGATGCCACGCGAAGACGAGAACTTCTTGCCTTCCATGGTCATGAATTCGGAAGCCACGACCTGCTCCGGCATGTTCAGCGGACCGAGCTTGCCGGTTTCGCCGCCCTTGGAGCCCTGACCGTTGTAGCCGAGCATTTCGGACGGCCAGATCTGGGAGTGGAACGTGATGTTGTCTTTGCCCATGAAGTAGTAGCCCGGGGTTTCCGGATCATTCCACCATGCGCGCCATGCTTCCGGATCGCCCTTGCGGCGAGCCCATTCGATGGATGCCGACAAGTAGCCGATCACCGCGTCGAACCACACGTACAGCTTCTTGTTCGGATTGTCGATCCAGCCGGCAACCGGAACGGGAATGCCCCAGTCGATGTCACGCGTGATGGCACGCGGCTTGACTTCCTTGAACAGGCCGATGGAGAAGTTGATGACGTTGGTACGCCAGCCTTCGCGGGTCTTCAGCCATGCGAGATTGGCTTCGGCGAGCGCCGGCAGGTCGAGGAAGAAGTGTTCGGTTTCCTCAAAGCGCGGGGTTTCGCCGTTGATTTTGGAAACGGGATTGATGAGCTCGTCCGGGTCGAGTTCGTTGCCGCAGGCGTCGCACTGGTCGCCGCGGGCACCGTCGGCACCGCAGATCGGCAGGTGCCTTCGATGTAACGGTCAGGCAGGGTGCGGCCGGTGGACGGCGAGATGGCGACCTTCTGGGTGCCTTATAAATGTAGCCGTTGGCGAGGCACTGCTTGAACAGTTCCTGCACCACCTGCTCGTGATTGCCGGTGGTGGTGCGGGTGAACAGGTCGTAGCTCAGGCCGAGATCGCACAGATCCTTGGCGATCACACGGTTGTAACGGTTGGCGAGCTCCTGTGCGCTGACGCCTTCCTTGTCGCTTCCACCAGGATCGGGGTGCCGTGCTCGTCGGTGCCAGACACCATCAGCACGTCATTGCCCTTCATGCGCTCGTAGCGCGCGTATACGTCGGAGGGCACGCCGAATCCGGCGACGTGACCGATATGACGGGGGCCGTTAGCATACGGCCAAGCAACATTCACCAAAATATGACTCATGGTGCCCGATTATACAAAGCGCCATATCCCGCATTTTCCATGTATTTCGGTAGTTGGATTTTTATTGGAGGATGGACGTGCGATCATCGATTTCAATCGTTTGAAATAGTTTGCATCATAATTTGCATATCTGCCGATCTATCCACATTGTTGCATTACGTAACAATCATTTTCCACATATCCACAGATTTTCGGGGGCTGGTGGCGCAACGGAATTCGAATCCGCTACGGTACCGTCATGGACACTCCACCACCCCTTCTGGGCAACGATGACCTTCCGGGCCGATGTGCCTGAACCTGCTGGCTCATCCGGCGCGCTGTGCAAGCTCGACAGCGCGAACGCCTATTCATGCCACGATTCGGACACGTTGTACGGGCGGTCCTGCATCATCGCGACATTGCTGCCGAGCCGGTCCGTGGCATGTTCACGCACCGCCGCATGGGTTTGGCTAGGCGGCACCTTCCCCGAATCCATCGACATTATCGCGAAAGCCCACTATCGAGCGCTACGTTACGGCCGTAAAATCAACGTTTTCAACCGTCTCGCACCAAACGAACACACCATCAAAGTCGGTCCGATCATCGTGACCACGCCTGTTCGCACCGCATGCGATCTCGCATTGAACTGCACCCCCGAAAGCGAATCGTTGGTTTCCGAAATCATCTGCATGCTCATGCAGGAATTTCATTTCCGCTCCAACGATTGCATGCAAATCATGCAGGAGACGAAGCATATTCGCAACGCGCCACAGGCGCGCAACTACATTCTTGCGATCGACGGAAGAAGCGACGAATATGAGCGCAGCGCATAGCAGGCATAAGGCGCGGCGCGCGACGCACGCCGACAGGATAGGTGCCGACAGAGCAAACGGATTCCGCAGACTGCTCGGAATCCAAGAAAAACGCAGGCCACGGACGCATCGCGCGACGCATCGGGATGCGCGGAATCTCGCACACCGTGCACAGCGGACGCGCCGCGAACCGCCGCCATACCAGCCCAAACCGCGGCCGAAACCGCTGGTGGATCCGCCGTCTCCCCCAATTCCATTGACGCCGCTGGTGGCGTGCAGTCCGGACACACCGCAGGACGTGCTATGGCATATCGCGGAATACGCGCCGCAACTGCGCAAATGGCTGGTCGCCAATCCTTCCGCAACACCGGCGATGTTGGACTATCTTGCGCAAGTCGGCGGGCCGGACGTGGCCCGCGCCCTGCAAATACTGCTGGAATCGTTGGAATCGTGCGGATCGCAAGCATGCAGCTAACACTTGCGCGACGGGCAATCGCACGATAGGCAATCGCCGGACGATAACTAATATGGACTTACTGCTTCATCGCAAGAACCGCATTGTAGACCTGCTTGCGATTGGCAAGCGAGCCGTCCGCAAGGGGATGCTCGGCAACGACCTGCGAAATCGCGTCTTTGATGCGCAGATTGTCTTCCTGCGCACGGTCGATCGACAGCACCGCCAAGTCTTCGACGCTCAACGATGCGGGGGCAGCAGCGTCGGCCTCCTCTTCGGAAGCGCCGGCAACGACCAACACCATTTCGCCGCGCGGCGGCTCGTCGATCACGCTCTGGCGAATCTGCGCGATGGTTCCGCGACGGATCTGCTCAAAATCCTTGGTAAGTTCACGGCAAAGCGCCATCTTGCGGTTCGGACCGAACACGTCAAGCAAGTCGGCCATGGAATCGTCGATGCGATGCAGGGTTTCGTAAAACACGATAGTGCGGCGTTCAGAACGCAGGGTGCGCAGGTATTGCACGCGTTCGGAATGCTTGCGCGGCAGGAATCCTTCATAGCAGAAGCGGTCGGTGGGCAGTCCTGAAAGGCACAGCGCGTCCAGCACTGCGGACGGGCCGGGAGCGCAGGTGACGGGCAGACCACGTTCGATGGCGCGACGCACAATCGCGAGACCCGGATCGTTGATGGTCGGCATGCCCGCGTCGGACACGACCAGCACGGTAGCGCCGGTTTCCACCTGATCGAGCAGACCGTCGGACTTGTCTCGCTCGTTGTGATCGTGGTAGGCCACCACGCGGCCGTTCACGTGCACGCCGAGACGGTTGGCGAGCGCGTAGAGACGGCGGGTGTCTTCGGCGGCCACGATGTCGGCGCGTTCCAGGAGCGCAATGAGGCGTGCGGAGGCGTCGGCCGTGTTGCCGATCGGCGTGGCAGCCATCACCACCGTGCCTTGCGGAACGTCGGTTCCGCACACGAGGGCGTCAAGTCCCGTGCCAGACTGTTCTGTGCCAGACTGTTCCGCCGCTGTCGGCGATTCTGCCATCTCCGCCGTATTCACCATTCCCGCAGTTCCCGTTACTTCTGCCGTATTCGCACTCAACTCATTCAGTTTCAAGTCCAACGTCTCATTCATGCGTTCCATGCCTTCAGCCTATCCAACGCAAAGGAAAACAGCCCTCCCCGCGTCCTAAACCCCCAATCGCTGGAACAATCCGGACACAAAACAGACCCTCAGCGGGTGATTCCCCCACCCACTGGAACAATCACCCGCTTACAGCCCCAGTAACGTCCCAAAACATCCAGACATTGGAACAATCCGGACGCCAACAGTCTTAAAAACGTCCTGATTCTTCCAGTGACTGGAAGAATCCGCCCGCCTACAAGACTAAAAGCGGGCAGATTCCTCCACCGACTGGAAGAATCCGCCCGCAAACGCATGCTTACACCGCGCACACGTACTTACCTCGTGTACATACGTGGCAGCGAATCGGCCATGCGTATGAAGCTGTTGCGCGCGAAAGCGTTGAAATCGCGCGCATACGGCGATTCCGGCAGCGGAGTGCCATATGCGCCCGTGCCGGCAGCGCCCGAATCATTGCCCCAGACCGCCGGATATGCGCCGGTCACGGCATGCACGTCGGAATCCGTATCGGGGGTAATCACCTTGCTGGTTTCGTTTTGATGACCGAACATGGAGAATTTTCCGGCCGCCGCATGCAACGCTTCGAGCAGCGCCCGCGATTGCCGATTCAGATTCCCATCAACCGATTGCGCAAGATTTTCCGCCACGATTCACACTCCCTTGTATTTGCCGTATTCGCCTAGTCCTACATTGCCCCAACCGCTCTCGCATTGCCTTACTGCGGTTTCCACTCTATCTTCCGCGCCATCGAAACACACTTTCGTACCGTCAACATGCGCGATTCGTGTTCAGCGGCCCCACTATTTGATTTGTTGACCTCACGATTCCGTTTTTCGCCGCCTTTTTTCAAATCGTGAGGCCACCAAATCAAAATCATGAGGTCACAACGCCAAATCACAATGAGCGATATGCGATATACCGGATATATCGCACACTCTAAAGCCAAACAGCCAAACGCCAAACACCCCCAAACCAAAATCACCCACCGCAGTTGGCACTTTGCGTCCGTTTGTGCAGATTTGCCAACCGTCGGGCATTACTAAGCGCCGCATTAGAGGGTCGCTGGTAGGCTGACATTGGTTCCGCAAGGCCAACCCACACAAGGCAGCCTGAACCACTTAATTTTGGACGTTTAGATGTAAGGTACTCACAGAGAGCATTTCATGGGAATTATCAACTTCTTCATTAATCTGCTCAAGGATCCGCGCACGGCGATCGCCAGCTGGATCTCCATGGGCGTCGCCCCCACGCTTGGTTTCATCTTCCTGATTGTGTTCGTCGAAACCGGCGTCGTGTTCTTCCCGTTCCTGCCGGGCGACTCCCTGCTGTTCGCCGCCGGCTTCTTCGCCGCGCCCGACGCCCAGACCGGCGTTTCCGCACTACCGCTGTTCGCGCTGCTGCCCGTGGTCTGGTGCGCTCCGATCATCGGCGACCAGTGCAACTACTGGATCGGCCACTTCTTCGGCCGTCGCATCATCGAATCCGGCAGAGTCAAGGCTATGACCCCCGAACGCCTCGCCAAAACCGAAGGCATGATCGAAAAGTGGGGCCCGCTCGCCGTGTTCCTCGGCCGTTTCTTCCCGTTCATCCGCACGTTCATGCCGTTCATTTCCGGCATTTCCGGCATGCGTTGGAGCCGTTTCACCCCGTTCTCCGTGCTTGGCGGCCTGTGCTGGTCCACCCTGTTCACGCTGCTCGGCTACTTCTTCGGCGGCATTCCGGCCGTGCAGAAGCATTTCGAGCTGGTCATCATTGCGATTCTCGTGCTGTCGCTGATTCCTACCTTCGTCGGCTTACTCAAAGCAAAGTTCGGCAAAAAGAAGGCTGATACCGCGACCGCGGAAGCCTGATCTTACGTTTTCTCCTTTTCTTGCGATTGCGGTGTCTTCCGATTTTTCGGAAGGCACCGTTTTCGTATGCTTTCGCATGCTTTTCCTGCAAGGGATATTCCGCAACACGCGAATCTCGCAGATTGCATTCGTACAGACTTCGTACTAGAATCGCGAGAGTTGTCTTGCTTAGCGTGTTGCTAGACATGACTTGGGGCCGTAGCTCAGTTGGTAGAGCGCTTCGTTCGCATCGAAGAGGTCGCGGTTTCGACTACCGTCGGCTCCACTAAGCCCGCTGCATTCATTCCACCGCAGCGGGCTTTTTCTTTTCCTAGCCACCAGACAAATCTGCCATACGTAAGCGAGATGGGGCAAAAAATCAGGCCTGGGATACGCGCTGACGCACGAAAGCGTCGAGCGAGGCCGCGTCAATGCCCTCGTAGCCCTTGATCGAGGCGAACTGCGGGCCGTTGGAATTGTCAATCTGCATGAACCCGGTCTGGCCGATCGTCGTCGCGCCGGAGGCGACGGCCGAACGCAGGCCCGACATGGAATCCTCAATCGCAATGCAGTACTTCATATCTTCCGGAGCGATACCCAAGCGAGACCCGCCTCCAAATACGGGGCCGGAGACGGCTTCTTCTCAACATCATCATCGCCGCACACGTAGCCCGCAAACGCGCCAGCCGGCGCTTGGGCAACCAGATTCTCCGCAAGATGACGCGGCGACGTGGTGACCAGCATCGAAGGAACGCCAGCGTCACGCAGCGCGACAAGCACGTCTTCCACGCCTTCGATCCACGGAATGCGCTCGAATTCCTTTTGGGCGACGTAATCGATCATGCCCTGGCCGATCTCTTCAATCGACAGCTGGCAACCATGCTCCACCATGCGACGGGCCACATCCGGAACCGGCGTGCCCGAACCCTGCCAGGCGAGCTCCTCATCCCAATATCCGCCATGCGCGGCTGCGATTTTCATCTCACCCTCATGCCAATACGGTTCGGAATCGATCAGCGTGCCGTCCATATCCCAAAACACGGCCTTGATCATCAGGTTCGTCTCGGTCATGATGTTCCTTCCCTACGACCGTCGGACGCGGAGCACCGGATTTCCGGGCAGCGCCGTCCATCGCGACTTCCACTGCCATTTCAGCAGAGCGGCAAGACGGCAGCATTCGCGAGTTGCGGCAAAACGGCAGACAACAAACAGGCATACAAGCGAGGCAAACGAAAAGCGCCCGGATGGTCCTCCATCCGAGCGCTTCCCATATCGACGCAATACTTCGCGCCTACGTATTCGCAAAATCATCCGATTTTTTTCACGAATTATCGGCAACCCCCATCGCTATAATCCATGAAATTCGAAAATTTCACTTGTATCGGGAGATTTGAAATTCACTCTCCCTGATTTTCACTGTTTTCCACAGCGGTTTCAGCGGCCTTTTCCGCATTTTCCGCCTTCCAGCGAGCGATGCAACGTTCCACGCGCTTGTATCCGATGATCTTCGGATCAAGCCCGGCCTCGCGGAAAATCGCGGCAGGCGAGCCACCTTCGGCATACCTGCGCATGCAATCATCGCGAAACTCCTTGGAGTAACAAATACGATACTGGGTGACCGATTCCACGGCATCCAGAGACCCGAGATACTTGCGGGTCTTAGCTGTGAACGCAACTCTTGGCACTGTACGCTCCTAACCTTTCCTGTTCTCGCCGCATATCTTACCCCCTCCTCCATGATTATTCATAGGCAAAGAGAACCATCTTTCACCGAAGCACCTTGACGACCGGAAGAATGACAGTTAGAACGCGGATACTCAACATTATTTCCCACAACGACGACATCGTCGCAGGAAGCAATGCATTTGGTAAAACTATATAACAAAACAGGCACATCTGTTGCCAGATATGCCTGTTTTTGAATTTTTTTTTCAATGTTTTCTGAAAATCAGTCAATCCCCCAAAGCACGATAGACCTAGAAATCGGCTGAGAAACGGGTTTACCCCTCTCAATCCCCTCGTTTTCGCCTGCGACACCCCCACCGCGCGTGTCGTACGCATCAGCCGCGACACGCGCGGCCTCCACGGACTCGCGCGACGGCAGCTGACGGGCGTCGACCTGAATCTGCCGACGCCACATGCGAGCGCGGCGGGAACGTTCGATTTCCACAATGTCACCGTCCGCATCGGCCGCGAACACGCTGGAACCGGCCGGCCGGCGCAATCGCTCGACTTGCCGGCGCAGCTCGCGGTTCTCCTCTTCCAAGGAAAGGATCCGCGCGATGCCAGCCAGGTTGATGCCTTCTTCCTGACTCAGCTGCTGCGCTTTCGCAAGGCGCGAGATGTCTCGCAGCGAATACCGGCGAGCGCCACCGTCCGTGCGTTGCGGCACCACCAGCCCCAAACGATCGTATTGGCGGAGCGTCTGCGGATGCACGTTGGCGAGTTCGCCGGCGCGACCGACCGTGAACATCGGCAGTTCGATGTCGAAACCAACTTCATCCGCCCCGTCCAGATCGGCCCTGCCGGCCACGATCGCCATTGCGCACATGTCGTACAGCATTTTGGCCTGCCGCGCCGCACGGGCTTGGGAGGTCCGGGATGCGCGTGCCATGGCAATCAGCGCTCCTTGGCAAGTTCGTCAGCGAAATCGCCGCACTCCTTGTCGAATTCCTTTGCCGCATGCTTGACTTTCAGGCTCGGCTTGTCGGGAATGCGGATTTGCACACGCCCGATCAGATCGCCGTCGCCCTGCCTGTTGGCCACGCCCCTGCCGGAGATGCGCACTTCGGTGCCGCTGGACGAGCCTGCCGGCACTTTGAAGGTGACTTCGTTGCCGTCGATATCCTGTGCGGTCACTTTCGCGCCCGCCACAGCCTGACCGACGGTGATTGGCAGATCCATGATGATGTCACGCTTGCGCAGGCTGAATTTCGGATCTTCGGCAACGTTGATCTGCAGGTACAGATCGCCGTTTTTTCCGCCGTTACGACCCGGCTTGCCCTTGCCTGGAATACGGATTTTCTGCCCGTCACGCACGCCCGCTGGAACATGCGTCTTGAACTTTTTTCCGTCGGCAGACAGTGAAACCGTTGCCCCCTTGACCGACTGGCGGAAAGTCAGATTGATCTTGGAATTGCGGTCTTCGCCATCTTCCGGCTGCGCAGCCTGCTCGTAGCTGCCCCCGTAGGGGTTGCCAGCCCCGGCAGGGCCACCAGCGCCGCCACCGAACATCGAGAAAATATCGTTGATATTCGGATTGCCGCCACCGGTCTGGAAGCGGATGCGCGAGCCATTGCCGCCCGTGCCATACGCTCCAGCGCCAGCGCCAGCGCCGAACATCGAGCCGAAAATGTCGGAGAATGCCCCCGCGTCGAATCCGCCCGCACCGGAGCCGCCGGCGAAGCGCGCGCCGCCCATGCCGAACTGACGGATGGCGTCGTACTTCTGGCGGTTGTCTTTGTTGCTGAGCACGTCGTACGCTTCGGAAATGTCTTTGAACTTTTCCTCCGCTTCCTTGGTCTTGTTCAGATCAGGATGGTACTTGCGCGCCAGCTTGCGGTACGCTTTGGTAATCTCATCGTCCGTGGCGTCTTTGGAGACACCGAGGACCTTGTAGAAATCCTTGCTCAGCCATTCATTCTCAGCCATGATGTGCCTCCTTTCACGAGGTTGCTGATGTCAAATGCCTGTTGTTGTTGAAATCGCTGTCACTGCGCTAGCTCTGCGGGGACGCCACGACCACGCGAGCCGCGCGAATCACGCGGTCGCCGATACGGTAGCCGGCTTCCACCACGGTGTCGACGGTTTCCTTCTCGGCCTGCGGATCCGGCTTGTGCAGGATCGCGTCATGCTTGGTCGGGTCGAAATCCTCGCCTTTTTCGCCGAACTTCTCGACGCCGAACTTTTCGAACGCCTTGTCGATTTTGGCGGAAACGGCTTTGAAGGATTCGTCCATTTCGCTGTGTTCGCGAATGCGATCGATGTCATCAAGTGCCGGCAGCAGTGCGGTCAGCACGTCGATGATGCCGTGCTGGCGGAAGCGTTCCTGCTCCTTCTGCGAACGATTGCGGAAGTTGATGAATTCCGCACGTTCGCGCTGGAGGGCTTCCAAGTATTCCGCCGCTTCCTTCTTGGCCTGGCCAAGCGGAGTCAGCGTATCTTCACCATCTTGCGTCGCACCATCCGCAGCATCGCCGTTTTCTTGCGATTCGGAAGATGCTGCGTTCGCTGCAGTTGCTGCAGAATCGCCATTATTCTGCGATTCCTGCGATGCACCGGCTGCAGGGGCGGCCTGCCCGGACAGGTTGTCCATGTCGGGCAGGTCGTTCAGATATTCGTCCTTGTTGAAGTCGGACATGATTACTTGTTGTCCTTGTCGTCATCGTCCACGACTTCGGCGTCAACCACGTCGTCGTCAGCGGGAGCGGAACCGGCGGCACCTGCGGCGCCTGCGGCATCGGCGGCACCCTGCTGTGCGTAGAGGGCCTGGCCGATCTTCTGGGCGGAGGTCATCAGCTCGCTCTGGGCGGACTTGATCTTCTCAATGTCCTCACCCTTCAGGGCTTCCTTGAGCTCGTTGACCTTATCGGTGACTTCCTTGGCCACATCGTCGGAGAGCTTGTCTTTATTGTCGTTGACGAGCTTCTCGGTCTGATAGGCGAAGGATTCGGCCTGATTGCGGGTTTCGGCGTCTTCCTTGCGCTTCTTGTCTTCGGCTTCGTGAGCTTCGGCTTCCTTGACCATGCGGTCGATTTCGTCCTTGCCCAGGCCGGAACCGCCGGTGATGGTCATGGACTGTTCCTTGCCGGTGCCCTTGTCCTTGGCGGACACGTGCACGATGCCGTTGGCGTCGATATCGAAGGTGACCTCGATCTGCGGAACGCCACGCGGAGCCGGAGCGATGCCGGTCAGCTCGAAGGTGCCCAGCGGCTTGTTGTCGCGAGCGAACTCACGCTCGCCCTGATAGACCTGGATGAGCACGGACGGCTGGTTGTCTTCAGCGGTGGAGAAGACCTCGGAACGCTTGGTCGGAATGGCGGTGTTGCGGTCGATGAGCTTGGTCATGATGCCACCCTTGGTCTCGATGCCGAGGGACAGCGGGGTCACGTCGATGAGCAGCACGTCCTTGCGGTCGCCCTTGATGACGCCGGACTGCACGGCTGCGCCGACGGCCACGACTTCATCCGGGTTCACGGACTGGTTGGCTTCCTTACCGCCGGTAAGCTCCTTGACGAGCTCCTTGACGGCCGGCATACGAGTGGAACCGCCGACGAGCACCACATGGTCGATGTCGGAAACACCGATGCCAGCGTCGTGCAGCACGTTGTTGAACGGGGTGCGGCAGCGGCCCAGCAGGTCGGAGGTCATGCTCTCGAAGTGAGCGCGGGTCAGGGTTTCGTCCAGGTGCACCGGAGTGCCGTCAGGGGTCATGGCCAGGTACTGCATGGAGATGGAGGTGCTCGAGGAGGAGCTCAGCTCCTTCTTGGCCTGCTCTGCGGCTTCCTTCAGGCGCTGCAGGGCGATCTTGTCCTTGCTCAGGTCGATGCCGTACTTGTTCTTGACTTCGCCGACGAGCCAGTCGATGATCTTCTGATCCCAATCGTCGCCGCCCAGGTGGTTGTCGCCGTTGGTGGCCTGCACCTGAATGGTGGAGAAGCCGTCGTCGTCCTTGCCGATCTCCAGCAGGGACACATCGAAGGTGCCGCCACCGAGGTCGAAGACCAGGATGGTTTCGTCTTCCTTGCCCTTTTCGAGGCCGTAGGCCAGTGCGGCTGCGGTCGGCTCGTTGATGATACGCAGCACGTTCAGGCCTGCGATGGTGCCGGCGTCCTTGGTGGCCTGACGCTGAGCGTCGTTGAAGTATGCCGGGCAGGTGATCACGGCGTCGGTGACCGGTTCGCGAGGTAGGCTTCGGCGTCGCGCTTCAGCTTCATCAGCACCTGTGCGGAGATCTCCTGCGGAGTCCACTTCTTGCCGTCGATTTCAACGGTCCAGTCGGTGCCCATGTGGCGCTTGACGGAGCTGATGGTGCGGTCGACGTTGGTCACGGCCTGACGCTTGGCGACTTCGCCGACGAGGATCTCGCCGGACTTGCTGAATGCCACGACGGACGGCGTGGTGCGAGCGCCTTCAGCGTTCACGATAACGGTGGGCTGGCCACCTTCAAGAGTTGCGATGCAGGAATTAGTAGTACCCAGATCGATGCCAACTGCGCGTCCCATAACTTGTCTCCTTTGTAGATAGGTTCGCTATGCGTTTTCTGTTCTATTCGTTCTTTCGCCCGAGTTTCGGTTTGCCGCTTCCCGGACTTTCCAAAACTTGAGCCTACACCACTCAACTTTGAATCGCAAGCGATTATTCCCAAATCTACAAAAAAAGTTGAGCTCCCTTCGCTCAACTTTTTATCAGACACAATCTCAAGACACGATTTCAAGGCGCGATCACCATCGAACATCAACCAAATCGCAATCTCAACAAAACCTGCCGTCTCACCATCAGCAGGGCGCGAACGCAATCCGTCAACGTTTCAACTGCCTTTCGTTGACGAACCGCCATTAACTGCAATCAACCGGCCAAATCAGGCCGCACCGGAACCCGCGTTCGGATTAGCCAGATTGGCGGCGACCGGCGCGAGAAGCACACGACCCGTACCGCGATACACGTTGACCAAGCCCTCGCCGCTCGCAGCCGAACCGATCAGCGTCTTCGTGGAACGCTCGACCGTGAACTGCAGGCCGTTCGTCCACGCGATCGCGAAATTGCCGTCCACCTTCAGCTCGTCGTTCTCCAAATCGACGGTCACGATTTCGGAAGCGGGCACCGGCGACTCCAACGCAACCGTTCCCTGGCCCATCAGCGACAGGTTGAACAGGCTCTCGCCGCCGGCCACCATCGCACTCGGACGCGAAACCATAACCGCATGCTGCTGAATCGTGGTTTCGCAAGCGTAGAACAGGCCGTCGTTCACGGTGATGGCGCCGCCCATCTGGCTCGGATCGAGCAGCAGCACATGACGGTAGGTCGGTTCGAGCACAACCACGCCATTGCCCACGTATTCCGGCTTGACCGCGGACTCGTTGGTGACCGCGCCACGCGCCAGCTTGCCGATGAAATCGCCAACGCCCTTCACACCGGTCGTCACTTCGACATGGCCGACGGTCCACTGCATGGCGCCCGCCTGCACAACCGCGCCGGTCTTGCCATTGAGATTGCAGACCAGTTGACGGCGGCGCACGTTCATTTCGGACGCATAGTAGGCGTCCATGGCGCTGCCGTACGTCACGGAAAAATCGCGCTTCCACTCCATGACCTGGAAAATGCCCTGCTGCGCGACAATTGCGGCATCGTCATTATCCGTCAGATTGTAAATACGCACGAATGCTCCTTTGCTGGTAATACTTTGTTGATAATACTTTGGATGTCGAGAGATAATCTCCCGGTTTGCGAGATAGACATCTCGAAGGATATTGTCTCACAACGCTTGCTGCGTTGAATGACCCATCTCATTTTGGATTTGCGGCCCGCCCTGTCTGCGTTGACCTCACGATTTCGATTTGGCGACCTCACGATTCGGAAAAAGGCTTAAAAAATGAAATCGTGAGGTCAGACCACAAATCGTGAAGTCACCAAACCTGAATCGTGCGATGAAGCAAAAGATCCGGACCACACTGCAATGCGTGCGATCCGGATCTTATTTGCGCTCTTCAGTTTTTCAATCTTCAGTTATGATCTTCAGCTGCGATCTTCAGATCTCTTCAGATTTTCAGCGGCTGATCTTGGCGGTCTTGACGATCATCGCGATTGCGGCCGGATCGTTCTCGACGGTCTGGTAGCCCATTTCCTTGGCCTGCTCCCACACGGTCTTGCCAGCGCATTCGCCGCCCTGCACGGTCTGGCGGAAGTACTTGGAACCACCGCCGATGGTCACGTCAGCGCGGGTATCGAGCAGCTGCTCGGAAATGGAACCGATGCCGCCGTTTTCCTTGAGCTGGTTGGCAAGGCAGCGCTTGAGCGCGTCGTTGGAGCTGCCGTCGGTCTTGCCTTGCGGGCCGTAGCAGCCACGCTCGGTGGAGTGCGATTCGAGCACGGCCGGGGTGGCGTACTGGCCGGTGCCGCAAGCGCGCCGAGCGTTGCAACGGAAGCGATTGCTGCAATCGCTCCTTTGAGAGCCTTTCGATTGCTCATCTTTTTTCTTCTTTCTTCAGCCTGTGCTGTATTGCAATCTCCACGCCAGGTTTCGCAAACCAACTTCCGAGGCGTTTTGGACGAACAAAACGTGAACTCTCGTCTTCACAAAGTGAACACTTATCTCAAATCCTCTTTCCGTCAACCATCATTCCCAATACCCCCTAAATACTGAATTATGACTCATGCTTTTGTCGCATGAAGGGCAAACGGTCAGGCAGGGGCGCGGCGCGTCAGGAAGAGGCGCGGGCGGAACGAGTGCCTTGACGGCTACGAAGAGGCTGCGAATCAGGAGCACGCACAGGTAGCAGGCGAACAGAATCGATCCGACGCGGGGCGAGACCGCGCCCGCTATCCACGTACCGAATGGCGCGGTAACGGCAGCCACCAAGCAATAATCAGCGCGGCCTTCACATGCACCAGCCTTCGTTTCAGGTTTGCCACGCTCGTCGTGATCGAGTTCGGAAACATGGCCAGCAGCGACGTGCCTCGCGCAATCAGATCGGAAGCGCCGAACAGCATCGATAGCGCGGGCACGGCGAGCGCCCCGCCGCCAATCCCCAGCAGTCCCGCCAATATGCCAATCACCACGCCCAGCAGCGCCAGGCAAACTCCGGTCAGCGCACTCATCGCAATGTGCTGGTCGCGCGACGGCACAAAACTTATCTGGTTCACCACCACAAACACGAGGAACGCTACGAAAATCCATCGCAGCACAAGTTCCGGCAAGCGCGAAAGCAGCCAGCTGCCAATCTGCCCGCCCACAAACATGCCGCAAAACAGCAGCAGCGCGGCGAGCCAGTCCACGTTTCCGCAAGTCGCGTAAGAAATGACGCCGGAAATCGAGGTCGGTACGATCGCAAGCATTGACGTCGCCGCCGCATTGCGTTGCGTCAGTCCGAGCCATACCAGCGCGGGCACGATCACGGTGCCGCCGCCGATGCCGAACATGCCTGACAGCAGTCCTACTGCCACGCCGACGATCACCAGCACCGCAATGCCTCGCGCGGATTCGTCGAGTCCCGCAGGATCCGCGCCAAACAGTCGATCCGCTTTCCCGCCGAATTTCCCGCTCGGCTGCACACTCGATCGCACACTTTCTTCAGCGCGTTCGGCACTTTCAGCATTCGAAATATTGGAAATGTCCGATTTCTTCATCTCTCCCCTACCATCGCACTTTCTTCATCTTGCGATAATTGCGATAGTTGCGATAGTACATTCCCGCACATCGCAGCGTCGCAAGACCGGCAGAATACGAGAAGGAAGAAGAGAAACTACGCCCGCCTGCCGGACGAGTGGCGCCCGGCAGCCACGCGATCGGCTTTCACGATGCGCCCGCGCCGCCACAGCCGTGCCAGCCATACTCGTTACAATCAACAATCACAAATCAACCATGGAAATCTCATAACCTCGCAACAGGCGGCAAAACCTCCGACCACAGGGATAAATTTTCAGGGCTCGCACACTCTCCAACAGCTACATATGAGACAAGGGCGCGTAAGGGATCGAGCCGTGACAACCAAGGTTGCGAAATGAACTATGATGATGGTTGCAAGCCCCGCATCCTACGAAGACGGCAAGTACCCGAGCGAAACCGGAAAATCCACTCCGGATCGCACCTCGACGCGGTCGGCAAAAAGCGAGTCACCGTCGTCTACTACGCCCAAGACACGCAACGGAACTTGTGCAGACACCACCAGCAGCGTTGCGCAGACGGCGGCAGCTGGCAGTATATGCAAAATACCCCCGTATTGTCGGCGTGAATCAAAACGGCAAGTACGGAGGCATGAAGAAGAGCGGCAGAAAAATCAGCGATCTCCGCCGTAGACGGAGTCAGTACCGCGGAGCACAAGCTGGGCACGCACCACCTCATACGGATTTTCGAGAGTCTCCCCCGCAATCAGCTTCACGGCCTTCCGCGCTGCGGCACGACCCATGGCGAACGGATCCTGACGCATGGTCGTCAGGTTCACGGTGTCGGCATATGCGGAATCGTCGAAGCCGATGATCGAATAGTCGCGCGGCGTGCGATGCTCATACCGGTCAAGGCGCAGCACGAGCGGAATCGCCATCATATCGGTCTGGCAGCAAATGCCGTCGGGGAACTCATCCAACGCAAGCAGCGCGGTCAACGCCGAATCGGCGAACGTTTTGCCGCGCGGTACGGAAAGCACGCGCCACTTGAAATCGTGCGTGCCCTCCATGGTCTTGCATGCGCGAATGAAGCCCTGCCCGCGCGCGTCGATCGACGAATTGATCGAATCGACTGCATCGGAGCACACGTACACAATGTTTTTGTGCCCAAGATTGATCAGATGCTGCGCGGACGAGAACATGCCGTCTTCATCGTCGATGGAGATCGTTGCGTCGAAGCCTTCCTGCGATGGCGTGTTGATGCCGATGATCGGCACATGAATACGCTGCAGCTGCTGGATTTCCTCCGGCTCGACGCCGAACGACGTTACGAACACGGCGTCGACGTTGCGTCGCACCGGAAGATTCGTAAAGAAGTCACGCCTGTTCTCACCGGTATCGACATGCTGGAACAGAGAGATGTCGTATCCGGCATCATGCATGACGGAATTGATTCCAGCGAATACTTCCATATTGAACCAGCTGGTGATTTCCTCATTCATCAGCATGGCGACACGGTACGTTTGCCCTGACTTCAGTGACGTCGCGGAACGGGAGATATTAAAATCCAACCGGTCCGCGACGTCGAGCACCTTGCGCCTGGTACGCTCGGAAACGAGCTCCGGACGCGTGAACGCGCGCGAAACCGTCGAAATCGACACTCCTGCGGCCTTGGCCACCTCACGAATGCCAGCCTTGTCCATGTCAGCCCCTTTGCAGCTCACAGCATCATCGCACTCCTGCCAACAGTGGAACGGGGGGTATTTGGAGCGACGACGCTCTCTCAATCTGTTTTCATTATAGTGCGAACGTTGTCAAAACTCTCGCAATATGATCAAATTTCATGCGACAGCCGCGCAAATCAGCAAAATTACCGGATAGAAGACATAGAACATCCACTTAGTCCATGAATGTTTGTATCCGAGTTTGCCATTGTAGTAGTGCACGAATGCAACACCGACGCCAGGCGCAATCATCATCACCGCACCGAACAGACCGGCCGTGAACATCATGGTGTTTTCACGCGAGCGCATCAGCCAGAAAATCAGCACGAAACCAAGCGTCACCGCACCCAGGCTCATCAGATGCTGGCGCAGTCCGACACGCAACAGCAGATCCCACAATACGGCAACCACTACCAGCACAATGTCGGAGATCACGAGCATGGCACCTTGGTAGCGCTGCGCCACCCATTTCATTGCTGCGAGCATGGCGAAGGCGATGAACAGGCCGAACACCGGATTCTGCGAGCCGAAATCGAACGGCTTGCCCGAAGTGGCGAGATCGTACGGCACTTCGGCGATTAGTGCCAGCAACAGCAGCTGCACGCCGTATGCCACGCGATTGCGCGTCTGCTGGAAGCCTTGCACCAGCAGCCACGCGTAGATCGGCGCGGCGAACCACGACACCACTTCGCATAGCACCATGGCCGTAAGCGACGTCATGTTGCTCGTGTCGGATCCGAAAATCAGTGGCACCAGCGTGGTACTGCCGGCGGAAAGCACCAGCGCCACCGCGCCGATTACCTTGAGCTGGAATACGCTCAATCCGCGGCGCTGCTTTTTCTTGCGGCGCATGCCCGCAAAGCCAATCTGGTCGCGACGTCGGTTCCGGCGCCCGTTTTCGGTGCAGCCTTCCATAAGTCCTCCTCGAGTTTTCCTCGATTCCATCGCGCAAGCAATCATGCGCGCACGTAATCGTCTGCGCGCACTGTGCCACGTCACGACATTACGCCGCGGTATCGCGTTGCGGCATCGCTGCCATATGCGGAACTTCGCGTCTCACGCGCTTGCACAGCATTCCGCGCAATATGTTTTTCACGTAACCCCTGTGCGACATGTTTCACGCGATTGTTTCACACTATGTCTTTCGTGCTTTCACGTAGCTTTACTCGCATCATCTTGCCATTGTTGCAAAAATCCTGCGAACGTATGCTGCAAATGTATGCAACATACCTTACACGCTTTACGAAAGGTGACCCCCGTAAACGTGGCGCACGCCGCGCAATACGCGCAACGCAACGCACGCCCCGCAATACACGAGCAGTACGCGCGCAATGCGAAAGATCAGGCGTTCAGCACGTAATCCAGCAATCCTTCATAATCGGCACCCTTAAACGAACGCACCGCATAACTCGACGCATCCGGATCGTCGGCCGGCGAAATCTCCGTGCGGAAATACACGCCGTCGATGCCCGCCGAACGCGCACCGATAATATCGTTCTTCTCGTCATTGCCCACCATCAGCGCATGCTTGGCGGTAACGAATTCACGGTCGAGCGCCAGCATATACAAATCGCGCGCGGGCTTGCGAATCTTTTCCTCGCTGGAGATGATCACGTCGTCAAGCACGCTGGCGAGTCCCGTCATTTCCAACTCGGCACGGGTATAGCAGGATTGCGCGTTGCTGAGCAGCGCCACGACAATGCCGGCTTCCTGCAGTTTTTCAATCATTTCCAGCGCACCCGGATACAGGCGGATCATGCTGGTGCTACCCTGACGGAACGCCCACGCGGCCTTTTGAGCGGCCTGCGGCAACGCCAGCAACCGTTCCGCCTCGTCGTTGCGATTCATGAGCAGCGAGCGGTACACCGGCAGCACGTCGAACTCGTCCCACCCATTGCGAACGATGGCATGATTCGACTGATGCAGCATTTCGCGCGCCTCAAGTTTTTCGAAACGTTCACGCAGTGCCTCAACCGAATCGTATTGCGCTCCAAGCTCGCAAGCGGTGTCATACAAGGCCTGCCAGGCCGCGTCGCACTGTTCGTCGGTACGTATGTCAATAAGCGTTCCATACAGATCGAAGAACACAACCTCATATTTAGGGGTATGCGTCACGTTTTCCATAGCAGGTCCTTTCATCGGCATCGTCGCCGCTTTACCGGCGGCGGCGATTGCCACTTTGCAGCCGCCGCCCTTGCAAACCAATGCGTTACATGCGTTATACACGAGGTTACCGCAACCGCCAGATTGCAAACGTATGCGGTGGCACGATCAAATAATCGCCATCTCCCGCACTGATGCACGCCGCGGATGCGTTTGTGGACGAACCCATGCCGCACCACACGCGAGACGACTCCGAAACCGGCGCAACCGCAGTCGAGGCAACGTCAATCGCGCCAACATGACGTCCCGGATTCACCGCCACCAAGTAGTCGCCGACCCGGAACACCAGTTCGTCGCCTTCCACGCTGACGATCACACGATCGCCGTCAAACCATTCCGCCGAGCTCTTACGCAAGGCGATCAGTTTCGTGTAATACTCCACCAGACCGCGCATGCGCCAGGCACGAGTCCAATCAAGCCAATTCAGCTCGCGCGCCGAATCGTACGAATCGGAATTGCCGTATTTCGTACGCGCGAACTCCTCGCCAGACAGCATGAACGGAATGCCCGCGGAAGTGAGCACAATGCCCGCCGCCATACGATTCGCATCCATCACCGTGGCCATGGCCCCGGCAATCGCGGAACCGGCCGAGGCGAGCCCAGCTTCCGAAAGATCGGCGTCATACAACGCCTTCGGCACGTCCACGGAATTCTCGTTGTCGCCTTCACTAACGGCGCTGCCCAGCGATTTCGCGGCAAGACTTGCGCAAAGCTTGTCCCACAAGGTCAGATCGTCATGCGCGGAAACATACTGGATCACTTGACCCGCAACACCTTCCGGCTGTTTGCTGGCACGCCAGGCGTTCACCGCGTCGCGCACGGAGGCCGCATTCTCATGCATACCCCCGTTAACGTATCCGGGACGGTCCGAGAAGAACACATGCCCCTTGATGGCGTCTCGCGTGGTGTCGCAAAAATGCCCGATGCGATTATCAAGCTGCGGCAATCCGGCCTTGTCGGCAAGCACGGTGCCCGGCAAAGCCGCGGTAGCGCCGGCCGACCACGGTTCGCCATACATAAGAATGCTCGGCCCACGGTCGGGGATTTCGTCCAAAGCGGCGCGCACGGCGTTCATGGTGTCGACGTCGATCAGGCCCATCAGGTCGAATCGGAAGCCGTCAAGATGGTATTCCCTCGCCCAATACGCCACGGATTCCACCACAAAACGGCGGAACATCGCACGTTCCGTGGCCATATCGCATCCGCATCCGGAGCCGTTCGACAACGCCCCATTCGGCTTGCGGCGCAGGAAGTATTCGGGCACGATGCGCTCGAACCAGTTGTCGGGCGAGAACATGTGATTGTAGACCACGTCCATAATCACTTTGATGCCGGCATTATGCAACGCCTGCACCATCTGCTTGACCTCGCGGATGCGCACGGACCCGTCATACGGATTCGTGGAGTACGATCCTTCAGGAACGTTGTAATTGACGGGATCGTAACCCCAGTTGTATCGGCTGCAGATCGTTTCGTCGACGGAACCGAAATCGTAGATCGGCATCAGCTGCACCGCGGTAATGCCAAGCTTTTTGAGATACGACAATCCCGTCGGAAAATCAGGATGACCGTCCAACGTCGTTCCCAGGTCGGTGAACGCAAGATATTTTCCACGATGGGATTCGGGGAATCCTCCCGCGGGATCGTTGCTGAAATCGCCGACATGCGTTTCCCAAACAACCGTTTGCGCAATCGGCACTTCCGGCATGCGATCGGCATCCCAACCTTCGGGATCGGTGCGAGGCAAGTCGACGACCATGCTTCGACGGCCGTTCACGCCAGCCGCGTGCGCCCATGGATCGGCAACGCATCGCACTTCGGAAACAGCGGTGGCAACGACGGTAGGACAGCAGTCATATCCACTGTCAAACACCTTGCAAACGATAGGCAAACAGAAAAAGCATTTTCACTATCTAACGTCCATAAAGTAGTTAAGAAATCGCAATACTTCAACGTTTACACCCAATAACACGCCTATTGAAAACGATGTCATCATATGCTACAGTACATAGCAGAACGGTTGGCATACGCACCGAAGCGCGCCAATCGCGTGGCAATGCAGCATCATCGGCCAGCAACGGCCCCGGAAAGAAGGAACCTATGACGGCAACCCAGCAAACCGAAAGCGCGGAACGCATCGCACGACCGCTTATTCAGCTCGCCAAACTCAACGGCATCTCAACGTCGTATATCGACCAGCTCGGCACCTACGTGGAAATCCGCGACGAAGTGCTCGTCTCCGTACTTGCGGCGCTCGGCGTGGACGCATCCAGCATGAAGCGATCGCGGCATCGTACGAACTCACCAAGCAGCGCATCGCAGACACCCTTGTGGAACCGACCATCGTGAAGTTCATCGGCAAGGAAGCGACCACGCGATCCGCGCGAAGGGCCACGACGTGACGCTACGCCTGTTGCTTGAGGACGGCACGCGGTATGAGGGCAACCTGTGCATGTATTTGGCCCCGCAGACCGACGGCTCGCTCACGCTCACCCTGCCGGACGACATTCCCGCCGGCTACCACACGCTGCGCGTCAACGCGGGCCCGCTGCACGGCGAGGCGCGACTGATCTGCGCCCCGGCACGCGTACCGCTGCCGCCTGCGGTTGCCGAAAAGCAGCGTTGGGGTTGGATGGCGCAAATGTATTCCATCCGCTCCGCCGAATCGTGGGGCGTGGGCGACTACGGCGATCTGAAGCTGCTGCTCACCGACGCCGCCGAAAAGTCGCATGCCGATTTCATGCTCATCAACCCGATCCACGCAACCGCGCCGGTCGAGCCGCTCGAACCGTCGCCGTACCTGCCGGAATCGCGCCGATTCATGAACGTCACCTACATTCGCCCGCAGGATATCGAGGAATATGCGGGGCTTGACAAGGCCGCGTTGGCCGAAGTCGAGCGCTTGCACGCCGAAGTCGCTCCCGCCAACGACAATGCCGACGAACTCGACATCAACTCCGCGTGGTGGCACAAGCGCCAGGCGCTGCAGCTCGTGTTCAAGGTGCCGCGTTCCGCCGAGCGTCAGGCCGCATTCGAAGCGTTCAAGGAGGCGGCCGGCCCGGATCTGCGCGCATTCGCCGCGTGGTCGGTGGCCTTCCAGATGTGGGGCGCCCCATGGGAGGGCACATGGTTCGCGGAGACGAACCGTGATTCGCCGGAAGTGGCCGAACTCATGCGCGATCATGCCGACATGGTCGAATTCGAATGCTGCTGCAGTGGATCGCCGACGAACAGGTGACCGCCGCGCAGACCGCCGCACGCGAAAGCGGCATGGCATTGGGCCTCATGCAAGACATGGCTGTGGGCGTGCACTCGCTGGGCGCCGACGTGTGGTGGAATCCGGAACGCTTCGCCGTCGGCAGCGTCACCGTTGGCTGCCCGCCGGACTTCTACAACCAGCAGGGCCAAGACTGGGGCCAGCCGCCGTTCAATCCGAACTATCTCGCCAAAACCGGTTATGGCGTGTACCGCGAAATGGTGCACAACATGTTCTCGCACGCGGGCGCGGTGCGCATCGACCATGTGCTCGGCCTGTTCCGCCTGTGGTGGATTCCGCAGGGCGAAGGCGCACGCGGCGGCGCATACGTCACCTACGACTATGAGGCGATGATCGCGATCCTCACGATCGAGCTTCCCGCGTGAACGGCCTAGTGGTCGGCGAAGACCTCGGCACCGTGCCGGATTACGTGCGCACCGTGCTTGCCGAGCACGGTCTGCTCGGCTGCACGGTGGAATGGTTCGCCCGTGTGGACGACTCCCCCAACGCCGGCGACCCGTATGCCGATCCGGCCGATTACCGCGAGTATGCGTTGGCATCCGTCACCACGCACGATCTGCCGCCGACCGCAGGCTACCTGCAGTTCGAGCATGTCAAGCTGCGCGAAGAACTGAACCTGCTCACCGGTCCGGTCGAGGAATTCCAGGCGTCCGCAACCGCGGAACGTCAGGCCATGCTTGACCGACTGGTCGAAAGCGAACTGATCACGCCGGAAATCGCCGCGGACGTCGACGACCATATTCAAGAGATCGTCGAGGCGATGCACAAGATGCTGCTCCGCTCGCCATCCGTGCTTCTGCAGGCGGCGCTGGTGGACGCGTCGGCGAAACCCGTTCGCAGAACCAGCCGGGCACGTCCAGCGAATACCGCAACTGGCGCGTGCCGCTGGCAGGTCCCGACCACAAGGCGGTGCACACCGACGAAGTGTTCGACCTGCCTCGCGTGAAGTCGCTTTCCGCCATCATGAACGGCGAAAAGTAAGCTTCCTCCGATGGTGATTTCACGAAAATAAGATTTCCTTATGCAACACCACAAAGTCCCGTCAAACGAAATATTTGACGGGACTTTTCTTTATCTGCATTCAACGCTCCGTTCAATGACAACGATAACAGGAGTTTTTTGCAAGAAATAGTATGCGCTAAACGGTTTTATGTATGACAACGATTGCCGCACTGCCGAGTAGACTGGTGCGCATGAAGTTCCTATCACCCGATTCCGGCTTTATGCGCGGCCTCAGCGACGCCGCCGACGCGATTTGGATCAACATCCTCATGTTGGTCACCAGCATTCCGATCGTCACCATCGGCGCGGCCTTGACCGCCGGCCACGACGCGGCACGACGCTCGCTCGCAGGCGAAGGCACCGTCACCCGCAATTATTTCACCGCATTCCGGTCAAACTTCGCAAAGGCAACCGGTTATTGGCTGATTTTCGGCATTGCCGGGGCGATTAGCGTGTACTCATGGATCGTGCTGCAGATCACGCCACTGCTGATTCCAAAATTCGCGCTGAGCATTGTATGGGTGATCGGATTCGAATGGATATGGGCATTGCAGTCACGCTTCGAAAACTCGTTCTGGCGCACACTCGGCAACGCCTTCGTATTCGGCGTGAGCAATATCGGGCACACGCTCGGCATGGCCGCCATCGACGCGATTTACATCGCGCTTTTGGTAGGCAGCTGGTTTTACATGCCGCAAGGCCTGTTCCTGCTACTCGTTTTGGGCTACGGCACCATGATTATGATTCACGTGCCGATTTTCGAGCACGTGTTCCGCAAATATATGAAGTAGTTTTCGGATTCGGATATGAAAGAGCCCGGCCTTGCGGCCGGGCTCAATGCTACCTGAGCGAGGCCTGTCGGCCTCGCTCAGGCTGGTGCATGGGACAGCGCACTGCACTGTCCCACAAGGATGATCTTCGATCATCCCTTGACTGCACCAGCCATTACACCCTTGACGATGTGCTTCTGGCAGATGAGGTAGAAGACAATAATCGGGATGATGGCCATCACCAGGCAGGCCATCATAGCGCCCATATCGACGGAACCATAGCCGCCCTTAAGGTACTGAATAGCCACGGAAATCGTCTTGTACTTGCCCAAATCGAGCGTCAGGTACGGCAGCAGGTAGTCGTTCCAAATCCACATTGCCTGCAGAATCGCAACAGACACGATCGACGGCTTCATGATCGGCACCACGATCTGGAAGAAAATGCGGGGCACGGAAGCGCCGTCAATCATTGCGGACTCTTCCAACGACTGCGGAATGCCCTTGACCACACCGGTGAAGATGAACACGGCCAGGCCTGCGCCGAATCCCAAGTACACAATGCACAAGCCCCACGGAGTGTTGAGCTTCAGCATATCGGCGAGCTTCGAAAGCGTGAACATCACCATCTGGAACGGCACGATCATGTTGAACAGGAACAGCGTGTACAGCAGCTTCGCAGCCCAGTTGTTCACACGCACGATCCACCATGCGCACATCGAAGTGCACACCAGGATCAGAATCACCGAGCCGACCGTGATCAGCAGGGTCCAGCCGAAGCTGGCGAAGAAATTCGTGGTTTCAATGCCACGGGTATAGTTTTCCAATCCAACGAACGCCTTGCCGGCCGGGATGGAGAACGCGTTACGCGAAATGTACGCCTTCTGCTTGAAGGAGTTGATGATCACCAACACGATCGGGAAAATCCATGCCAGCGATACCAAGGAAAACAGTACGGTCCACAATCCGCCGTGCTTGACCTTTTCTCCGGAAATCATGCTTCCACCTCCTTGGAAGTCGTCAGCTTATTCTGAATCAGCGCAACAATCGCGACAAGCACGAAGAACAGCACTGCCTTGGCCTGTCCAACGCCTTCCCAGCCGACGCGGCCATAGAAGGTGCGGGTGATGTTCATCGCCAGGCCTTCAGACATGTTCGACGGAGCGCCGTTCGTTAATGCGAGGTTCTGGTCATAGAGCTTGAAGCCGTTGGTCACGCACAGGAACGAGCACACGGTGATCGACGGCATCATCAGCGGAATGATGATCTTGAACATGGTCTGCGTGCCATTTGCGCCATCCACGGAAGCCGCTTCGAGCACGTCGGTCGGCAGCGACTGCATGCCGGCGATGTAGATGATCATCATGTAGCCGATCTGCTGCCAGCACACCAGCACGACCAGACCCCAGAAGCCGTACGTTGCGCTATAGGTCAGCGAGCGCGCCAGTGCGCGAGAATGCCGTTGAGCAGCAGCATCCAGATGTAGCCCAGAATGATGCCACCAATCAGGTTCGGCATGAAGAACACCGAACGGAAAATGTTCGATCCCTTGATCGCCTTGGTGAGCATGTAGGCGATGGAGAACGCGACCACGTTGATCACAATCGTGGTAACGATAGTCAGCAACGTAGAGAAGCCCAGCGCATGTAGGAATTCCTTGTCCTGCAGTGCGCGGGTGTAGTTCTTAAGCCCTACGAACTCGGCGTCGGTAACCGTAGTGAACTTGCAAAAGCTCAGGTAGACGCCCATGATGAATGGAACGACGAATCCAATAATGAATGCGGCGAACGTTGGCAGCGCAAACAGCGCCCACCATTTCCGTATCGCCTTGCCAGCCATGCTGATCATAGCCTGCCTGCTTTCTTTCCTTCTCCATTCCGATCACCGCGGCACCGCGGTGCGGAATTCCTGCAATTGTTGGCCGAATCAGCGGATCACTGCTCTGTTCTCCACCTTTCCGGTATTTACACTCGTCATGATAAACGGCATGACACGAAATGTCAAACGTTGTCATTTTTACATGTCTTGAGACGCAAATTTACCAACGTTGCCATGTTTTTGATTATAAAAACTCGTTGCAATATCAAGCATTTTAAGCCTCTTCTGCTATAATGAAAACGTTTGTAATGCACGTATTGCAAAGATGTCGCAATACAGTATGTTGGAACGTAAGCAGTCACAAGGAAAAACATGAAAAGCAGTATTCAAGATGTAGCGCAGCTTGCGCACGTATCCATTTCAACGGTTTCGCGTTCCTTCACACGCCCGGATCTCGTGTCGAAAGCCACCCGAGACAAGGTGATGAAAGCCGCGGACGAGCTGAACTTCTCCATTTCACGTTCCGCAGCCGCGCTGAAAACCGGTCGCGCGCTACGCATCGCGGTCCTGGTTTCCGGACGGCTCAACCTGTGGTTCAGCTCATCCATCATCGAAGGCCTCAACCAGATCTTCCACGACGAGGGATACGATATTTCCATCTACCAGATGTCGAGCATCGAGGAACGTCGTGAATTCTTCGACATGCTGCCGGTGCGCCGCAACGTCGACGCGGTAATCGTCATTTCCTTCGATATCGACGCCAACGAGATCGATCAGCTCAAGTCCGTCAATGTGCCAATCATCGGCATCAACTCGAGTCTGCCGGAAGAGCGCGGTTTCAGCGCGGCCGTGCGCATCGACGACAAGCAGGGATCCGAGCTTGCCGCACGCCATCTTATGACGCTCGGCCACCGTGACATCGCCTACATTCGCACCAACCGCGAAGTGACGCTCCACTTCAGCGTGCAGGGACGTTTCGAATCGTTCATGGCGTGCTGCCAAGCCAACGGCGTCGAACCGCGCGTGCTCGTCACCGACGAAAGCAAGAACAACATCAGCAAAGTCGTGACGCAGCTGCTCAGCCTCGACCATATGCCGACCGCGATCGCCTGCCAGGAAGACGGCATCGCGGTGCCGCTGCTGTTCCAGCTGGAACGCAACGGATTCACCGTGCCGAACGATATTTCCATCATCGGCTACGACGACAGCATTTACGCGCGCGACCTCGGCCTGACCACCGTGCGCCAGACGCCTGTCGAAATGGCGCAGGAGGCGGCCCGCATGACGCTCGATCTCATTGAGGAGCGCCCGCTTGACGAACCGTTCAAAACGTTCCCGGCGCAGCTGATCGTGCGTTCCACTACGGCTCGTCTGCATCGCTAAACGGTCCGAACGAGCACCGTTCGCATAGCGTCTGTTTTTTGCCGCCATGTTGAACTTCACCACTTCGTGACAGCGATTACAGGCTACCGTTGCCTTACGCTATCTTGTAATCGAATCTTTATATTCGTCTTTCGACTACTGTAAATGATAGCGCTTTCATTTCTGTTGTACAAATTCACCAATCTACAGCGTGTTTTCGTCTAAAATCAAGGCTTTTAGTATCATGGAAGCGTTAATCATTTTCATCAAAGGAGACACATGGCCAAACCGACCATCGCCAACGTAGCCGAATTGGCAGGAGTGTCGCAAGCCACTGTTTCCCGAGCACTTCGTGGCGCGACCAACGTCACAGAAGAGACCCGCATCAAAGTTCAGCGGGCAGCGGATCAACTCAACTTCACACTCTCAAAAAGCGCTTCCGCCCTAGCATCCGGGAAAACCATGCGCGTCATCCTCCTGGTCTCGGGCAAACTCAACGAGTGGTTCAATTCCGGAGTGCTCCAAGGGGTCTACGAGGAGCTCGCGCCGGTCGGCTATGACGTCACACCGGCCTTCATCACCGACCGCAGCGAACTGGACCGGTTTTTCTCCCAGCTGCCGAAAAGCCGCAACGCGGACGCCATCATCATTTCCTCATTCCAGCTCATGCCCGCCATGCGCGACCAGCTCCAAGCCATAGACCTGCCAACCGTGGGCGTCAACGTTCCTGCGGAATCGGGTTATTTCGACGCTTCCATCAGCATCGACAACTCCAGTGCGATGACCATGGCCGTACGATTGCTGCGCTCTCTGGGGCATACCAACATCGCGTTCTGCAGCGACTACATTCCGGCCGACATGGTCTACAACACCAGCCAACGCACCCAGCGTTCGCGGATGCCGCACAGGCCAACGCCACCGATGGAATCACATTCAGCCTGCTCACAGCCGACGCGCACGATGCGCCGCTGAGCAAATCCGACCTCGCCTCACAACTGACCGCGAAACTGCTGTCACTTCCGGAACGCCCCACCGCCGTCTGCGTGGAAACCGACCAAGTCGCCATCGCACTGGTCAAGGAACTACGCAAGCAGCAGCTGAATGTGCCGGAAGACATTTCAGTGCTCGGCTTTGACGACGCTGAAATCGCACAGGCAGCGGATCTTTCCACCATTCGCCAGGAGCCAATCGAGCTAGGGCGCATAGCCGGTAGAAAAGTGCTGCAGCTCCTACGTAACGAACCTCTTGAACATCCGCATGAACTGCAGGATCCTTTGCTGGTGTTGCGCAACACCACAAGCCGCATTGACAGAGGGGCGGCGCCGGCGGAATAAATCGGCGTCATAAATCGACGGCAGCTGAATAAATCGAGAGGCAGCGGAAAAACGTAAAGCCGCCAAAACGCGAAAGCGGCCTGTATGCATGAACCAGATCATGCACACAGGCCGCTCTTTTCATCGCAAGCCTTGCAGGGCTTCAATCAGCGGTGCGATCTCACCCCTGCTGATCGAATTTCTGCGCTTGAGGAACGGATCCCAACGATTCCTCGTTGTTGTTCCATTCGGTGGCCCAGCCGTCGACGTAGGCGCTCTTCACCTTGCTCCAATCGCCGGTGCCCTGCGCGTATTCGATAAGCGCCGCGGCGACGTCGTCCTGCCACTGCTGATCCGGAACGGTGAAGCTGCGTACTTCGGTCTTGCCGTCGGCAGCGTAGGAGCGAGCGATCTTGGTCAGCGGATTATCCGGCTGGAACTCATCGCCATCGAATGTGGTGAACGGTACGGAGAAGCCCATATCCTGGGAGAGGATCTTCTTGGCCTCGTCATCGGTAACCATCCACTTGATGAAGTCGAGCGTGGCCTGCTTGTCTTTGTCGGAAGCGTTCTTGTTCACCGCCCAGCTGGCGTCATACACGCCTGCGGGACCGCTCTCCTCCTCGCCCTTGATGCCCATGTAATACGGCAGCATGCCAAGATCGTCGTCCGCTACTTCGTTACCCTTGATCTGCGTGTAGGCCCAGACACCGTTCGGATAGAACGCCACCTGGCCAAGCGCGAATTCGGAAGTGACATCGTCGTACGTCTTCGAGCTGACCAGGCTCGGATCAGTCGGGCTGGTCTCCAGCT
>ENA-OQBT01000276-OQBT01000276.1-human-gut-metagenome-genome-assembly--contig:-NODE-276-length-35196-cov-4.221791_pt1 | contig 35196 bp, 36 predicted proteins | sample MGYA00242749_ERZ504557 | MGnify/ENA primary metagenome ERZ504557 (study PRJEB26092, sample SAMD00036243) | human gut metagenome | host: Homo sapiens | study: EMG produced TPA metagenomics assembly of... | reverse complement strand
AAGACCCGAGCCCGCGGATTCAAGAACATGGACTACTTCAGCACCATGATCTACCTGACCTGCGGCAAACTCGACCTCAGCACCGTCACCACCTGACAGACCCACCCACACCAAACAGCGAAAGGCCATAAATGATTTGCAAACGATAGCGTCGCCGTGTTGTTTTTTTTGATGGGTATAAGTGCAATCGATTGCCATGAAAGATATGTTAGCGCTCTCATAATTGCGAACGCTTGCATTGCGATAATGAGGCAAAAATGACCGAATTAATGGGATATTTGTTGACAATGGCCTGAAAATGATGATTTATGACGCGCCGATATTGCTATCGTTTGCAAAAAGAAGCAAACCGTTGCACAATAGTGCATGTCGATAGTCATAAAGGTGCGTGTTAGCGTACCTGTCCTGACCGGGGATGGCCGGGTCGACGATGAAAGAGAAAGGTTCGATGATGAATCGTACAGTGAAGTCAGCGGTCGCAGTGGCGGCCATCGCTGCAATGTCCCTCGGAACCCTTGCCGCTTGTGGAAGCTCCACTTCCGGCGACGACTCCAAGGGCAAGGTCTACTACCTGAACTTCAAGCCGGAAGCGGCTGATCAGTGGGCCGCTCTGGCCAAGGAGTACACCAAGGAGAAGGGCGTTGATGTCAAGGTCCAGACCGCGGCCTCCGGCACCTACGAGCAGACCCTGAAGTCCGAGATTGCCAAGACCGAGGCCCCGACCCTGTTCCAGGTGAACGGCCCGGTCGGCTACCAGAACTGGAAGAAGTACACCGCCGACATGTCCAACACGGATGTGTATAAGGAACTCACCAACTAGGACGTGGCCCTGAAAGACGGCGACAAGGTGGTCGGTGTGCCGTACGTGATGGAACCTACGGCCTGATCTACAACAAGGACATCCTTAACAAATACTTCGCGCTGGATGGTGCCAAAGCCACGTCCATGGACGGAATCGACAACTTCGACACCCTGAAGGCCGTGGCTGACGACATGCAGTCCCGCAAGGACGAGCTTGGCATCAAGGGCGCGTTCACCTCCGCCGGCTTCGACTCCAGCTCCGACTGGCGATTCAAGACCCATCTGGCCAACCTGCCGCTCTACTATGAGTTCAAGGACGACAACGTCACCGAGCAGCCGGCCACCATCAAGGGCACTTATCTGCCGAACTACAAGAAGATCTTCGACCTGTACATCACCGACTCCACCACCGACCCCACCCAGCTGAGCGCCAAGACCGGCGATGATGCGAACTCCGAGTTCGCGCTCGGCGAGGCTGCCTTCTATCAGAACGGCACCTGGGCTTGGACCGACCTGCAGAAGGCCGGCATGAAGGCCGAATCCGTGGGCATGATGCCAATCTACACCGGTGTCAAGGGTGAAGAGAAGCAGGGCTTGGCCACTGGTTCCGAGAACTACTGGTGCATCAACGACAAGGCCTCCGACGCCGACAAGAAGGCCACCGAGGACTTCCTCTCCTGGGTGATCACCTCCGACACCGGCAAGAAGGCCATCTCTCAGGACATGGGCTTCACCACCCCGTTCAAGACCTTCGATGATGTCAAGTTTGACAACCCGCTGACTGAAGCCGCTGTTGAGGATCAGAAGTCCGGCAAGACCCAGGTTTCTTGGAACTTCACCATGATGCCGTCCGAAGAGTGGAAGAACAAGGTCGGCCAGGCACTGCTCGAGTACGCGCAGGGCACCGGCAAGTGGGATGCCGTCAAGACCGCCTTCGTGGACGGTTGGGCTTCCGAATACGAGGCTTCGCACTGAGTCTCATAGAGTCCCATAGCCGATAAGTAACAATCCGCGGCGCCCCTGCCATTTCCTTCTCCAGGGGCGCCGCTTTGTATTGCTGAGTCTCGCACAAAATCGTCCGCCGCAGAAAAGTGTGAGGCACGCACCCGCTCAATCGCACGCTGTGGGGCCATGAATCGGCGATTTTTCGCCATTCTCCACAATGTGCGATTGAGCGTTATTGTGCGGTTGCCTCACACTTTTTCTATGGTGGGCTTTGTTGTGTGAGCCTACTTAACGCGGGAGGTGGAGGAGCGGACCTTCAGCTGGGCCGGGAACACGATGTAGGGTTGCTCAATCGGCTTTTCGTCAATGAGATCGAGCGTCATGCGGGCTGCCACGCGGGCCATTTCCACCGGATCCTGGCGGATGGTGGTCAGGCCGATATCGCCGGTGTAGAAACTATCGTCGTAGCCGATCAACGAGACGTCGCCGGGCACGGAGAATCCATTGCGCTCCAGCTGGAACATAAGCGGCAAAGCAATGCCATCCTCTTGGCATGCGATGGCGGTGGGCATCTCGTCTTGGCTTATGAGTTGGTTGACCACGTCGCTGATTTCATAACGTCCATCGTCATCGACCTTGCAGACGATAACCTGCGGCTCGATGCCTTCCCTGCGGCAGCAGGCGGTGAATGAGTCGAATCGGCTTTGCACGGAGAAGCTCAGCGACACCTCGCGATTGGTGCTGATGTAGGTGATGCGGCGATGTCCGAGATTGATAAGATGGCGGGCGGCCAGCGTGGAGCCTGCACATCGTCGATATTGACGGCGGCGGTAAAGCCGCGGGCTTCGGGTTCGACTGAATTGATGCCGACGATCGGCACGCCGACCGAAGCCAGTTGCGCGATTTCGTTGTTGTCGATATCGAAAGACGCCACAATCACGGCATCGGCGTTACGGCGTACCGGCAACATCTCGAAGAATTCCTTGCGCTCCTCGATGCTGGAAATCTGGAATACCGAAATATCGTAGCCCTGCGTGTGCAGCACCTCGTTGAGCCCCTCGATGACCGAGGCGGTGAACCACAGGCGGATATGGCCGCTCATCAGTACTGCGATGCGCAGGGAGCGGCCGGATTTCAGGGCCGCAGCCGAGCGGGAGAGTGAGAAATTGAGTTTGTCGGCGATGGCGAGCACGCGCTCGCGGGTCTGGCCGACACCAGATCCGGCCTGGTGAAGGAACGTGAGACGGTGGAGATGGAGACGCCGGCCTCGCGGGCGACATCCTGAATGCTCGTAGCCATTGCAGCCCCCTTGCGTTGAATGGAAAATCGCAATACACATGCACAACTGACTCCAGTGTACATGCTGATTGATTGATCTGCGGCGATGACAACGATTGTATTACAAACGTTTGCAAAGTGTCTATGTCGGCGTTAGATTGGCTTTATATAGCCATTATCTTAGGTGAAAGAAGATTGCTGGAGCCGGAGTGTGCTCGAACTTGAAACGCCTAAAATGACAACGTTTGACATATAATGATTCGACGTTTACTATGAACATAGGCTTGAACGAGAACAGGCCGTGCATGCGGTTCTCGATCGGCAAGCTCGCATTGAGTTGAACTCCGCAGCGGCGCACGATGCAGTGTCACAACGCAGCGGACTCAAGGAGGAGGAAAAGTCATGATCAGCATGGCGGGCAAGGCGATACGCAGGTGGTGGGCGCTGTTCGCGCTCCCCACATTCGCCGCATTCATCATCGGGTTCCTGGTGCCCTTCATCATGGGCGTCTACTTAAGCTTCTGCGAATTCACCACCGTTACCGACGGTGAATGGGTGGGGCTTAAGAACTACGGCAAAGCGTTGAAAGACAAGGAATTCCTGCACGCGCTCGGCTTCTCCACCGCGTTTACCATCGTGACCACCATCGTGATCAACGTGATCGCCTTCGCCATCGCCTACATGCTGACCAAGGCGATCAAGGGCTCCACGCTGTTCCGCTCGGTATTCTTCATGCCGAACCTTATCGGCGGCATCATCCTGGGCTACATCTGGCTGCTGCTCCTGAACGGCGTACTGGCCACTGGGGCCGCGCCCTGACCTATAAGGCGTCCTACGGGTTCTGGGGCTTGGTCATCCTGGTGTGCTGGCAGCAGATCGGCTACATGATGATCATCTACATCGCCGGCCTGCAGGCCCTGCCCACCGATGTGCTGGAGGCCGCGGCCGTGGACGGCGCCAACGGACGGCAGACCATGTTCCGCATCATCATCCCGCTGATGATGCCGTCCATCACCGTGTGCTCCTTCCTGACCGTGACCAACGGTTTCAAGCTCTACGACCAGAACCTCGCATTGACCAACGGTGCGCCGAGCAACATGTCTGAAGGTCTGGCGCTGAACATCACCCGCACCTTCTACGGCCGTATGGGCTGGGAAGCGTCGGCCAGGCGAAGGCCGTGCTGTTCTTCATCCTGGTCGCGGTCATCGCCCTGATTCAGAACAAGCTCACCACGAGCAAGGAGGTGGCAGCCTGATGAACGAGAACAAGCCTGTGAAGCATGGCGCATTATGGACCGTGCTGTTTGCCGTTGTCTCCCTGTTCTGGATTTTCCCGATCGTCCTGGTGCTGATCAACTCCTTCAAGCAGAAGGCGTACATCTCCAAGAACGCCTTCTCCCTGCCGACCGGCAAAGCGTTTGTAGGACTTGAGAACTATGTGCGCGGCATCGAGACCACGCAGTTCTTCGCTTCCTTCGGCTGGACGCTGCTTATCACCGTCGGCTCGGTGGCGCTGATTCTGGTGTGCACCGCGATGTGCGCATGGTGGATCGTGCGCGTGAACAACTGGGCCGCGAAGCTGCTCTACACCCTGTTCCTGTTCAATATGATCGTGCCGTTCCAGATGGTGATGTTCACCCTCTCCAAGATCGCCGACATGCTGAAGCTCAATACCCCGTGGGGCCTGTGCATCGTGTACCTCGGTTTCGGGGCCGGTCTGGCCGTGTTCATCTTCACCGGCGTGATCAAGGGCATCCCGCAGGAGCTTGAGGAGTCCGCCATGATCGACGGCGCGTCAGTGCCGCGCATCTTCTTCCAGATCGTGGTGCCGATCATGAAGCCGTCGATCGTCTCGGTGGCCATCCTCGAAGCCATGTGGATCTGGAACGATTACCTGCTGCCGTACCTGACGCTCGACCTCGGCAAGTACAAGACCATCTCGGTCGCCGTGCAATACCTCAAGGGCGGCTACGGTTCCGTGGATATGGGCGCCATGATGGCCTGCCTGGTGCTGGCCATCATCCCATCATCGTCTTCTACTTGGTATGCCAGAAGTATATAGTCTCTGGTGTCATGGCGGGAGCCGTCAAGGGCTGACGACTCGCGTCGTCAGCCCATGGCTGGAAGCCCAGTGGCTTCCAGCAGGCTCCAGGCTGAGCCGCGACAGCGGCGAAGCTAATGATGAGCCTCGTCGTAGGCGAGTCCGTAATTGCAGGGCCGAAGGCGGAGCGGTCAAGGGTTGAGCCCGACAATTTGGCTCCCCTCCTGAGGGGAGCCAAAAGCTGTACAAGGAGTAGTTGATGAACTGGCTGGCACCGGACTCGAAATTCATGCGCGCGTGGAGCAATCTTGTTGACGGCGTATGGATCAACATTCTGATGCTGGTCACTTCGATTCCGATCATCACCATCGGTGCGGCCCTGACTGCCGGCCATGATGCTTGCCGCCGCTCCATCGAGGGCGAGGGCAAAGGCGTAACCTCCAACTACTTCAAGTCATTCAAAACCAACTTCATCAAAGCCACACTGCTGTGGCTGCCGTTCTTGGTGGCGCTGATTGCACTGGTCTGGTCATGGATCGTCCTGCAGATCACGCCGCTGCTCATCATCAAATTCGCGCTGACCATCCTCTGGCTTATCGGTTTCGAATGGGTGTTCGCGCTTCAGGCACGCTTCGAGAACACCGTGGCCGGCACCTTGAAGAACGCCTTCATCTTCGGCATCTCCCACATCGCGATGACCGTGGCCCTGGTCATCGTGGATGCCGTGTTCGTGGCACTGCTGGCGGCCAGCTGGTTCCACATGCCCGGTGGACTGTTCCTGCTGGTGATCCTTGGTTACGGCACCATGCTGATGCTCCATATCCCCGTCGCCGAGCGTGTCTTCAAGCCATATCTCATTGACTAGGCGGGTTCTCACGAATATGCGGCGATCTTCGAGGTCTGAGCGCTCTCTGTCCACGCAAGCGCGGTAAAGATAACAAATTAATAACAGTTTGGGGCGGCTGGCGGAGCGGGGTGCCGATTGAGGGGTATTAGTGATTGGCTTGGAAGGGGGCTTTTGGCATACGGGGAGTGTTCGGGCTGGGCGGTTGCCCCCCTGTAAGTGCTTATATACATAAGGAATCTGGCACACTGAGTCTCAGTGCCGTAATGGTATCATCGCAAATAATGTTTGCGTTCACGTAGAGGCGAACGAGACACCCGACAAGTGGGTCGAGGCAAAGGACAAGGAGAGATGCGGTGAAGCATTGGAAGAAGATGGCAGCATCGTTGATTGCAATATCAACGATGATGGCAGTAGTTCCGACGACGTATGCCATGGAGTCGGAAGATTCCCAACACAGACAACCGATACCGCGACAGTGCAGACTGCTAAGGCTGCTGAACCGACGCTGCTCGCCAGCTGGGACTTCACGGGCAAAAACGGCACCACGAACAGCGCGATTGCCGATTCGACCGGCAAGTACAACCTGACGCTGAAAGACAACGCCAAGATCGAACAGTACGGTGACCGCAGCAACAACGAGGCGCTCTCACTGCGCGGCGATGGCCAGTACGCCCAGATCGATGACCAGCTGTTCAAGGACGCCGGCGATTCCTTCACTCTGGAGTTCGCGTCCAAGACTCGTCACGACGACAGCGGCAAGTTCTTCTCGTTCATCGTCGGCAAGGACGGCTCGAACGACGCCAACACCACCGATCAGTCCAACGCCAACAAGTACCTGATGTTCTACAACAGCAAGACCGCCATCAAGGGCGTTATCTCCAACAACAACTGGGGTAACGAACAGGGATCCAAGGTCACCGTTTCCGGCAACGACAACAGCTGGGCCGATTACAAGATTGTCGTGGACGGCACCAACCTTGCCGTGTTCCGCAACAATGCCCTGATTATTTTCAAGGCCAACACCGGCATCAAGATGAGCGATCTCGGCGCGACCACCGCCTACATCGGCAAGTCGTTCTACTCCGTCGATGAGTACTGGAATGGTGCAATGGATGACATCAAGGTCTACAGGGGCGCTGACCTGACCATGCCGACCGCCGTTGCGATTTCCGGCACCGGTGTGGTGAACAACAAGCTCACCCTGATTGAGAAGGACTCCACCAAGCTCACCGCCACCGTCACCCCGGACGACGCCGTGAGCAAGAACGTCACCTGGTCCTCCTCCGATGAGTCCGTGGCCAAGGTCGCCGCAGACGGTACTGTAACCGGCGTTAAGGCTGGTACTGCCACCATCACCTCCACCACTGAGCTGGGTGGTGTGAAGGCCGAACTGCCCGTCACCGTTGAGCCGATGAACGCCCAGAACGCCGCCGCAGCCGACCTCGATGCCGCGATTGCTGCGCTGAAAGTTCCGGCGGCCGAGAATCTGCCGCTAGTCGCCAAGGGCACCAAGAACGGCTCGGCGATTACGTGGAAGTCCTCGGACGAGAAGCTCATTACGTCCACTAACGAGAAGTACGAAAACAAGACCACTGGTGCCGATGACCCGTATCGTGGTGCTGGCATCATCAATCGTCCGGCCTACGGCGACGGTGATTCCAAGCCGGTTACGCTGACCGCCACCGCTTCCTACAACGGCGGTGAGAAGGTCACCAAGACCATCGAGGTCACTGTCAAGGAGAAGACCCGCATCGCGCCTGACACCGGCTATGCGGCCGTCACTTTTGAGAGCGACAGCAACGGTGGAGAAAAGGCCTGGGTGGCTTCCACTGAGAAGAACGATTTCTTCACGTTTAAGACTCGCAACAATGGCCAGGCGGTACTTACCAATGATGCAGACACGGGTGGCTTGCGTGACATGTTCGTGCTGCGTTCCCACGAAGGCGACAAGTACTACCTGATTGCCACTGATCTCAAGGTCTCGTCAATGGCTGGAGCCAGAACCAGGTTAACGGTTCTCGGAAAGTTGAGGTCTACGAGTCCACCGATATGATGAACTGGACCCGTACCAACGGCGACGGCAACGGCGGCATCACCATCAACACGCCGAACGCCGGTATGACCTGGGCGCCGGAAGCTTACTGGGATGATGACCTGAACGCTTACGTGGTGTTCTTCTCTTCCCGCATGTTCACTGATGACACCCGTACCACTCCGGTCAAGAACGACAAAACCGGCAATAGCTCCTATGCTCAGGTGCGTTACGCCATCACCCGCGACTTCGTGAACTTCACCGAGCCGCAGATGTGGCAGGACACCGGCTACTCGCGCATTGATTCCACCGTGCGTAAGATCGGTGGCTACTACTACCGATTCACCAAGAATGAGCAGGGCGGTGCCGCTGGCGATTACATCACCACTGGTAAGAGCATCTTCCTTGAGCGTTCCAAGGTGCTGACTGCACCGACCACCGAGGCATCTCCGGGTCAGGACCGAACACCGGTTGGCAGCTGCTCGAGCAGGCGTTGCTGCCGTTCGAAGGACCAGAGACCATCAAGCTCAACAAGGATGACGAACTCAACACGAAGGACGACGACGGCTACATTCTGCTGTCCGACAACTTCGCCTACCGTGCATTTATGACCACGGGTGCCGAGCTTTCCAAGACCACGTGGGACAACCCGATGACCAAGCGTTACCCGGACTTCAACAACGAAAAGAAGCCGGTCAAAGCCGAGCCGGGCGCTCAGGGCTACATCACTCAGGGTGCTAACGGCGGTCTGCCGGACAAGGTGCGTCACGGTGCGTTCGTGAACGTGCCTGAGTCTGTGCTCAAGGTGACGAAGTCTGGACCGCTGCCAACCCGACGCACATCGAGGCTGTTGACTCCACCACCAAGGCCGTGTACAACGCCGGCACCCGCGAGCTCACCGCCACGGTGACCGCCGCCGATAAGGGCACGCTCGCCGGTTCGGTGAAGTTCTCTGCTGGCGACTGGTCCAAGACCGTGAAGCTCGACGCCGAAGGCAAGGCCACTGTGACCCTCCCGGCCAGCGTCTCTGGCACTGTTGCGGTTGCTTACGACGGCTACACCGATGGTTTGGTCAATCCATCCGATACTACGGTTGACGGCATTGAACAGGGCAAGGTCGATTTGGCTGAGCTCAACAAGCAGATCGCCGCCGCCGAAGCGCTCAAGGAATCCGACTACACGGCCGATTCCTGGGCTGCGCTCGCCAAGGCACTGCAGGCCGCCAAGGCTGCGCTCGCTTCCTCCGACCAGGCTGTGGTTGACAAGCGCCGCTGATCTGAGCGCCGCCATCGCAGCATTGCAGAAGGCGGAAACGCCCACCAAGCCGGATACCGGCGAATGGTGACAACAAGGGCGATAACGCAGGCGACAAGACCGACAACAAGACCGATGACACCAAGTCTGACGGCAAGTTGCCGGCCACCGGTGCCGCCGTATATGGCGTGAGCGGTGCCATGGTGCTGCTCGCCGCTGCCGGCATTGCGCTGTCCATCTGGCGCAAGCGCCGCGCATAACTGAGTAGCTGCTCACTGCAACGCACAGAAAATCGCACAGTATATTGTGTGATTTTCTGTGCGTTTTAATGTATAACAGCACATGCGTCATTTTTTTGGCTATTCGCTGTTTGTGGTGGGTGATGGTCAAGTGGTGGTGACGGCTTTGAGGTCGAGTCTGCCGCAGGTCAGGTAGATCATGGTGGCGAAGTAGTCCATGTTGCGGAAGCCTCTCGCCCGTCGTTTGACGTTCTGGATGACGCTGTCGGCGCCCTTGAGCACGGCGTTGGTGTACGGGTGCTCGAAGTAGGCGACGATCTCGGCGAAGTGGCGTCGGATCATGCGGGCGAAGTCCTTCATGGGCTCGAGCCTCGAGTGCATCATCCACGAGCACAGGCGATGCAGGCGCACCCATGCCTCGGACGGGGTGCGGCTGTCCGTGTAGATGTCCTGCAGGACCTCGCGCATCCGGCAGGCGCGGCCGGTCTTCAACCGTTGCCTCGTCAGGTTGCGCTTGGTCTCCACCTGCAGTTCGGTCAGGCTTTCCTCGTTGCGCAGCCACAGGTACTTGGTCCGTTTGAGCAGCGGGTTGGAGCGGCCTTCCGTCTTCCCGGCCTTGTCGACGGCCTCGTTGGCGTGCTTGACCACGTGGAACTTGTCGACGATCCGCCGCGCATGGGGCAGATGCTCACGGATGCCCTTCCGGAAGCCCAGGCTCATGTCGCAGGCGACCAGACGCACATATTCCGGGACCCCGTTGTGGTCCATGAAATCACGCGAGAACCGTTCGACCGTGGCCGGGTCCTTGCCCGGCGTCACGTTGATGACATCGTGCTCCACGAGATCGGCGACCACGGTGATGTAATTGCGGCCCCTGCGGCTGGTCTCGTCGATGCCGATGGCCTCCACACCCATGTAGTCCTCCAGCCTCCTCGCCTCGTCGACGTAATGGGCGATGAACCGCCACAAACGGGTGTCGGTCTCGTCCAATTGCTCGGCGAGCGTGCCGGCGGGCAGGTGGCGGGCCATCTCCACGGCCCACGCTCGAACAGGAGCGTGAACCCGCTGCCGGGCCTGGCCCACGGGGCGGGCACCGTCCTCCCCCCGCACCCAAACCACCCACCACAAACAGCGAAAGGCCAAAAATTAGTGACGAAACACGAAACACCGACTTGACTAAAAACACCGCCCGCCGGGGCATGGGTCAGGCTATACCGCCTGTGCTCGTGGATGATACACTCGAGGCTCGAACCCGTGAAGGAACCCGCCCGTCTGGTCCGCCGCCGCTTCGCCGAGGTCGTCGCGTACTTCGAGCCCCGTACGCCAACGTCGTCCTCGAGGGCGCCGACAGCGTCGTCCGGAACGTGAAGAGACGGGCCTGCGGCTTCCGTGACATGGACTACTTCGCCACCATGGTCTACCTGCCTGCGGCAAGCTCGACCTCAAAGCCGTCACCACCTCCCCCTCAGTGAGAGTTTTTTGCAAATTGGCCCGTACCCGCACCTCGTCACAGCTTGTATAATCACGATTATACTAATCGTGATACAATAAATCGTGATGCGATAGAAATACGCCGGCGTATGGCATAAAGGAGGCGGGCAGCATGGCATTCATCGGACGAGACGATGACCTCAAGCAACTGCAGGAATGTTTCACTGAGCGTAGGGCACAGCTTGTGTTCGTCTACGGCCGCAGGCGCGTGGGAAAAACAGAGACGCTTATTCAACTCGCAAAAGACAAGGAAACCTTATTCTTCGCGGCGCAGAATGCCACTAAAGATGAACAGCTGGCATCGTTCTCCCGTCTCATGTTCGAGGCGGGTGCCCCGGGCAAGGATTATCTGAGTCAATATCCTTCTTGGGAAAGGGCGTTAACCGAGTTAACCCGGCTGCCAGAGCCGAGCGATGGCGGCCGCAGGCTTGTGATATTCGATGAGTTTCCTTATCTGGTCAAATCTGATCCGTCATTGCCGTCAGTGCTACAGAATCTTTGGGACCACACGTTGCGTCATGCAAATCTGATGATTGTGATTTGCGGCAGTGCCATGAGCTTCATCGAAAAGGAGCTGTTGGGAGAAAAATCGCCGCTATATGGTCGTGCGACCGGCATCCTGAAGATGCTGCCGATGCCATATTGGGATGCAGCGCAATTCTTCCCCAACTATAGTGGCGAGGATAAGGCGCTGGCCTACGCAATACTGGGCGGTATCCCGCGTTACCTAGAGGAATTTGACCCAGATGAGACCATAGACGCAAATGTCAAGCGGCATATTCTGAGACGCATTGCTCCGCTATACAGCGAGGTTGAATTTTTGTTGCACGAAGAACTGCGGGAAACTGCGAAATATAACAGCGTGATACGGGCGATCGCGCTCGGCGCAACTTCGCTGAATGAGATCGCGACACACACGATGATGGCAAACGCAACAGTATCGTCGTATCTCGCCAATCTTATGGAACTGGGGATTGTGGAACGTGAGTTCCCAGTCACGGCGAAGCCTAAGGAGCGGGCGAAAGGTTCGCGTGGGCTGTATCAGCTGAACGACAATTTCTTCCGATTCTGGTATTCGTTTGTATTTCCGTATCGCTCGGAATTGGAGCGGGGCGATGTGGAAGGCGTATACGAGCGTCATATCAAGCCGGTATTACATGATTTTGCCGGCAAACCGTTCGAGGGTCTGTGCCGTGAATGGATGTGGCGTGAGAGTGCTGCTGGACGGTTGCCCTTCCGTGCGCGTGCGGTTGGCCGTTGGTGGGATCGTCAGGATGAGATAGACGTGATGGCCGTTGACAATGCGTCTGATGCTGCCATTGTGGGCGAGTGCAAATTCCGCAATGCGCCGGTGGACCGTTCCGTGCTGAATCTACTGCGAGACCGTGCTGCGCGAACCGGTATCGGCCAGCGAACATACCTGCTGTTTTCGCTCGGCGGTTTCGATCAATCACTGGTCGACGATGCTGCGGCGTCTCAATCCGACGTTCAGTCGTCGGCATCGATGAGCTGTTTCATGAATAAATCCCATTTGCATAGCTCTCACTGAGTGCTCATCAGTGAGAGCTATTCGCAAATGGAGCCTTACTTCTTCGCCTGAGTGAGCTGGTAGGCCGCAAAGAGAATGGCGAGCCAGATCACGCCGGCGATAACGGCGACGCGGTAGCTGGCGGAGAAGCACATGAGCACCACGACCAGTGTCAGGAACGCCAATACCACCCACGGGGTTACTTTGGCGAACGGCAGCTTGAAGTGAATCGCGTCGAGCGCTTCCTTGCCGGACTTGCCGGCCAGCTCGGAATCCTCGGGAGCGCCGCCCGCGGCGACCACCTTACGGAACTTCATTTCGGTGAACATGATCATCGTCCAGTTGATGATGCCGGCGATGGTGGCAATCGACATCAGATAGTTGAACGCGAACTCAGGCCACACGAACACCACGACCACGGCGATGGCGGTGATCACGGCGGACGTCAGCACGCCGGCCACCGGCACGCCCTTAGCGTTGAGCTTGCCCAGATACGCGGGTGCATTGCCTTGTTTGGCCAGCGAATACAGCATGCGGGAGTTGGCGTACAGGCCGGAGTTGTAGACGCTCATCACAGCGGTCAGGCACACGAAGTTGAGGATGCCGGCGGCCGCGTGGATGCCCACGGAATCGAAGATTTGCACGAACGGGCTGGGAACATCGTCTCCGCCGATGGTGTTCCACGGTATTACGGCCATGATTACGCCGAGCGCGCCAATGTAGAACACGAGAATTCGCCAGATAATGTCATTGGTGGCGCGGGGAATCGTACGACGAGGGTCCTCGGTTTCGCCGGCGGTGATGCCGATGAGCTCGGTGCCGCCGAAGCTGAACATCACCACGACAAGCGCCATCAACAGGCCGGTCCAGGTGCCGTCCTTAGTCTGCTCCATGAGACCGTTCGGGAAGAAGCCCCCTTCCAAGGTGAACCAGTTGGCAAAGCTCGCTTTGATGCCGGATGCGGTGGGCAGAGCGAAGATGATGACGGCCAGGCCGCCGACGATCATGCGATCACGGCCACAATCTTGATAATGGCGAACCAGAACTCGAACTCACCGAACTTGGAGACGCCCAGCAGGTTGGCGGCGCAGATAATCACCAAGAACACGGCCGCCGACACCCATGTCGGAATCGCCGGGAACCAGTAGTTTACGAATTTGCCCACCACGGACAGCTCAACCATCGAGACGAGGATGTAATTGAACCAGTAGTTCCAACCGGAGATGAAGCCGGCGCGCTTGGACCAGTAGCGAGTGGCGTAGTAGCTGAACGCGCCCGCCTTCGGATCCTCAACGGACATTTCGCTCAGCGCGCGCACGATCATGAAGATTGCGAAGCCGCCAACCAAGTAGGCGAGCAGAATCGAGGGGCCGGCCAGCGCGATGGATTCGCTGGAACCATAGAACAGGCCGGTTCCGATGGCGCCGCCCAGTGCAATCAGCTGGATATGACGGTTCTTCAGTGACTTGCGCAGCGTGGCCGGCACCGGCACGTCGTCGGTTTCGCGCGGCTTCTTAGGCGCATCAGCAGTACTCATTGTGCCTTCTCTCACATTTCTTGGGTTTTGGCGCACGCGGGGCTTGCCGCGATGCGCAACGTTCGTTATTCTATGCCGCCGTATCGTCTCAGAAATGGTCAATCGTCTATTTGTGCGCTATCGCAAGCGCGGGCGTGGGCGCGGCCGGTGAGCAGGCGAAGCTATAGCGAGCGATGCTTATGAAACCGCACGCTTCACTGAGTTCACTGAATTCACCGTGTTCACTGCGTGGCAGGCATACACATGGTGAAGATGGTGTGGGACACCGATTCGGGAGAGGCCGCGAGATCGGTGGCGAGCCAATATTGCAAAAGCCCAATGCTGCCGGACACGGCGAATCGCATACGCATCTGCGCCTCGGCTGGGTAACCCGCCGAAGATTGCAACTGTTCGCCTACGCCGCGCTGGCTGTAAATCAATCCCAGCAGCTGCTGCTGGAAGCCGATATCCGCTTTCGGGCTCATCAATACCTGCAGATGCTTGCGATTGTCGGCAATGTACTGGCAGATGCGCTCAATAACATGCTCGATGCCGGCAGAATCTGGCTGGGCGAGTAGCTGTTCGAGTGCGGTGGTGACCCAGGCCATGGTTTCGTCTTCAATGTCGTGCAGCAGTTCCTCGATGCTCGCATAATGCGCGTAAAACGTGGAACGATTCACATCGGCCCGCTCGCACAACGCTTTAACGGTGATGGAGCCGAGCGGCTGATTGCGCAGCAACTCGATAAGCGCGTCCTGCATGGCACGTCTCGTGTAGCGGGTGCGGCGGCTTTCCGTCAATTCTTTGGCCATGGCCTTCTCCCCAAATTCCGACAACCCACAATCCAACTGTTGTTGCAGAACCGACACAGTGTTGTTTTACTTGAGTATAGCAGGAAGTTTTGGCGGGGCCTATGGGGCTAGGTGGCTGCCACGAGCGCGTTGGAGGTGTGCGATGGCGTATATCGAATTCGACCATGTGGTCAAGGAATATCCTTCTGGTAGCAGTGTGATTCGCGCGCTCGACGAGGCCAGCTTTACCGCCGAACAAGGCGAATTAAGCGTGATTCTGGGACAGTCCGGTGCCGGCAAAACCACGGCATTGAACATTCTGGGCGGCATGGATACCGCCACAACCGGCCGCGTAGTGGTCGGCGGACGCGATATTACGGGTCTGCGGAAAAAGGAACTGGTGACCTACCGGCGCAACGATATCGCTTCGTCTTCCAGTTCTACAATCTGGTGCCTAACCTTACCGCGCTCGAAAACGTGGAGCTCGCCTCGCAAATCTGCCTGACCATTTCGATCCAGGGGAAACGCTGCGCAAAGTCGGACTGGGGGAGAGGATGGACAACTTCCCCGCGCAACTGTCCGGCGGCGAACAACAGCGTGTATCCATCGCCCGCGCGATTGCCAAAAAGCCGAAGCTGTTGTTGTGCGATGAGCCGACCGGTGCGCTCGATTACGAGACCGGCAAGGAAGTGCTGCAGTTGCTGCAGGATATTTGCCAAACACAAGGCATGACCGTAATGATCATCACGCATAATTCCGCGCTTGCACCGATGGCTCACAAAGTGATTCGCTTCCGCTCCGGCAAGGTGACCAGCGAGGAGGTCAACGCAACGCCGCGGCCCATCGCCGATATCGAATGGTAGGTGATTGGCGATGCTCACTGCAAGACACTCTGTGAAACGCCCCGTGAAACAAGCGAGGCGATTCGTGAAACAACCTGTGAAACATTCTGTGAAACGGCGGAACCTCGACGATAGCGGCGGTCGAGGAGCGGGCGTTTCTGCGGTATTTGCCAAAGATACGTTGCGTTGCTGGCTGCGCAGCTGGAAGAGGTTCGTCTCGATCGCCGTCATCACGCTGCTTGGCGTGGCCGTGCTGACCGGCATCTACGCCGGATGCCGCGATGCTTTTCTGGCGGCCGGTCGTTTTTTACGATCAGCAGGGACTGCATGACCTGCAGGTGCTATCCACATACGGCCTGACCGATGATGATGCAACGGCACTGCGCCGAATCGACGGTGTGCAAACCGTGCAGCCCGAACGTTCTCAGACGGTGACCACGTGGTGGACGGCACCAAGAAAACCGTGACCATGCAGGAAATCGGTACCGAAGGGCTTGATCAGCCGTACCTGCAACAAGGCAAACTGCCGAACAAGGCCGGCGAAGTGGCGGTGACTCAGCAGTTCCTGAACGATAGCGGACTCAAGATTGGCGGCACCATTACTGTGACGCCACAAGACACCTCTTCATCCGTCATATCGGTAGCGGCCACGGAGACTGACGATTCCAATAATGCCGATACGGTAGGTGTCGCCGCCAATGCCTCGGCATCCGATGCGAAGTCCGCCGCCAATACGGACGCCGACGCCGAGCAATCCCCGCAGTTCCCCACGAAACTCACCATCACCGGCGTCGTACTTGACCCGCGCGACCTCAACAATCCAGACGGCTATTCGGGCATGACCTCCTTCCGGTCCACCTCATCCGAGGACTATACGTTCTTTGCACCCAGCGACGGCGTGACCGGCAATATATACACTGCGATATCGGTTGCCGTCACTGGTGCGTCCGATTTTGACACGTTTTCCGATGCCTACGATGAAGCCGTCAAAACCGTGGCCGACCGTATCGAACATCAGATACAGACCACACGCCAGAAAGCCCGTCGTCAACAGATCGTCTCCAGCGCGCAGCGCAAACTGGACGATGCCCAAGACGAGGCCAACGAGCAGCTGGACGAAGCCAGAAGCAGATCGACGACAACTGGGCCGAGCTGGAAGCCAACGAAACGACATTGCAAGATAGCCGTACCGAATTGGAGAACAACAGGACAACCATTACCGATGGCGAACGGCAGCTCGCCGATGGACGTGCGCAGATTGCATCGGCCCGTCAACAGATCGCGCAAGGTCGCCAGCAGATAGCCGAAGCGCGCACCCAGCTCGAATCGGGCAAAGCGCAGCTCACCTCGGCTCGCAAACAGCTCGATGCGGCGCAAACGGAACTGACTGCCAATCGCACGAAAATCGAACAGGGCATTACCCAAATCGACCAAGGCGTGGCACAAATTGATCAGATGCTGTCCATGATTCAACAGGCCGACAATCTACTGGCGCAACTTGACCCGAATATCGACTTCAACTCACCCACATGGCAGGCCATCAAGCAACTGCTCGCGCGCTTGGCATTACCGTGCCTGAAGTGCCGTCAATCAGCGATCTGCGGCAACAGCTGACCGCCAAGCAAACGGAACTGCAAACGCAGCGAGACAGTCTGGCCCAGCAGAAAGCCGATTTGCAGCGCACATTAAACGAAACCATTGCCCCCGCACAATCCACCTTGGACCAGCAGAACGCGCAACTGACCGCCAAGGAACAGGAAGCGGCTGCAGGAGAGGCACAGCTCAATACCAAATCCGCGGAACTCGAAGCGAATGCCGCAACCCTCGAAACCCAGTCGGCGCAACTTGAAGCGCAGGCCGCCCAACTGGCCAGCGGCAAGCAGCAGCTCGAAGAAGGCGAGCGGCAGCTGAAAGAAGGCGAACAACAGCTCGCGGACGGCAAGGCGAAACTGGATGATGCGCAGTCTGCACTCGATGCGATGCGAAGCGAAGCGGAAAGCGAATTCGCCAAGCAGCAACGGCGCATCGACGATGTGGCCAACGCACGTTGGTATGTGCAGACGCGCGCTTCGATCGACGGATTCAGCTCGCTCAAATCAGATGTCAGTTCCATCGAATCCATCGGCCGCGCATTCCCGATTGTGTTCCTGCTGGTCGCCGTGCTCATGAGCCTGACCACCATGACCCGCATGGTCGAGGAAGATCGCGGACTTATCGGCACCTACCTTGGACTCGGCTATGGCGGACTCGCCGTGTCCAGCCGGTATCTGCTGTTCGCGTTGCTCGCCTGCTTGGTCGGCGGCGGCATCGGTCTGCTGGTCGGATTCCTCGGCATCCCGGCATTCCTGATGGTGGTGATTGAGGGACTGTATATATTGCCGGTGTGCGACTTGAATACGACTGGCTGTACGGCTCGGCCGGCATCGTGCTGTTCGTGGTCGGTGTGGGCGTGGTCACCGCGCTCGCCTGCCGCGAGGAGATACGGCACACGCCCGCCGCGCTGATGCGCCCGAAGGCGCGAAGGCGGGCGCTCGCATATTGTTGGAGCGGATTCGCCCGGTATGGAGCCGGCTGAACTTCCTCGGCAAAGTCACTGCGCGCAATATCTTCCGATTCAAGTCGCGTTTGATTATGACCGTGGGCGGCGTGGCTGGTTGCACAGCGCTGATTATCTGCGGATTTGCGATTAACGACACCGTCGACACGACTGGCGTCAAGCAATATGAGCAGATCTACCAGTATGACTTGATGGTGGTGGCCAATGACGATGACGCCGCCGCGATGCGCAAGCAGGTGGCACAAGATGGCCGGGCCACCGAAACGCTGAATCTGCGCGTGGATAGCGGCGAGATGAGCAATGCGGCGCAGGAAAGCGAAACCGTGCAGCTGATGACGGTGCCCAACAATTCGTTGAACAAACTGAACGACATGGTCACGCTGGAAGAGGCCGGTGACGATGGGTGGTTCGAGCTGCCCAATATCTTCGGCAAAGCGGGTGGCGGCACTGTAGCGCTGGACGATAGTGGCGTGATTGTATCGCAGTCCGCCGCCAACTCGCTGAATATTCATGCCGGCGACACCGTCACGCTGGGCAATGGCGGTAGCAGCCGGGCCAAGGTGCAGGTCACGGCCGTGACGCGCAATCTTATCGGCTCTGATGTGTACATCAGTGAGCGACTGTACGACCAGAAGTTTGCGGCCGACGGTGTGACGTCTTCGGCTTCGGGAGATGGCACTGCCTCGACCTTGACGTGGAACGCGATGCTCGCCAAGCTGAAAGGTTCCGAGACCGAACAGGCCGAATATGCGGATCGGTTGGGCGAGGAATCGTCGGTGCTCAAGGCCGTGAGCTGTGCGCATCTGGCCGCCACGTTTAAGTTCGATTTGATGGGTGCCGTGGTGGCGCTGATTGTGGGGCTCGCCGGCGGCCTGGCGCTGGTGGTGCTGTTTACGTTGGCCAATACGAACGTGTCCGAACGCATCCGCGAGATGGCCACACTGAAGGTGCTGGGCTTCTATGACCGCGAGGTGCACAACTACGTGAACCGCGAGATGATGATATTGACCGGTATGGGTGTGGTGGTTGGTCTGCCGCTTGGCAGGTGGATAGGCGGATTACTGACTGCTGCGTTGAATATGCCGTCGCTGTATTTCGAAGTGGAAGTGCACTGGTACAGCTATGCGATTGCCGTGGTGGCGACGCTGGCGTTCGCGCTGCTGGTGCAGCTGTTCACCAACCAGTGCTCGATCGCGTAGACCCGGTCAGCTCGCTCAAGTCCGTGGAATAGAGGTAGAAGTTCAATTAGGTGTTGGTGAATTGAACTTTTTTGGCTGAATATTTACAGTATCATCGCATGTATTCTTGAGCTGAGCGGTTTTCGTGACATATTTCGGTGATACAGTTTGAACTTGTTTTGAACGAGTATCGCGTCTGGTGCGTAACAATCGGGCGGCAGAGAAGAGAAATGAAATCAGTATGGCCGATACGAATGTGAATGGTGGTACACAGCAGGCTACGGGCAAACTCAAGTCTGTCGAAAGCCTGGACCAGACCAACGAGATGGAGCGTGGCCTGAGCAATCGCCACGTACAGTTCATCGCCATTGGCGGCACCATCGGCACCGGCCTGTTCCTGGGCTCGGGCAAGTCAATCTCGCTAACCGGCCCCTCGATCATCTTCGTGTACATTCTGGTCGGTGTCATCATGTTCTTCCTGATGCGCGCCATCGGCGAAATGATGTACCGTGACCCCAGCCAGCACACCTTCATCAATTTCATCACCCGTTACCTTGGCAACGGTGGGGGCATTTCGCCGGCTGGACGTATTGGGCCGCGCTCGTGCTGCTGGGCATGACCGAGATCACGGCCGTCTCCACGTACTTCATCACCTTCTTCGACACGTTCGGCATCGACCTGACCCATTGGAAATGGCTGATCGAGCTGTGTTTCCTGGTATCGCTGGTGTCCGTCAACCTGATCGCCGTCAAGGTGTTCGGCGAAGTGGAATTCTGGTTCTCGATGATCAAGATCACGCTGATTTGCGCGATGATCGTCACCGCCGTGGTCATGATCGTGATCGGCTACCATTACCCGGCCGCGCGGATTCATGGCGTGGATCATGTGAGTCCGGCGGGCCACGCCGGACTCGACAACCTGTTCGCCGGCTTCTCGTTCGCCCCGAACGGCTGGATGGCCTTCCTCATGAGCTTCCAGATGGTGTTCTTCGCCTATGAGCTGCTCGAGTTCGTGGGCGTCACCGTCTCCGAGACCAAGAATCCTCGTGAGGTGCTGCCCAAAGCCGTCAACGAGATCATCGTGCGTGTGCTCATCTTCTACGTGGGCGCGCTCGTGGCCATCATGTGCATCGTGCCGTGGACCTCGTTCAAGCCGAACGAGGACGGCTCCTTCGCCTCCCCGTTCATTATGGTGTTCCAGTACGCCGGGCTGAATTGGCGTCCGCGCTGGTGTTCTTCGTGGTGATCACCGCCGCATCTTCCGCGCTGAACTCGCTGCTGTACTCGGCTGGCCGCCACCTGTACCAGCTGTCCGAGGTGTCGCCGAACCCGATGCTGAACAAGCTCGGCAAGGTGTCCGATCGCAAGGTGCCGGCCCGCGCCATCCTGGTGTCCGCGGCGCTGATACTGCTGTCGCCGATCGTCAACGCCATCCCCGGTGTGTCCGGAGCGTTCGTGCTGTTCTCGTCCGCCAGCTCCGCGGTGTTCCTGTTCATCTACATCCTGACGCTGATGGCACACCGCAAGTACCGTCGCTCCGCTGATTTCATTCCGGACGGGTTCGTCATGCCCGCTTGGAAGGTGCTCAATACGGTGGCAATCGTGTTCTTCGTGTTCATCTACCTGACGTTGTTCCTTGCGGACGATACGCGCAATTCCGCGATTGCGGCCTGGTGTGGCTTGTGGGCTTCGGTGGATTCTCTATGCTGCGCGAACGCTACCGTAGCCGCGATTTGAAGGCCGCACTGGAACACAAGGAGTGATTGGACGGGCTGATTGGCTGGCGGTTATTAGTTGGGTGGCTGTTGGCGGCTGGCGGCTGACTGGCTAGCGGCCGATAGCCAATGACTGGGCTGATCGTCAGCCAATCGGCTGCCTATAGGTCTCATTGATACATTCGGTCATCCGATTAGTGCATTTGCGCGGACAATTAGTGCATTCGATCATCGGATTAGTACATCAGTGTGCAATTATTAGTACAATTAGCCGCCTAATTAGTACATTAGGACATAAAACAATGTCCTACTGTACTAATTAGATGCTAAAAGACGATAAGTGCCATGTCCTAATGTATGAATTATCGCTATGAAGGGCGGAATGCGATGACGCAGGATGAACTTATGCAAGTGCTGCAGGCCGGTGAATCATCTATGGTCGAGTTCAAGCGCTGCAGCGAATTGCCTCATACGGATACTTTTGAGACTGTATGCTCATTCGCCAATCGTTCTGGTGGCAGCATTTATCTTGGCGTTGACGATGACGGTCAAGTGCTCGGCGTCGATTCTAAGCGCGTTAGTGAGATAGAGCGCAACGTTGTCAACGTAGTGTCTAATCGTAAGATGTTCGAACCGGCTCCAATGGTGGAAACGGAACATATCGAGTACGACGAACGGATTATTGTTCGTATTTGGGTAGCTCCGAGTTCTTCGGTTGTGCGGTTCAAGGGCGCAGTGTTTGATCGCATTGCTGATGTGGATACACACATCGAAAGCGATATCCAGATTAGTCAAATGTATATTCGCAAGCAGAACTACTATTCCGAACGGCGAATTTTCCGTTACGTGACTCCGTTTGATTTGCGTCCTGAGCTGATTGCGCGAATGCGGCAGCTGGCGGTCGCTCAGCGAGCTGGGCACCCTTGGGGAACTATGTCTGACGAAGAACTGTTCCGCAGCGCCAAGCTATACGATCGTGATTACACGACCGGCGAAGAGGGCTTTAATCTTGCTGCAGTGCTGCTCTTGGGCAAGGATGAAGTCATTTCCTCGGTTTGCCCAGCGTATATTACTGATGCGTGGTTCGGCGAGACAATATTGACCGATACGATGACCGACTTATGGTGCGGACCAACTTGTTCGATTCGTACGAGCAACTCCGTGAATTTACTGAGCGGAATCTGCCTGACCGCTTTGTGTTAAAGGGCGATAAGCGAGTGAGCCGCGTACGATGATCGCCCGTGAATTGGTGGCAAACAGCTCATGCATCGGGAGTATTCCAGTCCGGTGGTGGCGCGTGTCACCATTGATAATGAATCCATCCGGACGGTTAATGCTTCGCGCTCATTCTTTGAAGGTCGAATGAAGCTGGGCGAGTTCACGCCAATGCCAAAGAATCCGATTATCGCTAATGTGTTTGTGCAGACCGGCATAGCCGAGCAGCCGGGTAGCGGACTGCGGAATCTGATAAGAGCGTCCCGGCAATATACTGAGCGAGAGCCTGAGTTCCGCGATGGTGACATATTCGAGGCGACGATTCCTATTGTTCCTGCGCTGAAGACCGTTGATGGTTCTGGTTTTGCTAGCGTGAGATCTGTAGTTGAGAAAGATGCCGAAGAGGGTGCGAGGCTCATTGGCGGGGAACGTGTGGATGGTAAGAAAGCAGATGCAACCGCATCGGGTGAAATTGATTCGCGGGCAGCGATGCTGTCGGCGATGAATCGACGCTTGACAGAGGTTGACTATGTGACTGTACCTGAACTCGCCAAGATAACAGAGCTCGATAACAGAACAGTCCGCAAATTCCTAAACGGTTTAGTTGCGCAAGGAAAGCTGATTGCTGAAGGCAACACGCGTGGTCGGCGTTATCGGAAGGGATAGCGGGCGCGATATCTCGATGCAGTGGGATTCACTTAAGGGCTACGGCAAATATGATTCGTAGCGATTGGGCCAGCGCAATTCGAATGGCTCATGACTTTGTGCGTCGTTTGTGGTCTCTGAAGTTGTTTGCTGGGTGACGGTTTTGTGATAAAATCGCTCATATCAAAATGTTTGCGTAAACATTTTGGCTGCGCCGAAAGAAGGAGTCGACGTAGGTCATGTATCAGGCAAAGAGGCCGGCTCAGTGAAGCAAAGGCCGATTTTTCCGGTATAAGGCGGACAGCAGGAACACTAAGGAGACCAATGAAGGTACTGAGCAAATCGCTTGCTGCAATGGTTGCGGCGGCAACACTAGTGGGAGGAGGGGCGTTTGCGGTTGCCGGCACTGCGTATGCGGCTGATAACGATGCCATTACCGTGACCCCGAACCGTGGTATGCCAACAGTTTCGATGGCTGGGGCACCTCACTGGCTTGGTTCGCCAACGCCACCGGCAGCCTCGGCGAGGAATCGGCCATCACCACCAATCTCGGCGATGACGCTTCCAAGGCTAAGGCTGTGGAATACGGCAAACAGCTGCGCGAACAGTTCTACCAGTCCATCTTCGGTGATGAAGGACTGGACCTGAACATGGCCCGCTACAACGTGGGCGGCGGCAATGCCTCCGATGTTGCCTACGGCTACCCATTCATGCGCCAAGCGCTGCCGTGCCTGGCACGTGGAAAGATGACGCCACCGGCTCCGGCACGTATGGCAATGGCGTAACCACCAAGCAGGCCGACAAAGACAAGCTGGCTGCGGCATTCGACCCGACTGACGACAACCAGTATGACTTCTCCAAGTCCGCCGCCCAAGACTGGTGGATTGAGCGCGGTGCCACCGGCGATAACCCTGACATCACCGACGTAGAGGCCTTCGCCAACTCCGCTCCGTGGTTCCTGACCAACAGCGGTTACGCCACTGGTGGACGCAACTCCGGTAGCAATAATCTTGCAAACCCTGAGAAATTCGCTCAGTACATGGCCAAGAACGTCGAGCACCTCGAAAGCTTGGCGCAAACGTGACACGGTCGAGCCGTTCAACGAGTCCGAGACCAGTTACTGGGGCACTCCGGGCGACATGGCTTCGAAGTACACCGATGAGAGCGATGACAACACCAAGCTCATTAACAACTACTGGGATAAGTACTACTCCGACAAAGATAGGTCCGTCACCCCATACTCCAACGCGCTGAAGAAGCCGCAGGAGGGTATGCATGTCAGCAACGCCCAGCAGCAGCAGACGATTACCGCACTCGCTGAGGCGCTCAAGGACAATGATGACACCATCATCGCAGCCACCGATGCCACGAACTCCGCCGACTTCGTCAAGTCGTACAACCAGTACCCGCAGGCGATCAAGGACCTTATCGGCCAGTACAACGTTCACGCCTACTCCGACAGCAACCAGATGCAATCGCGCGATATCGCTCAGGCAGACGGCAAGAAGCTGTCGATGAGCGAGGTGGACGGCTCCTGGCAGTCCGGCTCCTACAACCCGTACGGTTTCGACAACGCGCTGGGCATGATGAGCAAGATCAGCTCCAACGTCACCCGCCTGCAGTCCAAGGACTTCACCTTCTGGCAGGTGGTCGAGGACCTCTACAACATGCAGATGGGCTCGAACGTGAACCCGGCCGGTGAAAACACCAACTGGGGCACCGTGCTCATCGACTTCGACTGCACCGTGGCCGGTAAGGACGGCAAGCTCTACTCCGAGCGTCGCGTGAACAACAACGGCGGTACCACCGATGGACTTGAACCGTGCACGGTTATTGCCAACGCCAAGTACAACGGCGTCAAGGCCATCACCCACTTCATCCACGCGGGCGACAAGGTCATCGCCAACAACGATGAGGACAACAACATGACCGCCACCTCCGCCGATGGCAAGACACAGACCGTCATCCACCGCAACTCCGGCACCTCTGACCAGACCTTCGTCATCGACCTGTCGAAGTACGGCGAGATTGCGACAACGCTTACGGTGAGCTCTATCTGACCACCGAAACCTCTGCCGAAGACAAGAACGCGGGTGTCGATTCCGCCACTCCGGAAGTCTTCGCCAAGACCAGCAACGTCAAGCAAGCTGAAGGCTCTGTGGTGATTGACAAGGCTGCCAAGACCGCTACGGTCACTGTGCCCGCCCGTTCTATCGCCTCCATCCAGCTCACTGGCGTGACCGGCTACGCTAAGGATGCTGCCGTCGAGACCGGCGACACTTACCAGCTCGTTGGTAAGCAGTCCGGCAAGGCCGTGGCTGATACCACTTCTGGTGATTCCGCGCTGTCCCTGGCCAACGTCGCTTCCGATGCCGAGAACGCCAAGAAGCAGACTTGGACCTTTACCCAGATCGAGCAGCCCACCGACTCCGAGCGCCCTGATCTCAAGCTTATGTGATTACTAACGCCGAAGGCAAGGTGCTGGTGTCCAAGGATGGCACGAACGCGCTTTCCAACGAAACGGTTGAGGCCGCTAAATCCGACCCGGCTGCCAAGTGGATTCTCAACACTTCCGATGGTTCGACCTACCAGCTGCTCAATGCCGCGACTAAGACGAACCTTGATGTGGATAACTCTGGTACCACAGTCGGCACGAAGGTTGGCTTGTGGCAGTCACCGAGCGGCACTTCGCCGTCCGCCAACCAGACATGGACTCTGCGCAATGTAACGCCGACCAGCCAGAAGACCGTGAACGTGCAGACCGCCGTTAACGAGAAGGCCGTGCTTCCGGTCGAAGTCACGCTCTACTACACCTGGGGCGAAGGCAAGGCCACGGTTGCCAACTGGGATACTTCCAAGGTCGATGTGGCCAAGGAAGGCGCCTACGAAGCCACCGCTACCGCCACCGATGTGTACGGCAACGAGTTCAACGTCACCGCTACGGTCTACGTTGCGCGCTCACCGTTTCCGATCCGGTATCGGCTACAGTGCTGGCCGGCACCAGTGCGAGCGAGGCGAAGGCCGCGCTTGAGCTGCGCCGGTGTACCTACACGTCAAGGCATCGCCTGCATTCGAGGGCGATGCGGCTAAGGTTACGTGGAACTTCGATGGGCTTGATACCAAGCTCGCCGATGCCAAGGCTGGCGACAACATTGCCGTGACCGGTACTTACCAGCTGGACGACGCGACCACGATTGCACTGAAGGGCGCGATCTATGTCACCGCCGCCACGCCTGAGAATGTGGCCGACACTGCTTCCAACCTGACCGTGACCAACCAGCAGACGGAATACAGCAAGGGCGATCAGTGGAAGAAGCTCACCGATGGTGACACGTCAGCTGAAGCCTGGGTGACGTGGAACTCTGCTGGTGACTATTCCGCCAGCCGACCGCCACGATTGACTTCGGCTCTGAGTGTGAGCTTAGCAGCGTGACCATCACGTATGGTGACAAGGCTCCGGCTTCCGCCAAGGCCGAGTACGCCACTGATGGCGAGACGTGGATGCAACTCGGTAGCGATGTTAAGCCTGCCGCAGGCCAGACGGTGACGTTCAAGGCCGATAAGGCACAGTGAATGCCACGAAGGTGCGCATTGTGAACACCGTGAACAACGACTACATGAACGCCACCGAAATTCAGGCATTCGTGACGCCGGTTCAGGGTGCTGCGAAGAACATCGCTGCGGCCTCTGGCACGAACTTCTCGGTGAACTTCCAGGAGGGTGCCTCCGCTTCCAAGGCCATCGATGGTGACACTACGTCAAAGGGTTGGTCCACTTGGGCTTCCACCGCCTCGACGGTGGACCCGGTCGCCACGTTCACCTTCGACGAAGCTCAGACCATCACCGAAGTGAAGACCTTCTTCTACTACGATGGTCGTGCGTCTTGGCCGAAGAGCCAGACGCTGGAATACCAGAATGAGGCTGGCGAATGGCATGGAGTCGGTACCAAGGATGGCTGGAAGATACAGGCCGGCGATGCCGGCTCTGGCTCCGACGGCATCACCGCCGCCGACACCCCGACCGTTGACTTCGTGCTCGGCACCCCGGTAAAGGCCAAGGCCATCCGCCTGACTAACACATTGCAGGACACCAAGGTGTACATCAACGTGGCTGAGATCCAGGTGTTCGCACAAGACAGCACGGTACTCACCCCGCAGCCAGCATCCGATGCCACGCTGGGCGACCTGCGTCTTGACGGCGAAACCGTTGAAGCTTCGACCCGTCCAAGACCGACTACACGGTTGATCTGCCGGTCGACGCCGAGGCAAACCCGGTGCTGCAGGCCTTCGCCACCGACAATGCCGCCGCCGTCAAGGTGACTGGCGACGCGGTTGAGAACGGCAAGCTTGGCGGCAAGGCCGCCATTACGGTGACCTCAGCCGACGAGTCTGAGACGAAGACCTACACGGTGACCTTCAACGCCTTCACTTTGGCTTCGCTCAAGGTGATCGGACCCACGAAGACCGAGTACGCCATCGGCGACAAGCTCGATACCGCCGGTCTGAAGGTGACTGCCGTCTACCAGAGTGGCGACAAGACCAAGGAAGTGCCGGTCGCTCTTGACGACCCGCAGCTTGCGATTGGCTCGTTCGACTCCACCACCGCAGGCAAGAAGGCGATTACCGTCTCCTACCGTGGTGTGACCGCGACCTTCAACGTCACGGTCAAGGCCAACGCAGTCGCCCCTGGCCCTGAAGAACAGAAGCCCGGCAACACCAACAAGCCCGGTGCCACCGGCAACGGCAACAAGAACACGGTGGCCAACACCGGTTCCAGTGTTGCCGCCATCGCTGGCGCTGTCGCTCTGCTGGCCGCTGCCGCGGGTGCACTGTTCATGCTGCGCAAGCGTGCATAGCACCCTCGCGCAGTAATGGGTGAAGGAACAAGCCGGCAATATTGACTATTGCCGGCCGGTTCCTCCGCTCTTTGACCATAATTGGTCCGACAAGTTGAATACTGAGTTTTCAGTATCGGTATATTGATTTGTCGAACCTTTTCTGGCTTCGCGGATAGCGACATAACTGTTTGTTCAAAAAACCGTTATCATCAATCAAGGAACCAAATCAATGAAGATAAACAATAAGGGCAAGGGCGCTCTTATCGCGGCAATTACCGCCGCGGCAACGCTATTGTCATGCGGGCTGGCCGCTGCAAGTGCCAGTGCGGCAGGTGTGGATTACCTGCCTACCATCGGCCAAGTGCCGACATACACCAAGTTCCAGCCCACAGCCGATCCGGGCAAGAACGCTAGCGATTACTTCCAGCCATATTGGTATGCCAAGAACGCCAATGATAATGGCGGCACACACATCCAAGCGCACGGTGGCCAAGTGGTCAAGGTTGGCGACGCCTACTACTGGTATGGCGAAGACCGTTCTAACGGTTACGACAACAGCCCCGGTGTTCATGCTTATATGTCGACAGATCTATACAACTGGACCGATCTTGGTGTGGCGCTGCGTGCGGTGACCAGCAAATCTCAGTTGACGGATAAGAGCAATGCCGATTACGCCTACTTCGACAAGGCCTACAACCTGACCAAGTCCGACGGCAGTGTGGACGCTGCCAAGGCCGACGCAATCTTCCCGTACCTCAACACCAACCCCGATCAGGATGGTGATGGCGCGGTTGATTCCGTACAGGGCATTTTCGAGCGTCCGAAGATCATCTACAACAAGAAGAACAAGCAATACGTGCTGTGGTGGCATTCCGATGGAAGCACCACGCCGGGCGGTTCCAACTATGCACGTGCACTTGCGGGCGTGGCTGTTTCCGACAATCCGGCGGGCCCGTTCACTATGGTGGGTGCCTATCGTTTGCCTAACCAGAACAATTGGAAAGAAGCCGCAGGTAACCCCAGCTGGGGTGAGAACGGTGACAGCCGCGATATGACTGTGTTCGTGGACCCGAAGGACGACAGTGCCTATGTACTGTATTCTTCCGAAGCCAATGCCACGCTGTACATCGCCAAGCTCAACGATGATTACACCAATGTAGTCAAGACCACGAATGTGGACCAGTCCGAGGGACAAAAGCAGTACTCTGCTGACGGGCAGTACCCATACATTCTTGCAGACGCTACTACGGATGCCCCGGTGCGTGGCGAAGATTTCCAAATCGTCAAACAAAATGGTTCGCTGGAAGCTCCTGCCGTATTCCAATATGACGGGCGTTACAACATCATCGCATCTGGTGCAACCGGCTGGGCCCCGAACAAGCAGACCTACTACACCGCCGACTCCATGCTGGGAAGCTGGACCCGTGGCGTGGAAAAGGACGATGCCAACGAGAACACGTGGTACAACAACATGCCGGAAGGCGCGGATGGTCTGTTGTCTGTGGGCGATACCCGCGGCACCACATTCGGTTCGCAGTCGGCTAGTGTGCTCGCAGTAGACCAGGAGAAAGGTCACTTCATCTACCTTGGTGACCGTTGGGATTCCGGTAAAGCCGATTCCACCTATGTTTGGCTGCCGCTGACCATCGGTGAGAACGGCACCATCGAAATGCACAATCCTGCTCAAGAAGGCGAGCCCGACGGTTGGGATCTGAGCTATTGGGGCAACCATGGTAGCGCCAAGGGCAAGCTGGTCAACTGGACTGTGGAAACCGGCGATGATCTCCCGAAGACCGTGAACACGGGCGGAACCGTTACTCTGCCGGACACCGTCAACGTCAAGGAAGGCGACGATACCATTGCTACCAAGGTGACATGGAATGTGGAAGGCGGTACGGCAGTCAGCAAGTCGACCAAGGCTGCTGGTAACACCTACGCATTCAATGTGCCGGGAACCTACACCATTACGGGCACTCTTGCCGAGAGCAGTAACTTCAATCCGGGCCGTACATTCCGTAGAACCATCGATGTTTCCTGCTCCAACCCGATTTCCGGAAGTTGGAAGGAAGCTCATTGGAAGGGCGGCAGCGCGTGCCAGGTTTCTGCGTCCGGCGGTGCTTATGACTTCACGATTACGGACAACGCCAATCGTGGCGTCTGGACGGATCGCAACGAGGGCAGTGCGGTGTACCAGCCTGATGCTCTGGACGTGAACGAAACGCTGGAAACCACGGTCAAGCCGCTCGACTTGGGCGGTAATGGCGATCCGCGCGCCGGTCTGGTGGTCCGTAACGGTCTTACTGGCGCTAACGGCGGCAAGGGATATGCCACGTTACTTGCCAGCCCAAGCGGCGTTTACATGCAGTACGATTCCAATGCCGATGGCTACATCGATAAGGAAACATCGCATGTTGGTACCGGCTTCGGCGACCAAGTGCAGCTCAAGCTGGAGCGCACCTCAACCGATACTCTGAAAGGCTACTGGCGTGCTTCCGCGAACGATGAATGGCGGGATGTCGCTACGGTAACGCTGACCGGTGCGGACGTAACCGGGCTCGATGCCGGTGCTTTCGCCACGTCGAACAGCAATGCCGGCGCATTCACCGTGGCCTTCAACGGCACTGCGTTCGGTTCGCAGACTGCTGCTGTGGAGTCCATCGCGGCCAAGGGCCCTGAAGCCACTATCGCCAAGAGGCAGACGCTCGCGCATAAGGACGTGACGGTTACCGCTACGCTCACCAATGGCAAGACGCGTGTACTGGAGCCAGATGAATACACGTTGGAAGGCTTCGACACCACCAAATTGGGCGAGCAAACCGTGACGGTACGCCTTGTCACTGATTCTTCAGTAACTGCCACGCTCACCGTGACTGTGGAAAGCAACCTTGCCCGGTTGTTCTGCTCGTCCGCCGCAGCCTCGAAGTATGAGCCGGCCAGCAGCTGGGCCTCCGCTTCTACGGCCGACCTGACTTGCGACAACAATCTGAGCACCAACTGGTCGAACTGGGGCACCGGCGACACCTCGCCGTGGCTCAGCTACACCTTCGATAAGGCATATCAGCTGGGCAAGCTCAGCGTTGCGGTGGATAAGGCCAAGGGCGAGGCCGCTCCGAAGAGCTTCACTGTATCGTACCTAGCTGAAGACAGCGCCACGTGGACTGATGCCACGCTGCCGGCAGTCACTGTGAATGGTGCTGCTGGAGCCGTGACGGAAGCCGATGTGAGCGCTCTGCCCGCCACCAAGGCATTCGCCTCAACTTCACCTACGCCGATGGCAATGACTATGCAAGATCGCTGAAGTACGCATCGCCGAAGGTGAAGCGACACCAGAGCCGCAGCCGTCTAGTAACGCCAATCTTGCTGATCTGACTGTGGATGGCAAGACGGTTGACGGATTCTCCGCGGATACCACTAAATATGCCGGTGCGCTGGCTGGAGATGCTGCTTCCTACCCGACGGTGGAGGCGACTGCTGCTGACGCAAAGGCTACGGTGCAAGTGGAGCAGCTTCGGCCGAGAACAACGGCGTGGCCACGGTGACTGTAACTGCTGAGGATGGCACGGCGAAAACCTACACAGTGACATTCGGCGAACTGCCTCAGTTGGCTGAGCTTGCTGTGGAAGTGACCAAGGATTCCTATCAGGTAGGCGATAAGTTCAACGCTGCCGATGTGAAGGTATCCGCCATTTACAAAGTCGGCGATACTGAAACGCTGCGCAAGCTGATTGATCCAACTGATGGTGATCTGAAGTTCACTGGCTTTGATTCTGCCACCGCAGGCACGAGGACCATCACCGTCTCTTATCGTGGCGTGAACGCGACGTTCGAAGTCACGGTCACGGCCACGGAGGTCACTCCCGGCCCTGGAGAGCAGAAGCCCGGCGATACCAACAATCCTGGCAACACTGCTAAGCCCGGTAGCACTGCCACGAATAAGCCGGCTGCTAATGGCGCTGCGCCCCTTTCGAATACGGGTGCTGCCGTGGCTGCCATTGCGGTCGTGGTTGTGGTGCTGGCAGCTGCGGCTGGTGCCTTGCTCGTCATCCGCAAACGCCGCGCATAACCATGGCAACTGCTGAGTAGCGTGGATTGCGTTGCTATTGAGCAATCTGCGATTCACGCCACTCAGCGAGTGCACCCGAGTGCGCCCGAGCTTGCGCAATACAGTGCAAACAGTACAAAGCAACAATAATGGCCGGTCTGAGCCAGCTGCTCCATGCGAGGGCAGTTGGCTCAGACGGCCATTGTGTCTGCAAGTACATGCAATTAGAGCATGAACATGTGGAAGCCGTTGAGCGTTACTGGTTGTTTTGCTTTGTTGTTGCGCTCAGCAGTGCGACGGACGTCCGCCCGCAGTGTAGTGCAGCGCTCCGTGAACCAGCGCCGATGTGAAATGCATGTTGCACATGCCCGCTTCTTCTGCTTCGTGCGTGCAGCCGGCGATGCTGCATAGGTTCATACCCCGAATCATGGTCATCACCCCTCTTTGGATGGCATCCGTGCCGCCATCTGCCTTCAGAGCATAGCGGACAATTGTTGCTTTGCCTAGGCGGTACAACGCTTTCTGTGGCCTGTATCACATCCTTGCCGGCGTTCTGCGGCGTGGTTGGGCGTGTACATGTGCTCTTGTGCGGTTTTGTTGTGTGTGATTTGGGTATACGGATAGAGTTTCTTCTCTGCAGTGGCAAGGGCCTCTCGGCCGGCGAGCCGGCTGATTTCTCCCATGCGTTGCTCAATGATTTCCGTTTTGCGAGTCTGAACGGCAAAATAGCTCTGGAGAAGTGCCACTTCTTCTTTCTTTGGATCACCGTTTTGAGCAATGAGATAGCAGGCGTATCGGGAGTGCTGAGTTCGCTGGTTTTGCGTGTGATTTCGTCGCGGTTCATGGGTGTGTCCTTATGTTTTTCATGACCATTTTCGTGACTCCACGAAAATGGTCAAAGCCAATAATTGCAATGGTTTTGAGGTATGGGCGCGCTCCGCCCAACTGGTCTGTCTTCGTCCGCCTTTTCGACCGGATACCTCATGGAGCACAATGCCAACGTCGCTACCGTTGGCCCAGCAAATATTCTTAGACGACGCCCCGAAGTGAATATCTATGCGGCTTTCAGAATATCAAAGAGCGTGGAGTGTGTGCATTATGCGTTCCAAAAATAGTTTCTAGTAATGAATTGTTTACGGTGTGAGATATTCTTGGGGTGTTTGCGGCGCTCTGCCGTGTGGCGAATGGGAATGGATGGTGCTCTTATGGGATTTGAGCAGGAAGCAGTTAGTGAACTGTATGCCAGCGTGTGGGGCAATCGTTCGACAATGCAGAGGGAATTCACTCGTGGAGCCCATGGTGAGCAGTTCGTGCTCCGGGAGCTGTCCATGAAGGGGACGCAAACGCCATCGCAATTGGCATCGGCGCTGCAGGCCAGTTCCGGCCGCATCTCCACTGTGCTGTCGTCTCTGGAGAAAAAAGGCTGGGTCACGCGTGACATTGATTCCAAGGATCGGCGCATTATTCGCGTGAATCTCACTGATTCCGGGCGCGAGCAGTCTCATCGGATGATAGAGGAAATGCGTTCCGCAATTTGCTGGATTTTCTCGCAAATGGGGGAGCGGCGCACGCGCGAATTCGTTGACCTGGTGTCTGAGTTCACCACATATATGTCGATTTGCCATCCGGGACAGCCTCGGCCGACTGCTGAACAGGTGCGTGAGGCATTCGTGGAGCGGGGCAAGCGCGTGGCTGAACACATGGCAGCTAAGCGCGCGGAGGCTGAGCGAGACTAGCTTCCTCCCGCTGGCGGGTCTCTCCCTCCGTCACTGCTGCGCGGTGACACCTCCCTCGTCAGAGGGAGGTGAAGGTAATTGAGGACGCTCACAGCGAACATACAGAAGTGCGTATAATATCTCACAGTGTAAGTAATCAAATAATGGAAACTATTAAGACATCGTGAACCGATAATCACCGATAACCCAGCCAACTTAAGAACCAATCGCCAATAACCAATAACCAACCAACCAACACAAGGGGAAACCAATGTTTCGCATCATGAAATACCTCTCCAAAGCGGAGATCGGTCAGATGCTCATCGCCCTGGTGACCATCGTCGGGCAGGTCTACTTCGACCTGAAACTGCCCGACTATATGTCAGACATCACCACGCTGGTCGAGACGCCGGGCAGCGACATGAAGGACATCTGGATCGCGGGCGGCAAGATGCTGCTCATCTCGCTCGGATCCGTGGCGTGTGCCATCATCACCGGCTACATCGCTGCGCGCGTGGCCGCCTCGTTCACCCAGCGTCTGCGCTCGCTCGAATTCCGCAAGGTCGAGTCCTTCGGCCCGGCCGAGATGAGCAAGTTCTCCACCGCCAGCCTCATCACCCGTTCCACCAACGACGTCACGCAGGTGCAGATGTTCATCACCATGGGCCTGCAGCTCATCGTCAAGTCGCCGATCATGGCCGTATGGGCCGTGTGCAAGATCGCCGGCGAAGGCTTCGAATGGACGCTCGCCACCGGCATCGCCGTGGCGGTCCTGCTGGTGTCCATCACCGTCATGATGGCCATGGTCATGCCGAAGTTCAAGGTCATGCAGACCCTGACCGACAACATCAACCTCGTGGCCCGCGAGAACCTCACCGGCCTGCGCGTGGTGCGCGCCTACAATGCCGAGGACTACCAGGAAGCCAAATTCACCAAGGCCAACAAGGACCTCACCGAGACCCAGCTGTTCACCAACCGCGTCATGGCGTTCATGATGCCGTTGATGAACACCGTCCTGAACGGCCTGATGCTCGCCGTCTACTGGATCGGCGCTTACCTCATCGACGCCGCCGGGCTCAAGGACAAGCTCACCGTGTTCTCCAACATGGTCGTGTTCTCCAACTACTCCGTGCAGGTCATCATGAGCTTCCTGCTCATGAGCATGGTGTTCGTGCTCTGGCCGCGCGCCGACGTGTCCGCGCAGCGCATCATGGAGGTGCTCGACACTGAGCCAATCGTCGAGAACGGCACCAAAACCGCCGCCGACGTGGCCAAAACCGGCCAGAGGGGCACCGTGGAATTCCGCAACGTCAGCTTCACCTACCCGGATTCGCGCGAGGCGATGCTGGAAGGCATCAACTTCACCGCCGAGCAGGGCCAGACGGTGGCGTTCATCGGCTCCACCGGCTCCGGCAAGTCGTCTCTTATCAATCTCGTGCCGCGCTTCTATGACACCAGCCAAGGCCAGGTGTTGGTCGACGGCGTGGACGTGCGCGACTACGACCTGAAGGCCTGCGCGACAAGATCGGCTACGTGCCGCAGCAGTCCGTGCTGTTCAGGGGCACCGTGGCCTCCAACGTGAGCTACGGCGATCAGCCGGGCGACCCGGCGGAGGTCGAGATGGCCGATACCTCCACCCCGGCCGGGCGCAAGCGCGAGGCCGCGTTGATCGCCGCTGGCGAGGCCGCG